>Ga0233425_10011000_pt1 | contig 10750 bp, 10 predicted proteins | sample Watercolumn_Towu_2_FD_181712 | JGI IMG/M metagenome (GOLD analysis project Ga0233425, IMG submission 181712) | Freshwater microbial communities from Lake Towuti, South Sulawesi, Indonesia - Watercolumn_Towuti2014_140_MG | ecosystem: Environmental > Aquatic > Freshwater > Lake | place...
GCCAGCGCTATCAGGTGAAGCGCATCGTGGTGAAGCCGGGCCAGCGTCTGTCGCTGCAAAAGCATTTCCACCGCGCCGAACATTGGATCGTGGTGCGCGGCACGGCGGAGGTCGGCCGCGACGACGAGATGCATCTCGTCCACGAAAATGAGTCGATCTATCTGCCGATCGGCTGCCGGCATCGCCTGACCAATCCCGGCAAGATCGATCTGGAGCTGATCGAGGTGCAGACCGGCTCCTATCTCGGCGAAGACGATATCGTCCGCTTCGAGGACGCGTATAATCGGGGGTGATTTGCGTCGAAGCTTTCCGCGTCGTGGCCGGCCTTGTGCCGGCCATCCACGTTTAAGGCGCGCGCTAATTGCGCAAACGACAGCAGCAGCGGCTTGGCGTGGATGGCCGCGACAAGCGCGGCCATGACGCAACCAGTAATCGTCAAAATCTGCGGTCTGTCCTCGCCCGAGACGCTTTCCGCCGCGATCGAGGCCGGCGCGGATATGGCGGGCTTCGTCTTCTTCGAGAAGAGCCCGCGCCACATCGATCTTGAAACCGCGCGAACGCTCGGTCTTCTCGCGCAGCAGCGCATCAGCAAGGTTGCGCTGAGCGTCGACGCTGAGGACGCCGCGCTTGACGAGATCGTCGAAGCGCTCGCGCCCGAGTTTCTTCAGCTTCATGGGAGCGAAACGCCCGCGAGGGTCGCCGAAGTTAAAACGCGCTTCGACCTTCCCGTCATCAAGGCAGTCGGCGTCGCGACGCGGGCCGATGTCGAGGCGGCGCGCGTGTATGAAGGCGTCGCGGACGTGATCCTCTTCGACGCCAAGCCCGCGCCGGACGCTGCCGTCCCTGGAGGCGCTGGGATCGCCTTCGACTGGAATCTGCTGCGCGGCGTCGCCGCCAAACAATGGATGCTTTCCGGCGGGCTCGATCCCGACAATGTCGCCGAGGCGATGCGCCTGACCGGCGCCCGCGCGGTGGACGTCTCTTCCGGCGTCGAGCGTGAGCGCGGCGTCAAGGATGCGGAAAAGATCAGGGCTTTTGTGAAGGCCGCGCGGCGCTCATCGAGCGACGAAATAGGGTAACAACCCGATTCTCATTACCCCGTTTTTTGACTCGCTACCTCATTTACAATTTTGCGCCATCGCGCGCCCCGGCCTTTGCCGATAGACTGGAGACGCCCGGAAGCGCGCTCGTTGCGCAGAACATGTCGAACCATGTCCCAGCCGACGCTCGGGCAACGATCATGCAATTCGGAAATTGAGAAATCTCCAACCGTCTGGGCAATCGCCTGGAGCACAAGCTGAGTCTTGACCCCTCTGCCGTCCTTCAGATCGCCGACGTTGCGGCCGAATTCTTCGTAAGCAGCACGAATGACACTTAAAAAATAGGCCACCCAGGGAACGGGATCATGTCTACTTTCATGCCAGCCCTGCGACGATGAGTATAGCGTTTCATAGTAGCTTGCTTTTGTCCGTTCGATGAGGCGTTCGAGAGAAACGTAGCGGGCGACCTCATAGTCTTCGCGATACAGGAGCAAAACCGTGAGCAACCGGACCATCCGCCCGTTTCCGTCCGAAAAAGGATGTATGCAAAGAAAATCGAGGATGTACAGCGCAATCAGAATTAGAGGGTCGACATTTGTGTCCGCAGCCGACGCAAAATCCCGATGAAGCCTCGCCATCGCTTCAGGCGTCTTCCAAGCCGCCGTAGGCGTAAATCTCAAGAAAGTTGTGCCATCGGGACGCCGCTCACTTATGACATTGTCCGTCTTCTTCCAATCGCCAATGTTGCCGCCGCCCGTGAACTTAAATAAATCGCGGTGAAGTTGAAGGACAAGGCTCGTAGTAAAATCCATAAAGCCATGCCGCTCATGGATCAGGCCCAGAACATAGCGGTACCCCGCCACCTCGCCCTCCGACCTATTCGTCGGTTGCGGTTCGTCGTCGCCTCGCACTAGTCGTTCAAGGACAGTTCGCGGCAGAGTAATACCCTCCAAACGGTTGGACGATTCTGTGCTTTCAATAATTGCAATCTGCCTGAGATTTTCGAGAACTTCCGGCGCGCGCTCCTTGAATATATCTTGCTTGCCCTTTCCTTCGCCAATCTCACGGACGGCGCTCACGACCTCGTGCGGCAGCGAAAGCGAATCGAGGACTTCTGGCTTGAAACTCGTCATTAGGCGCGTCTTTCGCGAAATGCCGGCAATTTGGATCGACCTAATGTAAGTTGATAAGGTTGAGGCGCAAGGAAGTGGCGACGCAGCCCAACATTTTGACAATTGGCTTCCGTCCCCCCAAACAAAACGTCTCTTTCAAAGAAAAAAGGCCAGGGGATCGTTCCGTGAACAAGCCGCTTCCCAATTCCTTCCGCGCCGGGCCTGACGAAAACGGCCGCTTCGGCATTTTCGGCGGGCGCTTCGTCGCCGAGACGCTGATGCCGCTCGTGCTCGACCTCGAACAAGCTTACGCGCAGGCGAAGGACGATCCCGCCTTTCACGAAGAGCTCGCCGGTCTCCACAAACATTATGTCGGGCGGCCCTCGCCGCTCTATTTCGCCGAGCGCATCACCGATTATGTGCGCGAGCGCGCCGGCGAGGACAAAGGCGCCAAGGTCTATTTCAAGCGCGACGAGCTCAATCACACCGGCGCGCATAAGATCAACAATGTGCTGGGGCAGATTCTGCTCGCGCGGCGCATGGGCAAGAAGCGCATCATCGCCGAGACCGGCGCCGGCCAGCATGGCGTCGCCACCGCCACCGCCTGCGCGCGGTTCGGCCTCGACTGCGTCGTCTATATGGGCGCGGTCGACGTCGAGCGGCAGAAGCCCAACGTCTTCCGCATGAAGATGCTCGGCGCCGAGGTGCGGCCGGTGCAAAGCGGCGCGCGCACATTGAAAGACGCGATGAACGAGGCGCTGCGCGACTGGGTGACCAATGTCGCGAACACCTTCTATTGCATCGGCACGGCGGCGGGGCCGCATCCCTATCCGGCGATGGTGCGCGACTTCCAGTCGATCATCGGCAACGAAACCCGCGTCCAGATGCAGGAAGCGGAAGGTCGCCTCCCCGATTCACTCGTCGCCTGCATCGGCGGCGGCTCCAACGCGATCGGGCTGTTCCATCCGTTTCTCGACGACGCCAGCGTCGAGATTTACGGCGTCGAGGCGGCGGGCCATGGCGTCGACGTGCCGAACGGCCACGCGGCCTCGCTCACCGGCGGGCGGCCCGGCGTGCTGCACGGCAACCGCACTTATTTGCTCATGGATGACGACGGCCAGATTCTCGAAGGCCATTCGATTTCGGCGGGGCTCGATTATCCCGGCATCGGCCCCGAACATTCATGGCTGCATGAAATCGGCCGGGTGAAATATCTGAACGCCACCGACAAGGAGGCGCTGAGCGCCTTTCAACTGTGTTCGAAGCTCGAAGGCATCATCCCGGCGCTGGAGCCTTCGCATGCGCTCGCCAAAGTGTTCGAGCTCGCGGCGCAAAAGCCGCGCGATCATCTGATGGTGATGAATATGTGCGGCCGCGGCGACAAGGATATTTTCACCGTCGCCGAACATTTGGGCGGGATGTAAAACCTCCATCATCGCGAGGAGCAAAGCGACGAACCGTTCCAGAGTCCTTTCGTGACTCTGGATTGCTTCGCTTCGCTCGCAATGACGGCCTTACATCTATGGTCCGGCTCTTGATACACACCGCTGCGCGATCTCGTTGAGCCGGCGGCCGCGCTCGGCTTCATCAGTGACGCCAGCGAGCGCCTTGCTATTGACCGCCTCCCGCGCGGTGCACTGGCACGCGTCGTGGCAGAGTTTGCCTTCGCCGCCCTCTTCGAAACAGCGCGCCTCGCATGAGGCGACGAAATCCGTCGTGTCGATGGCTGGCGGCGCGAGATAGGCGAGGCCGAGAAAAAGCGCGAAAAGCGCCGGCTGATGCGCGAGATAGATGGGAAGGCTGTGGCGGCCAAGGAAGGAAAGCCATTCCCTCTTAGCAGGCGTGGGGAGAGGGTTGGCGCCCTCGCCGCTCAGCCCTGTCCTCATCCCGTAAACGGGGAGAGCGAGTTTTCCCGCCGCCACGCCAAGCAGCAGCGCGCCCGCCCAGGGAAAGAGCGGGCGCCAGTCCTGGGTAAAAGGCTCGCTCGTCGAAAGCCCGATCCATTGCAGCCAATCGGCGTTGAAGGCGGGCGATGCGAGAAACTGCGCCCCGACGAGGAAGAACGCCCCGCCCGCGAGCGCCACGGGCCAGGGCGCGAGAAGAAAGGGAACGGCGATGAGACTCGCGAGCGCGATGCAATGCAGAATGCCGAAAAACACATAGGCCTTGGGAAAGGCGACGTAGGTGCCGGCCGAGACCAGCGCCGCCGCCGCGACGATGATCGCGAAACGGCGCCAGAAGGCCGGCCAGCGCATATGATCGCGATGCGCCAATACGAGCGCGACGCCGGCGATGAACAGGAAGGCGAAGGCGATCGAGTGCCCGAATATTCTGACGGGCGTCGTCCAGGGAAGATTGGCCGGCGCATAACCGAAATGGGCCAGATCCCAGATCAGGTGAAAGACGACCATCGCCAGGACGGCGAGGCCGCGCGCCGCGTCGAGCGCCAACCAGCGGCTTTGGCTCATCGGCGCGCGGACGCCGGCGGCGCGCCTTGGAATTTGCTGAACGCCATGTCCGGCGCCGAGAGATTATGGCGCGACGGCAGGTGGCGGCCGACCCATACTTCTGTCGCGCTGGCGCCGGGAAAGCGGATGACCGGCGCTTCCTCCCAGCCCTTGCCGCGCTTGCTGCGCCAGGCGACGATGGCGGCGTCGCTCATCGTCTCCATGGCGTACATCGACCGCAGCGCCGCGAAGGGCAGCCCGTTCGGCATCGCCTGATCGAAGGAGACGTCGAGCGTCAGGCGGTCCTGGTCGACGCTTCTAATCGAGACGCGACCTTCGCCGCCGCGGTGGAATTTGAGAATGACGCTGCGGCTCTCCGGCTCGAAGACGATCTCCTCGAGATCGACGATCGGCCGCTCCTGGGTCTCGACGGGACCCACGAGAAAGGACGAGCCATAGGCTGTCCAGCGCATGTCGTCGAAGGGCAGCGGCCGCGCCCGCCAATAGCCGTCGGGCGGATAGAGCACCATGATTTCCTCGGCCCGCTCGCGGTGCCACATCCAGAATTGGATGAGGTGAAAGCCCCGTTCGACTGAGTCGCCAACGCGGACCGGCACGTCGTTCGGCCGCCAGAAGGAGGGAAAGGTGTAGCCGGTCAGCCAAAAATCCGGCGTCTCCCAAAATGTCTTGCGGCGCGCCTGCGAAAACGCCTTAGGATCTACGGCGAGATCGCAGCTCGACCAGTCCGGCGCCCAGCGGTCGGAGGCGATGGTGTTGATATAGGAGGGATGGACCGCCTGGATTTGCAGGCTGCGCAGGCGCGGCGAGATGAAATCGAGCTCGATATTGTCCTTTTCGGCGCAGAGCTCCGGCGCCGAATTATTCTCCACCCGCACCTGCAGCTCTTCGGCCGCCTCGGGAAGCTCCGCCGCGGCCGGGCCGGCCAAAGCCAAGCCGCCGGCCCCCAGAAGAAAGCGGCGTCGATCGAATGCCGTCATCCAGCGAAAGTCCTGTCGCCTTTGAGATATCCATGGCGAGCGAAGCGCGCGCCGCGAAAATCTTTCGCTGTTTCCAAAGGCGAAAACAAGGAGTGGACGCGCCTTCTTTGGCGCGTCGCCTCCTTTGTAAAACGCGCCTTCCGCGCTCAGTCGCCGAAGTCGAAGAGCGAGGGCAGCGGATTGCCATAAGCTTGACTGCGCCGAGGGGCCGCATGGCCGGCGGTTCGCCGCGCGCTGGCGTAATAATGGCCGCGCGGCGGCGCGCCGCCGATCGAAATCCTGCCGCCTTCATTCTGCACCATTTGATACAGCATCGCCGCATGCCCCGGCGACAGGCGCACGCAGCCATGCGAGGCCGGGCGGCCGAGCATGCCGGTTTCATAGGAGCCATGGATGGCGTAGCCGCCGCGAAAGAAGATCGAATGCGGCATCGGCGACATATGATATTTTCGCGAATAATGCATGGCCTGCAGGCCGGTCGGCGCGAAGGAGCCGCGCGGCGTGGAATAGCCGGCGCGGGCGGTCGACACCGGCCAGGAATAGCTGCCCGACGACGACTGGACATGCATGGTCTGGGTTGAAAGATTGATATGAATATGGGTGGTGGCGTTCGCCGCGCCCATGGCGGCGAAAAGCAACGCAATTGCGGGGGCGATGACGGAAAAACGCATGACGTAACTCCTGACGCAACGCATAAGCGACTAGGCCGGCATACTTGCTCTGGCTTGGCGCTGCATCAAACTAAATGAAGCGTTAAGGTTTCGCGGCAAGGATAAGAGCGCAAAGCTTTGCGCCTATCGCGGGTGGGGGCGAGACGCCCATGACGGATTGGACATTGCGGGCGCTTCGAATAGCGCTGTTGGGCCTGGCGGCCTTTGCCGCGGCCGGCGACGCTCACGCGCAAGACAGGGGCACGCTCGATCCCAAGCCCCTGCCGCCGCTCGCCAATCCGTCCAGTCCCGGCACGCCGGCGCGGGAACTCTTCGGCCGCGCCGAAGAAGGGGCGCCGCTTCGTCCCGACCCGATCGGCTTCTATTCGCGCGGCTGTCTCGCCGGCGGCGAGCCGCTGCAGATCAACGGCCCGCATTGGCAGGTCATGCGCCTGTCGCGGAACCGCAATTGGGGGCATCCCGATCTCATCGCCTTCTTGAAGCAATACACGGCGAAAGCGGCGAAGGAATCGGGCTGGCCGGGCCTGCTCATCGGCGACATGTCGCAGCCGCGCGGCGGGCCAATGCTCTCGGGCCACGCCTCGCATCAGATCGGCCTCGACGCCGATATTTGGCTCGCGCCGATGCCCAACCGCGAACTGACCCGCGAGGAGCGCGAAGACATGATGTCGACCGACGTGGTGCGCGACGATCGCCTCGACGTCCGCTCCGACGTCTGGAGCGACGGCCATGTCGCGGTGATCCGCGCCGCGGCGACGGACCCCGGCGTGCAGCGCATTTTCGTCAACGCCGCGATCAAACGCGCGCTCTGCCGCGTCGCCCAGGGCGAGAGCTGGATGCGCAAGGTGCGGCCGATGTGGGGGCACAATTACCACTTCCACATCCGGCTTTTCTGCCCGGACGGCTCGAACTGCCGCGATCAGGACCCGACCCCGGCCGGCGACGGCTGCGACGCGTCGCTCGCCTGGTGGTTCAGGGACGAGATCATTCATCCAAAGGGGGGGCCGTCGAAGAGCTGGCCGCCGATGACGATGGCCGGGCTGCCCTCGGCCTGCCGGGAAGTCTTGCGCGCGAAATAGGCTTCAGTCGGCGCGGGCGCCCCTTCCGACCGGGCAGGAAACGCCGGCGCCGCCGAGACCGCAATAGCCGCCGGGATTCTTTGCGAGATATTGCTGGTGATAGTCCTCGGCGTAATAGAACGGCGGAGAATCAGCGATTTCCGTGGTGATCGCGCCGAGCCCCGCTTGCGTCAATACGCATTGATACATGGCGCGCGATTCATTCGCGGCGGCGAGCTGTTCCGGCGTCGAGACGTAAATGGCGGAACGATATTGCGTGCCGTGGTCATTGCCCTGGCGCATGCCCTGGGTCGGGTCATGGCTCTCCCAGAAGAGGCGGAGCAGCTGCTCGAAGGAGATGTCCGGCGGCTGATAGACGACGAGAACGACTTCGGCATGGCCGGTGCGGCCGCTGCAGACGTCCTCATAGGTCGGATTTTTCGTCGCGCCGCCGGCGTAGCCGACCGCCGTCACATAGACGCCGTCGCCCGCCTGCCAGAATTTGCGCTCGGCGCCCCAGAAACAGCCCATGCCGAACAGGACCTGCTCCGACCCCAGCGGAAACGGCGGGTCGAGCGGGCGGCCATTGACGAAATGGCGCGTCCCGTGCGGCACTGGCATGTCGCGGTCGGGTATCGGCCGAAGCAGCTTGGAGAGGCTCAGTTCGTCGAAGATCGCCATGGCGCCGATATAGTGCGGGTCCCGGACTTAAACTAGATCACGCTGCATTTGGGCGGGATCGCCAAAATGCAGAAAACGTGATCGATTTTAATAGTTTAGAGCGCGGCTCACGAAAAACCGGTTCCCACTTTTTCGTGGGCCGCGCTCTAGCGCCGGGCGTAATAGAGCGGCGCCTGGCGGCGATGGCTGAGCAGAATGAGCAATGCGCCGACGCCGCCGAAGGCGACGCTGACCGGCGCCGTCATCAGCGTGGTCAGCAGCGGGTCCCAGAGAAACCCCGAGACATTTTCGACGCTCGCCTGGATCGACTGATAAAGGCTGGGAAAGACCGAGGACGCTCCCCGGCTGATGCTTGTCACCATCAGGCGCCCGGCGGCGATCGAGCGGGTGCCGTCGACGATGAGGGCGATGAAGCCGCCGGCGAGCAGCAGCAGGCCGATCAGTCTGGTGAGAAGTCGCAGCATGGTCTCTTCGTTGGCTTGGCGCGTCGGCGTGAATCGGCGCAAGGAAGAATAGGCGCCGCCGCCGCGCCTGTCCATGCGCCGTCTCCATGCGCCCTCGCCCGCCGATTTTGCGTTCGATGCGCGGCGATTGCGTTTAGGGCGCGCGTGAATATATTGCGCGCTTCGCCGGAGGGGTGGCCGAGTGGTTGAAGGCGCACGCCTGGAAAGTGTGTATACGGGAAACCGTATCGCGGGTTCGAATCCCGCCCCCTCCGCCAGTTCACCGCCAATTGCCACGCAACGCGATCTATTGTGTCCATGATCATCGTCAGCTGATCAAAAATGCGGTTCATGTTCCCCACCGGACGGGAAATGTAATGGTTCAGGTCCAAAGGGACTGTCAATCGTCGCGTTTCTGCTTACGTTAATCAGCAAAGGAAAGGTGCTGCGATGTCCAAGAAGGGTCAGCATGTCGTTCCGTCTCCGGGCGGTTGGAGTGTGAGGAAGGCGGGTGCATCACGTGCGTCGAGCACGCACGTGACGCAGCAAGAAGCCATCGCGGTCGCCACGCGGATCGCGCGGAGCCAAGGAACAGAACTATACATTCACGGGCGGGACGGACGCATTCGTGAACGAAATTCATACGGCAACGATCCTCATCCTCCTAAGGGATGAACGCTACGCCGCCGTTTGAGCGATCCGTTTTTGTCAATTGCCCATTTGACGAAGCGTTTGCGCCGCTTCTCCAAGCTATCGCGTTCTGCGTTACCGACCTTGGCTATTATCCCAGGTTGGCACCTGAGAACGCTGATAACGCCGCAAATCGGCTTGATCGCATCATCAAGCTGATTCGTGGATCGAAGTACGGCATTCATGACTTGAGCCGGTGCAAGTCGACCGTAGTCGGAGAATACGCACGACTGAACATGCCCTTCGAACTGGGACTCGACCACGGCTGCGCACAATTTGGCGGCGGGCAGATGAGCGGAAAGACCATCCTCATTCTCGAAGAGACACGTTACGACTACCAGAAGGGCCTCTCTGACATTTCTGGGTGGGATATTCATGCCCACGAGGCAGACTTCATCAAAGTGGTCCGGATCGTCTCAAGTTGGCTCATCCGTCAGGCAGGTGCCGATCCAATCGGTCCCGCTAAAATCCAAGGTGACTATCTGACCTTTCAAGAGTGGTATTGGGAACGCGAGAACTCGCACGGCGCTTCGGACGACGATATCAAGGCTTATCCTACGGTTCAGGTCGTTACCGCGATGCGCGAATGGGTAGAAGCGAACAGGCCGGATTAATCCCCCCCTCGCGATATCGCCGCACAGCCGCACAGTGAACCGCCGATTCTATGTAGTCCGACACTTAGTGGGCTCGTCCCGTGCACCCTGATCGTCAAGACCAAGAATGCTCACCGCCAGAGCTTCTGTGGCAGGTCTCGGCTGGGAACGACCGTCAGCTTCGAAGCTGAGCATTGGGTAAGCGGCTCTCGTATTTGATTCGTCTCATTGTAGAATCGCGCGATGATTGAATCTCTCCATGCACTTTATGCGGGCCTATCCCACGTCAAATACGACAGCGAACCGTACGATCTTGGACACGGTGTCGTTCTGAAATCCACATATGCTCACCTCTTCGCCGCGAACATGATGGCGTTCGCCAGAGCGACCGAAGGTAAACCTCACCCTGCACCTTGGCGCGCGGCGGGTTCAGCTACGATATTGAAATCGAATTGGCTGTTCCAACAGACAAGCCGCTGCCGGGAGGTCTCAGCACCGAGGACACTGTGTGGTTGATCGCCGCGCTGCTGCGACTGGCGGAATACGCCTATCTCATGGTGCCGGTAATTTCAGACGTGTCGTTCGACGCCGCACCAACATCGAAGCAAGAACCTCTGCTTCGCACATTCGAGTTTGAGCCGCGCATCCTCCGCGCGCACGACAACAAGGTGTCGTGTCTCAAGCCCGCAGACCTGTCGTGGGTGAAATCGGTCTGGCCACGCACGGCGGAACTGATGCGGACATGCCCGCCCCTCAACATGGCGCTTCGTGCAGCGGACGCCTGCACCGTTCAGGGCCGAGCCGCATCGGCGCTACTCACCGCATGGGGCGCACTGGAGGAACTGTTCGCGCCATCGCGTGCCGAACTTCGCTTTCGGGTGTCTGCGCATGGAGCTATGGCGGAATCTAGGTGATGACGGTGTGAAGCAGGCGGCGTAACGGGGTTGGTGTCGAGCCGACCCGAACCTCCCGAAGGAGCGTTACGCCATGAACGAGAGTAAGGTTGTTTCCCTCCGT
>Ga0233425_10011001_pt1 | contig 10749 bp, 12 predicted proteins | sample Watercolumn_Towu_2_FD_181712 | JGI IMG/M metagenome (GOLD analysis project Ga0233425, IMG submission 181712) | Freshwater microbial communities from Lake Towuti, South Sulawesi, Indonesia - Watercolumn_Towuti2014_140_MG | ecosystem: Environmental > Aquatic > Freshwater > Lake | place...
GACACCCGATTTCGGCTCGTTTTCTCCTCCGGCCCAGCCCGCTCTCCGTTGAAAAGGAGGGCGTTTCCGGGCAGGGAAATGCTCCAAACTGCTTTCTGAAGTGCGAATTGGAGGTCCAAGGGTACAATATCTACGAAAATAAGTGACATCTGTTGCGTATTGCCCCCAACACCCCTATTTCGGCTCGTTTTCTCCTCCGGCCCAGCCCGCTCTCCGTTGAAAAGGAGGGCGTTTCCGGGCAGGGAGATGCTCCAAACTGCTCTCTGAAGTGCGAATTGGAGGTCCCAGCGTACACTATCTACGATAATAAGTGACATCTGAACCGTTTTGCAGGCGAAGTCAGTCGATTCTGCTCTCCTCCGGTGCGGGACGATCGCCCTCGATGAGGAGTGGTAAGGGGAGGGGCCGTGACTCGCACCGGGCACGAAGGTGGGTGGGACTCGGGGCGTGGTGGGTCCTGTTGTCGGCTGCTATGGGGGTGGGAGGGACCGGAGCAGCGGGTGCGGCCCAACGGCATTTGTGGAGGGAAAAAATGGAAAGAAAAAGACCTGGTCCGGCCCCGCCCTGCCCAAGTTGCAAGGGGAAGAGGCGGTGGACCTATGATAGCAAACAAGGTAAGGTTCGCTACTACTGTGGGCACTGCCATCGATCGGTGGCTGCCGACGAAGGTAAGAAACTTTCGTTGTCTGCTTTGTGGTGAGCGATGCGAAGGCGTTCCCCGGCGCTCACTGAGGCCCCCAACGCCGCAGAGGATGGAAGATCAAACAACCACCCGGGGGATCTGGTGTTAGTTTTGACCCCGGTTGGACGCCCGGGTTGTGGGCGCTACAGCTGCCGTTGGGAAAAGGCGCCGCGCACACCCGAAGGGCCCCCAGCCGCTGGAAATAACGACGGTGGAGATGGGGACCCCACTATCGGGTCGGCCGAGGCCGCTCAGGGGGACGAGAGTGCGCTCGCGGACAGTGGGGATGTTGTGGCTGACGATCTTGATATGTCCCTTATGCAGCGGATTCAGGCTCGGTTGGACAGCGGGGACTTTCGTCCCAGCGGGATTGCAGCGATTAGAGGGCCTCAGAACAATGCGGAAGAAACGACGGAGATCCATGGGGATGCTGCCCTTGTGTCGACCGAAGAAACGTCAACGTCTGATGTTACTGGGCATCCAAGTCCAAGGGGAAGCTTGGACGCAGCTCACAGTGGCAGTCTTTCGACACCGCAAGCAGTGCGGGCGCCTCAGTCGGATGACTTTGTTCGTGTTGGCGCCGAGGAGTCCGCTGGCGGCTCGGCGGTAGCTCTGTCGCCGGAAGCTGTCGATCACTCTGCTGCGACTCACCGTTGTGTCGGTGCCCCACCTCCGGAACCCGTGGGAAGAGTGCCGGAGCTGAACTCCCGTGGGACACAGACTGGCGTCGAGGCCATGAGCAGCAGCATGGAACCTGCGGTGGCAGGTAATTGTGACCATCAGCCGTCGCCCCAGGCGGGAGGAGCGGTTGCTGAGCCTGCTGCGCATCACTCTGATATTTCTGAGGGCACGACATTGCCACTTGGGGGTGGCGACGGGCCTAGTGGTGGTCATGCGGACGCTTTTCCGGATGAGCCTGAAGTCCCAGAGGCCGAAGCAGTAGAAACCACCGAGGAAGACCAAGCAACGAATGATGACGGGATCGAGAATTGGTATGACTCTGCTGCGATGTGCTGGAAGGAAATTATGAAGGAGGTTACACTGGGTGACGTGTCTTTCTGCAGCGATGCCGATTCAATCACGGTGTTGGCGAAGGGAGCAGATGTGGTGAAGGCACAGCGGCTGCATTTGAGGACACGACTCATGTTGCGGAAGGGAGAGGAGCGGATGCGGTGCTTGATCATGGAAGAAGGAGTGTACACGGTCCTCATGGCGGAGTGTGGCACGCTCCCGATGTTGGACGCGTCGTTTGGAGTCCTAGTGTGGTCGTCGGGGAGCGGAAAAAAGAGCGTGCGAAGTCCGGAGGGCCGCTTGCTCCTGTTGGAGCGTCTGCAAGACGCCTTTCGTCAGTCTTGTGTCACCATTTTCAAAGACGTCTTCCAGGAACAAGGCGATTCGGCCGGCCTGAGTTGCCTTTGCGCCGCCGATGGTACGCAGGAGCGAAAGGAACTCCAACTGGACTCGACGACAGCTCCAAGAGTGCTGCAGTCAGTGTGGCGGTCTTTTGAGGCCAACATCGCGGAGAAAAGAAGGCGGAAGGAAGTCCCGAAGTCGATGAGAGCAGGGCTGTATGTGCACGCACATGGCCAGAAGGAAATTCTGAGGAGAGATGAAGAGGACCCATATCTGATGCAATGGCAGAAGCTAATTGAGTGGAGTCAGGTCGCTGGACTCGAAATTTCCATTGGCACGAAGGTGGCGGTGCCCCGTGGCGAGGACGGGAAGTGTTGGTCGATCTTCGCGACAAGAGGGACGTCTATGAGCCCGCTGGTGCCTCGCGGGAGTGCGCGCTTCAACGTTGGTCTGTGTCCTTTCCTGTACAACTATGAGCACGGTTGCCGAAGACGGCACCTGCCCGAGGACCATCTTCCGCCCGAGTTCGTCGTTCGTCGGAATTCTCTCTGGAGTGATGAGTCCAGTCGGCCTCTCGTGACGCGTTGGCTGGTGTATTGTGGGGGAGTCCACAGTTTCCGCAGCGAAATTCAGCGAACCCATCCTTTCGACTACCACCGGATGCTGACCGTGCTGATGGCCCCAGACAGGGTCTTGGACGGAGGAGGAGGGAACAAAGAAGGGCGCATTACAGCCGAGAGGATGAAGTCTTTCGCCGTGTGGTCGGCAAATTCTGTGGAGTCCGTCGACGTGCTGAGGGCTGTGAATTTGGAGTTGCGACTGGAAATCTCGTACGCTGTCCACTCTTTCGATCCAGACTTCCATCTTGGACGTTATGCCGCTGCAGGAGCCGCGCTGAACCGTGACATTCTGAAGACCCCGTGCACATCTGCGGAGCGTGGGAGCCTTGGGCCTTCTCTGTTGTGTTGTCCAAGCGATGAATTCTGGAAGCGCACTGGAGATCTGTTGAAGAAGTATCTGGCGGGTATGAGATTCATCATCCAAGCACGCATCGAGAAAAGGATGACCGCTCGCCAGGCAATCGCTTTTGCTCTGTTCGAGGCAATGAGCTACTTTTGCTACAGTGGGCGGTGGATGGCTGCCCTTCAATTGGCGACACGAGCCGGTTGCATTCGCATGTTCAGAACAACAGGACAGCTGGTCTTGCCTGTATCCAGAATTGACGGTGCTACGTGCGAATACACAGGAGAGGATTGGGAGGATATGTACCAAATGGTCATGAAATTGTACGAAACCTACGCTCCGTACAGTATGCGAGCTGACACGGCGAGAGAGACGTCCACATACGCTGCAAGCCTGTTGTGGATCGACAGACTCAAAGCCAGTCACGGAAACACCGTGGCAACGAGGGGAATCCTGAGGAGTGCGACGAAAGACATCGTGGAGAAGGCACTACTTGGGGACATCAAAGAGAAAATGAACGGATGCACTGGCATCAGAGGGCGAGTCGCTGCTGACGTGTCTGTATGCGATGTACGGAAGGTGCTGTGCGGCGCTGATCCGAACAGCGTTTTGATCACAAAGGATGGTGGGAGTCCTGTATTCGTCATGTCGAAGGAAGTTCTGTCCCCGCAACAGATATCAGAGTGCATTCTCTCGCCCGAATGCAAAGCGCCGAAGTACGCGATGCTACAGCCGTGCATCGAGCGGCTGAATGCTGCTGCGAGTGCAAATGTTGGTGGGGAATCCGGCGATCCAAACGTGCCTTCTGGTCCCTTCCCTCGATCCGTGATGGTCACGCTGCTTGAAGAGGCATTATCCTCCGCGGGTATCAGACGCTTCCCCAAGCTGTCGAAGGATCGTTTTGCCCCGAACGTGAAGGTCCTATGCCCCGTGGTGATGCCATCTTCGGAGCTTGCAGCATCATGTCTACGGCAGGTCACGCACTTGAAGGCCGCGAGGAGGAAGGAAATTGTCCTACGTGAAGCAGTGGGAAATTTGGATGCCCCGATCTCCTGTGAGGAGAAGGCCATGCTGCAATTGTGTGAAGCGGAGCTGATCCGGCGGGGCGCAGGACCAAACATTGACGTGCAGAGGAATCATTTATGTATTTTGGCTGCGCACGTACTTTGTGGGGAGAGGTCGCTCAAGCCCTTGATCCGTACCGGACTGTTACTATGGGCAGCGCGGTTCATTTTCCAAGACAATCTGTCCTTGAAGTGCCGGGCCAGAATCGGGAAGGCCTGCCGAAGCAGCATGTCTGTGTCGTTCACAGAGGCCGCAAAGTTTTGGTCAACGGCAGTTTGCGGCTCCGCGTCCACCAGGCGTCCTTTGTTTCGCGTCGCTTGTGTCTGCGGAGTCACGCGTTTGGAAGCCACGGAGCAGTCGTATCAGGATAGCCTTTGGCGGACGTTCGCAAGTGGGTCCGAGTCGCAGTGGTAGGCAGGAACGTCGCGCCCTTGGCACGCTTCTGTCTGAAGACATCATAAGCAGAAAGGCAGCGGAAAGCTCCGACAACTGCAAGCAGCGGACATAAACACAATCCACACCTCGGGAGCAGCACCGCCCACGCCGAGCCAACACATACAGAACGTCATCCACGACGCAGGAGTCTGCGACGACACGAGACAGATCAGTGAGGCAAAGGTGTCCAGGGAGAACGCTGGGGCTGTGGGCAATAAAACAACGCACCTGGCGACAGCCCGGAGAAACCCCCACCGCCCGCCGGTGACCCGGCTGGCTCCATCGGGGCCGATCAAGATCGTCGCTTTTGTCCTGGGGACGAAACGACGGTGAGAACAGCAGTACAAAGCACAATCAAACAACATCACAGTCTAACCTCCAAGTTCGGAGCCATCGGAGGGGCCGCTGGGGGCCGAACGCGCCATGGCGGAACCGTTGTTGCATTCTAGTGAGTGAGTAGGAAATTGTTTCCCCTTCATATCAAGAGGGAATTAGGCAGTGCCGAACCGCGCAGTCCGCGTTGGTATGCGGCGTCCTTCGACGGCGTCCAGTTCTGGAACCCCGCCCGGTCCTCGAGCATCTTGTGCGCGACCTGCGCCTGTCTGTCGACCAAGTCATCGCATTTTCGCAGCGTCGCGGCGAGCTGCGTGCGAGTCTTCTCGTCGGCCACAGCCGGGTCATCTGCAGCTGTGCAAAGAAGCGCAGACCCACCCACTTCGTCAATCAGCATCGGGGCGGAGGCAGCGGACCCATTGACAGCGCAGGAAACGGCGCACCCAGCCACATGCTGACAACGCGGCCTAGTGTGGGGACATCATTCTCCCCACGTGCGGCCTCGTAGGCAGCAGAAATGGCTTTGTTGCGCTCCACCGGCCGCCCGGCACGGTGAAGGGCACATGCATGCACCAGATGCGCCTGGGCACGGATCGAGCCGCTCCCAAGACCTCGGCTGCAGGCGCCAACGCATTCGGCGACGTGGTCGCTGCACACACGAGACCATTAGCACGTCCGCGGTTTCCAATTTCTGCGAACAGGTCCTTTGGGTGGCTCTTTTCTTACGCTGCGCCAGAAAGAGCGCCGCGCTGCAGATCCCCGCGAGCTTCCACAAGCTCGTGCAGAGTCCGGTGCAGAGGCCAACCCGTGTCCTCCGGTGGTCCTCGTGCGCCTTCGTCATCCTGTCCATAATCGGCACGTGGGGCTGCCATGCGCAACACTTCGCGGGCGACTTCCCGCTGCCCCACAGGACACTCTGGGGACTGCAGGAACACAACAGAACAGATACCAGATGTGTCAGTCCACAGTTGTTGCCCCCGACTATTGTGCAGAAGCGAGTATGCTACGCACCGTTGTGCACACAAGAAGGTGGTCGGCGGCATGGCTGCAGTCCGGTCCCATGACGAGTTTCATGCAGCACCCCAGCAGCAGATGCATATCGAATCGGTACCACCGAAGTGCCTCCCACGAGGACTGCAGCACAGCTATTGCTTCCTCCGCGCTTTGCACGGCTTCGGCAAAACGAGACTGCGCGAGACGCCGCAGACAACTCAAATGCAGAAGAGCGAAGTGCAGCGCTTTAAGGCGCACGATTTTCTTCTGTATCACCACATTGTCCGGATCTGCCGCGCCCGCCGCGACGGACTGGCCTGATTGTGCGGACGGCAGAACGAACGTGCAAATCAGCCTCTGCGGCCGATCCGCTGGAGCAGAGCACCGACACTGCAAGGCAGAAAGCCAGGTATGCGTATTCCTCCTCGGTGGACATGTCGTCTCCGCTACCGATGGCCATCCAACCGTAATGCAGTTGCTGCGGCGCCGACGGTGCGTTGAGCCGCGGCAGCACGTTCTCCGCAACGCACTGCCTCAAATCGTCCCTCATTTCGCTGCGAACAATTCCCGTCTCTCCGTTTGCCAACAGGTAGTGCACCTCTGCGGCCGGACAGACGGAGTCCCATATCTGCAGCGGCCGCGTCCGTCGGTGCTGCCTTCTCGGATTCCGCGGAGGTCTGTCGAGCGGCGCTGCGCAGCGACCGGCACTCGGCGCGAAAATCGGCGCCGCACGTGCCGCTGCGCAGCCGCAGCAGCACTGCAGAGACGCGGAACAGCAGCAGAAACAGCCGCAGCTGCAGCCACATCCGCGGCGTCTGCCGTCTGCAGTGCCTCTGCACAGCTGCGGACGGCTTCGCTGCACGTCCGGAGGGCCGTCGGCGGATCTTCGGCGGTCGAAGAGACCATCCACTGCCGGAATACGGCGTCCCACAGAGCGCAGCCGTGGCGCTGACCGGCGGACTGGGCCATTTTCGCGACGGAGAGGACGAGTTGTGGTGAGTGGAACAGAGAGTGGGTCCAACAGAGGGCATCTGCGACGGCGAATCGGTCGTCGGCCGTCGGGGGGAGCTGTTCGCAGTGCGCGGCCGCGCGGAGGAGTTGCGAAAGGCCTCGTTCGGTTCGCGGGTGTGGCAGAGAAGAAGGCGGTTGAGCCGCAGTCGGACGCGGATTTCGTCGGCGCAGCCCATCGGGACGTCGTCGGCGGCCGCGAACAGACACTGCATCGCCTGCGGTGCCGCCGCCGACCGTTCGAAGTCATCGCAATTAAACACGAAGCGGGTCAGAGCGCGTACCGAGTAGCGAATTGAGCTGCGCCGAACCCTTCATGTCCACAAACTCGAGCGTGTCCTCGTTCTTCACCATCAGCTCCTCCATCGCACCACAAAACTCCTTCTCGAGTTCAATGACGACACTCTCCTCTTTCCGCCGCCCCGTTTCGGTGTCGCGGAACATCAGATCGACTAACTTGGCTTTCCGCAGCGTGCCATGGTCCTTCGCAAACAGCCGCAGCAGCGACCTGTTCGCGAGCAGCGATCCGCAGACGCCGATGCCCCCCACAAACGGCTTCGACGCGAGACACGTGTGGTACAGGGCTTCGATGTCCCTCTCCTCCATCAGACCGGACGGCATGTGCCGCCCCGAGAGCACCAGAGACCGGGCCTTGTGCACCCGCGCCTTCAGCCCCTTTGTGTTCCCGAGTCCCTCGCCCATGAACTTGGCCAAAAGCATAAACCGCGGACGCGTTCGGCGGTCGTCGATCCACGTCGCGCCGATGTTCGTCAGATCGCCTTCGCGGATGGGCACAAAGTCGGCGTCCTTCAGCGTCCGGACCCACGAAATCCACTCCAAGGCCGCTCTGTGCGGGACAGTGCCCGCTTTGGCGCACTCCGCCGCATAGGACGCCGAAAACGACGCACAGACGTCCGTTGAGGGGGCCTTTGGCGCCGAACGCACGTCAACCGCCGTGTGGTCCGAAGCGACCTTTCCACCACCACCGCCGCCCTCCGAATCCCACGCAGTCGGCACCGGTTCCGCCGCGGCCCCTGCGGCGGCAGCAGAGGGCGATGGTGCCCGGGCAACAGCAGGCGACGGGGCCCGGGCCGGCGCGGCGGCCGAAGTGGCTGTCGGCGGCAGTGGCGAACGCGGAGGGGCAGGACCGCTCATTCTGAAGACATTGGCCGGTCTGTCGTTCGTTGGATGTTTTCTTCGGAGGAGGAAACAGTGAGAGGATCGTCGGAGGAGGTTCTTTCTGCGCGGCGGCCGCGATAGCCGATTCGGAGCGAGGACTTGACCGCGATCGGGACCGTCGTCGCGGCCGTTCGGCCAAAAAGCCGGGCCGACGGACATGCGCCCCGCAGCTGGGCCGACAGCCATATCCCCCGCAGCTGGGCCGGTGGACATGCGCCCCGCAGCTGGGCCGGCGGACATGCGGCGCGTCTCGGATGATGGCCCTCCAATGGGGGCGGTCTCGGGAGTGGGCTCGACGGGTACTTTTTTGGCGTCAACACAACGGACAGGCGTTCGCGGACTGGTCTGACTCTGCCTCTGCAGAGCCCGCGCATCACACACGGTCCTCCATCCGCCGATCTCCATTGTGCGGCTCCGGAGAATCCCGGAGAGAAATCAGGGCCGCATGACGGACGGCGACGACATGATGGTATATCTGATGTCGCCGGGGCTGTCCGCCGCCCCGTTGGCGCCGGCCTCTGCGCCAATCCCGTGCGTCCGGGCATGTCGCCCGTGGCCGCAGCGCCGCCTTCGTGTGGGGCATCCCCGTCCGGCGGGCCTTCGCGCCGCTGAATAGTCGGCCGGACTGTGCAGTTCAAACATAGAGGAGAGAGAAGAAGGAAGAAAGATGGACGTGCCGTCCGGGCGTGGGACGCGTCGGGAGTCGGCGCAGCGGAAGTACCTCCGCGACCGCGCCGCATACTCGCTCGAGTCCGTTTCGGACCAGGTCATCCTTTCGCTGTCGAACGACATGGTCAGTCTGTTGTGTTCTGTGTGGCGGTCTCACGATTCTGACGACGCCGGCGGCCACACCCACAGAGCGTCGCCCGAGTCCGCTTTGCGCTGTGCCTTCGCGCCGCCGGCCAGAGTGCCGCCAATGACCAAAACCAGCCCAGTTCCTCGGCATCGTAGTGTGTGGCATGGCCTCTGTCTTCGGTGCGGCGCCACAGCCGGAGGAGCCCCCCCGCCCGGGAAGGGCGGAGGGCCGGATTGCCCATTTGGCGGGCCCGGCGTCCATGAGTCTCGTCGACCGGTGCGTGGCCCTCCGGTGGCGATGTCGAGCGGCGCAGTTTGCAGCGCCGCGCAGGGCATGGAATTGGCCGCTGGTCTATGCGATTCCTGGCATCGTCTGCAGAGGGATTCGGCCGCCGGACTCCCGCGGATTGCTACCCTGAGGGGCAGGTCGGACACACAGCCTGGAAATGGGCAGCACGAACATGGCCGCGGCGGACATGATTTCCTGATGGAATGAATCGGGAACAGAGCAGGTACGGGGATGGGTTGGGCAAAGTCCCAAGGTGTTGAACACTACGCGCGGGAGTTTATTCGGCGCAAATGGCAACATGAATGGCGGACCTGAAACACGTCGCTGCCCAGTCCGCTTCGCGAGGTCACAACTTTGCATCTCCAGAGCAGGATCCTGTGTGTCCCACCTTCCAGGAAGTACGTGCATGCGTCGTTAGCGGAGAGTGCCGCTGAACATCTGCCATGCCAGGGCGGACTTGGCGACGAGAGAGAGGACCATGTAGACCTTCTCGCCATAGAGATACTGCTTCCATTTGCCGACGCGCTTGTACTGCAGCACCATATTAATGGCGAACACGTTGAATGTGAATAGGATAGAGATGACGATGCCATAGACAAAGGCCGGGATCGTCACGCCGAGAGTACGGGCAGCTCCGGCAAAGTACGCGATGATGACGACCCACGGGACGACACCTGCGAGACAGCCGATGATGAACGAGACCCAGCTGGTTCTGTCGGTCATCTGGTTGTGGATCTCCATCATCAGACCCATCAAATTCATGACCGCGCAGAGGATGAAGAGGCAGATCAAAAGCCACAGGTCGTAAACGCCGCAAAGCATCGCAATGACCCATATCATAAGGGACGACGACAACGCGTATTCGTACCACCGCAGGGGATTCATCCACTTCCCCAAATTGGCCTCGTACCACTTCCGGAGCGGTAGCGCAAGCAGAAAGTGGGCCACTGCCGACAGAAAGAGGAACGCCGCGACCATCGGTCCCAGCCGCACGTCGAAGATCTTCTCCGGCATCGAGATGACCCCGAATTTCAGGTCGTGCGGGTCCAGTTTCAGGTAAGAAGTCGTCACGGGCAGCGACGCGCTGCTGCTGATCCCCAACATCACCGCGCCCTGCGCTCATGGCCCAGTTCCATCGGTTCAGCGTCGCGAGAACCGCCAAGGCACCAGTCGGCTCCACCACCAGGCCAGTGGCCCCCCAGTCGATTCTCTTTCCAAAATACGATGGGTTTGAGTAGCTATTAAGGTATTTTTTCAAAGTCCGGCCGGATGAATAATTTTCATTTTTCCGTCGCAGTGGAAGCGCCTAGGCTCCCAGGCATTCACGATGCCTACACAGCAACTGCATAGCAATGCCACTAAACAATGGTCGCGGATTCGCGCCAGGCGCTTTTGCTCCTAAGTTAGCGACGGGCATAGATTACCCTGTTAATTCAAAATATACCCTCTAATTTATGAATTCATTACATCCCACACTCCATAATATAACGAAAACTCATCAGGAAAACCCCGCCCTCTTTATCATTTTTCGTATTCTCCGCATTACAAACCATATGAACCATTGCAAAAAAACCCTCTTTTCAGTCATTTCACTCAAATTTTGACACTCCAACTACACAAACTTCATCCAAAAAATACCCCACGAAACGACATT
>Ga0233425_10011003_pt1 | contig 10747 bp, 10 predicted proteins | sample Watercolumn_Towu_2_FD_181712 | JGI IMG/M metagenome (GOLD analysis project Ga0233425, IMG submission 181712) | Freshwater microbial communities from Lake Towuti, South Sulawesi, Indonesia - Watercolumn_Towuti2014_140_MG | ecosystem: Environmental > Aquatic > Freshwater > Lake | place...
GTTTCGTCCGTTGCGGTGTCACTGCTTCCGCATGCACCCGTGATGAGTGGAGAGGCAACAATGGCGAGAGCGACGGATTTCAATCCTTTATGTCTAAACATAGAATTCCCCTTTTGAAATGAATTGTCTACTTCTTTAACTTAATCGGTTGACCCTTTACTTGTCAATGGGCTAAATGCCAATAAATGGGCGTTGTCCTAGCCAAAAGCTTGATAGAAGCGCGTTAAATATCGACAGAACATGCCAGTTTTTCAAGTAGTCTTGAGCCAAAATCGTGAAGAAAAAACTACATTTCGAAAAAAATCAACAAAACTGGCGCCGGTTTCAATACCTTAAAGCATAGCCGAAATCAACCGTCGACTAACGGGCGAATCTCGCTGTCTTTTCCTGATGGTGACCTCATGCAAATTCTGCGGGCACTCTCCATGGCCGCACATTTACCGATTCAAAATCGAGTTGCTCGAGCCCTTGTTAGCGCTCTTACCTTAAGAATTTTTCCAAATACAAGGATGCCTTCCGAACGTGCACTTGCAGACTTACTATCTGTCAGCAGACCCACTGTGCGTCAAGCGCTTAATTCGCTTCGAAAAGCGGGCTTAACATCTTCAGGGCCGTATTCCCGTTCCGGAACGAAAACTAGCCCACTTGCGCGACAACGTAAGACTTATCTACTTAAAAACTTTCGACGGGAAATTCATGACATCCTGGAGTTTCGAATCGCACTAGAGACTGCGGCGGTGCGTATCGCTACCCGAGCGGCTGATTCCAATTTCATCAACAGATTGCGACTGTCGATTGAAGAAAATGCACGATCGACTCGACCGTCAGAGTTTCGCAGAACTGACACCGTCTTTCATCTTGCAATTGCACAGCAAACTAAAAATTTTCAATTGATTGCTGCAATAGCAAACGCAAGAGCAGAGTTCCTGATGTATAGAGACTTGCATCCGATGCCCGACAATGTTGCCTCAAATGTAAGCGAGCATAAACAAATCCTCACTTCGATAGAGGCGGGAGACCCAGAAGCTGCCGCTGACGCAATGAATGCCCACCTGCAGAACTCACTTCATAGCTTTGTCTGGAGTGTTGCTAATTTGGATAGTGGAAAAAGAAATAAGGTGCGAAACTCGCCTCGTGCTACACAAAACAAAAATCAAACTAGGAAAAGTCTCAACTCAACAACTCGCAAAGGCAAAACCACAAGAAAGAACTGATGGGAGATCATTTTGAAAAGTAAAGATAAAAGCATTTTTGGTTTCGAGCAAATGGATTTGACTAACCTCTTTCCGTCCCAAAAGTTATTGGTTGTAAATCGATTTGACGAAATCAGTAAAAGCTTTGACAGCCTTCCAGATCAAAGACCCTGTACTTGTGGTGCCTTCGCTTTATCGTATATTTTTAGCTCCTTAGGTTTTGTGAGACATGAAGGTAACGATTTATTGGCTGAGGATTATTTAGCTCACCTCGCAAGTGTTGTAATTGAGGAAAGTGAAGTCGCCACATCAGAAGCAGTGGGACTTCTTGTTTCGCGCGGGTTATTGCTAGAGGACGAGGCTCGTAAATTGTTTCCAAAGGTTTGGTATCGCTACCCAGTGCAGAGCAGTCAAGATGAAGAGATGCTAGGAACTAGTCCTTCTGGAATCGCAAGAGCAATTGCCCTAGGAACTCAAGGCGCGCTTGTATCTCTACCAATTCCAGCCCGCAGAGGCGATGGTTCGATTCAATTGGATGAAGTGGTTTGGCATGAGTTGCTGAATCTACTTGCATTAAAAATTGATGTTTGGAATTGGCATGCGATTCTCAATTATCAATTAACATTGACGCTTAATCCAGCGCACCTCGCGTATTCAAAAGAAAATCTACAACTGAAAGATCCAACTTCAGTTATACCCCTGGATGATTGGGATGCAGGACATTTTGTGGGCGTTGGTGGTCTGTGGACTGGGTCTAACAAGCCATGGTTGCTACTGCTTGATAGTGCCAAAAACCGGGGATTTAATGGCTATCAGCCGCAACCGGGCGAACTCTTACGTCAAGGTCTTATAAGGCGCGATGGTCGTGGTGGCGGTATTCATCTCATACTCGAATCTGGATATCTTGAAAAAGCGCTCAGAGATTTAAGGGCACTAGAAATTGAATTTATGATGTGGTCCAACGGCAGTCCAGAACCCACTGATTGGGTTTGGAAGATGGGTTCGTAGTGAACGGGTCAAACCCGTTACAAGATGCGACCTATCTGTGGGTAATTCACCACGATTTTTCTGGAATAGGCCGAGTCCGAGTCATCCCTCGACATCGTTTTGAAGAGGTTATCCGCGTGGGGGTTAAGTTTGGTTACAACGCCTGGGATTATACTTTTTATGGTACATCAATTCCGAGTCCAAGATGGACATTGGCTTCAGGAGATTTCAATGTCATTCCTGACAAGGACACCATGACACCTCTGCCGCATGCATTCGGTGCTACGCAGGTTTTTTCTTTTTTGTATGACGAGAAAGGCATTGAATGGGATGGTGATCCACGAGGTCGTCTAAGGAATATGTGCGATCGACTCATTGGCCTTGGTTATCGGATCCAGGTCGGTTTTGAAAGTGAATTTCATGTGGTTTCCAAGACTGCGGATACAGAATGGTCACCATGTGAGCAATTTCCGATGTGGTCTGTAGGAGCAGTTGAAGATCAATGGAATCAGTGGATACAAAAAACTCTCCAGGCCCTGATTACCGCTGAAATTCCCGTCTATCAGTTCACTCGCGAAGGATCTAAGTCACAATTTGAATGCAGTCTGATGCCCTTAGACCCAGTGTCCGCATGCGATAAGTATTTGATTGCAAGACAAATCATTAAAGGTTCGATGCCAAGCGAAATCATTGCTACGTTTATGCCCAAAATTTATCAAGATCGTGCCGGCAGTGGATTACATGCCCATATAAGTATCACGAATTTGCGTGGCGACAATGTTCTTGCTGACCCAAATAATGCGATCAAACTAAGTAGCCTTGGCGAACAAATAGTCTCAAAATTAGTCCGCCACGCACCTGCCGAGATTGCCCTCGCTGCGCCATCAACTAATTCGTTTCGTCGACTTGTTACAGGTCAGGCTTCGCCGACCTATGCTTCCTGGTCATTTGGCAATCGCTCTGCACTAATCCGTATTCCTGGGTTCGGAGACTCAAGGAGGATTGAATACAGATCCGGAGACCAAAGCTGTAATCCGTATCTCTACATTTTAGGAATTCTTGCATCTATTTGCGATGCAATCGGCGGTTCAGACTCTTTGGTTAAGCCAGTTGACAAAGATCTGAGTCTAATGAATCAAGCTGAAATATCTGCCACTTACGCTGAGCCGCTGCCGCGAAGTGTGCCAGAAGCACTCGAACTGCTCGGTGCCAACACTGTTTTGACAAGCGCACTTGGCCCCGAGATATCAAATCAGTATCTGGCAGTTAAGCGAGAAGAGCATGAGATTTATCTCCGCGAAACAGGTGGTGGAACAGAAACGGTTACAGACTGGGAACGCGAGACATTCCTTAAGGTTTTATAGAAGTTCAAAAATGGTGTCATCTAGACTAGTTTCAATGCGTTCGAATAAACGTCTCATCGATTCAGTCTGTGTAGTTACTGGTGCTGCTTCTGGTATCGGATTAGCAATCGCAAAAGCTTTAGCTGCTGAAGGTGGCACTGTTTACGGTCTTGATTTTAATATCAGTTCAAGTTGTGCAAGTGAAGTGAAGTTTCTTCAAGCCGATGTCACGAATCTTGAAAGTCTCCAACAAGTATTGAACATCATCTCTCGTGACCACGGTCGGCTCGATGTACTGGTTACAGCAGCTGGTATATGGCGATCTGGAACTGTAATTAGTCATGATGCAGTAGCTGCATGGACTGAGGTACTTAATGTAAATCTATTTGGAGCATTCCTTTCTTCACACGTCTTTACTCCTTTAATGATTTCAAATAGCCAAGGGTCGATTGTTCACATCGCAAGTATCTCAGGATTAATCGGCAACCGAGGTGGTAGCGCATATAGCGCTTCAAAGGGTGCTGTGATTTCTCTGACAAAATCAATGGCTTTAGATTTTGGATCCTTCGGAATTCGAGTTAACTGTATTTGCCCAGGAATGGTTAATACCCCAATGCTTGCTGCAACAGAATCAACTTTGTCCCCATCAGAGATTCAGGTAATTCGATCGGAGAGAAAATCAAAAATTCCGATTGGTCGTATTGGAGAACCATCGGATGTTGCTTCAACCGTAGTTTTTTTAGCAACTAGTGAATCGTCTTGGACAACAGGATCGGTTTTCGTTATTGACGGCGGCTATCTGGCCGGTCGCTAAAAGTACTTTTCAGCAGAGATTGACCGAATTAAGGATATAAGTTAAAACTATTTGTTGACGTTAAATCTGTCTGCTAAATTGAGCTAAATGATTACCAAAAAGTTTTATCTTCAAAGGATTCGCCAATAAACCAATGACCGCTCCATCGCCATCTGCTAATTCTGGATATTCAGAAATTGACATTGAGCTTGCTCTATTGAGTCGAATGCTTTTGATTCGTCGTTTTGAAGAACGGGTTGGAGATCTATTCAAAAAAAATAAATTGCCTGGATTCGTGCATCTCTGCATAGGGCAAGAGGCTTCGGCTGTTGGTGTTTGCTCGGCGCTTCGTACAGATGACTTCATTACAAGTACTCATCGTGGACATGGCCATGTAATTGCAAAGGGTGGCGATCCAAAATTTATGATGGCCGAACTTTACGGAAAGTCCACTGGTTATTGTGGTGGCAAAGGAGGTTCGATGCACATAACGGATATGAGCATCGGAATGCTAGGCGCAAACGGGATAGTTTCCGGTGGTCTTCCGATTGCGGTAGGGGCGGCTTATGGTGCCAAGCAACTCAGAAAAACAGACCAAGTCGTGGTTGCATTTTTTGGAGACGGCGCGACTAATGAGGGTCCTTTCCACGAAGCCCTGAACATGGCCGCTGCTTGGAAGCTTCCCGTGGTGTTTGCGTGTGAGAATAATCTTTACGGTTGTGGAACTCGTCTTGATCGTGTTTCACCTACCTCGGATCTCACGCAAAGAGCGCGTGGCTACTCTATGCGTAGTTGTTCGGTAGATGGAAATGATGTAATCGCAACTCGAACTGTAGCTTTGGAAGCAGTTTCACAAGCCCGATTGGGAAATGGGCCAACTTTTTTAGAATGCCGTACTTTCCGTCACCACGGTCATTACGAGGGAGAAACCCCTTCTTACTTGAGCAAAGAAGAGCGCGATTATTGGTTTGCCAGGGATCCGATTGATCTCTTCAAAGCTCTGTTGCTCTCCAAAAATCAAATTAACGAGGACTCATATAAAAACCTTGACCTAGGGGTTCGACAAATAGTTGACGAGGCTGTTGAATTTGCTGAACGAAGTCCAAAACCTGACTTGGTGGCAGCCTTAACTGATGTTTTTGCGGAAAGTGGAGAAACATCGTGACAGTGATGAGTTTTGCAGCAGCGATTCGTAATGCTATTGCAATTGAAATGGACGCTAATCCAGCATTATTTACAATTGGCGAAGACATAGGACGGTACGGAGGTGAACTTGGCGCGACTGCTGGTCTCTATAAACGTTTTGGAGAGGATCGGGTTCGAGATGCGCCAATTTCTGAGTCTGCAATTATTGGCGCAGCCTTAGGTGCTGCGATGACAGGCAATCCCGCAATTGCAGAAATACCATTTGGCGATTTTTTAGGAATGTGTATGGATCAGATATGCAACCAAGTTGCAAAAATTAGATACATGTCTGGTGGGCAAGTTCGAGTACCTGTGGTCATTCGGACCACAATCGGCGGTTACCTGAGCGCAGGTGCGCAACACTCACAATCTTTAGAAAGTTGGTTCATACATTTGCCGGGGATAAAAGTTGTAATGCCATCAAATCCTGTTGATGCTTTCGGACTCCTAAGAAGTGCGATCCAGGATGGGAATCCTGTACTTTTCCTCGAACATAAGGGCTTGTATTCCGTAAAGGGTGACGTACCTGATGGATCAGATTTTCGAGTCCCTTTGGGTTGTGCAGAAATTGTGCGTGAAGGTAACGATGTGACAATTTTGGCCACGGGAGCTCAAGTCAACCGTGCGATACAGGCTGCTGACCGTTTAATAGACGAAGGCGTCAAAGCTGAAGTCATTGACCCGCGCACACTAAATCCTCTTGATGAGAATGCGATTATCTCGTCGGTGTTTAAAACAGGTCACCTTGTTGTTGTCCACGAAGCATGGGAACGAGGTGGCCATGGTGGGGAGATTGCGGCTCTTGCCTCGGATAAAGCATTCGGTAGTTTGAGAGGTCCGATAAAGAGGGTTGCGGCGAGAAATACACCGAGCCCGTTCAGTCCTGAACTCGAGCAATCTGTTCTGCCCCAAGTAGCCGACATTGTTAGAGCAGCGCTAGAGACTCTCGCTTTTAAATCTGAAGTCGGTAAAAAGTAAAAGATCTTTTTGGAGGATGCAATGTCGTATGAAATCAGAATGCCAAAGCTGGGGCTTACCATGGAATCTGGGACTATTCAATCGTGGGTCATTTCCGACGGCGCATCAGTAACAATTGGTGATGTTATGTTGATAATCGAGACCGATAAAACTGAGTCTGAACTTGAAGCTGGTGCGTCGGGCGTCTTAGAGCAGTTGATTGGGCCAGGATTAGAAGTGCCAGTTGACACTATCTTGGGACATATAAATTGAAGATTCGAACCTCTATGAGCGGAATACTTTTGGATCGCTTCGCTGGTAGCGGGCGCGGTTATGGATAATCAATATTTCTCAGACTCAATTGAGCAAATCGATAAAGCCAGTCGCATAACTGTTGATCCACAATCTTGGGCTAGAGAAGTCGCTGGCTCTATCGCAGGTGCATTCTCCGAGATGGGTCTAGAGACTAAGACGTTAATCAATAATGGTACTTCAGTAGCTGTCACTGCGATTGCTAAAGGCAACGGATCTGGACTCTCAATCGGTTTTGTTAATTCTCTCTATCAGTCAAATCTCTGTTCAACACAAGCAAATGCACAAAGCGAACTAGAAGAAAATAGTGAAAATGTGAGAATTTTAAGCAGTCTTACTTTTCTCGCTGCCCAATTAAATGCTGCAAACGAATTGTCAGTGGTTAATCACCCATCCGATGTTCAATTTCATATTGGGCTTCGCCATATTGATTGCCTTCCCAGCACACCAACGTCAGCAATCATTGGTTCTGGTAATCGCGTTGACGCGGTTGTTGCTAAAGCTGCTCAAATTGGCAATGAAGTTAAATTCTCTGGTACAGCAACCGGCGTCCTCATCGGAACAATAAAAGTTGAAGGAGTTGCGACCCACTGCGGTAATCGCGCTACCTCTATACGTGCGGGTGGTCTGGGCGACTCCGCAGGCGTGAACGCCCTCGAAAAAGGTATGCTGGTGATCTCGGCCGTTCGCCTTCTTGACGACCTTTGGATACGGACAAAAACTCACCCACGGCTACCTCTCGCGAGTTGCTCCATCGGAATATCCTCTTTTCGTGCAGACTCTGGTCAACTCGTTCCCTTTTCTTTTCCAAATTCAGCCCTAATTGATATTCGCGTCGAATACGGACCATATGAATCCGAGTTTGAGATTCGAGAAGAAATCAAAAGGCATGTTATTACGCTTGTAAGCCAAGATCCCTGGCTCAGAGATCATCCGCCAAGCTTCAGCTGGCTAAACCTTTATCCCGCCTTTGATTTGGATCCTGATCACAAGCTCGCAAAATGTGTGAGTGCTGCTATAGCTAAGTTTTCGATGGTTTCAGAAAAGCCTAAAGCGGAATCGTCATTTGTCGAAAACTCAAGTGGCGCGTTCTACTCAGCCGCAGGAACGCCAACAATACTGTTGGGCTGCGAGACAAAAAATGCAAGCGGGTCTCGTCAAACAAATTTAGATCTAGACCAAGTTAAACACATAAAAAATTTGATTCTTGAAACCGTTACTGGTTGGGCAGGATAGAAATATGAATTCTCAAACTAAAAATGATTGGGCACGTCGTGTTGCGAAAAGGGTACGAGCGAGGCGCACCGAAGCCATTGACCTTCTTAGCTTATTAGTAAGGATAAATTCTGTTAACCCAACCTATCCTGGTAAGGACTGTAGCGAGTTTCTCGGTGGAGAAACTCGAGCAAATGAAACTTTTGCAAAAAATTTCATTGAAGCAGGATTGGACGTTAACTGGGTTGACCCAGATCCTCACCGTAAAGCGTTAGTAGGTGTTCGAAAAGGTTTAGGAGGAGGGCAATCTCTAATGTTCAACGGTCATATTGATACAGTGCCAGCCTCCGAAAACGGTTCATGGACTTATGGCGATCCTTGGGAACCAGTAATCCGTGACGGCTGTATGTACGGACTTGGTGCATGCGATATGAAAGGTGGACTTGTTGCAGCATGGCTGGCCATCCGAGCAATTTCAGAGATTAACGTTCCACTTCTTGGAGATCTTCAACTTCACTCAGTCCCTGGAGAAGAATCCGGTGATCATGAGATCGGTACAACCGCATGTGTTAACTGGGGTTTTCGCACAGATGCTGCAGTTGTGGCCGAACCAACCGCTCCGCCGCGCCCCCTAACAATTGCCGTGACAGCCGCACCTTGGGCATGGCTAGTAGTCACAGTCCAAGGCCGTTCAGGTGAGGGTGCGAGTCGAAGCCTAAGCATTCGACCAGGAGGCCTTGGTGACACTGCAAGTGTGAACGCGGTAGAACGCTCGCTAAGAATACTCACGGCTCTACAAGAGCTTGAAAGAAAATGGATTGTCCGCAAAACGCATCCCTATTTTCCTGATGGCAGTTTCTCAATCATGCCTGGAGTGTTCCAGTCGTCTTCAAGTCTCGGTTTAGGTTCCATCCCAGATCGAGCAGAGATCCATTGGTTTTGCTTCTATCCTCCAGATCAATCAGAGAGAAGCGTCAAATCAGAAATTGAGGCATTTATTCTTGATGCTTGCCGGCTCGACCCGTGGTTGGTAGCCAACCCGCCAATAATGGAGTGGAGGATGGCATTTCCATCTATGGAAACTCCTTGGGAACATCCACTTCCCCAGGCGATGGCTTCAGCATGGACGTCGATGACAGGAGATTCATTACCGACTCCGAATTCTCTCTTTCCCGCAAATTTTGGTGGCTCTCTGGATGGAATTTGGTTGCAAAAGGCAGGCATCCCTACAATTGCTTTCGGGCCTGGCAACCTCAACTTCGCACACTGTGTTGACGAGCACGTTAATCTTGACGAAATTATTGATGCGGCAGTTTGCTTAGCTATCTGTGCTATTAACTGGTGTGGTGTGGCTGAGTAACCTGATTTTTCTAACACCCAAAAATTAAATCACGTCTCAAAATTGACTCCAGTCAAATACCGCTGAAAGCGTGGGCCAAGACCTAGAGGAAAGTCCCTGGTAAACTTCTGTAGCTCTCTCGGGTGAGACATTCTCTGCCAAATGGTCAACGAGCAATCGTTGAGTGGCTAACCAATCGAGAGCAGTGATGAGATTTCTCCGCGTGCTAGCTCCACGAAAACCGTTTGCTTCAAATGGAATTTGATACTCCCACCCACTCCTCACACTCACATATCGATGGAAAATAGTTCGCAGTAACTCATGAGCAGAAACTTCGGTGGACGCCCGCCATGAGACACCAACTAGCACAACTTCACCACCTCGACACACTGTTGCGCATGACTTAATCACTTCGGAAGGACTGCCCCGACATTCGATCACCATTGAAAGGCGACCAATAGCGTCTGGATCATCAGATGCAAAACCCAAAGGCACTGGTGCCTCTGGCAACACTGAAACTGACGGAATTCTCAGCAAGTTACGTCTTCGAGTATCCGAATCCCAAGCGACCACATCGTAACCCGAGATAGCCATGACATTTGCCGACAAATTGCCGATTAGTCCGAGACCGCTAACTCCGATGGGCTCAGGCGGACGGACCATAGTCGTACTCAGGACGGCCATCGGAATTGAAATCATTCGCGCGAAAGTTGCGTGGTTGGGTGATAACCGCTCTGGTAACTTCAGCAAACGAGCTGCTGGCGCTCTCTGCCAACTTGCATGCAGACCAGAAATATCTAAAACCAGGTCACCCGGCACAAATGCTTTTACTGCAGAGCCCACCCGCCGAATTTCAAAGACAGCTGCGTAGCCGGGAATTATGGGGTACTTGGTCTTGGCAACGTCAACTTTACTCGGTTTAAAATACCAATTTACTTCAGTCCCAGGGCTGACAAGGGATGAGACCGTTGGTCCCTCAACCTCATCCGGAGCAAGTTCAGTCATTGGTACATCGAATGGCGATAGATCAACAACCTCTGGACCAGTTATCGTTACCGCCCAACCTTGTTGATCTCTAATTTTCTTAAAATGCATATTTGGTGACATATTCCTAACTTGATATTTTTCGAGTAATAATTTTGTTTTTGTTATATGAATCATACTTGAAGCAAAAAATTTAGCGATCGTCTTAATTGTCGATCTATCGTTGAATTTTCTTCAAATCACAACCATTGAATTCGGCAAAGAGTGCAGCACTCAAAGTTTTTCTATGCACATCGTTTTAACTGCGAGTAGCCGAGCAACCCTCAAATCATCAGATTAAGCGATGCCACCAAACGCAACGACACCTGTCGCATCAATCACACTGTCAACCGGTGCAAGATGTTGCGCTCGTGCGGACGTGGCGGGCGATGCAGAGAAT
>Ga0233425_10011004_pt1 | contig 10747 bp, 10 predicted proteins | sample Watercolumn_Towu_2_FD_181712 | JGI IMG/M metagenome (GOLD analysis project Ga0233425, IMG submission 181712) | Freshwater microbial communities from Lake Towuti, South Sulawesi, Indonesia - Watercolumn_Towuti2014_140_MG | ecosystem: Environmental > Aquatic > Freshwater > Lake | place...
AAGAATCTGTTCGACGGTGTGACGCAATCGTGGCATCTGCCCCTCCTTCCGGCCCGACCCTAGCATAGGATCTGGACCCGTTTAAGGGGGCGAGGTCAGTAGTGGACAGACTGCTGGATCAGATCCAAGGAACCGGACGGATGGACCTAGTCTAGGATTTCGCCCAACCACTGCCGGCTCTTGTCATCGCGGAGATGTTCGGAATTGCCGAGGAGGACCGGGACAGCTTCCAACGCTGGTCCGATGACATTTCAAAGTTTTGGGGTGGAAGCTTCGGCAATATCGAAGAAGACGGCCGTCGGGCTAATGAGGCGATGGTTCGTTTGGAGCAGCATTTTCTTAATATTATTCGTATGCGGCGTGAATATCCCGGCGATGATTTGATGAGTCACCTGATTGCGAACCAGGAGAAGGGTCGAGTGGATGCCGAGGAACTCACCGCGCAGTGCGTGTTGATCCTGGTGGCAGGGCATGTCACAACCATTGATCAGATTTCCAACGGTCTCTACGCATTGCTGACGCATCCTGAGGAACTACGAAAGCTCCGTGAACAGCCGGATTTGATCCACTCCGCGGTCGAAGAGATCTTGCGGTTTGACTCTTCTGTGCCCTTCATTCACCGCGTTGCGAAGGAGGATGTCGTGCTTCGAGGGCGACGTATTGCCAAGGGGCAGGTGGTGTTTCTCGGACTGGCTGCGGCCAATCACGACCCTGAGCAGTTTGCTGACCCTGACCGTGTAGACGTCGCACGCCAGCCGAACAAGCATGTGGCCTTTGCGGTGGGGCCGCACTTGTGTCTCGGTGCGGAACTGGCGAGGCGGGAACTAGCGCTCTGGGTTGCGGGGTTGTGCAACCGATTCCCCGCGTTGCGATTTACCAATCAACCGCCCGAACGGCGCTATGACAGTCTGATGTTCCGCGGGTTCAAGTCGATGCCGTTAGCGTTCTGACGTGATTGTCGCATCGGAGTGGTCTCCGAGGCTTTCCTGGATATTCAGATTTCGCTTCGAGTTGAGGAGCCCTCGCCGGCAATTTGAGTGAGCGGTGGAGCCACGAGGGCTTTCGCGCGCAGTTTCCGATGAAACGTAATTGCAAAGCGGTGCGCTTCATCGCGGATACGTTGCAGCAAATGTGTGGCAGGAGATTGCGGCATAAGAACGATCGGGTTCTTCCGGCCCGCCAGGAATACGCGTTCCTCCTTGTCGCCCCGGGCTTTGGCGAGACCAAGAATCGGGATTCCCTGCTGACCCGCCTGTCGGAGTCCCTCCATCGCAGCAGTCAACTGGCCAAGCCCTCCGTCGATGAGTACGAGGTCCGGAGGGGCGAGGCCTTCCATCGCGCTATAGCGCCGTGTGACGACCTCTTGCATGCTGGCAAAGTCGTTTGCTCCCTGGACGGTTTTGATCCTGAACCGTCGGTAGTCTGACTTTTTCATCTGCCCCTCTTCCCAGACCACCATAGAGGCCACGGATTGATTGCCCATCGTATTGGAAATGTCGAAGCCTTCGATCCGCCGTGGCGGCCGATCTAAGCGGAGCAGTCGCTTCAACTCGTCGCTCGCCTGGCGTTCGAGCGCTTCATTGCGGAGGTGGTCGGCGACGGCCGCCGCCGCATTCTCCTCGGCTAACAGGACCAGCTGATGTTTGGCGCCCCGCTCGGGTGCGAGGACGCGAACCGATTCCCCGCGTTTGCCGGAAAGCCACTGCTCGATGACCGTGGCGCCTTCCAGGTCGGTCGGAACCAGGACTTCCTTCGGCGGCTGGCCGTCCTTGTTGTAGAACTGCTGGATCGCGGATTGCACGAGTTCTTTGTCCGACGCGTCGGCCGACTGGGACCAGAAAAAGTCCTTCCGTCCGATCAACAACCCGCCGCGTACGAAGAGAATCTGAAGATCGACCGCCGCGCCTTGTCGCGCCAAGCCGACCACATCCTGATCGGTTGCGGAGGTCTGGGTGATGCGCTGTTTCTCCAGCATCCGTTCGATCTTGAAGAGGCGATCGCGCAAGCGGGCCGCTTCCTCGAATTCCTCGCGCCCAGCCGCCGCCTCCATCCGGCTCCGGATGTCGTCCAGCAACTCATGGTCCCGTCCTTCCAGAAACTGACGCACCTGTTTGACGATCTGATGGTAGTCCTCCTTGGACTGATGGCCCGTGCAGGGGGCCATACAGCGCTTGATTTCAAATTCGATGCAAGCCCGCTCGGCCGTTCCGTCGATGTCGATGGAACAGGTCGCCAGCGGGAAGACGCGCTTGATCACTTTGAGAGTTTCCCGTAGGGCGTTGGCCGGCGTATAGGGTCCGTAGTACAACGCGCCGTCCTTCTGCACGCGGCGTACGATCGACAGCCGTGGGAAATCGTCCTTGATGGGCAACCGCACGTAGGGATACTGCTTGTCGTCTCGCAACACGACGTTGAAACGTGGTCGATGACGTTTCACCAGGTTGCTTTCGAGAATCAGGGCCTCGAGCTCGGATCGGGTCACCATCGTCTCCAGGTCGGCCACCTGGCTGACGAGCAAACTGGTCTTGGGACTGTGGTCTGCCCCTTTCTGAAAGTAGGACCGGACGCGGTCGCCAAGCACCGCGGCTTTGCCGATGTATAGGATCTCTCCCTGCACATTCTTGAATAGATAGACGCCGGGATTGTCGGGTAGATGGGCCAGTTTCGATTGGAGGACGTCATTCGTCATACGTCAAACGTAAGGATAGCAAGAAGCGAGGTGAAATTTCTCGTCGGTTGACGAGTGACGGTTGACGACTGTGCTACTTCAGCCCACGCACAAACGATGGACTCAGCATACCACGCGCGACTTCGGCCGCCGGCCCCTTCATCGTGAGGGTGAAGTCTGCGGCCACCTCGATGTTGAGCGAACCGCCAGGCATGTTGACTGTCACGGGACTCCTCACGAGTCCCAAGCGCACCGCGGCGCTGGCCGCGGCGCAGGAGGAGGAGCCGGACGCCTGCGTTTCTCCTGCGCCCCGTTCCCAGATCAAAATGAAGATTGCTCTGGGTCCGGTCGGGACGGCAAGCTGCACATTCGTCCTTTTGGGAAACAGCCTGTGATTCTCAAGCGCGGGGCCGAGGGTCAGCAGATCACTCCGAGACCAGGATTCTCCCGCTGGCCTGAATACGACGCAGTGGGGATTCCCGATGCTGACACCGGTGAAGGTCAGCGCGCGCCTGGCGGCTTCAATAGGTTGTCGGATGAGTTCCTTTGCATCGAGGGAGCAGGGCAAGGCCTCGGGCTTGAACGTGGCCTGGCCCATCTCGACGGTCGCCGCGCTTGCGTCTCCGTGCCGATCGATGTGCAGGGCAATCTCGACCAGCCCACCTTTGGTCTCCACCGTAAAGTCTTTCTTCTTGGTCCTGCCGGTGGCGTGGAGGTAGCGGGCGAAGATTCGAAGGCCGTTCCCGGATTTTTCCGCTTCGCTGCCGTCCGGGTTGAAAATGCGCAGACCGAAATCGGCCTTCCTCGAGGGGACCAGCGCCAGGATCCCGTCACTGCCCAGGCCCCAGTTACGATCGCACAAGGATTTGACGTTGTTCGGGGTGAGCCTGAACGTCAGCTCCTTGGGGTCCACCACGATATAGTCATTGCCGAGGCCATGCCCGCGGAAAAAGCCGTTCTTCATTTTCGAAACCCTCCTGGTGGTCAAACGTCAAGCGTCAACCGTCACTCGGAAGACAGAAGGTACCTAGAAAAGTGTGGAGCCGTCAACGGTGAGTCTCCGTACGAATGACGTTTGACGAATGACGGGGCGTTATGCGATGGCCACGCCGGGCGGCCGTTCGATGAGTTCGATCTCGTAGCCGTCGGGGTCATCGATGAAGATGAACCGGCTGCCGGAGGAGGTTTGCGTGGGGCCGTCCGTGATCTTGACCCCCTTCGCGTTGAGCGAGGCGACGGTCCGGTCCAGGCTATCCACTTGAAACGCGAGATGGACGAGGTCTTCCTGGACCTTCACCGGTCCGCTGGAAGGAAAACTGGTCAGCTCGATCAACTCGTCGCTGTTGGGTACCTTCAAGAAGGCAATGTGGGAGCCTCGGGGCGAGGTTTTTCGCTCGATGACTTCGAGGCCCAGCACAGTCGTATAGAACCGGATGGTTGCATCCAAGTCGCTGACGCGCATCCGCGTATGGAGGAGCTTCGTGACTTTCATTCCACTGTTCCTTGCCCCGTCATTCGTCACTCGTCAACCGTCATTCGAGAGGAACAAGCGCTCTGCTTGTAGAAATCGTATGACGAGTGATGTGTGGCGGTTGACGTATTACGGCGCCGTCCTGGCCGGTCCTGCCGTCTTGCGCAGTAGAATTTCAGCGCTGCCGGGGATCAGAAAATTCGGCATCGGTCCGATCTCCAGATACCCGTGTGACTTGTAGAAGGCCCTTGCCGATTCGTTGAAATCCGACACGCAGGCGAAAAGGTTCTTGGCTCTTTCGAAGACGCGCTGTTCGACATGCTTCAGAAGCAGACTGCCGACTCTCTTGTGGTGCGCCCATCCGGCCACGCCCAGGAGTTCCAGGTAGTCGCCCAAGAGGAAACGCTGCTTCACGATGGCGATGCCCGCCACGCGTCCGTCCAGTTCGGCCACATAGCTGTCGCGCTCCTGAGGAAGGGGGCAGAAAATCCTCGTCCAATCGGAGCCGGTGTACCCGAGTGTTTTCCAGGGATCGGATTCAGCCAGGAATTGCACGACAGCCTCGCGATCGTCGGGCGTCATGTCCCTGATCACCGGCTCAGTCATGGGGCAGGCGCTCGACAATTCAAGAGCTCGCTGACGGTCATGGGCGTGAGGCCCTGTTGCGGAAACACATCCGTCGTGAGGCCCTCGATGACCTGACGGGTCTGCTTCCCCTTGCCGTTGGCGTGGAAGACGATGATGCTGCCGGGCTTCGCGCGCTTGCTCACCCGTGCCAGGATCTGCTCAGCCGAAAGCGTCGGGTCAGGATCGCCGGACTCAATATTCCACTGGATGAACCGGAGGCCGATCGACTTGACCACGTCGACGGTCATGTCGTTGTACTCCCCGTACGGGGGGCGGAATGAGGTCGCGTCGTGCCCATAGCGCTGATGGAGCAGCGTGACCGGACCGAGAATCTCCGTGCGCTGTTCGTCGGCATTGTGCAGAGGGAGATGAGCGTGCATGTCACCATGGGTCCCGACTTCAAAGAAGTCGACGCCGAGCAGGTGGTTCACTTGTTCCTCGTGTCTGGTCATCCAGATTCCGGACATGAAAAAGGTGGACGGGACTTGATGTTGGATCAGATAGTCTATCAATGCCTGGTCATAGCCCGGCCCCTTTCTGACAGGGCAGAGGTCAAACGTGAGGGCAACACCCGGGCAGGTCGGCGGGCCGGACTTGATGACCTGAGCCGGGCTCCCAGGCGGCAGGGAGAATGACAGGCTTCCCATGAGAAGCGCACCGAGGAGCGATGGGATGAACCGCTGAAACATGGAAACTAGTATACCTGAAGTCGGGCAGCGAGAAATTGATTCCTTATGGATCGGGCTGTTACGGTGTATCCATGCAATGGCCTTCCTGGGAGATCGGGCGCGCGTTGGGGATTCCGATTCGCATCCATGCGTCGTGGTTTCTGGTGTTTCTCCTCGTGACCTGGACGCTATCCACCGGTTACCTGCCGGAGAGTTTGCCCGGTCTCTCGCCGGGGCGCTACTGGGCAATGGGTGGGATCGCGGCCGTCCTCCTGTTCCTCTCCGTGCTGTTGCACGAACTCGGCCATTCGTATGTGGCGCGGTACTATCACATTCCGATCGAGCGGATCACCCTGTTCATATTCGGCGGGGTGGCTCATATTCGGAAGGAGGCTCCGACGCCGCGCGCGGAATTTTTTATTGCGGTGGCCGGGCCTGCCGTGAGCTTTGCGCTTGGCGCGGCCTGTTTGGGGTTTGTCGTGCTCGCCGAGTCGCTGCAACAGCCGCATGCCATGCAAGGCCTCATCATCCTCGGCGCCTTGCTGGGGATGGTGAATGTGCAGCTTGGGCTCTTCAATTTGATCCCGGGGTTCCCCTTGGACGGCGGGAGGGTCTTGCGCGCGGGGTTATGGGCCTGGGGGAAGGATTTCTATCGAGCCACGAAACAAGCGGCTGGTATCGGTCTCGGGTTCGGCGTCGTGTTTGGGCTGGTGGGCGCGGCAGTCATCGTCGGAGCTTTGAACGGTGCGCTGCCCGCGTCATTAGCCTCGAACGGCGGATGGGTGACCGGTATCGGCATGTTTCTCTTTGCTGCGGCGCTGGCAAGCCGTCGTCAAGCCATGGTGCTGGAATCGCTCGCCGCCATTCCGGTTCGCGACCTCATGGTGCAGACCGTCACCGCCATCCCTCCCCATTGCACCCTTGACGAGGCGGTCAATCTCTACTTTCAGCCCTATGGATACGGAGGATTTCCGGTCTTGGAGGAAGGACAACTCGTCGGATTGATCACGGTTGCGGAAATCCAGAGGGTGCCGCCGGCACTCTGGCCCTGGCGGCGGGTCGAGCAGGTGATGCGTCCGCTCACGCCATCGATGGTGGTCGCTCCGGACGTTCCAGGGATTCAGGCCATGGAGCGCATGGTGCGAGAAGGGTGGGATCGGCTCGTAGTGATGCAAGACGGGCATGTCGTCGGGCTCGTCACGCACTCTGCGATCGTGCACTTTCTCCAGTTGCGCCATTCTTCGAGTGCTTAGCCACCATAGTCGTCAAGCGCCATTCGTTAACCGTTAACCGTCAATCGTCATTCGGTTCAGAGTCGTAGGCCTTCCGCTTGGCGAATGACCAATGACGTCCTACCCATCCGCTCTGGCCACGGAAATATTTTGCGCGATGGCGACGCGGATGAGGTGGACGACGAGCAGGAATCCGTAGACGACGCAGAAGAATTTGAATGTGACCCGGTAAAAGTCCATTAAGAGGACGGGGAGACAGAGTGCAAACAGCAGGCTCGCGATGAGGGTGGCGAAGGTGAGGCGGCGGCAGAATTCATAGGACGGTTCCTTTCCGATGGGTTTCAGCGCTCGGGCATAGCGCTCGGCTCGCTGGAGCCGGGCCTCGTGCAGCGCATTGTCGGTCGGCCCCCAATACCGGATTCTGAAGTAGCCGTAGAGGATGAACAGCCAGGGTGTGGACCAGAGCGGCCAGTAGAGGGGGCCGGCGTAATCCTCGTTGCTGATCAGGGCGGCATAGGAGGGGGCAAAGAGCAATCCCAACACGAGCGGCAGAATGCGCTCGTCGCCTGGGCGTTCGCCTTCTGGCCCGCCGTGGATCAGCTCCCGCTCGAACAGGGGATAGCCATACTTCAAAATGACCAGCGCGATGGCCGCGCTCATCGTCTTGTCCGGAATGTAACGGATGCAGTTCTGGAACCAATTGACCACGTACCAGCTGATGCTCTCGCTCCATCGAAGCCCAAGGGTGGATTCCAAGTACATCTGAACGGCGGCTTCCCATTGCCCGATCTGCACGCTGAGCGATTCGGCCACCTCCGGATTCAAGGCAAAAATCGACCGTTCCTGCAACGCCGATTGCACGAGAGTTCCGGGAATGCTCATGACCACGGCTCCCGCCACGCCGAAACTTAGCAGGAACCAGGTATGGGCCAGGCCGGAACTCTTGGTGGTGCGCACGTATTTCTGAAAACTCGGTTGACGGGCCAAGGTCCCCCAGAACAGTGCGCCGGCCATATTGACCAGCGACCATGGGAAGATCACCACGTCGGCGCCCGCTTCCGGAAACAGCAGCCAATTGACCACAGAGTTCGAGAGGAGCGCGACGATGGCGCCCCACCACGGCCCGAGCAGGATGGCCACAAGAGCCGTGCCCGTCATATCCAGAAAGAGAATACTCTCAAGGTGCCGGCTGAGCGTGAGGCCGACATAGTTCAGCAGGACGCCAGCTGCCACGATGACGCTGGTTTCATGCAACAGCAGAAAGGAGGTTCCACGCAGAGGTTTCGAGGAGAAGAAATCGACGGTTGGGGCAGGTTCTGTGATGATGCGCTCAGGTTGGGATGGGCTTGTCTTCTCCTTCTTTGAATGGATGCGGTGCTGGAAGTCGAGGAGTTTCTCCAACACGGTGAGCAGAGCCGCGATGAACCCCGCGATCGTCCCTCCGAACATCATGAGTTCTTTGCCGTATTCTTCAAGCATCGAAATACATCCGGTTCTGCCGGTTGCCATTGTATCGAGGAAGGGCTGACCCAGCCAGAAAAAGGCTGGAAGTTGCATGGGCAGAAAATCGGCTCTAGGAGCGGTTTTGGGCTTGCCAGTCGCACCTACTCCTGCTGGACGGTCTCGGTCGGGGCGGTACCTGCTACCTGGGCCCGTTGTTGGAGCTTATGGGCGATGACCGCGCCGAGGAGCAGGAGACCGGCTGAATAGTAGACCCACAGAAGCAGCAGCACGACTTCCAGCAGCGATCCGTAGAGGCGGACATACACCGTGGCATAGCCGCTATAGGTGACGAAAAGCAGCTTAGCCGAGACCCAGAGCAGCCCGAACGTCATCGCCCCCGCCATCGCTTCCCGCCATTCCGGGCGGCGGCGCGGGACGTAACGGTACAAGAAGCTGACCGTCAAAAACGCAAGGACAAAGGGTAACGTATAGGTCAGCATGAAGTCATGAGCGGCCAAAGCCACGAGGTCCAAGCCGAAGAGCCTGGGCGCATAGCCGGTCAGAAAGTTGAGCGTCTGGGTGGCGACATAGGAGATGATCAGGAGCAGACCGGTGGCTCCGAGCAGGGCGACGGAGATGGCGGTTGAAATCAACGGATGACGACGCCTGGTACTTTCAAACACCACATTGAGCGCGTAGTCGAGTTCATAGAAGACGAGCCCGCCAAACCAGAAGAACGAGAGGAAGACAAGCCACCGTACGCTTTCCAACGCGCTGATCCGATGGAGTTCCACCGCCAGCCGTTCCCCCAGCGATGGGAGGAATCCTTTCAGGAAGCTCAGCAGGAACTGCTCGCCGATGACATCCTGACTGAGGAGGAAGCTGATTCCATAGAGGAGGAGAAAGACCATGGGAAAGAGCGAGAGTAGCGAGAAAAAGGCCAATGAGGCGGCCAGGCTGGTGCACCCCTGCCGAAGGAATGCCTTCAAGATGTCGAGCAGAAAGCGGAGGACATCCATGAACCCTCGCATTCGAGCCAGCATAACATGAGCAGTAGCGACGCTCACCTCATTCTCGATCACCGGGTGCCTATTTGAGGGTCAGGACGGCCTGCGTGGCGAGATTCACGAGCGGATTGGGATAAAACCCAAAAATCACCACTCCGGCTACCGCACAGGCCAGCACAATGGAAAGCGTCGGGGACATGACAAGTCGAGGAGAAGTGGCCGTGACCTCTCCTGGTTCGCGCATATACATGACCATCACCAGGCGAAGATAGTAGTAGGCCGAAATGGCGGCGAAGATGAGCGCGAGAACCGCCAGCCAGGTCATGCCGGCTTCCACGGCGGACAGGAAAACATAGAATTTTCCGATAAACCCAGCTGTCGGAGGAATGCCGGCCAGCGACACCATGAACAGCATCATGAGGAGCGCCGCTATGGGATGGCGCTTGGCGAGGCCGGTGAAATCCTCGATCTCTTCTCCCTCGATGCTGCCTTTCCGGAGCATCGCGACGATGGCGAACGCGCCGAAGGTCATGAATGCATAGAGGGAGAGATACAGCAGGACGCTGGCGATGCCGCTGGCGGAGGATTCCCCCAACCGTCCGGCGGCGACCACGCCCAGCAAGGCGTAGCCGGCATGGGCGATGCTGGAGTAAGCCAGCATGCGCTTGATGTTGGTCTGCACCAACGCCACGACGTTTCCCAAGACCAGGGTGGCGATACAGAGCAGCAAGAAAATCGCAGACCAGTCGGCTTTTAGTCCGCCCAGCCCCTCGATGAACACGCGGAGGAAGGCGCCGAAACTGGCCGCTTTGGAGGCGACCGCCATGAAGGCCGTCACGGAAGTGGGGGCGCCTTGATAGACGTCGGGTGTCCACATATGGAACGGCACGACGGCAAGCTTGAAGCTGAATCCGACCGCCAACATGATCGTGGCAAACAGGAGCAGCGGGTCCCCCAGGCTGTTCCCTGCGATTGCGGCGGCGATGGCGGGGAGTCTGGTGCTGCCCGTCGCGCCGTAGAGCAGCGAGATGCCATAGAGGAGAATCCCGGACGAGAAGGCGCCCAGCACGAAGTACTTCGCGGAGGCCTCCAGCGAGCGTGGGTCCGCTCGTTTGAGTCCCGCCATGACGTAGAGCGACAGCGACATCAGCTCGGTGCCGAGATAGATCGTCAGAAGATCGGCCGAGGATACCATCACCATCATGCCGGAGAGCGCCAGCAGGACGAAGCCGTAATACTCGCCGAAATAGAGCCGCTCCTCCTTCAGATAGGAGTATGACAGGAGGACGGTCAGACCGCTGACGAAGCAAAGCAGCAGTTTCCAGAAGCATCCATAGGCATCGATGACCACCAGACCGCCGAAGGCCAACGCCGCATGGCTCATCTGTGAAGCGATCAGGCCCATGCAGACGGCCAAGGTGCCGAGACTCAACCAGGCGAGCCCGTCTTTTTGGGACGGGTGCAACACCGGATCGAGCGCGAGCACAACGCAGGCGGCGGTAATCACCAGGAGTTCAGGCAACACGAGGAGCAGATCGCCCGAAGCGAATGTCATGGGCGCCCCACCTGTTCGGTTGCCGGCCCCGTATCCCGTACGAGCGGCGTGAGCGGGTCGAGCCGGCTCTCGGTCT
>Ga0233425_10011005_pt1 | contig 10744 bp, 12 predicted proteins | sample Watercolumn_Towu_2_FD_181712 | JGI IMG/M metagenome (GOLD analysis project Ga0233425, IMG submission 181712) | Freshwater microbial communities from Lake Towuti, South Sulawesi, Indonesia - Watercolumn_Towuti2014_140_MG | ecosystem: Environmental > Aquatic > Freshwater > Lake | place...
TGAGCACCCCGTAGAGCATAAAAGCCCAGGTAAATACGAACACGTGGATGATAGTAGGCAGGAACACACCGATCCACATAAAATAATAGTTGCCCATTCTGGCTGTGGCAAGGCCTACAAGCGCCAGCACACACAGCACCGCCCGGTAGAGGTTATCCTTTACGAACACGAAAACAGCGGCGATGATGAGCGCGAAGGCAATGATATTGGGCAGCTGCGTGTCGCTTTTGGCGGGGCGCACAAAGGAAAAATAAAAGACCAGCACACAGAGGAAGCCCAGGGCCAGGAAATCGTACTTGCCCTTGGTGAAATAGTTCTTCTTGTGCAGCCAGCCGATCTCCGTCAGGTAATGCAAAGGCCCCAGCACGGCATAGGAGAACAGGAAGAGCTCGAAAGGCAGGATAAAGGCCACGATACAGGACAGCAGCATCAGGCCGATATTGGCATAATTGATCTGGTCGTTGGTGAGTTCGGTAAGTTTCAGCAAAACAAAGATTTTATACCATCAAATATCCTAAAATATTACGACAATAGAAAGCGCAGGGGCCATCAGCTTTTCTTGTCCCTGGTAAAGCCGCCGGTTTTTTTGTCGTAGCCGTAAGGGCAGTGCTTGCAGCCGCTTTTGCAGCAGTAGCCACGCTTCAGGTGGTACTTCTCCGTGAAGACGATATAGCCTTCGGGGCTATAGTAGAAATCTTCGGGATCCAGCTCTTTTTTAAACATGCGACAAAGGTATTATATTTTTCGCGCCCTTGTTGGTGTTTTTCACCAACAAAAATTCGTTATTGCGAGAACAAACACAACAGCAAAATTACGTTCTGTTTTAGTCCACAACATTACATAACTTTGAAGCCTGATCAGAAAAGTGCTTTTCATTTTTTGTTTGACAACACACCCATAATCACCCACTGAGCCACGAAGCCGATGAGCCATCTTTCGCAAAACACTCTCATCAATAGGTATCACTTTGGAGGCTATGTGTAACATATGCAGAAACTTCCTGAAACAGACAACCCACATCGGACCATTATGCTTAATCCTCGAAGCCCTCAGAGAAAAATTCCTCTAATGTCAGACCGTGTATCTGAATAATCTTCACTAAGGTGTCAAATCGAATATTGCCGCCTGTTTCATATTTACCGTATTGCGATCTGCCCAGATTGTTCTCATAAGCAAAGTATTCATAATTCGTATACCCGCTTTTTATTCGTAGTTCCTTTAATCGTTCTCCCAACTGCTTAAGATAAATTTCAGGGTCTTTCTTTTTAGGTGTTTTCTTGGCCTTTTGCATAGCCAAATGAAGGAAATTTACCTACTATACGTTACCTTCCATTAGATACCTGATAAACAATACCTTTTATAATAGGTAAAATTGATTTTTTTTCTAATTTTATTCTATGGAAGGAACAATCATACTAAATACAATCATTGAAAAAGGCGGATTAATTGGGATTTGTGCTGAAATGTATATCCATGATTCATCTTTAACAGATCAATTCATTCTGGAATGTTACGAGCAATGCCATGTGCCTGAAGTCAAAAGTTTCTGGGGCAATGAGCTGGTAATAAAAATGAAAAACTATGTCAGCAATCTGCCTGGAAGGGAAAAATGCGCCATGCCAAACCTACAATCTTTTTAGGTGAACAGGTACTCATCGGAAATAATCTTAAACCGAACCTATGAATAGAATATATGGATATTATTATTCGTTCGTTAAAAGGCTGATCTTCCTCTATTGGAGGGCAGTTCTTGGCTTTCCATAATGCCCGTATTAATACAGTGAAAACAGGTAGTCTTACGTATTGACAGCCAGTATATCACACAGTAACATTGCACCGACCCCCAAATCATATCTCATTAACTTATTCAAATAATTAACCTATGAAAACATTTATTTTTTCGGTTCTGACATTTTCAGGACTTAGTATGTATTCCCAAACAATAGCAACCACAACCATTAGCGGCTCTCTCAAAGTAAATGATTCCCTGAGCGTATCTAATAACCTGGAAGCAGCAGACATTACCTCTCGCGGTGAAATGATCGCTAAAGATGTGCTTCGTGCAGAAGATGATTTGATTGTAAGCGGCAAGGTGGATATCGGTGGAAACCTCAAAGTCAATGGCGCCTCCAACTTGTTGGGAGGTGTCATAACTCCTGGGATGCTGATTGGCGATGCTACCGACAATGTTAAGATCAGTTTGCAAACCCTGGGTGGTGGGAAAGTTCTTGCCTTTGGTTTTGCAGGGCCAGTCCAGCAATTACCAACAACCTGTGTAAAACCATACAACAGCAGCTCACTTTCTATTTTCAATAGCAGGGCGGGTGTAATTCACAGCAGCAGCGCCAATATGCTGGATTTTAATAACGATGGCGCGAATGGATTTATTGATTACGGCTACGATATTGATCTGCATTCTTTTCCTGTTAACGGGAACTCACCAGCTCCTATTCCTGCTTTAAAGATCAACAGCCTCTGCTATGGTGATGTGGAAATTGCCAAAGGAGGTGGTTATGCGACAACCGGAAATTACCTAGAAGTAGGAAGCCCTGCCCGTAATGGCGGTATTGCGGTGAACATTAATGCTCCAAACAAAGTAGGTCAACGGGTGACGGTCAGCTCAGTGTGGCCTGAAAGCTACCAGACGCCGCCGGATGCCTATAATACACAACTATTCGTGAACCGTAGCAAGATTAAAGCCTTAACCGTAGTCAATACTGCTACTAATGCAAATGGTGATCAGACTTTTGTTGTATATGGAAGTGGCAAAACACACATTGGAATCGGCAGACCTTTGGCAACCGGCATTTGTGCGAATGCCATGTTAACCGTTGATGGGACTATTTTAGCCAAAGAAGTAAGGGTAGCGATTTCTACGTCTACGCATTGGGCGGATTATGTATTTGAGAAAGGCTATAAACTTATGCCCTTAAAAGAAGTAGAGGCTTACATCAAAGCACACAAGCACCTGCCGGAAGTTCCCAGCTCCGAAGAAGTAGAAAAAAATGGTGTGGAAGTAACGGAGATCAGCGCGGTACTATTAAAGAAAATAGAAGAGCTGACGCTCTACACTCTTGAATTACAGAAAAAACTCGAAGCACAGCAAACGGAAATCAATAAGCTTAAAAAACACTAATTATGAAACACCTCATTATTTTGTTTTGCCTGAGTGTATGTTTCGCCCGGGCACAGCAGCTATACCCACCAGTTACGATCGATTCTGTAGTCTGGACTACCGGGACCGTTCGTCTTACCGATGCAGAGACCTTTATCTATAAAGCCTCTGCCACACAAAGCTCCGATGTGGAATTGAAAGCAGCGGCTGAAATCGTCATGACGCCGGATGCAGTAGCTGGCAACTATGGCAGTGGAGAATTTCATGCCCTTATTGCACCCGAAGCCTTGAGTGTTGTATCGTTTCACCCTAATGGATGGTACAATATCCCACTTTACGACAAATTTGAAATGGGGCTAAAGCTACCTGCTGCTATTCAAAGTCAGATAAATGCGTTTCTGAACGGACAGCCGGGGCTTAATCCCTATGACCCCGATCAGGTGAAGGTGGAATGCGTATTTAATGGTGGCGCCCATACACGTTATGGGTTTTATTACAGGGGTTACAACGTACAGAATAATGCCTGGGTGGAGCAACCAACCGATTACACATTTAGAATCCGGCTCGCGCCTGAAGTAAAGTATAGCTATAAAGCTGATATTAAATTGTACATCAATGGGGTACTCACAGAAACCATTACGTGTTATTTCAGCACACAGGATAGTGGCAATCCCGGTCATTTAGAGATGGCTAACGGAAATCTTTTGAAGATGCAATACAATAACGGGCAGATCTTCTTCGGCATAGGGCAAAATGTGGCTTATCCAATTCCTGATAATGTTAACGGTAATTGCCATGCAGGCGATTGTAACTCCCCTTACACGTTTCAGAAACAGAGGGATTATTTAATTGATCTGGCAGATAACGGCGGCAATTTTACACGTATCAGACTTGATGCTTTAAATATGCTATGTGAGTGGCCTTACAGACAGGAGCTGAATACAGACCCTGCGCCACCTAATAAGCCGTTAAGCTCTTATCTGACGAACTACAATGATAACCAGCGCTATTTGTGGGAATACGACCGGACGTTTGAAACAATGGAAAATAAAGGGATTAAGGCGGTGTTTTGCCTTCTGCAAGATCAGGCATTTTCTATTGATGGTGCTTATGACCCTTACCACCATTATACCTGGAATAATAATCCATATAGCACAATTACAGGTAATACGCTTGCCGGTTGTAAAGCATTTTTTACGAACCCGCAATCCATAGCAACCTATCGTAAATGGATGTATTACGTTCAGGCCAGGTATGGATATAGTACCAGCGTTGCAATGTGGCAGATGATTAATGAAACAGCCAATGTTGCCAGTTCTTATGCTCAGAAAAATGCAATTGATGATCATTCATTTTTTATAGACGTTCAAAATTGGGTTCACGATAATAAATTTATCTTGGAACAACAATATCCACCACGCCCTGTAACTACTGGTTATGTGTCTGACACAAACCAGTTTACTCAAACTTATAACTTAAATGTTTATTCAAGTAATTCTTATCATGGCTATACAAACGAAAATAAATACGAGGACCCGGACTATGAAACCAGAGCGAACACAATGATTAAAACCGGTTCGGGTTATTTCGATCAATATAAGCCTTTCTTTTGGGGTGAGCTTGGAATAGGCGACAGTGCGGTTGTGATGGATAAAAAATCTGACAGATGCTTTCATAATGCAGTATGGGCAAGCACGTTTACCGGAGGAATCAGTAGTGGATTATATTGGAATGATTGGGAACAGAAATATGGAGTCAATCATAGAAAGAACTTTCAGGCACTTAGGGCATTTACAGATATGATTGATTTTAGCCAACGTTTAGAGCCAGGAAAAAATAAGGATTTGGGGGTTGGTTCTCTATATAATGAAAGAGAAATTCACACATGGTGGTTAAAGAATGTAGCAAAGAATTTTATTGCAGGCTGGACTAAAAATAATAGCGCTAATGTTTTTCAGGATTTAGGAAACCTGACACAACCAGAAAGAGATCAGGTTGTATTATCCACAAGAATTTATGAATATACAATCGCTCAATATACCTGCTTCTCAACGAACCAAAATCCTGAAACGGTTATCGAAGATTTATTGCCATATACAAATTATAGAATTAAAGTTTATAACACTTATGACAATGCAAATGAAGAGGATGTATTCGCTTCCTTATCAAACGGAAATGGGAAATTGAGTTTTAGAAGGACCATGCCCTGGTATATAAACAACCCATTTAATCCCGACTATGCATTTATCATCAAACCTGCATCAAGCTGGCGAATGTCAACAAATGGTGAGATTACTGCCACTGACACCATTTATACATCAACTATTGATACCGTTACTTTAAAATCTGTCTTTACCAAAGGAAGTAAGCCGTATGACTACTCGTGGTCGGGCTCAGTTTATGACCTGAATAATAAGGCAGATCATATCAAAGTAAACTATCAGAAAGAAGGCAATTATATAGTAGATATGAATGCCAGATTAACGGGAGACACCTCTGTTTCACAGCGATTCTATATAGTTGTATCAGATAAAGCTATTACAGATGACCTAAATAAAGTTATCGTATACCCAAATCCGGCCAATAATTTTGTTTACCTTTATTATGATGCAGAATCTTTGAGAAATCCGAAAATTTCATGTGTTGATATACTCGGAAAGGAATATCAGTTCGAACAGTTGGAGCAGTTTAAATACAATACCAGCATGCTTCCAAATGGCATCTTTTTAATAAGGTTCAAGAATGGAGATTGCGAAAAGATATTTAAAATTAATATTATTCATTAAATCACTAACAAGGCGCCTGCGTTAAGCGGGTGCCTTGTTTATTAGAATTGTAAAACTAAAAAATTAATGAAAATGAAATATTTAATACTGATAATATCTATAGTGCTGTGTTCCTGCAAAAAAACAAAGCATCCAGATATAGCTATACCTGAACCCAGCGAACGTGTCAAATTATTAACTGGGCACAATTGGGCAATGACACATGAGTATATTGATTCCACAGCTTATGCAAAGAGCCATTTGAATGAATGGCCTTTAAGTAGTACTGATGATTTTATGAATAGTTACGATACATGTTCATGGGATAGTCGGACTTCGTTTTTAAATGATGGCAGAATAAAACTGCTTAAAAGCCAGGCTTGTAGCGCATCTGTAGCAGAAGACATTGGCCACTGGAGGCTAATAAATAATGACAATGATTTTGTTATTGTTGGTCAGGATACATTACACATCGTAGAACTCAATAACTCTTACCTTAAAATGTATTATATAAGCTATAGGTACTATCAGCAGCAATTAATATTAACAGAATATATTATGTGGACTTATGAGGCAAGATAATGAGGCTATTTTAAATTCAGTGTACATGAAGTTTTTATCATTCATCATAATTTATTTAGCTGGTATTTCATTTTGTTTTTCTCAAAATGATTCTTTGGCATTAAAAAAAAGCAACAAACATATATACGTTTCTGCAATTGCGGGTATTTCCGTTTATAATGACTTTGGCTACAAACATTCTGTTAGTCAGGATCATTATAATATAGCCAAAGCAAAAAATAAAATAATCTGTGGCTTAAACTTCGATTTTGGTTTCAATCACTTCACGATAAACATTCTGGCAAACTACAGCAAAAATGAATTTTCAGGAAATCAATATAAGTTGGTTGTAGCTCAATTAAATTCCGGTTCTCATCAGGTTCCGCTCTATAAATACTATGAAATTTACCAAAATATTAAATATGACTATTTACAATTTGGCGCTGGATTAGGATATAATATCTGGCATAAAAAACACAATTACGCATTAACAGCAAATGTTATGTATAACCTTGTGAATAGCATAAAAATAAGCTCCTATTATGCGCCTAACTCCGTTTTAAATGATCGTGACACAAGTAACGTTTACCTTGCTAAAAATCATAAATCACAAGACGTTAATGGCACAATCGCAGTATATGGAAATCTAAGATTTACTTATTCCTATTTATTATCAAAGAAAGTACTGCTTTCATTTTCACTAAACTCTTCATTTGGGCTTTTTGATAATTATTACTCGTCTTCGGGTTCACCGACCTATTATAATTCTGACTTTGGATATTATGTATATTACCAAAGAGTAATTTATCCAGCTATAGGAATAAAATACAAGTTAAAGTAACGTGAGGCGACTAACATTAATCCCTCGCTTTTGTTGGACAAAGGACAATGCACATCGTATTTAATCATTGTTATCTGTGGAAAAATTTTTAAAACTAACATTAGTCTTGTACAATTATCAGGATCTGGGCTTGTTGTAATGGCCCCACCAAAATGTTCGGATTAAGACAAACTGACTAATTACGTTCTGCTTTATTCCACAGCATTATTTAATTTTACAGCTGATGCTTAAACTACCTTTACTGTCTTGTTGTATCACTCGCCTATAATTACCCCACTGAGCCACGAAAGTTCTCAGCTTTCCATGCTCCGCCTCGATCTCATCGACCCGGAGATCTCAGGCAACAAATGGTTCAAGCTGAAATACAACCTGCAGAAAGCGCGCGGGCTGGGAAAGAGCACCATCCTCACCTTTGGCGGTGCCTTTTCCAACCACATTGCCGCTACTGCTGCAGCCTGCCACCGGCAAGGCTTTCAGAGCATCGGTATCATTCGCGGTGAAGCATCGTCGCAAAGCAATGACACCCTTTCCAGGGCAAAACAGCTGGGCATGCAGCTGCTTTTTGTGAGCCGCGAAGAGTACAAACAAAAAGATGAAGGAGGCTATCTGCAAACACTATCCCAACGTTTTCCCGATGCGTACATCATTCCGGAAGGTGGGGATAATGCTCTGGGACAAAAAGGATGTGAAGAAATTCTATCCAAAGAAACGCAAACCTTCGAACACATTTTTTGTGCTTACGGGACGGGAACCACCTTCAAAGGCCTGGCAAAGACCTTAGAGCCGCATCAGTCGCTGTACGGCATCAACGTCCTGAAATACGAAGCCGGGAGCGATCTCCCGCAGAGCACGATCATCAATGATTACCATTTTGGAGGCTATGCCCGTCATACACAGGAGCTGCTTGATTTCAAAACCTGGTTTGAGGCGACATTCCGCATCGGGCTCGATTATGTGTATACGGCAAAAGCATGCTATGCGGTTTTTGATCTTATCAGGCAGGGAAAAATTTCCAGAGAGGCAAACATCCTGGTTATCCACAGCGGCGGCCTGCAGGGCAATGCAGGCTATGAGGCGCGCTACAGCCTGAATCCCAGGCGCCAGGTAAACGACCCCCAGGGGTAGACCTGCCTCGTATCGCGGTTGGTGGGAAAGCCGAAGTCCAGCACCTTGACGAAACCGAAGCCGATCCCGAGGGTGCTCGTCATCTTTTTGCCGCGGCTCCTGAAAATGCCGTTCTGCAGCTGAAAGCTAATGCCTTCGATGCCTCCCAGCACCTGGTCGGTGCCGTAGCGGATCCTCGGCCCGAAATAGTATTTCAGCTCCGGCTTCAGGTCGTAATAGTAGCTCACATCGACACCTGTAATGAAGTTGACGCCTTTGGTGCGTGTTACCGGCGAGCTCACCACCGTACCGGTATTGTTGGACGTGGAATTGGCGCTTGCCTGCGCCAGCGCACCAAACGAATCGTAGGTAAGGCTCAGCGGGATCTTCACGCCCACCGATTTATTGGCCAATAAACGCTCGTAGGAAACCGTCAGCCGGCCGAAAAGCAATTCGGGAATATAAAATCCGAGGATGTTATCGGAGAGCTCCTGCTCTTTGAGCTTCCACTCCTTCATCTTGCGCTCCTTACGCTGCTCGCGGGTTTCGAACACTTCTGCGGGCGCCGCTACCAGGGCTTTTTCGGAGCTGAAAATATACACCTGCCCGGTTTTGTATTCGGCAAGGATCACATCCGTTTTAGGAACCGTGACCAATGGCGAGTCAGGAACCGTATCCCGGTAGGTAATGGTGTTCTCGGAAATGGCGATAATCCTGCAGGGCACCTGGGTTCCTTTGCGGAAGAAGAGCTGATCCTGCGCATAGGCGCTGCCGCCTGCCAGGGCAAGCAACACAAACAGGATATGTAACGCGCGCTTCATCATTTTTAGAACCTATAGCCAAAACAGTAACCGAGGTAGGCTTTGGGAATTGACTTTAAGCTATTATCCGTGAGAGGTGAGCTGTAAGAAGGAATGCCTATCGCTCCAAAAATTTTCATATTCAAAGTGGGCGTAATACGGATCACCCAACCGTTATTGATCATCACGGCCAGCTGCGAGCCGTTTTTTTTGGTAATCACCGACTGGTTGTTGATGATCTCGTTTTCGTCGTAATCATAAGACATGTACTTTCCCAACAGGCCCACAAAATACTGCGCACGCCTGGTATTGCGGGGCATGAAGCTGATGCCGAAGCCGGCATCGTAATTTTTTTTGCTCTGCAACCAGGAGCTCCTGATAATGGCATTGAGCGGGCCGGTATTGGGATTAAAATTATAACCACCCATGAAGGTGAGGCAGAGCCGGCTATCCAGGAGCTCCCTGTCGTAAAGCAGGGTCACATCGCCATTCATCAGCGCCAGGGCATTGATCGAGATCAGGTTCTTATTGAGGTAATACAGGTTCAGCGGCTTTTTTTCCGCCATCGCGGAGCGCGACGGCGTTGTTTTTGCTTCAGAGGACTTTGGCAGCAAGGCCGGCGGATTATCGTTGATGATCTGCGTGAAGCCGCCGCTGTACCTGATCAGCACCACCTCGCGCTTGGAGATCACATACACAGGCCCTTCGAGGTTGGAGAAATCCTTGTACTTCACATCGGTGGTATTCACCTCCGTGACCTTCGCCTGGAACTTGCTGCCCGAGATGGTATAGATGATGTCCTGCGCATGCGCACAGACAGCAAGACCCAAAACGAGAAACAGACTCAAAACAACTCTCATGCAGAAGCGATAATTCAGTATAAAAATATGTATTAATAACCGATATAAAAACTCTTTAGTATATTTACACGGAAAACTTGCTGATACCAGATTGTTAATACCACACACTCAAAAACGACCATAAACGCCATGCCGGGAACCATTGATACCGTCAAAGAAAAGATCAAGGAAGTAGCCTTCAAAAAAGTGAACGATGGAGACGAATTATTTCAATCGGGAATTCTTTCCTCTATTTTAGTGGTCGATCTGGCTACCTCGCTTGAAGACGAGTTCGGCATTTCCATCCCCTTTACCGAGATCACGCTGGAAAATTTCAGCACGGCTGAAAAGATCAGCGCCTACATCGAGGGGAAAAAGAGCTAACGATGATTCAGGGCTACCGGGTTAAGGCAGCCTGCTTAATTTTTTCATAATATACCATTCAATACCAAAAAACATTGGCCGGTTTTTTAAAAAACATTTTACTCTTTCACCTCCTGCCGGCCGGCATCGCACTTGGTTTAGCGTTTGTTTTTTTACGCACCGGCTATGCTGGTCCCCGGCAGCCGGTCGCTTCACGCTTTTCAGCGAATACCTTAAGTTCCCTGCATAACTTCGACAGGTTCTACCCGAACGACATCACGCATGAGATGACGCTGGTCGTAGCGCTGAAGAAAGGGGTTCCTGTGCTGTTCGGCTCCTCTGAGCTGACCTCGCAC
>Ga0233425_10011006_pt1 | contig 10743 bp, 9 predicted proteins | sample Watercolumn_Towu_2_FD_181712 | JGI IMG/M metagenome (GOLD analysis project Ga0233425, IMG submission 181712) | Freshwater microbial communities from Lake Towuti, South Sulawesi, Indonesia - Watercolumn_Towuti2014_140_MG | ecosystem: Environmental > Aquatic > Freshwater > Lake | place: Indonesia...
TGCCGGAGCTGCCCGTCACCACCTGGCCGCAGCGCGCCGCCGAGTGGCTGGCCCGCCGCGATCTCCTCCGCCGCGCCCCATGACCTCGCTCCCGCCCCTCCAACGACTCCGCGTTTCGTTTTCAGCGAAACGCCTCGAAGACGTCACAGAGACCGTCCGCTCCCAGGTCGAGGCCGCGGCCCAGTTTCCCCGCGGGAGCCGCATCGCCGTGGCCGTCGGCAGTCGCGGCCTCGCCAACCTCGCCACGATCGTGCGCACCACCGTCGGCGTCCTGCAGGCCCGCGGTGCCTCGGTCTTCATCATTCCCGCCATGGGCAGCCACGGCGGCGCCACCGCCGAGGGTCAGCGCGACGTGCTGGCCGGCTACGGTGTCACCGAGAGCGCCATCGGTTGCCCGATCCTCGCGACGATGGAGGTCGTCGAGCTCCCCGCCACTGGACTCGAGCACCCACTCTTTCTCGATCGCCACGCCGCCGCCGCCGATGGGATCGTGCTGATCAATCGCATCAAGCCCCACACCGATTACCACGGCCCCCACGAAAGCGGCCTGGTGAAGATGGCGGTCATCGGCCTCGGTAAACACGCCGCCGCCCTCGCCCTCCACCGCTTGGGCGTGCGCGGCCTCCGCGATCTCATTCCACTCGCCGCCACCCGCCTGCTCGGCACCGGTCGCATTCTCTTCGGCGTCGCCGTCGTCGAAAACGCCTACGACGCCACCGCCGTCGTCGAGGCGATCCCCGCCGCCCGCATCCTCGACCGCGAGCGCGAACTGCTCGAACTCGCGCGCCGGCACCTGCCGCGCCTCCCGCTCGACGACATCGACGTTCTCATCGTCGACCGCCTCGGCAAGAACATCAGCGGCACCGGACTCGACACCAACATCATCGGCCGCCTCCGCATCCGCGGCGAGCCGGAGCCTGCCCGCCCGCGCATCAAGTCGATCGTCGTCACCGACCTCACCGACGAGTCGCATGGCAACGCCGTCGGCGTCGGCCTCGCGGATGTGATCACCGCGCGCCTGGCGGCCAAGATCGACGCCCACGCCACCTACGTGAACACCTCGACGGCCGGCTTCATCGAGCGCGGGAAGACCCCCCTCGCCTCGCCGACCGATGCCGCCGCCGTCGAACTCGCCCTGCGCGCCGCCGGCTGCCTCGACTTCTCCGCCGCCCGCATCCTCCGCATCCGCGACACCCTCCATCTCGGCGAGCTCTTCGCCTCCCCCGCCGCCGCCGCCGCGCTCCGCGATCACCCTGATGTCACCATCCTTGCCCCGCCCGCCCCCGCCGTCGATCAAGTGGGGAACCTCCTGCCGTTCGGCACGTGAGATTTGGAAATCGAAGCCGTTGGCTCCTCGGATCGGCGCTCGAAAGTACGCGGTTGTTTCATCATTCTTGCCGCCGCTTACCTGAAGGCCAGCAGCTGGAGGATGTGTGACACTGTCTGCGGCAGACCCTCGGGATCCCCCACAACAATGGCCAACACCGATCCATGGCATTCGCGCACATCGCGTGCCCCGCAATCGATCCTCGACCATTCCAAGTCCCTTTCCAACACTCAAACCTCTCGCACTTCAATGCCTGTGTCGCTCGCGCAGAGCGTCACCGCTGCTTGGACCGTGGGTGGCCACCCGTCACTGAACGAGGTGTGGGTGCACAACGATTTCGCCGATGACCGCGTGATTCTCTGATGACTGAGGACGCCACCCCTAGACTCCTGTATCATAACCGCGGGGCCTTCCTGAAGGCGCTGAAGGAACTCCGTATGTGCGGCGGGCCCAAGCAGCAGGCGGCCGAACAAGTGTCTCAGATTATCGGAGACTTCTCAACTGAGGGCAAAACCCTCAAGAGGCTCACGCATTATGGCGAAGCCCGTATTCCCCACTGCGTGAAGTATGACCTCAGGGGCGCTTGCCGGTTGGTCACGGTCCAGGACAAGGGCCAGATCTGGCTCCTGTTTGTGGGTGACCACAGCGATACTGACCGATGGCTCGACGCCCGCATCGTAGTTCTTCCCCCGCCCGTAACCGCGCTGTCTCTTCATGCGAAGAACGCGCTGCTTTTCTATTTTGAGGCGCAGGTGTATTCGCGCCTAAAGACGCGGCGGCATGTCAGGGACGCGTTTGAGTTTTGGATCCAGCAGCCGGCCAACCTTCATCAACTCCGGATTTCAAAGCTGTTTGCCGGAAAAGATGTTCGCCGGGATCTTGCCAATGAGATCGACAGCTTCCTGCGTCCGCACCGGTTCTCTTTGATCTGGGATTGTTAGCCAGCCACGGCAGACGACATCCCCTTTTCATGCGCCCCGCATCATCCTGCTCTTTCATCTTCGTGAGCTCCGTCCAGAAGGAGTTTGCGGCGGAGCGCCGCGCCCTGAAGGACTATGTCGAGAAGGACCCGCTGCTGTCGCGATTCTTCGAGGTCTTCCTGTTCGAGGCCACTCCCGCCTCCGGCCGGAGAGCAGACGAGGTGTACCTGGAAGAGGTCGCCCGCTGCGACGTTTATCTCGGGCTCTTCGGGCAAGGCTACGGTAGCGAAGACGCGCAGGGCGTGTCGCCGACCGAGAGGGAATTCGACCACGCTTCGACCCTTGGGAAGACGCGTTTGGTGTTCGTTTGGGGGCCGGATGAGTCGCGGCACCCGAGGATGCAAGCCTTGGTCCGCAAGGCGGGCGCCGAGGTGGTGCGTCGTCGCGCAAGCTCCCTGCCCGAACTCATCGCCGGCCTCTACGCCAGCCTCGTCGAACATCTGGTCCGGCAGGGTTTGATTCAGTCCGGTCCATTCGATGAAAGCCCGTGCCTTGGCGCCACCCTCGCCGACATTGACTTGTCGGCCCTCTCCGGCTTTGTGCGCCGTGCCCGCGTTGAGCGTAGCTTTCCACTCCCGGATGATGCGCCCGCTCCCGCCATCCTTGCCCACTTGAATTTGCTCGCTGGCGACACCCTGGCCCGCGCCGCACTCCTTCTCTTCGGCCGCGATCCGCAGCGCTTTTTCCCGGCGGCCGAGATTCGCTGCATGCACTTCCACGGCACCTCCGTCGCCCGGCCGGTGCCATACTACCGGATTTTCAAGGGCACGCTCTTTGCCCAGGCCGATCTCGCCACCAACTTCGTCCTCAGCGTCATCAACCGCAGCGTCGGCACCCGTGCCCTCAGCAATTAGGCCCCGGTCGAGTACGAGATCCCGCCCGACGTAGTCCGCGAGGCCATCGTCAACGCCGTCGCCCACCGCGACTACGCTTCCTCCGCCGCCATTCAGGTTTCGGTCTTCGCCGACCGCATCGAAGTGCGCAACCCCGGGAGCCTTTCGCCCCCGCTCACGCTGGAAGCGCTCCGTCGGCCGCATAGCTCGATCGCCCGCAACCATCGCCTTTGCGAGGCGCTCTTCCTCGCTCGTTACATCGAGAAGTTCGGCACCGGCACTCTCATGATGATCCGCGAGTGCACCGCCCACGCCCTGCCCGAACCCGATTTCTTCGCCGGCGAGGCCGAGTTCATGGTGACCGTCTGGCGGGATTGGCTGACCGATAAAGTCGTGGCACAGATCGGATTGAATGCCCGCCAGAGAATAGCGGCCGCGATCTTCAAGCGTACGGGACGGATCACCAACGCTGTTTATCAGCAGGCTACCGGCGCCGCACGAACGTCCGCCAAGCGCGATCTCGAAGACCTGGTCGCCAAGGGAGTACTGACGCGGTCCGGTCGCGGCCGCGGAGTCGGGTATTCCTTCGTCAAGAATGGTCCACAATCGGGCCAAATGGGCCATCCGACCGCGCGACGAAATGGGCCATAAATGGGCCACCAAATTTCAAGACACGTGCATCCTGCTATGCTGCAAATTGAAACGATGACTCCAAGATGGCTCATTTGGCTCACCTGTTTGCCCGCTTTGGCGATCGTCACGAACGCGGTTGCCCGTGGCGCGCACCGAAAAACACGAAACCCGCCTCGGAGGGCGGGTCGCAGTAAAGTGGAGCCAGGCTGGGATGATCCAGATCGAGCTGACCTGCAGCACCCGGCTTTACGTCTCATCGACTCAATCAACTCTTGCTTCAAGCTCATTCTCCGCAGGCGCCTTCTCTCAGTCCTCACGCCATGAAACACATCAAAGTAAGTTCTGTGGATCTCAAATCTCATCCCGATCTCAACGAGGTGTGGGTGCACAGCGTCATCGCCGAAGATCCGTCGATTCTAGCGCTTGGTGATGTGATCGTGAAGGACCGTGAGCGGATCCAACCGGGTGCCGGGCGCCTTGACCTGATGTTACAGGATGCCGATGGCCCGGGTCGCTACGAAGTGGAGATCCAACTCGGCCCCACCGACCCCTCGCACATCATCCGAACCATCGAATACTGGGACCGGGAACGAAAGCGGTACCCGCAGTACGAGCACACCGCCGTGATCATCGCGGAGGACATCACCAGTCGCTTCCTCAATGTGATCGGCCTTTTCAACGGCACGATTCCGATCATGGCGCTGCAAATGAAGGCGGTCGAAATGCCGGGCGGCGTCGGCCTCATCTTCACCAAGGTCATGGACACGCTCCAACTTGGCTTGGTGGACGACGATGAGGAGGAAAGCGAACCAATGGACCGTGCCTACTGGGAGTCGCGAGCCTCCACCAAGACCGTGAAACTCGCCGAACAGGTGCTGGAATTTTGCCGCCCGTTCGCCGGCAGCGTAGAGTTCAGCTTCAACAAGCATTACATTGGCATCTGGGTCGACGGGAAGGCCTGCAACTTCGCGACTCTCCGCCCGCGCAAGAACGCTCTTGTTTTGCACATCAAGCTCCCGAAGGAAGCGGGATTGGACGCGCGGCTGGAGCAGCATGAACTCGACCTTCTCGAATATGACCGCCGCTGGAAGAACTACCGCGTGCGATTGAGCAGCGGTGACATCGGCAAGCACGAGGGACTCCTGAAGGAATTGCTCAAGCTCGCCTACGATCGACGGAAGTCCTCGTAAGGAATCCCCAATGCCCGCCCTCGCCAAAGAACTGCGCACCCAGCTCGCTCGCGTGACTATGGCCGCCAGCCAGCGCGGCGCGGAAGATCCTCGCCGTCCACGAGCGCGAGCTGCGCCAGCCTGCGACGACACGGGAAGCCTGCTGCCGTTCGCAGGCTGATCGATGCGATGCGTTGCATCGTCGCGCGGGACAGTCACCGCCGCAAGCCCGGCTCCCAATCGCCAAACTCCCACGCCTCCTTCCGCACCGCGTGGCCGTGCTCGAGCAGCGCGTGGTTGAGGAAAATATCCGCCTTCGTCGGGCCTTCGGCGGACTGATCGGTTGTCCCGATCAGGAACACATCCGCCAGATAGCGATCATACTTGTCTGGCTTCGTCGTGTTGATCACCACGCCGACCGACTTCGCCACGAGCTCGTCCACAAACCGCTTCGCCGCCTTTCCCTCGGGCGTGCTCAGTTCCGGGCAATCGAGACCGCGCAAGCGCAGCTTCTGCTCGAGGAAGACGCCGGGCGAGACCTCCAACGCGACGACGAGGGTGTCGCCATCGATCACTCGGCGCAGCCCGGCGGCATAAGTGAAAAGCCCGGCCTTCGTCGCATCGTCGACCCGCCGGAGGCTGTCATCGCCGGCGATGCGGACGATGTCACCCTTGGCCAATCGCTTCGCTTGGTCTGGCGTGAGCGGCCAATAGAGCCTGAAACCAAGATCGACCGCGAGGCCGCCGCCTGCCCTGAGCGACGTCGAAGGGCCCCGCTCGACGATGAGGTGCAACCCGGGTGTGCCGCGTTGAGGGACGAGCGGCTTGGGCATGGTACTCGCCGCGCTGCGGCCCGCGCCAGCGACCGGTGTCACATCGATCGCATTAGCCTCACGGACTCGGCGCTCCAATTCGGGCGCCGTCCAGTGGTGCCTGCGGGCGTCGGACTCGAGCGTCTTGCGCTGCGTTTTGTCCGACACCTCCAGCAGCAGCCGGTAGTGCGTCCAGCCCAATTCTGCCCCATGGGGCAGAATTGCGTATTCCCGGGCGAACTGGAGGCAGCGGTAGAGCAATCGATCGCTCACACCCACCACGCGGGACAAGTGGGGAACGACCTGCGCACCGTAGGCAGCCCGCTTCTGATTCAGCAGCAGATGGACATCGATCAGGCGGCCCGTGTAGTGGTAGGATTCAAGGTAGATCCGGTCGGCGTTCAGCTGGCCGTTGATCAGGGCGTCGCGGACCTGGCGAACAAGTTCGTCAAAAGTCCTGGGTGGATGGGCAAGGGCGCGGGAGGGCATGGGGAGAAAAACTGGCTCGTTGAAACCGCAGATTCCGCCGCAGTCGCCGAAGAACGCAACTGGAAGGGGAAATTCTGCCGGCCCTTTCCAGCCGCATCCCGACTCCCGGCGACGCGCCGCGGCGCGTGGAGTCGACCACTGGGCAGAAGCCCCTCCAATCAACGCTTGGCATCCGAAGATCTCTCCAATCTACCGACTTCCCAATCAGGCCAGCCGGCCTTATCTCTTCCCCCGCATGAAACACCACGCTCGTTCCCTTGGTCTCCTCCTCAGCCTGGCCCTCGCCACCTCCGCCGCCCACGCCGCCGACACCGGCATCGGCAAGTCGTTCAGGGGGCCGGTCGGCCTCCAGCTCTACAGCCTCCGCGCTCAATTCGCCGCGGGCGGCGTGCCCAAAACCCTCGATACCGTGAAGGGCTTTGGCATCAAGTACGCCGAGCTCGCCGGCACCTACAACCTCAAGCCCGAGCAGTTGAAGGCGCTCCTCGACGAACGCGGCATCAAGGCCGTCTCCGGCCACTTCCCCTACAAACGCTTCAAGGATGAGCCGGAGTCCGTCGCGCTCGAGGCCAAGGCCCTCGGGCTCGAATACGCCGGCTGCGCCTGGGCCGACCACAAGCCGCCCCTCGACGAAAAGCAGACCCGCGACATCATCGCGGTCTTTAACAAGGCCGGCGCCGTCCTCGCTCAACACGGCCTGAAATTCTTCTATCATAACCACGGCTTCGAGTTCTACCCGCACGGCGACGGCACCCTGATGGACCTCATCATCAAGGAAACCGATCCCAAGCTCGTCAGCTTCCAGATGGACATCCTCTGGACCGTCTTCCCCGGACAGGATCCGGCGAAGCTCCTCGCCAAGTACCCGGATCGCTGGAAGCTGATCCACCTCAAGGATCTCAAGCACGGCGTCGCCACCGGCAGCTTCTCCGGCAAGACCGACGTCAAGAACGACGTCGTCCTCGGCACCGGCCAGATGAAGTGGCCCGCGATCCTCGCCGCTGCGAAGAAGGCCGGCGTGAAATACTACTTCATCGAAGACGAGTCGCCCACCGCCCCCGAGCAGATCCCGCAAAGCCTGAAGTTCCTGGAAAAGGTCGCGTTCTGACCACGCACCTGTTCGGACCGCCTTGGTTCGCAGGATTTCACCGCATGGTTCCTTGCATCCTGGGGGCGCGACGCCCTCGTCGCGCTGCCCACCTGATGCGAAAATCGTCGCGAAACGGTACGATGTGGATCGATTTTGTCACACCTCTGAGTGGGATGAATGCAGGTTAAGTCGGCAGTTCGCAGCGTTGACCTTGCGCCCCGGGCAGCGCTCGATCGGCTTGCGCCATGAAGCCTGCCACTTCTCTCCGCAGCTCGGTTGCCGCGCTCTTCGCGTTCCTCGCTTCGCCGCTCCTCTGGCCGGCCGCACCTGCGGGCGGCCGGCCCAACGTCCTCTTCATCCTCTGCGATGATCTGCGGCCCGAGGCCCTCGGGTGCTACGGCTCGGCGCACGTCCGCACGCCGCACATCGACGCCCTCGCCGCGGGCGGCGTGCGCTTTGCCAGCACCTTTTGCACGACCTCGCTCTGCTCCCCCAGCCGCGCGAGCATCCTCACCGGCCTCTACGCCCATCGCCACGGCGTCCGCGATAACTTCACCGAACTGCCCGCTCACCTGCCGCACTGGCCCGCGCGCCTCCGCGCCAGCGGCTACCAGACCGCCTACCTCGGCAAATGGCACATGGGCGAAAACAACGACGAGCCGCGCCCCGGCTTCGACTGGTTCGTCACGCACAAGGGCCAGGGCAAGTACTTCGACACCGAGTGGAACATCAACGGCCAGCGCCGCGAAACCACCAAGGGCTACTACACCCACGTCGTCACCGACTATGCCCTCGACTGGCTGAAACAGCGCCCCGCCGGGCGCCCCTGGGCCCTGCTCCTCGGCCAGAAGGCGCCGCACTCCTTCTACTTCCCCGAGCCCAAATACGCGCACACGTTTGACCAGGTCGAGATCAAGTACCCCGCCACCGCGTTTCAACTCGACGACAAGCCCGACTGGATCCGCCAGCGCCTGCGCACCTGGCACGGCATTTACGGACCGCTCTTCGAGTGGCGGAAAAACTTTCCCGACGATCGCCCCGAAGCCGTGCAGGACTTCGCCGCCATGGTGCGCGCCTATTGGGGCACCGTCCTGAGCGTCGACGACAGCGTGGGCCGGCTCGTCGCCTATCTCAAGGCCAGCGGCCAGTTCGAGCGCACGCTCATCGTCTTCATGGGCGACAACGGCCTGCTCGAAGGCGAACACGGCATGGTCGACAAGCGCACGATGCACGAGGCCAGCATCCGCATTCCGCTCGTCGCCCGCGGTCCAGGTCTGCCCGCCGGCCGCGTCGAGCTCGGCCAGGTGCTTGCCCTCGACCTCGCGCCCAGCGTGCTCGATCTTTGCGGCGCCCCGGCGCTCGAGCGCATCCAGGGCCGCTCGTGGCGGCAGCTCGTCAATCGCGGCGACCCCGCCTGGCGCCGCGCGTGGTTCTACGAGTACAACTACGAGAAGCAGTTCCCCTACACGCCAAACGTCCGCGGCATCCGCACCGACGCGTGGAAATACATCCGCTACCCGCACGGCGACGGTTCACCCGACCGCCACCTCGACGAGCTCTACCACCTCGCGGCGGATCCGCTCGAGACGCGCAACCTCTCCCGCCAGCCGGCGCACGCCGCGATGCGCACCAAGTTGGCCGCCGACCTCGCCGCGCTCCTCGCCGCCGAAGGTCTCACCCCCGACCGGGACCCGATGCCCCTCGACCAGGGCATCAAGACCGAACTGCCCGATCAGAAGATCCGATGAGCCCCCGCCCGGCCCGGCTTGCTTCTCTCCTCTCCGCGGGCACGTGCCTCGCCCTTGGCAGCCGCGCCGCCGCGCGCCCTCTCTCCGCCCGCGTATCTGACTCCCTTCTACCATTCCGCGACTTTCGCTCATGAAACCTCCGCTTCCGCTCGCCCTGCTCGCTGCGCTGGCCGGCCCCTCTGCCGTCTCCGTCGCCGCCGCCGCCGCGCCGCCCAACATCCTCTTCGCGATCGCCGACGACTGGGGCGTACACGCCGGCGCCTACGGCACGAAGTGGGTGCGCACGCCGCACTTCGACCGCGTGGCGCGCGACGGCATCCTGTTCAGGAACGCCTATACTCCCAACGCCAAGTGCGCCCCTTCGCGCGCCTGCATCCTTACGGGGCGCAACTCCTGGCAGCTCAAGGAGGCCGCCAACCACATCTGCTACTTTCCGGCCGAATTCAAAGGCTGGGGTGAGGCCCTCGCCGAGCACGGCTGGTTCGTCGGTCACACCGTCAAGGGCTGGGCTCCCGGTGTCGCGCAGGATGCCGCCGGCAAACCGCGCCAGATGACCGGCCGCGCCTTCAACGCGCGCACCGCCACGCCTCCGGCCACCGGCATCGGCAAGGCCGACTACGCGGCCAACTTCGACGACTTCCTCGCGGCCGCCCCGGCGGGCAAGCCGTGGGCGTTCTGGTATGGCGCCATCGAGCCCCACCGCGCCTACGAGTTCGGCTCGGGCGTCAAGAAGGGCGGCCGCCAGCTCTCCGAGATCGACCGCGTGCCCGCCTTCTGGCCCGACCATGAAACCGTGCGCCACGACATGCTCGACTACGCCCTCGAGGTCGAACACTTCGACACCCATCTCGGCCGCATGCTCGCCTCGCTCGAACAGCGCGGTCTCCTCGCCAATACCCTCGTCGTCGTTACCTCCGATCACGGCATGCCGTTCCCGCGCGGCAAAGGCAGCGAATACGAGTACTCCAACCACATTCCCTTCGCCGCCATGTGGCCCCGCGGCATCGCCGGCCGCGGCCGCATCGTCGACGACTACATCAGCTTCATCGATCTCGCCCCGACGTTCGTCGAGTTGGCCGGCCTGCCTTGGGCCCGGACTGGCATGGCGGAGCCCGCCGGCCGCAGCCTCACCGAGATCTTTCACGCCAACCGCTCCGGCCAGGTCATCCCCGCGCGCGACTTCGTCCTCATCGGCATGGAGCGCCATGACATCGGCCGGCCCGGCGATGTCGGTTATCCCATCCGCGGCCTGGTCAAATCCGGCCTGCTCTACCTCGAGAATTTCGAGCCCTCGCGCTGGCCCGCCTGCAACCCCGAGACCGGTTACCTCAACGTCGACGCCAGCCCGACCAAGACCCTCATCCTCGACGCCCGCCGCCGGAATCCCGCTGATCCCCACTGGGCGCTCTGCTTCGGCAAACGCCCTCCCGTCGAACTCTACGACCTGCGCACCGACGCCGACTGCGTGCAGAACCTCGCCAGCCAGCCCGCCACCGAACGACCGCGCACCGCCCTCCGGGCCGAGCTGCACGCCAAGCTCAAGGCCCAGGGCGACCCCCGCATGTTCGGCCAAGGCGAGGTCTTCGACCGCTACCTCCACGCCAACCCCGGCCACGTCAACTTCTACGAGCGTTACCTGAAGGGCGAAAAGCTCAACGCCGG
>Ga0233425_10011008_pt1 | contig 10741 bp, 9 predicted proteins | sample Watercolumn_Towu_2_FD_181712 | JGI IMG/M metagenome (GOLD analysis project Ga0233425, IMG submission 181712) | Freshwater microbial communities from Lake Towuti, South Sulawesi, Indonesia - Watercolumn_Towuti2014_140_MG | ecosystem: Environmental > Aquatic > Freshwater > Lake | place: Indonesia...
ATCAAGAACCGGGAGATCAACCTGGTGATCAACACTCCCAGCGGGCGGCTGAGCAAGCACGATGACTCGTACATCCGGAAAGCGGCGGTTCGACACAAGGTGCCCTACATCACCACGCTCACGGCGGCGATTGCCGCGGCGAAAGGGGTGGCGGCGCGCCGCCAGGGGCACTGTCGCGCCCGCTCGCTGCAAAGCTACCACGCGGATATCAAGTAGGGCCGCCCATCAATCCATGTAAGCCGCTCCCGGGGAACACGGTGCGAGTGGATTTCCGGGGAGGCAATCGGCCGCGCGTCTGCCGGATCGACAATCCCCACACTGCTTACGTGCCTGTTTCTCTGCCGTAAAGGGATGTTCTGCTAGCCTGCCCCTCGGAACTGCCACAGGGCCGTTGCCCACCACACGATGGGAGCCAGGAGAAGAAGGCCGGCGCCCACCGTCACCGTAATCGCCAGCGGTGCGCCGAGGGCGGAGGCCAGGACGCCGATCAGGAGCGTTCCCAGGGGCTGGAAGCCGATCGCCAGGATCAGCGTACCCATGGCTCGGCCGCGCATGGCGTCGGAGGCGCTGATGAGGATGATGCCGCTCTGCATGGTCGCAAAGCCGGCTCCTCCCGCGCCCGCGATGAGGAGCACCGCGAAGGAAAGCACGTACCAGGGGGAGAGGGAAAAGAGAAACGCTGCTGCCATGAAAAAGGCAGATCCCAGCACAAAGGCTCGCCCCTTGTGCTTCAGATCCCGCCGCGAGGCGATCAACAGCGCCACGATCATGGCGCCGAATCCGTCGGCAGCCAGGAGCAGCCCGGTGAGCCGAGGCCCCTGCTCCAGCATCTTCTTGGCGACCACCGGCACCAAGTTCTGGTAGGTGAATCCGAGGAGATTGAGCACGACGGTGATGGCCAGGACGCCCAGGATCACCGGATGCTGGAAGACATACCGCAGCCCCTCGGCCATGGTCCTCCACACAGGACCGGGGCTGGATGGCGCAGGGGGTTTGGAGGGGGGCAGCCCCAGGAAGACGAAGAAGTTGACCAGGTAGCCGATCGCCAGGCAGAGGAAGCAACCCCCGGCCCCGATCACCGGCCACAGCAACCCGCCCAGAATGGGGCCCAGCATTTTCGCGCCGTCCATGCCCAGGTGATCCAGGGCCAGCGCGTTCACCAGTCTGCGCGGACCCATCATGTCATAGATAAAGGCGCGTCGCGACGGCATGTCCAAGGCATAGGAGAATCCGAGCGCCGTCACCAGGATGGCCAGGTGCCAGGGTGCCAATTTGTCGGTGAAGGCCAATGCAGCGAGAGCCGCCACGACCGCGGCGTTCCAGAGCTGGACGAACAGCACCACCTTTCGCCGATCAAATCGATCGGCGATCAATCCGGACGCGAGCCCGAAGAAGAAGAGGGGCACCATACGGTAGAAGCCGACCAGCGCCACTTCGAAGGCGGAATCGGTCATGACCAGTACCTGCCACTGGAGGACAAACATATCCATCCAGCGAGCAGTGTACCAAAACATGCTCCCCGCCCAGATGCGCCAGAACCCGCGGGTGTAAAAGGAACGCAGCGTCTGCCCGCCGGGCAGACGGCGGATCCTGGAAGAGCGGAACTGGTCCATCAGTCCTCAATGGCGATCGACGTGACCTGCCGCGACGCAACGATGCGACCGTGCGCGAAGCGGTCATGATTTGCCTCAATCGCGCTCGGCTCGTAGAGGTAGTTCACCATCATCCCCAAGGATTGCCGGAGGCCACGCTTGGAGGGATCGGCCATCCAATTCAGCCGCTCAAGCCGTGCCCCGTTGTTGAGGTGGAAGCGCGCGACCGGATCCTGCGCCTCCTCAGCTTTTCCCCGCCCGCCAACGAGGTAGGTTGCACAGAGAGCCGTGAGGGCCTTTCTGAGTGGCGCGAGGGAGGCTGGCGCCGACGCGGGGTCGGCCACAACTCGGGAGAGATCTTGGCCAATTTCTCTCGAAACCATGGCGAGCGCCCGGCTCCGCAGGGGCGACCCGTCCTCTGCGGGAGCGCGGAGGCCGGCGGTCAGCCACTTGGCGAATCCCGGGATCGGCGAGAGGGTGCAGAAGCGGCGGAGCTTCGGGAATTCGACGGCCAGAAGCTCCACCACTTGCTTGATCAGGAAATTTCCAAGGGACACGTTGCGGAGCCCGGGCTGGCAGGCATTGATCGAATAGAGGGCAGCCACGGACGCCCGTTGCGGATCGATTCGCGAGACTCCCCTGTCGAGCAGAGGGCCGATGGCCTCCGGCATTGCCTCGACCAGTGCCACCTCGACGAAGATGAGGGGTTCATCCGCCAACGCCGGGTGGAAGAACGCAAAGCAGCGCCGGTCCGGTTCCAGCCGGCGCCGAAGGTCTTCCCAACCCTGGATTTCGTGGACCGCATCATGCGCGATGATCCGCTCGAGAAGAGAGGCCGGTGTCCGCCAGTCCAGGCGCACGAGCTGGAGAAATCCCGGATTGAACCACGACGTCAGCAGATGCCGGAAGTCCGCATCCACCGCCGCCAGGGGAGGATGATCAGGCAGGGCCTGGAGCAGGTGGGTACGAATCCGCAGGATCGCTGTTGTTCCGCCGGGCGCGCGGTTGAGGCGCCGGAGAAGCTCCTGGCGCGGCGGCTCCACCAGCTCGTGGAGCTGCGCCAGGCGCTCGGCGGAAGAGTCTTCGGCGTACTGCTGCGCAGCGGCGAGGACTCTTCCCGCGTCGGGCGAAAAATCGTTCAGGAGGACATGGAAGAACGAGACCCGCTGCTGGCGGTCGAGTTCAGCGTACAGCTCCAGGACCTCGCGGGCGAGAGACGTGCTCACGGCCTGGCTGTCCCCGGCGAGCAGTTTGGCGCAGCGTTGCGCCAGCCGGGTGACCTTGACCCCCCCGCGCTCTCTCAAGAGCATCTGCTTCTCGGTGCTATTGAACATTGTGCCTCCCGCTCCAGAACCATCGCGAAACACCCGGGAGCTAGCCGGCGGGCAGCCTAGCAACAATGAGGGCCAGGTGTCAAGGAATGGCACCGCGCAGTGCGGGCGGTAGATTTGTCCGATCTGAGTCAGGCCGCATGCCGGCGCGCCGCCCGGTCCTCTCTGGTGCGCACTTCGCTGGTGGGACGGGTGATCCCACTGGAGTACCTCAGGATGAGGGGACGTTGCCAGGTACAGCAGGTTATCTCGTAGAGCCTCTCACCATCCTACGCGACCCAGACTACATGCGTCGGGAGTTCTTCATTACCTGTATTACCTGGCAACGTCCCCTTCGTACGTCGGCAGAACGAGCGTAGCCATTTCCCTTCGCTGTTCCAAGTCGGGTTCGCACTTCGCGGATGTCTGAGATCGTCGCGTCCGGAGCCCCGTCGCTCCATGGTTCCTTCCTCACGAATCTATCGTACACCCCCGGTTGCCGACTTGACCCCGCCGTGCGTCGCGCTTATGATTCTTGAGGCCAGTAGGATGCTGAAAAACCCGTTTTCGCCCAGGCTGCTCAAAAAGGTCCAGATGTCCCGCGGCTTCGCGGGACGGCGCGCCGGGTACCCATCCGGAGGATGGGCACCCATCAAGATGGGTACCCGGTGCGAGGCGTACTTGGTCCGTACGCCGCAGCGCCGCGCAAGCGGGCCAACGCCGCAGATGGGCCTTTTTCAGCAGCCTGCCAAAGGAGGATGAAGCGATGCTCCCAAGCATGCGGCTGGACGGCAAGGTGGCGGTGGTGACAGGCGCGGGCTCTGGACTGGGCAGGGCGATCGCGATCGCGATCGCCGAGGCGGGTGGGGATTGTATATGCACGGAACTCCCCGAACGCATGCGGGCGCTCGATCCCGTGTGCGCGGAGATCGAGCAGCTCGGGCGAAGGGGGTTTGCCCTTCCGCTCATCCTCCCCGACCTGGTTAGCATCGACTCCCTGATCGCCCGGGCCATCGAGCAGATGGGCAGGATTGACATCCTGGTCAACAACGCCGGTGTCAACATCCCCCGGGATGCCCTGGAGGTGACCGAGGAGGACTGGGACGGGGTGGTGGACGTGAACCTGAAAGGGTCGTTCTTCATGTCCCAGCGGGTCGCGCGCACGATGAAAGAGCGGGGCGGCGGCAAGATCGTCAACATCGCATCCCAGATGGGTGTGGTAGGATACTACAAGCGCGCGGCCTACTGCTCGAGCAAGGCCGGGATCGTGAACCTGACCCGGGTGCTCGCATTGGAGTGGGCGCCATTCAAGATCCATGTCAACACCGTGGGGCCCACGTTCATCCTCACGCCTCTGACCCAATCGACGTTCGACGACCCGGTCTTGCGGGAGGATCTGCTGCGGCGGATTCCGCTCGGCAGGGTGGGACAGCCGGAGGATGTCGTGGGCGCGGTCGTGTTCCTGGCCAGTCCGGCCGCCGACCTCGTGACGGGACACACGCTGCTCGTGGACGGCGGCTGGACTGCGGTGTAGCGAACGCCGTGTCGGTGAAAGGAGTGAACTGGTTCTTGCGCGCCGGGTCCGCAAGAACCATTTTGGATTTTGCGCGCCAGCGCGAAATCCAGGAGTGACGCCATGAAGGTTCTGTCGTCGGGCAAGGGGAAGCTCTTCATGGATCCCGATCCCGAGGCGGCGAGACAGTTCTTCCGCGCCAAACGGGGCGCCATGGATGACAAGGTGATGTCCGTGCAGGAGGCGGTCGCCCGATTCGTGCATGACGGTGACTATTTCGCCTCCGGCGGATTCGGCGCCAACCGCATCTCGACCGCCGTGCTCCACGAGATCCTGCGGCAGGGGAAGCAGAACCTGACCTTCGCCGGCCACACGTCGACGCACGATTTCCAGATCCTGGCGGCCGGAAACCGAAACGGCCGGAAACTCCTGGCGCGCGTGGACTGTGCGTACGTCATCGGCCTGGAGGCGCGCGGGCTCTCGCCCCAGGGGCGGCGGGTGATGGAGAGCGGCGAGATCGAGGTGTGCGAGTGGACGAATTACGCCCTGGCGTGCCGGCTTCGCGCGGCGGCCGCGGGGATTCCGTTTGTCCCCGCGCGGAACATGCTGGGCACGGACACCTACGAATACAGCGCGGCCAAGGAGATCGAATGCCCGTTCACGGGCCGCAAGCTGATGGCCCTCCCCGCGCTGTATCCGGACGTCTCCGTCGTTCACGTGCACGAGAGTGACTGCTACGGCAACTGCCGTATCCGCGGAATCGCGGTCGCGGACTTGGACCTGGCGCGGGCCTCCAAGCGACTGATCGTCACGACCGAGCGCCTGGTGAGCAACCGCGAGATTCGCCACTCGCCCGAGGCGACCGTCATTCCCTCCTTCTGCGTGGACGCGGTCTGCGAGGTGCCCTTCGGCTCGTATCCGGGAAACATGCCGGGTGAGTACTTCTCGGACGAAGAGCACCTCAGAGAGTGGCTCGAGGTGGAGAAGGACGAGCACCGCTACCAGCAGTTCCTGGACCGGCACATCTACGGGGTGAGGGACTTCCAGGGCTACCTGGAATCCTGCGGCGGGTTGCCTCGGATGCTTGAGCTCAGAGCGATTGAGCTGTTCAGCAGGAAGAAGGGAGGCTGAGGATGGCACAGTCTCGCCAGGGCACGCAGGAATCTCCAACGTACAGTGCAATGGAACTCATGATCTGCGCGGCCTCCCGACTGCTGGATGACGGCGCGATCGTGGGGGTCGGCACGGGGGCGCCGTGCGCGGCCGCGATGCTGGCGCAAAAGACGCACGCTCCGCGGCTATTCATCATCTTCGAAGCGGGCGGTCTGGCACCCCGGCTGCCGTCCATGCCCATCTCCGTCGGCGACTCGCGGACGGTCGCCGAGGCGCTGATGGCCACCAGCATGGGTGATGTCTTCGAGAGCTGCCAGCGCGGGATCGTCGACTACGCGTTTCTTGGGGGGGCCCAGATCGACTGTTATGGGAACCTCAACTCCACCTGCATCGGCGCCTTCGAGCGGCCCAGGGTGCGTTTCCCGGGTAGCGGTGGGGCCAACGACTTCGCGAGCCTGTGCTGGAGGACGATGGTGTTGACGCTCCATGACCGCAGGCGTTTCGTGGAGAAGCTGGACTTCCTCACCACGCCGGGGTACCTCACGGGGCCGGGCGCGCGTGAGGCGGCCGGGCTGCCTGCGGGCAGTGGCCCCTACCGCGTCATCACGGATCTGGCCGTCCTCGGCTTCCACGAGACGTCCAAGCGAATGCAGATCCTGAGCCTGCACCCGGGTGTCACGGCGGCCACCGTCCAAGAGCACACGGGCTTTGAGTTGGCGGAGGCGGCCGAGATCACGATGACTGAGCGGCCGAGCGCAGAGCAACTTCGCATTCTGCGCGAAGAGGTGGACCCGCACCGCTATTTCCTCGGTAGGTAGGTAGGGAGGCGTGGCCCGGAGATCACGCCAAGACCGGCCTCCCGATTTGGCAAGGGAGCGACACGCGAGATCATGGGGAACGCAGCTAGGCCCATTGGGGGGACGCTCCTCGAATGGCGCGAGGTGTCCCTGCGCGCAGCAGGTGGAGTGGTCTTTCCTCGCACGAACTGGCGCATTAGGCGAAATGAGCGCTGGGCGATCTTCGGGGCCACGGGATCGGGGAAGTCCTTGTTGATCCGCGGCCTAACCGGTGAGATGCCGGTGGTCGGTGGGGAGGTTGCCTTCGATCACGACGACGGCGAGGATATCTTTGCCTGCCATGTCAGCTTCGACGAGCAGCGCGCCTGGGTGGATGCCGGTCATTTGTTTGAACAGGCCCGCTGGAGCACATGGTTGGATGAGCAACTGCCGACCGTTTCCGACGCGCTTTCCGCCCGGTCGGTCTTCGAGATCAATCCGTTCGAGGTGGACGGCGATCGCAAAGTGCCCGCCTGGTTCACGACATGGCGCGCCGCCATCATCCGCCAATTGTCTCTGAAACCCCTTCTCGGCCGAACGCTCGCGCAGTGCTCCAACGGCGAACGCCGTCGCGCCTTGCTGGCGAGGGCCTGCCTACGCCGTCCGCGCCTACTACTCCTCGATCATCCCCTCACCGGCCTCGATGTGACCATCCGCGAACGGATCGGGCGGTGGATCAAGGATCTGCCCCGGCACGGAATCCATCCGTTGATTGTGGTTTCGCGGGAAGAAGACGTTCCCGCCTGGGTCACCCATGTGCTCGAGGTTGCCCGCTGCGCTGTGAGATTTCAAGGGACCTGTGGGGATTGGCGAAGGCGCCGCCCCCCCTCCCCCGTCAAGCCGCTCGGTCTGGCGAAGAGATCAGGCCGGGCCGCGGCGGCGACTCAACCGGACGTGCTGATCGACATCCAGGACGCCACGGTTCGTTACGGCCAATCGTGGGCCTTGCGGAGCGTGACGTGGACCGTGCGCCGCGGGGAGCATTGGGCGGTCGTGGGGTCGAACGGGGCAGGGAAGACAACCCTCCTTGGGCTGGTGACGGGCGACCATCCGCAAGCCTACGCCAACCGCGTGCGGGTATTCGGGGTGTCGCACGAGCATGGCGGCCACGAGGAGATCCGCCGTCGAATCGGATGGCTCTCGCCGGAACTCCAGTTGTACTTCGATGGCCAGGCCTTGAGCGCAGGCGAGGCGGTGATCACCGGAATCCACGGAACCCTGGGGCTGTATCGGCGACCTGGCACGAAGGAGCGGTTGGCCGCCATTCGGCGGCTCCGGCAGGTGGGTTGGAACCGGTCGGCGAAGATACCGTATGCGGACCTTTCCGAGGGGGAGCAGCGGCTGGTTTTGTTGGCTCGCGCGTTGGCCAACGACCCGTGGTTGCTGATGCTTGACGAACCGTTTCAGGGGGTGGATGGGGTACACCGCGACCGTCTGCTTCACCTGCTGGAGCAGATTGGCCGTGCCGGCAGCACGACGATTGTCTTGGTGACCCACAACCGCCGGGAAATTCCCGCCTGCGTGCACCGGGTCCTGCGCCTTCGCTCCGGCCGGGTGTTCCGGGAAGAGAAACGGTGACGCCTCGGGTCGCCGCTGTGCCTCCTGGGGGATGCGGAAAAAACCCTCTTCGCCCAGGCTGCTCAAAAAGGTCTAGATGTCCCGCGGCTTCGCGGGACGGCGCGCCGGGTACCCATCCGCAGGATAGGCACCCATCAAAATGGGTACCCGGTGCGAGGCGTACTTGGTCCGTACGCCGCAGATGGGCCTTTTTCAGCATTCTGCTAGAAATCCCGCAGGTACCCGGCCGTCCAGCCGCCATCAATGGTAAGCACAGCCCCCGTCACGTAGCTTGCGGCGGGGGAGGCAAGAAACACGGCGCCCATGGCGATCTCTTCGGGCTCTCCCGGGCGACCCATGGGAATATGGCTCAGCATGCTCTGCACCTTCTGCGCCTGGATGCCGTCCTGGCTGTAGAAGAGCTGTCGTGTCGCCTGCGTCAGGGTTGACCCGGGGGCGATAGCGTTCACCAGGATCCCGTGGGGGGCCAGCTCTATTGCCATGGATCGGGTGAGGTTGACCACGGCCCCTTTGGCGGCCACATAGGGGCTCTGCAGGCGTGCGGGGACAAGGCCCAGCACGGATGCAATGTTGATGATGCGCCCCCCTCCCCCCTTGATCATGTGCGGGATCACCTGCCTTGATACCAGGAAGAGGCCGTCGAGATCTACCGCCAAGAGCCGACGCCACTCATCGTAGCGGACCCGCTCGATCGTCACCCGATCGTAGGTGCCGATGCCGGCGTTATTGACGAGGATGTCCACGCGACCGAACTGCTCGATGGTGCTTCTCACCCCTGAGGCCACGGATGCCTCGGTGGCCACATCCAGCGCAACCGAGCGGCATCTCGGTTCCCGTTGCGCCAACTCGGCCGCAGTGCGCGCGGCGCTCGCCTCGTCTATGTCACTGACCATTACCACCGCGCCCCGATCCACAAAGGCGCGGCCGATCGCCTGACCGATTCCCTGGGCTCCCCAGGTCACCAAGGCAATCTTTCCGATCAAGTCAAACGGGGATTCTCGCCGTGGTTCACTCATCGGGATGCTCTCCTCATGCCTGGCCCCAGTAGGTGGCCAGTTTGGTGTGGCTCACTACCGGCCCGTCTGCAAAATCGCTGAAGAACTGGAGGTAATCGCGCACCGACCCGGCTGCGGCCCAGGCACGGTATTCGTCATTCGCGATCAGGGCCTCGGCCAGGCAGGCGAACTCCAGGTACCCGTCCTCGCGCCCGAGATCGAGTGGCTGCAGCTTCTGGGTGTGAAAGGCGCGCACGTGGAGCACCGTTTCCACCGAGGGGGCAAAGCGGAACACTTTCGTGATGTGCGGGAACGCGGTGATGAATCCCACACCCTCGAAGGGTTGGCTCAGGATGAGCCGTTCGAATTCCTCCGGCTTCATCCCGCATCGCCCCCATTCATACCGCGACGGATCGTCCCGGCCGGGAACATCGAGGTAGTAGAGCTTGAAGACGGACTTCCCGTCCGACATGCTGAGGCGAGAGCGCCCCGCGCCGCGGGCCCGGTAACTCTGACACGGCTTGATCTGCATTCCGAGGCTCCTTTCCTGTTCTCCGGCGTGTGCCCCATCCTGGGGCAGTCTTCGTCACCCTGGCAAAATCCCCCCACTTCCCCCTTTGGCAAACAAATCCCCCCTCCGCCCCCCTTTGCCAAAGGGGGGGACGGGGGGATTTGCTCGAACGCTGGCGTCATTGCTGGACCGTGTGCGGGCAGTGCAGAGGCTGAGAAGACGCGCTACCCCTTGACCGATCCGGCGGTCAGCCCGGCGACGTAGTAGTCGAGGAAAAAGACGTAGATCAACACGATGGGGAGCGACCCGGTGGAGGCGCCCGCCATGATCTCGCCCCAGTGAAAGACGTCGCCCCGGATCAGTTCCGCCGCTACACCCACTGTCGCGGTCTTCTGGGTGGTCTGGGAAATGAAGGTCAGGGCGTAGATGAACTCGTTCCAGGACAAGGTGAAGGAAAAGAGGATGGCGCAGATGAGGCCCGGCACGGTCACCGGCAGCACCACGCGGATCAGGGCGCCGATCCTGCCGCAGCCGTCCACCATGGCACACTCTTCGATCTCGCGGGGCACGGTGCGGAAATACCCCATGAGAAGCCACGTCGAGAATGGGATGAGGAAAGTCGGGTACGTGATGATGAGGGAGGCCACGTTATCCGCGAGCCCTATCTCGTAGATCACCCTGCCCAAGGGCAGGAAGAGCAGGGTGGGGGGGACCAGGTAGATGACAAAGATCGCGGTGGCGAGAAAGTTCACTCCCCAAAACCGCAGACGGGCCAGGCTGTATGCCGCCATGACGCTGATCACGAATGAAAAACCGGTGGCTGTCACAGCAACCATCACGCTATTGAGGAGCCAACGAAGGAAATACGTCTTCCCGAAGAGATACCGAAAGTGGTCCAGGGTGACGCCCTCGCGCAGCCAGAAGGGGATCGCCTGCAGGTCATACAGCTCGCTGTTGTGCTTGAAGGCGGTGAGAATCATGAAGTAGGCCGGGAAGAGCGCAAAGACGAGGAAGGGGACGAGCCCGAAGTGGTCGAGGATGAAGTGTCGGAGTGCGCTTCCCTTTCTCACCTTCGCCATGGATTGGCCGCTCCTTCCCGTCGCAGCGGAATGCCCTCAGTACTCCTGGCGAGCCAGCCGCAAGATGAAAAAAACCAGCAGCATGAGCAGCGGGAACATGAAGAGGGAGACCGCCGCTCCTCTGCCCAAGTCCAAGGTCTGGAAAGCAAACATGTTGGCCAGGGTGGCGAACAGGTGCGTGTAGTTCATGGGACCACCCTGGGTCAAGACATAG
>Ga0233425_10011009_pt1 | contig 10740 bp, 6 predicted proteins | sample Watercolumn_Towu_2_FD_181712 | JGI IMG/M metagenome (GOLD analysis project Ga0233425, IMG submission 181712) | Freshwater microbial communities from Lake Towuti, South Sulawesi, Indonesia - Watercolumn_Towuti2014_140_MG | ecosystem: Environmental > Aquatic > Freshwater > Lake | place: Indonesia...
GAAAGACCCGCAGAATACGCACTTCCTGCCCCTCAAAAAGTTGGCCGCACAGTTGAAAACGTTCTTTTTTGTGATACCCATGCGATGATTCTATCATCCATGGTTGCGATTACCACTAATTACCTAAAATTATTATTTATATTTGCAAATTGTCTCGACGTATTGACAATAATCGCACCCCTGCTTTGCTTCTGGAATCTTGTCACCATTTAGACACCTATGTACATCAATGATCGCTTTCTCTACCCAGGAATCATCGCCAGTGTATGGAATTAAAGTAATGTCGAATTCGAGCTTTGCATCGAACGCCTTGCGATCAGTCTGACCATTACAGTAAACGAAGTATCCCGTATTTGAAACTTTGTGGCCGGATTGACGGAGCAACCACTGGTATACCTCCATTTGTCGCTTATAACCGTTCTGCCATTCTTTGTTGAGCTCGGTGATCTCTTCGTTTTTGGCGGTGCTTTTATAGTCCACAACAATGTATTCACCCTGCGAGTTTTGCCAGAGATCATCGATTGCGCCATAGACGAGTAGATTGGTGGCCTCGTGTAGATGTTGGATACCCGTAAAGTTATGTCGCCATTTTTCCAAATCATCGTGCGGTACTGGCCGCGCATCTACACCATACTTTTCAATGAGGGCATGCTTTGTACCATTTAGGCGGTGCGTATCAAATTCGAGCTTTAATAGGTGGTCGACTGCAGAGTTTAGTGCAAACGGAAAACCCGGCGGCCGACTGACTCCAAGCTTGCGGTCATAGTAGAAACAACGAGGGCAATCTAAAAAGAGTTCAATCTTAGAACGCGACAATTTAAACGGTTCCGTTGATGCCGGATCGTATAAACCTCTAGCTCGTTGTGGTGTGTAGTACTCAGACATAATTTATATTTGGCTTTTGGTTGAAATTTGATATTTCTTTTTGCGGTTCTCAAAAGCTCGTTCGCCGCCCTCAAGTATGTTGCATACCTGTTCAATGATGCCATCCTCAAGGTCTTCCACCGGAGTGTTCGGAATTTGTTTTGCTTGATCTTCAAGTGATCCGGAACTGTATTCCAATCGTGGCGTACGTTTACCGTTGTAGTTTGCAACTACAACCTGCTCTGCATCCGTGTTTACGACAAGGTTTGGATTATGCGTGACCATGATGATCTGCCGGTACTGCTTCCTTTCACGGAAATAATTGATCAGGTCTTTGTACACGGAAAGGTTGTCGAGGTTTTCCTCGGGCTGATCAATAATGAGCGGCCGATAATCTCCTTTGTCGATCTCCAAGAACAACATGAGTAGAATGATGCCTTTTTGGCCAGGCGAGAGTACGTAGAGATCGGTGTCATCAAACTGGAGCGAGGATACAATTTCAAAATGTGTTGGATCAAATAACCAGTTATAGAAATCCTCGAGGCCATAGTTTTCGCGCAACTGATCTTCAATCCGGATGTCTTCACCATCACATTTAGTGAAGCCGCTGATAATTTTATTGAGTTCGGCCTCAAGTATTGCCCTATCAAAGTTTTGTCGACCGCATTCTTCCCAGAGCGCGGCAAGTACAGTTTTAAGATTACCAAGCTCTCGGAAGTTACCCTTACGGGTTCGGTCGATAATGTCCAGTCCGCTTTTACTGTGCGGGTCGAGTCTATAATTTATCTGTGCTTGGAATACCAACTTCTTGTCTGTATCCGTGCCAGCCAAGAGTGAATCTTGGAGCGGTTTATACAACACCTCCATTTGCAGTTTTTCTTCGCCCAGTAATTCAAAATACGAGCAGTAGCTGTCCATGCGCTCTTTTTCCAGACGTTGCTTTTCAGGGGCTGACTCCGCATTAATCTTGATGATCTCATTCTCAAGTGCCTTAATAGTGCTCTCCAGTGTGAGAGCGGTTTTCTTCTGTTGTTGGTACTTCAATTTGGTCGTCTCGAATGCACGGGTAGCTTTTTGCTTTTCTTCGATTCCTTGATTGAGTGATTGGAGGTTGTCGAATGGCATGTCCTTCTGCTTCAATCCAAGTAACACGGCAACGTCCGTCTTGTCTCCCTCCTTCAAAGTCTTGAGTTTTCCCGCAAGCTCATTTTTCTTTCCATCAAGAACCGTCCTGATACCGTCGTCATTTAAGTTAACAGAGAAAGCCGAAACATCATTGACACCAAGATCAGATAACAACTCTTTCGTTTCCTCGTGATATTCCTTGATCTGCGTTTTGAATACCTTCACTTTGGTCTCGATCTCCGAAATTTTAGTCAGTAGTGATTGGAGCTCGATAATTTTTGTCTCAAACTTCTTCTTTAATTCGGAGAGTGCCGCAAGCTCCTCCTGCCCCTTCTTGTCTTCGGACGGAAGCTCCGGCAAGCTTTTATTCAACTTATCCAACTCCATCTTTTTATCCTCGAGCGTCTTCTGTTTCTCTGGCAGTCCAGAAAGTACAGCTGAAAGGTTGCTCAACTTGCGGTTGATGTCTTTAATTTTCTTCACCACCTGCTCCTTTTCGTACCGAAAACCACTTAAGATGCGCATCCTTAATTCATCGAAGTCTGACGCGCCAAGACGCTCAGTCTCATCTAGGGCTTGAAAGATCACGTTCTCGATTTGTTTCTGGAGCTTATCGCTGTTTTTATGAGAACACAGCTCTTCGACGACTCCCTGAGGGAGATATCGGACAAGTTCTTGATCTTCAGTAAGCTCATCAACCTTGAAGCTTGTGTTTGTGTCATCTGCCCAATCAATGGATATAGTCGTCCCTTTTATGGATTTTTTATGTTTTATCGCTTTCTTTAAAAAGGCATCTTCGCTATCATCCTTACTACCTGCTCCGTATGCAATTGCTTCTGCGAGTGCAGATTTACCAGAACCACGACCACCAATAATAGTGATTAGGTCCCTATTTAGATCGAGGGAAAAATTATCTGCAAACCATCCGTTTGACGACTCAATAGAAACACGACTAATTATTTTGTGATCCGGTTTGTAATTTGGTGGCGTCACGCCAATAAAAACACGAACTTCAGGCTCATTTAATACTTGCTTCAGTCCAGCGAATGTTGGATCAGCTTTGATCCAAAGCATAGTTTGCCCTATACGATCCACCTCATGAGCATCCGATGAATGGAGTACCAAGCTATTCAAATTATTAGTAGAGAGGTCTTTCCGATTTTCCTCAATTTTTGCCGGATCATCTAAATTGGTCAACGAAAAATTTACTGAATTTATCAGCGTACGTTTTTCGGCCGCTGACTGATCCCACTTTGATTGATTCCATTCAGAATATCCGATAGCGGTAACGAAACGACCCTTAAAACAGTTCTTTTCTAACTGCTTCTCTATGTCTTCACGCTTATAGGTAATATTGTCAAAACCAACCTCAAGATCGGGTTTGCTTTGAATTGTATTGTTAGCCGGAGCCGCCGCTTTGATTTGTCGACCAAGCTCTTCAAGAGAGCGCGAAGTAGGTGTTTGTTGCCACTGTGCGCCGTCCTGAATTTTGTATCCGGTAGAAAGACAGTTGAGTAACTGGTCACGGATATCCTGCACCGAAACCATCGGGTCAAATAACACATGGAAATTGTTACGCTTTGTATTATGTGCGGTACCGCTGAACGTGTTGAGACGAAATTCTATGTTCGGAATAATCAGATCAATGTTTGGGATTTCATCCTTGCGTGTGAGCAAGTGTTCGTATCCATCACAAAATAGGTAATCGGTTATGGCGATTACTTTGATTTCCGGTGGTAATGATGCCAGTTTCTGAATAAATGAATCCCAAGCGGTCTTGGTATCACCGCCGTAGTTTTGGATTATCGATTTCGGTGTGTGAACATGGAGGTCCCACTTTCGCCACTCCGAACCTTTTGGATACACCTTATCACTCATAAACTTTTATTCCACCCTCGGACGACTTCACCGAAGTTACGTGGCTTTTGCTGTTGGGCTTCCCAGTCTTCCTGCTTGATGTAGAGCATGCCGTATTTGGTGTTTTTCTGACTGGCGTTCACGTCTTCGCACCACTGCGCCAAGCGTTTGATTTTCTCGACATCATCCAAGTCCTCTCGACCCTTTGTTTCAACAACGTAATACTCCTTTGACGACACCTTCACGATGTAGTCTGGGTAGTAATCGGAAATACTGCCATCAGCATTGCGGTAATCAATCTTAAAGTGAACGGCGAAGTAGTTTTTTGCGTACGAGATGATGTCTTCGCAACCCTCGAGGAAGCTGGCGAACTCAAGCTCGAAGTGACTATCGCCGATGATCTTGTTGAACACGCTCTTTTTGGGAACGATATAACTCTGATCCTTTACCACGAATGGGCGGCTCTTGCTGATTTTTATATAGTCCCGGATCTCGGCTTCGCCCTTATCCAAAACAGTAAGAGCGTTGATCTCTTTTTTGAATGTTTCGATCACGGTGCGAGAGGCCTCGATTTCCGAAAGGTTACGTAGCGAGTTGAGGTTCTCAAGCTCAATGGACTCGTTGAACAGATGATCCTGAATAAACTCTTTGACCTTGCCGTAGAGGATGTCATATCCAGATACTAAGCGAAGCTCTTTCATGATGACCTGCGTGAAGTAGCCAATCACGCTCTGATAGTTCGGGATGAAATTGCTATCAAGCTCGGTTTTATGTGTTATGTCACCGCTCGTAATATCACGAAAAACAATCTCTCGTTTTTCTTCCTCGGTAAACTCCTTGAGTGCAACTTTTTGATGAGCGAAATTTCCAACATTAAGCTCTGAGAGATTTTTATACTCTCGGTAGATGCGAGGGGTAAGTACCGGAATCTCGATCTCAAGTTCCTCAATATCCTTTTTCATATTCTCCCGATCAATCTCAACAACCAAGGGAGCTTTAGGCCCAGTTCCTTCTCCCATCTTGCGATGCTCGAGCTCAACCCCTTCACTCTTGATCGATTCCACAAAATCCATGAATGCATCCGTACCAACAACGCTTACCAACTCTGGTAAATCCGGATCACGGTACATACGGCGCAATCCACGGCCGAGAGTCTGCTCGGGGAGAATATTGCTCTTGGAGCTATAAGCACGCAGACCGACAATCGTGGTCACATTGCGAACATCCCAGCCCTCTTTAAGCATCAAAACCGAAACGATCACTTTGTGAGGACTGTCGAGTCGATCAATGGCATTGGCATCTTGTCGCAACTGCTTTAATTCCTCTTCTTTTTTGCCACTGACGCTTTCCGAGATTTCTCCGTTGTCTTTGGTGTGAATGACCAATACCCCGCCTTTGAGATCAGGGTAGGTATTCTCAAGATATTCTGCGACCTCGTCGCAATTTTTAGTATCATCGGTCATGACGAACAACACTGATTTTTTATTCAGCTTCAAATGCTCGTCATAGACCTTTTTCCATTCCAAGTAACCAAGATGGATATAGTCTTTGTATTTCTCGGTAAAATTGGAGGTCTTATGCTCCTGTAATTTCGCGCGGCTGGCCGAATCCGGAAGCACCGGATGTTTAACTACGTTCTGATGAATAGCTTCGACAAGTGGATAGTCGGAAACAGTCTGGACGAAAATAGAGCCGTTGTTATGCTTTGGTGTTGCCGTGACATCAACCTGCAGAGAAAGCTGGCCACCTTTCATTTTGAGGCGATTGTGAATATCCTCGATGGCCTTAAACCAAGCCAAGCGTGGATCATGAATGTGGTGTGCTTCGTCGTTTAAGACCGCCAGTTCGTCCACGTTGCGAACAATATCGCCAACATCTAGCTTTGACTCATTTGTGCCTCCGACTGGCTTTTTGCCAAGAAAATAATTCATCGTGTCAGCATCATCAAAGCTGGCCGCTTCGGTTGCCCCTTCATAGACACGATGGATGTTGGTCAAAAAAATATTGCCAGTTTTTTGCACGGTCCCGATTTCGTCCTGAACATGAAGGGTCATTTGAAAATCGTTGCGCCAGTCCTGACCCTGATAGCCATTATCGGGGAGCACCGGATCTTCAAAGAAAATCTTGAGACCATCGAAGTCTGTACGAATGCGATCAAGAACGATGATATTCGGGGTAATCACCAAGAAGTTACGAGCGAGCTGGGAGTCTTTCTCGTAGAGTTTATGAAAGTAGCTCCAAGCCAAGATGAGTGAGAGCACCTTTGTTTTGCCCGAACCGGTGGCCATTTTAATCACATAGCGAGTCCATGACTCATCAAACATACCCGGCGATACAGCTCCAGAGACATCGAACCGAATAAGATCGTATTTGTCCCTGGCCTTGGCGACTTCGTAGAGCCAAATTACTGTCTCTACTGCTTCGCGCTGGGCGAAGTAGTATTGAAAAAGAAACCTCTCACCAGCAGGCGTCTCTGTTGGATGGTCGGTTAAGAACCACCACTTCAAGAGCGCACGACTGGTATCGCTTGCACCCTCATAGTCTGATAATCTCCAGTCACGAATTTTCTTGCGAAGCTCGGCGACTAGTGGGGGGAGGAGTTTTTCATAACCTTTTTCTCGCAGATTTTCATCGGCAGGAAACCAACGGATGGTTGGATCAAGAATGTCGTATGGGGAGGTTGGGAATTTTTGATGTAGTGTCATAAATTTATACAGTTACGTCGATCACCTTCATGGTGTCATTGCCAAATATATCCACGACCTTGACCGCGATTTTCCTTTTGCCTTTTTCGAGCTCTCGGGGAGTGCTGGTCAGCTCGAGGTTACGATCCTTGCGAGTGCGGAATGACTGCCACTCGTTCTCGAACACATAACTGCCGGTCCAAACCTCATCGAACTCTTTGCCATCATCTTTTTTGAGTCGGATGATTTCTTTTTTACTCTCAAAGTTAAAATCGATTGCCCAATAATCAATCCAATCAGTCCATTTCTTTGTCAGAATCTGACGAGTAAGAATGCCGTCCTTATCTTTGGCTACTTTAATAATCTGGCCATTTTCAACGATCAGCTTCTTACCGCCAGCCTTAAGATTTTCCTCAACCTCTTTTATTGAGTCCTGATTATAAAAAACAGAGAAGTCAGTAAGCTCGATTGCTACCGATCCCTTTTTCACAATGGGTTTCAATTCGATGTAAGAGACGTCGTGGAAAACAACCTGATTTTTTTCTATGGCACGCTTATCGAACACATCCCGAGGAATGTATTTGAGTGCAAGATCAATGCCTTTGTTTTTTGCCTCTTCCTGAATGGCTGGGAATAACCCCATCTCAAACTCAAACGCGAGGATATCAACCTTTGTGATTTGCTTTTCGATACTTTCCTTAATGACCGACTCAACAAAGAGCCGCGAGAGCGGCAAGTTAATGGGGCCGATTGCGACCAACCGAGAATTTTTCTTGCCATGAAAAGTTTTGAATCCCTCAAACGATTCTGCCTTATAAGCCGATAGCACGAGCGAGACAAAGTCCTTCTCTTTTTTAGCAAGCTGTTTTGCTTTCTCTTCCTCTCGCAGATTCGGATTCACGCCGATGTAGTGCTGGCGTTCGTATCTGCCGAGGTTTAGAATCTCAAACGCACGATAGTCTTTGCCTTCTTTTTTGAGCTCTCGTTGGAGATTAATTAAACGCTTACGAATTGTATGAATTGAGAACTTACCGAGATCGGAGCCGATCCATTTTCTACCCGACTTTTCGGCAACTGCTAATGTAGTCCCTGATCCGGCAAAGAAATCAGCAACTAGGTCTCCCTCTTCCGTTGAGGCATTAAGAATTAATTCCAAAAGCTCATCGGGTTTTTGTGTTGGGTATCCAAGTCTACGAACATCCTTCGGATCAAGAGCCTTGATATCCCAAACGGAATCTACCGTCATACCCTCAAGTTTGTAGAGTAGGGCGTTTTCGTCTACCTGCTTACCGGGGTTCTCTTTCTTCCATTTCTTAACAAACACATCAAATCGGGAGTCGGTTGTAGGATAGTTATTTCCTCTAATTTCATTGCCATTTACCAAAAACCTATTCCAACGCTTAAAATCGATATTGTCTTCGAAGCTGTTATCTTTTTGCAGTTCAAAGAATGGATCACCTTTGGTGTAAAAGAGGAGGGTGTCGTGCTTTCTTGGGAAGTAGCTTCTAACTTGCCCTTGATATGTACGATAATGCCAAGCAATCTCATTTTTGAAATTTTCTTTGCCAAAAATTTCATCAAGCACCAGCCGAATGTAAGAACTTACTCTCCAGTCGCAATGAACATAAATACTACTGTCTGCCGCCATTAAATCAGCGATGAGAGAAAGTCGTTCATAGATCATCGCCACAAAGCTGTCGGCACCCCTACCCCAAGTATCCCGATACGCCAGCTCTTCAAGTACGTTCGGTTTTTTTGTAAATTCTTCGTCACCAATTTCAATATTCATCGAGAAGTCCGCGCCGACATCAAATGGCGGATCGATATATACCAATTTGAGACCACCCTGATCTTCAATCTCCTGACGAAGCGGTCCGTTCTTTAAGCTGGCGAGAATGAGTTTGTTGTCACCCCAAATGAGCTTATTCGTCCAACCCTTCAGCTGGCGGCCGCGCGTGTCGATATCAAACAGCGACCGCTGGAGCTTGGTCTCTTTTTCATTTCTCGGTTCGTCTACCTGCTCAATGGTTTGGAAAGGCAAAACAACATTGGTGACTTCGTCTGTTTTTCCATTCCAAACAAGCTCAATCTCGCGCTTCTCTTCAAAGAGCAGGAAGCGATACTTTTCCGGCAATGGCTTGTCGGACTCAATATACTTATTAATATCTCGTTTTTCGCTATCTGAGAGTTGCATAAAATTTATTGATTATTCTTGGATGTACTCCTGATGACCGCAGTGACAAGCCGTGCCGTCATTTGTTGCCATGCTGAAGTACGACCTCTTCGCAACGATAATAAAGTCCGCAAAGAACGGCTTGAACGACAAAACCTGCGAGTCTGCTTGCAATGCTCGCATAAGCTTCCGATCCGCCTCATCGGGTGTTGGGTCATTCGAACCGGGATGATTCATGAGCAAGATAAACTTCTTTGCGAGAAACAGAGAAAAATAATGCCAGAGCATCTGCGTGTCGAGATTCTTGGGGGAGGAACCCAGAAAGACCTGATGTCCGAGGAACAGGTTTTTGTCATCAAGGTAAACCCCAATAACCTTAGAGACACTCTCGTCCTCCAAGTCCTTCAAGAATTTATACAGATCTTCGGGATCTTTGACTTGACCCTGAATTGGTAACTCGACATCGGTTTCGACAATCTCAAATTTTTTGAGATATCGCTTGCCGTCATCATTTTTATGTTCAACGTTTTTCATAGGCGATTTCCTTAATTGGTTTATATTTTTACGTACCGTGTGCCTCGGCCAAGCCCGACACGCTTGACCTTACCCAGCTCAACCAGCCGATCCAGTGCTTGCTTTACAGTCCCACGAACGATACCAGTTGCCTTAATAATATCGTTTGGTGAAGCCTCTCCGGCATTCGATAAATATTTCCACACCTCGTACTGCTTGGGAGAGAGAGTGTCCTCAATTTTCTCCTCCTGTAGATACGAGAGAGCCTTTGTGGCTTGCTCACGTACAACAGAAAGAAAGAAATTAAGCCACGGCGAGATGGTGTCATGGTCGGTCTTGAACGTCTCCTGCGATTTCCGGAGTGCAATATAGTACTCGTCTTTGCGATGCTCGATAATCTGTTCATGAGAGACGTACAGCGTAAAGGTGTAGCCGGAGCGAAGCAATAAGAGATTGGTGAGGACACGTGAAAGACGCCCATTACCGTCCTCAAATGGGTGAATTTTCAAAAACTCCACAATGAAGTTTGCGATGATTAAGAGGTGATGGAAACGATTCTTCTCAAATGCGTCAATCGTCCACTCAACCAACTCCTGCATTTCCTTTGCGGTGAGATATGCCGGTGTAGTCTCGAACATGATACGCGCGACTTTTCCATCCGGTCCCAGCACGCCGACCGTATTCTCTTTCTTTTTGTAACCACCACGATGTGTATCATCTTTCGTGGAGTATTTAAGAAGCTGTTGGTGAAGTGAGGTGATTACACTCTCCCGAAGCGGCAGAGTCTGAAAACTATCAAACACATTTTGAAGCGTCTCTAAATAACCCTGCACTTCCTGCGAGTCACGATCAGCAAACTTTGAGACCGCAAGTCCCTGCATAACCTTCTCGACTTCCTCATCGGTAAGTTTTGCGCCCTCGATACGAGTGGATGCACCGGCTGAAGTGATGAGTGTCGACTTTTTGAGATTTGTAATTGCCTGCGGCGTCATTCGCAGACCTGATTTGAACTCACCTCGAATCCCATCAATCTCAGCCAAAAGAGCCACGATGTGTGGATCGGGATTTTTTATGCGATGATCAAATTTTCGAAAAATGTCGTCCATATGAAGTAATTAATTTAAAGCTATAGACCTTATAGCCAATTATAATCAATTATAGCCACAAATGCAAATATAGGCCACCAATATAGCCAAAAACCCAAAAATATGCGACAATATAAGAGCTTTTGAGACCCTTTTATCCACTCCAATGGACAATGACCCAGAATTAGACCCAATCAGAAAAGAAGTTGACGAGGATGCTCTACTCGAGGATCTTGCCGATGAATTAACCAACGGCGATCCGGATGAGGCACTCGAGCGCATGGAAGAACTCGGCTACAACGTCGATGATCTACCTTTTTGCATAAAGCCCGCCGCCAAGAGTAGAGGCCTTTCGACCTCAACGTATGAGTTTCCCCACACGACCATCCAAGGATCCCTGACGACGGGTTCTATACCTTGGATGGATTTATGCCATGCC
>Ga0233425_10011010_pt1 | contig 10738 bp, 7 predicted proteins | sample Watercolumn_Towu_2_FD_181712 | JGI IMG/M metagenome (GOLD analysis project Ga0233425, IMG submission 181712) | Freshwater microbial communities from Lake Towuti, South Sulawesi, Indonesia - Watercolumn_Towuti2014_140_MG | ecosystem: Environmental > Aquatic > Freshwater > Lake | place: Indonesia...
GACGAGGCTCCACCAACCGTGGGAACCCACGGCGCCCCGGCCGAGGCGCGGGAGGCCCAAGTACGGTTCGGCCTGACGTTGGAGGGCACGCCGCGGGGCGCGGGGCTGGTTCTCCTGAACTCTCGGCTCACCTCGACCGATTCCATCCCGGCGGACTTCGATTGGGCCGAGCCGAACGTCAAGGGGTGTCTCGGGATCGGCTTCGATACGCACAATCCGCCGACCGAGGACCCGTTCAACGCGGACGGCAACATCTACGACCGGCCGCCGCGTGAGGTCTCGCTTCACTGGGACGGCGTGGAGGTCGCGAATGCCGCGAGTCCGGTGGACTTCGCCGACGGCAGGCAGCACGAAGCGGTCGTGCGCATCGAGTTCCAAATCGCCGCGGCCGAGGTCAGCGTGGCGATCGATGGGACGCCGGTTCACGAGCGGGTCCTCGTGCCGGGGCTACTGTCTTACCCGATGCGTCACGCGTGCGCGATTGAGGCCGACGATCCCCAGGGCATGGTGGAGGTCCGCGAGCTGACGGGGCGGGGCAAGGCGCCGCGGACACCACCAGCCGAGCACTGTCATGCCATCGAGGGCGCAGTCCTCAACGCCGGGCATCAGCAGGAGGAGGCGACGGCAACGTTGCCGCCGGCCGGCAAGCCGTATGGGCGCGTGCTGCTGACGCTGTCGCTCCGCACGCCGCCCGACGGCATCGACCCGTGGGACCGCGGCGGGTCGGTGTATGTGTGGACGGATGCGGGCGAGCGGTTCGAGATCCTGCGGTTCATCACGCCCTTCGGGCGCGAGGTGACCTGGCAGGTCGATGTGACCGACTACCAGGGCCTCCTGCGGGGGACGCGGAAGATCGGGGTGGCGATCGGGACGTGGGTGAAGGGCTGGCAGGTCGATGTGGACCTGGACTACTTCGCGGGCAGGCCCGCGCGATATGCGCACCGCGTGACGAACCTGTGGAACGGCGACTTCGAGTACGGGAACCCGGCCGATCCGCTGGAGAGCCATCTGCCGATCCGGGAGGCGAAGCTCGCCCCCGGTACGCGGTCGGCGACCGTGCGCGTGGTCGTGACCGGTCACGGGATGCACCCCAACACGAACAACGCGGCGGAGTTCATGCCCGCCGGCCGCACGCTCACCGTGAACGGGACGCCCTTCGAGAACCTCCTCTGGCGCGCCGACTGCTACCTCAACCCCTGTCGGCCGCAGGGCGGGACGTGGAAGTACGACCGCGCGGGTTGGTGCCCGGGGGCGCTCGTGCGCCCGTGGGATGTGGACGTGACCTCACTCGCGAGGACCGGTCGCGCCCTGACCCTCGACTACAAGCCGCAGCCCTACACCAACGAGAACGCCGGCCAGGGCCGCGCTTCCCACGTCATCGAAGCGCAGCTGATCGAGTACCGGTGAGCCGGACCTCACCCCGATATGTGCGCGACCTGCTGATCCGACAACTCGACCTCCGACGCGCCCACTACCTCCGCGAGGTGGGCGAGGTCGTTGGTGCCCGTGATCGGCACGACGGGGAACGGCTGGTGCATCAGCCAGGCGAGGGCGACCTGGGTCGGGGTGCAGCCGAGCTGGGTCGCCAGCTCCCGGGCACGCTCGCGGCGGGCGAGGTTGGGCGGCTGGGCGTACTCGGCCTCGACCTCCGGCCGCCCCGCCATGAACCCGCGCGCCGTCGGTGAGTACGCGGCGACCGGCAGCCCGCTGCGCGCGTGCCAGGCGCGGTCGGTCGCAGTGAGGTGCCGGACCGTGGGGTCGTCGGTCATCGGCCAGGAGGGCTCGGCGAGGCTGAAGTGCACCTCGGAGATGCAGAAGCCAACGCGCCCCTCAGCAGCCGCGTAGGCGTTCGCCGCCTCGATGCGCGCCACGCTCCAGTTGCTCGCCCCCAGGTACCGCACACGGCCGCGCGCGATCTCCTCGTTGAGGGAGTCGATCACTTCTCCCACCGGCACGCGCGCATCGTCGCGGTGGAGGTAGTACAGGTCGATGCACTCGATCCCGAGCCGCGCGAGGCTCTCGTCCACATCGGCGCGAACGACCTCGGGCGCGAGGTAGTGCTCGGCCCGGTGGTAGTAGGGCGCGAAGGCCGGGTGTCCGCCCTTCGTGGCGACGACCAGCGCGTCCCGACAGGACAGCTCCGCCAGGCACCGGCCGAGCTCGCGCTCGCTTCGCCCGGCGCCGTCCGGCAACCACGCCGAGTAACAGTGGGCGGTGTCCACGAAGTTGCCGCCCTGCGCGAGGTACGCCTCGAGCAGCCTACGCGACGCGCGACCCGAGACGCGGGTCCCGAAGTCGCCCAACCCCAGCGCGATCGGCGAGACGGTCAGCTCGGTCTGCGGAATCGTCCAGCGGGTTCCCGGCACGGTGTGGGCCTCCTGACGGGGCGCTCGCCTCGCCTCTTCGCTGCGGGAGCGCGCGACGCCTTGTCGGGAGGAGCGTGTCCGCGCCCGGGGAACGGTGAGTCACCATGACCCGACACATGTGCCTGCCTCTCATGCTCGTTGTGTGCGCCGGGGGTGCTCCGGCGTGGTGCGCTACGCTACCGGGGCCGATTCGCGGCGTGGCGGTGATGGCGTGGCTCGGCGGGTGGGACTCGCTTCGCGCGCCGTCGGTGGCCGCGCCGGAGGCCGATGGGCAGGTCGAGGGCGACCTGGAGCGAGCCTTCCATGTGGCGTGGGAGCGGGAGGGCAACACGCTGCGGGTGCGGTTGACGAAGCTGGAGGACGCCTGGGTCGGGCGGCTGGCGCTCGACGTCCGCTGGGCCTCGGAGATGGACGCGCTGACCTACGGCTACGACGATGCCCCGGTGCGGGTTCCCGTGGCCGAGGCCAAGCCGGGGCAGGTGGTCTGGGTGTGGGACTACGGGGTGCCGAGCTGGCTGCTCGGGGAGGGTCCGGAAGGCCGCGGCGGCGTCATCTTCGAGAGCACCAATGCACACGGCTTCTTCGTCGACCGACACCCGGACGGCGCCTTCAGCACCCACGTCGCCGTGGATTGGCCGAAGACGGCTGACGAGACGGTCGAGGTCGTCTTCCGGCTCGTCGCGGATACGCAGCCCGAGGACCTGCAGGCCGAGCGCCGACGGCGGTTGGGGGTCGAGGGCGACCCGCCTCTCCATCAGGACCGGCTCGAGCGCCTCCGCGCCGAGGGCTTCGTGCGCGTGGGCGACTCGGGCTGGGGCTTCGTGACGGAGAGCGGCCGGCCGGTCCGCATCCTGGGGCAGAACACGCCGCACCTCGCGATGCTGAGCCCCGTCGAGCAGGAACAGCTCCTGGCGCAGTCCGAGGCCGCGGGGATCACCGTCACGCGCTTCCTGGTGGCCGACTGCGCCCACCGGCCGCTGGGCGCGTGGAACGAGGATGCGTACCGTCGGCTGATCGCGACCGTGGACCGCTGCGCGGCGCACGGGATTCGGTCGATCGTCTGTCTCGAGTACAGCGCCTGCGGGCAGCAGTACAACCTGACCATCCACCGGACGCCGAACTGGAGCGACCTGTACCTGCTGCCCGAGGCGCTGGACTGGTACCGGGGCGCCGTCGAGCGGGTCGTCGCCCCCTTGCGTGACAACCCAGGGGTCCTCGGCTACGATGTGAGCAACGAGCCGGACATGGCGCTCTCGCCCGCGAGCCCGGCGCTCACCGCGGCGTGGCAGACGTGGCTAACGGGGAAGTACGGCACGGTCGAGGCGCTCCGCGAGGCGTGGGAGCAACCGGACCTCGCGGGCTTCGAGGCGCCGGCGCTGCCCGCGCAGGAAGACTACGACTGGCAGCGGACCCCGGCCGCGCGAGACTTCTTCCGCTTCGGCGGCGACGCGGTCGGGAAGGCGATGGTCGCGCGGGCGGAACTCGTGCGCGCCGTCGACCGGCGGCATCTGCTGACGATCAGTGCGTGGAGCCCTCGGCTGTTGCGGGGCGTGCCGGGGGCGGAGGTGTTCGACTTCTGGGCGCCGCACAGCTACGAGATCTACTTCGTCGGCCCGGAGATCTCGGATCAGGTAGTGTACCAGCTCGGCCTGCTGCGCCGCGCGCTGCCCGACCGGCCGCGGCCGGTCGTCATCGAGGAGTTCGGGCTCTTCGAAGACCCGCAGTTCCCGGAGCCCATGCGCGCCGAGCACTGTCGGAAGTTCCTCGAGGCGGGGGATCGCTGGGGCGCGGGCATGATGATCTGGTACGACCTCACCCCCGGCCTCCTGGACGAGTTCACCCTCGCCAGTCGCCGCCAACCGGAGCCGCGTCCCGATGGACCCGGCCTCGCGTTCCTCGTCGCGCGCGGGGAGGAGTGCCGCACGCTCATCTACCCTCAGTACATGTGGCGGCGGAAGTGGGGCCTGGCCCTCGCCTCGGCCGAGGAGGCCGGGCTCCGCGTGCGGGAGATCACAGACCCCGCCGAAGCGGCCGGCTGCGCGGCGCTGCTCATCCTGGGGGACGACCTCGCCCCCGACGAGGTGGACCTGGCCCGCGCCACCGGCCTGCCGCTCGTGCTCACCCCCGACGCCGCAGCCGCCCAACAGCGGCTACCCGAAGCCACGATGCTCCCAACCGACCGAGCTGAGCAGGAGGCGTTGTGGGCAGGGGTCGAGGCCGGGCAGATCCCACCCGAACTGCAAGGGTAGTTGGCGACGGCATTGCGGCTCAGGAGAGCCGCGGGCACGGGGACCGTAGCGGCCCTACGGCACCAGCCTCCGCGAGTTCCCGTCGAGGATCCTCTCCAGCGCGTCTTCGGGTAGCTCGTACCCCTCGATGGCATCCAGCAGGCGACGGTCGAAGTAGTCGGTGCCGTACATGAGCTTGTGGCTGAAGTCGAGGAGGAAGCGGCGGCCGAAGTCGGGGTCGCGGGTGATGGCAGTGAGGCCGGAACCGGCGGAGAGGTCGGCCCAGAGGTTGTCGTACTTCGCCAGGAGCTGGGGCAGCAGGCCGCCGGGGCTGATCTTGCCCTCCGGGTAGGCGTTCGTGGGGTGTTCCTCCGCGTCGCCGGAGATCCAGCGCCACCAGCCCGGTCCGTGGCCGATGAAGTTCACGCTCGGGAACTCCTCGAGGACCTTTGGCAGGCGGGTGAGGTCGGCCATGTACCAGAAGCTCACGTCGGGCATCCAGATGTCCATGTGAAACAGGAACGGCAGGCCCGACTCCGCGCAGGTTCGGTAGACGACCTTCAGGTCGGGGTTGTCTACGCACAGACGGAACTTCGCCTCGCCGAATCCCCGACAGCCCTGCTCAACGTATGCGCGGACGCGACCGGGCAGATCGGTCTCCCGCGGGTCCACCGAGCAGAACGGCACGAAGAGGTCCGGGTAGCGCTGCGCGGCCTCGATGGCGTCGGTGGTGGGCAGCTCGTACTCCCCGGTCCAGCGACGGTCCCACTCCTCCCAGCCCAGGGCCCAGACCCGGCCGACCCCGAGCGAGCGGAAGTGGGTCGCCCAGGCGTCGATGTCCATGTCCAGCCAGTTCACATGGCAGTGGATGTCGGTGACCGTCATGGGAGCCTCCCGAGGCGGGGTGTGGAGCGCTATGGCGCGGAGGTCTGGGCGAAGGTGACGCCGATGCGGTGACCGAGCTCTTCCTCGCCGGGCATGAAGCGAACCGCGCCCTCCAGGTCGCCTTCGCGCTGACCGAGGCGGAGCGCGCCGAGGGCCGGCTGGCGCAGGACCCAGTTGATGCCCGCCATTACGCAGATCCGCCGGCAGATCGGCCCGAGGAGGTCCAGGGGAAGCTCCGCGAGCTCCATCCAGGCGCCGCGGACCCGACACTCGACGACCGTGTGTTCGCGCGCCTCGGAGGCCTGAATGCGGACCTCCGCCGCGCCGGCCTTAGCCGCCTGCCGCAGGATCGAGTTCACCATCCGGATCACCGGCGCGCCCTCGGGGAGTGCGGGGTCCCCGGGGGTCTCCGGCGGAGGACGGAGGGTCATCCCGAGCTCGGCGGCGCGCTCGAGCACGTCCGCCAGGGCCAGCAGGGTCTCAGGCAGGCGCTGGCCCGCGTGACCCGCGCGCAGGGCGAAGACCACGACGGGCGGGAAGGCGTCGGACCGCGCGAAGATGAGGTCATCGAGGCCCGCCTCGGCGGCGGCCTCCTCGATCATCTCCCCCGTCATCGTACGGAGCTCGCGGCTGAAGTCCTGGCGCTCCAGCATGGAGAGAGCGGCCGCGAGGTCGGTGCCGTTGCGCAGCATCAGCCCGAGCTCCCGCAGCCATAGCGAGAGCTCCTGCATCCGCCGGCGGCTGTTGCGTCGTCCTAGTTGCATCGGTCACCTGAGGGGACAGGAGTCCCGACCTACTTACCACTTCGCGCCGCACTTCAGTCCCACTGCTTCGTGGCTTCGGTCAGGGCGTTGCCGGCGAGGGTGAACATCGCCTCGATGCTCTCGTTGGAGAGCGTGGTGGCGACGACCTGGTCGATGATGTCGGCGAAGGCCTTGGGATGCTCGATCGAGCGCTTCTCGTCCCGCACCGTCTCCAGGAGGGCGTCCCAGAACTGGTGGAACTGCACGAAGGCCGGTGGGGCCTCGATGCGCAGCGTGGAGAGCTCGGAGTGCATGTCCTGCTCCTTCTTCACGCCCTCGATGCTGCTCTGCATCCGCTCCATCCCCTCGCGGACGCCCTTCAGGAGCCCCATGATCTGGGAGACCGCGATGACGCCCTCCTCGCAGTCCGCGGCGCGCTGCTTCGCCGCGGAGATCTCCTGGAGAGCGGCATCGACCTCCGGCGCTCCGGCCGGGCCGAAGGTGTCCTGGGCCCGCATCCACTCCTGCAGAGCGGCGCGGCGGCAGGCGCCCTCGAAGTCACCGTTCAGCCCGCTCAGTTCCTGGTTCAGTTTGGCGATCTCGGCGGTGCGCAGGCGCCAGGCCTGCTGCAGTTGGCCCTCGGTCTCGACGGCCTTGCTCCGCTGTTGCGCCCAGGCGTTGCGGACCTCGCTCAGTCGCTCGCGCACCCCATACAGCGCGGTCGCCTGAGCCTGATGCTGCTTCCGGAGGCGGGTGATGCGTCCGGCCTGCACCAGCCAGCCGAGGCCGGAACCGGCCTTCACGAGCTCCCCTTCCGTCGCGGCCAGCGCGGCCTCGGCCTCGGCGAGCTTGTGCTTGAGGATCTCCTCGCGCTCGTTGAGGTTCGGGTTGTCCGTGGCCAATTGGGCCGACTCGGCGGCGTCCTTCTGCTCGATCTCGGCCCGGTCTTCCTCGAGCTGCCCGATGAGCTGCTCGAGGTCGGCGCGCAGCTGGGTCTGTTCCTCCCGCATCGTCGGGAGCCGCGCCTCAATGGTCTGGCGCAGGGCGGCGTCGAGCCCGGGGAAGGCGTCATCAGCCAGGGCGACGGCTGAGGCGAAGGCCGCCTCGGTCCGGTCCTGGGCCTCGACCAACTCCGCGGTGACGCCCTGGTTGATCTCGTCGGTCTCCGCCAGCAGCTGGTCGATCTTCCCCTGCTGCTCGACGAAGTACGCGATCATCGTCGCAAGGTCGTTGAAGGCCACGGGTGTCGGTTCCCTCCTAACCTGCCAACCTTCGAACCTGTCGACCTGTGAACCGCCGTTCAGACATGTCCGACGCCCCTTGCCTTGCCCCGGTACTTCCGCTTGAGCTTCCAGGCGAGCTGGGCGAGGCCGCCGGGGCGCCGGCCGTTGGGCTCCTGCGCGCAGAGGAGCTCACCAAAGCCGCCGGCGTCGTCCCAGTAGAGCGGGCAGGCGCCGCAGCAGATGCGCTTCATCGAGCAGTCGCGGCAGGTCGGCGGGAGGAAGGCCTTCTCCCGCCAGTAGCGCGCCGCGCCGGAGCGCCAGATATCCTCGAAGGGCTGGTGGAGCAGGTTCCCGAGTCCCTCCTCGAAGCTGGAGCAGGGCAACACGTCGCCGCGCGGGCCGATGCTCAACAGGCCGTCGGCGGCAGCGCAGGAGTTGCCCCCGATACCGGCGAGGACCGGGTTGAAGAGGCAGTAGGGCACGGGCGAGTACCAGACCAGGCGGATGCCCCGGGTCTGCGCGCGCTCGATGATGGGGGTCAGGATCGCGCCGATGTCGGCGTACGCGATGGTTCGGGGACGCTCCGGTCCGCCCTCGACCGCCGCGCCCGTGCGGATGACCATGTTCATGCTGAGGTACTCGCTGCCCAGGACGTCGGCGGCGAAGTCGACAAGATCGACCACGCAGCGACGGTTCTCGGGGCAGATGGTCGTGTTCGTGTGGGTGTGGATGCCGGCAGCGCGGAGGTTGGCCACGCCGCGGACGGATTTCCCGAAGGAGCCCGGGACCTTCGTGATCGCGTCGTGGGTCGCCGGGTCGGCGGCCTCGAGGCTGACTTGGGCCGAGTCCAGCCCGGCCTGTCTCAGTCCGGCGGCATAGGCGGGGCGGGCGCACCGGATGCCGTTGGTGATGAGGTTGACCCGCATCCCGCGCTGCTTCGCGTGGCGGATGAACACCGGCAGGTCCTTCCGGAGGGTGGGCTCGCCGCCGGTGAAGGAGATCGTGGGAACGTGGGCCTCATCGACGATGCGGTCGATGACCCGGCAGACGTCCTCGGTGGGCATCTCATCTGCTCGCGCGCCTCGCGGCCCGGCGGAGGCATAGCAGAAACTGCACCGGTGGGTGCAGCGGTAGGTGAGGGCGATCTCGGAGAGGATCGGGAACTGCACTTCGTGCGCGCCGAAGCCGGTCATCCGGACGCTAGGCGCGGCGAGCGGGTCGTTGTTCAGGAGCTTGTGGACCGAGAGCAGCAGGTTGTCCAGGTCCTTCGCGATGCGCAGCTCGGTCTGGCCGTACTTCGCGGCGATCTCTCGCACGACGGCCTGGGCGTCGGTCGCGGGCTGGGCGTACAGAAGCGTCAGCATCTCACACGCGGTCGCGTTGAGATGCTGCGCGCGGTTCGGCCGGAGGATCAGGAGGCGATCCTGGGGCCGAATGAACACGTAGTCACGGGTGGAAGCGACCAGTTGCGAGGCGAACTCCTGGAGCTTCTCCATCCTACCCTTCGTAGGCCGAGGGTGCCGGCGCGGGCCCTGCCGGACCGGGCGCGCTCGCTGAGGGCGGTGCGCCGGGCCCTGAACCGCCGGGGCCCATCATGCCCGGGCCGCCCATCGGCCCGGGCCCCATCATCTGCGGGGTGACGCGGTCCACGGAGTCCCCCGGCTGATAGTCGCTTAGGGCGCCCTGGGCGATGACGGTGACCGCCCACACGCCCAGTGTGGCCAGCAGGAACCCGACCGAACGCAGGCCCCAGGTGACGCTCTGCGAGCGGTCGGGGCTGCCGCCGATGAGGATCAGCACCAGCCCCGAGATCGCCGAGGCCGCGGCGAGGATCGCGATCGACCCGGCGAGCTGCGGGTCGGAGTCGAGGGCCGTGCCCAACCGCAACCACAGGCCTCCCGCGACGCCTCCCGCGATAGCGGCCGCCGCGAGCAGGGCGCGACCGATGAAGGCGACCACGCGTCGGCCGAGCGGCTCCTTCGGGCGCGGGGGCGCGACGGGTGTCGGCGCGGGAGGCGGTGGCTCCTGGGACGCGGCCGGAATCGGCTCCACGACCACCTCGGTCGGCTTCAGGCGCAGGTCGCGGTTGTCGCTGCGCGCGTTCAGATCGGTGGCCGTGCTGATGTCGGCGCCGCACCGATCGCAGATCGACAGGCTGATCGCCGCGCGGTTCTCATGCCCGCAGCGGGGGCACCTCACCACCTTCATCGTCCCTCACCTCCTCGCCCTTGGCCGTGTCGTTCTCCCAAACTCCCAGACTCCTACGCTCCTGCCGTTCAGAAGCTGCTGACGCAGGCGGAGTGGCAGGCGCTGTGACAGGCGCTGTGGCAGACACAGGCCGAGTGGCAGGCGGAGTGGCACGCGTCGTGGACGCAGGCCGAGTGGCAGGCGTCGTGGACGCAGGCTGAGTGACACGCCGAATGGCACGCCGAGTGACACGCGTCATAGCCGAAGGCCTGGGCCACCTTGAGGCCGGCGCCCTCCACCGAACTCACCGCCAAGGAGGACGCAGCGGCGACGTTGGACGTTACGCCCGAGGCGAACTGCTGCACCGACTGGGTGACCCGCTCGGAGCCCTTGATGATCCCCGAGTCGCGCCAGGTGGACGCCGGCGCGACGGCCTCGGCCCCCACCTCGTTCCAGCGGCGGTCGTAGTCGTGGTCGATGACCAGCCAGACCCAGCGGTCCCGCCACTGGCCCTCGTCCCAGGTGCGGCCCTGGCGAAGGTCGTCCCAGTAGCCGTCGATGCGCCGCCGGTACGTCTCACGGGTGGCGGCCTTGTCGGCATTCCAGACCTTGGTCTGGAGGCTCTTGGCCACCTCGTCGATGATGACCGGGACGTAGGTCCGCTGGATCGTCCCATCCTCTCCAATACCCGAGAGCAGGGCCTTCTCATACGCGGTCAGGCTGGGGTCATCGGGCTGGTTGACCTCCAACTGCAGCGGGCGGCGGTTGAGGATGGTGACGATGCCGCGCTCCGCGAGCGACACCACGATCAGCATGATGACCTTCGCGGAGTGGCCCAGGTACAGCGCCGCCTCGATGGCGTTGAGGTCGGGCACGACGCCCTGCGTCTCGAAGCTCTCGATCTCGATCTCCGGCGCCTCGTAGTAGCTCTCGACCTTCGGGATCTTGTGGCCCCGGCGGTAGAGGGTGACGAGCCCGACGGTGAAGACCACCACGAGGACGCCCACGAGGACGATCGTGAGGAAGCCGCTGAGCAGCGCGCCCGCGCCGGGGCCGGTGGGTCGGCCCTGACGCGCCGCGGCCTGGTCGTCCTTCTCGTAGGCCCC
>Ga0233425_10011011_pt1 | contig 10738 bp, 8 predicted proteins | sample Watercolumn_Towu_2_FD_181712 | JGI IMG/M metagenome (GOLD analysis project Ga0233425, IMG submission 181712) | Freshwater microbial communities from Lake Towuti, South Sulawesi, Indonesia - Watercolumn_Towuti2014_140_MG | ecosystem: Environmental > Aquatic > Freshwater > Lake | place: Indonesia...
CTCCTCGACGTCTGCGGCCACGGCGTCGGCGCGGCGCTCCTGTCCGTGTCGGCGCTCAATGCGATCCGCAGCGAGGCCCTGCCCCACACCGACTTCCACGATCCCGGCGCCGTCCTCGCCGCGCTCAACAAGGCCTTTCCGATGGAGCGGCAGAACGACATGTTCTTCACCGCCTGGTACGGCGTGTTCGCTCGCACCAGCCGCACGCTCCGCTGGGCGGGGGGCGGGCATCCGCCGGCGCTGCTGTTCACGGGGGCCGGACGGCCGCGGCCACTCGATTCGGACGGCCCCCTGATCGGGGCGGTGGACGGCCTCGAGTTCGAGTCGAGCGAGGTGACGCTCCCTCCGTCGGCCCGGCTCTTCGTCTACAGCGACGGGGCCTTCGAGATCAGCCGGCCCGACGGCACGATGTGGCGGTTCGAGGAGTTCGTGGCGACGTTGTCGGCGACCCCGCCGGGCCCCGCGAGCCCGATGGACGCCCTCGTGACGCACGTCCGGGCGATTTCCGGCCGCGATGACTTCAACGACGACTTCTCGATGCTGGCACTCGACTTCGCCTGACCCCGCCCAGGTTGCCGGAGGCCCGCAGAGTCCGCCAAAAAGCGGTATGGGGCCGGTGAAATGGGCCGTCTTGCAGGCGGGTGTCCAATGCGTAAACTCCAGAGTTTCGCGGTTCCGACCGGCCGCTAGCGTAGCTCAATTGGCAGAGCAGCTGATTTGTAATCAGCAGGTTGCGGGTTCAACTCCCGCCGCTAGCTCAGCACGACGGCGCCTGCGCGGCACGGTCGGTCATCACGGGCGCAGGTCCAGCACGGTGCGCGGATGGCCGTGAGGGCCGCGCCGGACCGGCCGCGAGCATCGAGACGGCCGACCACGAAACACGAGCACGACGCGCAGCAGAGGAGTTCAACCGTACACCACAGGGGAGTTTCCCGAGCGGTCAAAGGGGTCAGACTGTAAATCTGATGGCTTCTGCCTTCGCAGGTTCGAATCCTGCACTCCCCAGTCTCATCCCGTCCGCCGACGGGGTTCGGTGCCACGCGGCTCCGGATTCCGGCGCGGCCGCTGCCGCCGGTGGACTCAAGCGCGGGTGTAGCTCAATGGTAGAGCAATAGCCTTCCAAGCTAAAGACGAGGGTTCGATTCCCTCTACCCGCTTCGCCGGCCCGAAACAGTTCGTCCGACCCGTATCTCGCACACCGATCACGATTCACAGGCTTCGTCATCCATGGCATCCATGACAACCATGACCGCGGCGTTCCCATCGATCACGCTGCTGTAGCTCAGTTGGTAGAGCACGTCCTTGGTAAGGACGAGGTCAAGGGTTCAAGTCCCTTCAGCAGCTTTTCGTTCGTTCGTACCCCCTAACCACCAGAAGAGGATCCCCAAGGGAGAAAGCATGGCAAAGGACACGTTCACGCGGAGCAAGCCGCACGTCAATGTCGGTACGATCGGTCACATCGACCACGGCAAGACGACCCTCACGGGCGCCCTGGTCGCGGTGCAGGCTGCCAAGAACCTGGCCGTCGCCAAGAGCTACGCCGACATCGCCAAGGGTGGCACGGTTCGTGACGACACGAAGACGGTGACGATCGCCGTCAGCCACGTGGAGTACGAGACCGACAAGCGTCACTACGCCCACATCGACTGCCCGGGCCACGCCGACTTCATCAAGAACATGATCACCGGTGCCGCCCAGATGGACGGCGCCATCCTGGTCGTGAGCGCGGCCGACGGCCCGATGCCGCAGACCCGCGAGCACATCCTCCTGGCCAAGCAGGTGGGCGTGCCGGCGCTCGTGGTGTTTCTCAACAAGGTCGACCTCGTGGACGATCCCGAGCTCCTCGACCTCGTCGAGATGGAGATTCGCGAGCTGCTCACGAAGTACGGCTTCCCCGGCGACGACGTGCCGATCATTCGTGGTGCCGGCAAGCCGGCCTACGACAGCCCGGCGGATCCGGCGAAGAACAAGTGCATCGCCGATCTGCTCGACGCGGTCGACAGCTACATCCCCGAGCCGGTTCGTGAGCTCGACAAGCCGTTCCTGATGGCCATCGAGGACGTGTTCTCGATCGAAGGCCGTGGCACCGTGGCCACGGGTCGTATCGAGCGCGGCGAGGTGAAGGTCGGCGACGAAGTCGAGATCATCGGCCTCAAGGACAAGGCCGAGAAGACGACCGTCACCGGCGTCGAGATGTTCAAGAAGCTGCTGGACAAGGGCCAGGCCGGCGACAACGTCGGCTGCCTGCTCCGCGGCGTCGCCCGTGACGGCATCGAGCGCGGCCAGGTGCTGGCCAAGCCGGGCTCGATCAAGCCCCACAAGAAGTTCGAGTGCGAGGTCTACGTGCTGTCGAAGGAGGAGGGTGGCCGTCACACGCCGTTCTTCGCCGGCTACCGCCCGCAGTTCTACTTCCGCACGACCGACGTGACCGGCTCGACCAAGCTGCTCGGCGGCGTCGAGATGTGCTCGCCGGGCGACAACGTGAAGATGGAGGTCGAGCTCATGGTGCCGATCGCCATGGACGACGGTGTCCGCTTCGCCATCCGCGAAGGCGGCAAGACCGTCGGCTCGGGCGTCGTGACCAAGATCCTCGACTGAGTGAGTCCGGGGTCCCGGCCCCGGAGGAAGAACTGGCTGAGTCCGGGGCCGTGCCCCGGAGATGACAACATGAGCCGGGCTCCAGGGTTGCCTGGGGCCCGGCGAACACAGGGGCGTAGCTCAACTGGCAGAGCGCTGGTCTCCAAAACCAGAGGTTGCGAGTTCGATCCCCGCCGCCCCTGCAGAGCGGCCGCGGCAGACCGGTGCGGGCCGGCTGCGGCGGCGTGAACGGCTGGTGTGTCGGTGTGGATGGCTCGGGCGGCGAGGTCGCCCGGTTCGGTGAGGACGAGAGGCGGGCGAAGGAACGCCCGGAAGGCGACATGCAGGAACAAGCGAAGCACGCGACGGTCTGGGGCGATGTCCTCAGCTTCTCCGTCTACAAGCGGAACCAGGGGCGGCTCACGCGCCAGGTCACGTTCGCGGCGCTGGCCGTGATCGTGGGGCTGGGGATCTGGCGGCTCTCGCAGTTGCTGACGGTGGTGTACGGCGGCGCGGCGGAGGGCGGCCTGTCCGCGCTCGGCGGCGGTGCCGACTTGGGCGTGGTGCGGTTCCTGATTCCCGGCGCGCTCCTCGCCGTCGGTCTGTGGCTCTGCTTCCGGGCGGTCAATGTGCCGAAGTTCGCCGACTTCCTGATCGCCGTGGAGTCGGAGGTGGCGAAGGTGTCGTGGCCGACGGGTGAGGAAGTGTTTCGCAGTTCGGCTGTGATTATCTTTCTGATCTTCGCGCTGGCGGCGATCCTCGCGGCGTACGATCTGTTCTGGTGGTTCGTCCTGCGGTACGTGCTTCGGGCGGGGTGATTCCGCCTCCGTTTCCCGCCGTCCGGCGGGTCCTTCCTTCATCGGTATCGAGACCCATGAGCGACGAAACGATCGAGTCCGAGAAGCTGCCTGTTGAGCAGGTTCCTGCCGCGGCGCCGGTCGAAGTCCGTGCCGAGGTCGTCGATGACGTCGAGGACGACGGTGTGCCGGCGGAGGTCGCCGATCCGTTCGAGGGCGACGAGGACGCCAAGCCCGTCGAGGTGGCGACGGACGACGACGGTCCGGTCGTCGGCGAGCGCCACTGGTACATCCTCAAGGTGCAGAGCAACCGTGAGGACTCGATCCGCGAGACCCTCCTGCGGCGGATTTCCCTGCAGGGGATGGACAAGTGGTTTGGCGAGGTGATCGTGCCGAAGGAGCAGGTCACCGAGTTCAAAAGTGGCAAAAAACGCGTCGTTTCTCGCAAGCTCTACCCGGGATACATCCTGGTGAACATGATCTTGAATGAAGAAACGTGGTACCTCGTGCGGGAGACGGGCGGCATCGGTGACTTCACCGGGTCGGCCGGTCGCCCCAGTCCGATGCTGCCGCAGGACGTCGCGAAGCTCCTCAACAAGGCCGAGGAGAAGACCGACGAGTCACCGCGGCTCAAGATCGCCTTCAAGAAGGGCGATCGCGTGAAGATCAACGAGGGTACGTTCGAGAACTTCGAGGGCGAGGTCGAGCAGATCGACGAGGCGAATGGCCGTGTCACGGTCATGCTGAGCATCTTCGGCCGTTCCACGCCGGTGGACATCGAATACTGGCAGATCGAGACGGTGTGAGGTCGCACGCGGCGCAGGTCGCGAGTGACGGGCACCCAGAGACATACAGCAACCAAGGGCGACGACGATGGCGAAGCAGGTGGTCGGTCAGGCGAAGTTCCAGGTGCCCGGTGGGCAGGCGACCCCGGCGCCGCCGGTGGGCACGTCGCTCGGTCGGTTCGGCATCAACCTCGGGCAGTTCGTGCAGCAGTTCAACGACCGCACGCGCGAGGCCGCCGGGATGCCGATTCCGGTCGTCGTCACCGTCTACAACGACCGCTCGTTCGAGTTCTTCACGAAGAGCCCGCCGGCGGCGGCGCTCCTGAAGAAGGCGGCCGGCCTCGCCAAGGGCTCGGGCGTGCCCAACAAGGACAAGGTCGGCAAGGTGACCAAGGCCCAGTTGGACGAGATCGTGCGGCTCAAGGGGGCCGACCTCAACGCCCGCGACGGCGAGCATGCCCGTCGCATGGTCGAGGGCACGGCCCGAAGCATGGGAATCACCGTCGAGGGCTGACCCGGGCGCAACGCCCGGAGGCCAGCCGTCACCACCACGTTCTTTCATTCAGTTCGAGAAGCGACTCCGAAGGACTCCTGACCGTGCCCACCACCAAGCGCATGCGGGCGATGCTCGCCGTGAAGCCCAAGACCGACGACGCCCTTCCGCTCGCGGAGGCGGTCGGCGTGCTCAAGAAATTCCCGCCGACGAAGTTCGACCAGACGGTCGAGATCCACATCCGTCTGGGCATCGATCCCAAGCAGGCCGACCAGATCATCCGGGGGTCGCTCGTGCTCCCGCACGGCATCGGCAAGTCGAAGCGGGTGGTCGTGTTCGCGAAGGGGAATCTCGCCGACGACGCCAAGGCTGCCGGCGCCGAGGAGGTCGGGGCCGACGAGCTCGCCAAGAAGATCAAGGAAGGCTGGACCGACTTCGACGTCTGCATCGCCGCCCCGGACATGATGGGCCTGGTGGGACCGCTCGGAAAGGTGCTCGGGCCCCGCGGCCTGATGCCGAGCCCGCGTGCCGGCACCGTCACGGCCGACATCAAGAAGACCGTCAGCGAGTACAAGGCCGGCAAGGTGGAGTTCCGCAACGACCCGACGGGCATCGTGCATGCGGTGGTCGGCAAGGCGAGTTTTGATGCCGCCAAGCTCGTCGACAACATCCGCGCGTTCATCGATCACATCGTCGGGATGCAGCCCTCGAGCGTCCGCGGCCAGTACGTGAAGAGCATTTCGATCTCCGGCACCATGACCCCCGGCGTGATGGTGGCCGCCTGATCCGGGGCCTTCGCCCCGCCCGTTCGATCCTTCCTCCTTTCCGGATTTCCCTGCCATGAGCAAAGCCATCAAGGACATGCTGGTCGACGATCTCAAGGGGCGCCTCAGCGGCGTCGGCGAGGTGATCGTGGTCAGTCTCGGGAAGCTCGACGCCCAGAAGACGACGCAGCTTCGGCAGACGCTTCGCAAGAAGCGGATCAGCCTTCAGCTCGTGAAGAACAGCCTCGCCCGCCGGGCCATGTCGGGCACCCCGTTGGCTCCCGCGTTCGACAGTGCCGAGGGCATGCTCGCGATCGCGTGGGGCGGCGAGGACGTCGTCGATCTCGCCAAGGAACTCGATCGCCTCCAGGGCGTGAAGGACTTCGAGGGCTTCGAGTGCCGCGGGGGTGCCCTCGACGGGGCGCGTCTCGAGGCGGCCGACGTGAAGCGGGTGGCCAAGTGGCCCAGCCGCGCCGAACAGCTTTCGATCCTGTCGGGGCAGATCGGGTCGCTCGGCGGCACGCTGTCCGCCCAGATTCTCTCGGCAGCCGGGACGCTCGCCGGGCAGATCAAGTCTCGGGCCGAGGAGCTCGAGAAGGCGGAGGGTGGGGCCGTGGCGGCCTCCTGACCCCCTGTCAATCGCGATTTTCCGGGGCGGGCTTCACTTGCCCGATTCCCGTGGTATGACAAAGGGCTCGGCTGGCAGGGTGGCCCCGCCCGCGACCGACACGATCACCGCACTTTTTACCACCAGTCCAGCGGCCGTCGACTCATCCGACGTGACCGCGATTTTTCGAAGGGAAAGGATCACGAGCGATGGCAACGGCTGAAGCGACGCGTGAATTTTCGGCGGAGACCAAGGAACTCGGCGACAAGATCGTCAAGTTGACGCTCAAGGCCGCCAAGGAACTCTCCGACTACCTCGACGAAGTTCACGGCATCAAGCCGGCCGCGGGTGGCGCGGTCGTGATGGCCGCTCCCGGCGCGGGTGGTGGTGCGGGTGGCGGTGCCGCCGAGCCGGCCGCCGAGAAGACCGAGTTCGACGTGGTGCTCGAGGCCTTCGGTGACAACAAGATCGGTGTCATCAAGGTCGTGCGTGCCGCGACGGGCCTGGGCCTCAAGGAGGCCAAGGATATGGTCGAGGGCGCTCCTTCGAAGGTGAAGGAGGGCATCTCGAAGGCCGACGCCGAGAAGCTCAAGAAGGAGCTCGAGGAAGCCGGCGCCAAGGTCGCGATCAAGTAAACAGCGGTACAACGGCCGTTTGGGGCCGGGAGGTTGGCCTACCCGGCTCCAAACGGTATAGTATTTGCGTTTCGCTTGGTCGTGCTTTGCGGCTTCCGTTCTGTCTTGCCACGTCGTCCCCGTTTGATGGTCGCCTCCGTCCCCGGGCTGTTCCATGCGCGTCGGCCCGAGCTTCGCGATCGAGTTGTCGTCTTGGCAGTCGGTCGTGGTTCGACGTCCATGTCGGTGCTGACGCAGTCCTGATCCGTATCGCGCCGGCAGTGCGCGATGCGGCACGAGATCACTTCGAGGAGTTTTCTGTCAATGGCAACCCGCGCCGTCCGCCGACTTCAGCCCACCGAGATCCGTCACTTCGGCAGCCGCCGCGCCAGTCATCACATCCCCGATCTCACCGAGATTCAGACGCGGTTCTACGACGCGTTCCTGCAGTACGACGTTCCCTCGACCAAGCGCAAGGATCATGGGATCGAGGGCGTGCTCCGGGAGATCTTCCCGATCGAGAGCTACGACAAGACCGTCAAGCTCGAGTACCTGCGGTATGAGCTCGGGAAGCCGCGCTACAGTCCGGACGAGTGCCGTCAGTTGCGGCTGACCTACGGCCGCCCGCTCCGCGTCTGGCTCCGGCTTACCCGTGAGCAGCCGGTCGAGGAGGAGGTCTACCTCGGCGACATCCCGATCATGCTCGGTGGGGGCGAGTTCATCATCAACGGCGCCGAGCGCGTCGTGGTGAGCCAGTTGCACCGTTCGCCGGGCATCGACTTCGTCGCCGACACCGAGTCGAGCGATCGCAAGACGCACAACTGCCGCATCATTCCCGAGCGCGGCAGCTGGATCGAGTTGAACGTGTCGAAGAAGGACACGCTCCAGGTTCGCATCGACCAGAGCGGCAAGTTCTCGGCGCTGACGCTCCTGCGGGCGATGGATCAGCGGTATGCCCGCGACTCGGAGATCCTCAAGCTCTTTTACAAGACCGACAAGGTGAAGACCGAGGGGGGGCGTTACGTCGCCAAGGTCGAGGGCAAGATCGCCGTCGACGACATCGTCTATCCCAAGGGGAGCGAGCGGGCCGGCGAGATCATCGTCGATGCCGGCTGCAAGATCACGCACGACCAGGCCGAGTTGATCTGCACCTCGGGCCTCAAGGCCGTCGAGGTGATGGTCGAGCAGAAGGTTCCGTTGATCGTCAACAGCCTCCGCGAGGATGCCGACGAGTCGAAGCGGCGCACGGGCGTCGCCCCCAGTCATGAGGATGCGCTCATTCGCATCTACCAGCGGCTGCGGCCCGGCAATCCTCCCGCGCTCGACAAGGCCAAGGCCTTGTTCGACGAGAAGTTCAAGGACACCAACCGCTACCGTCTTGGTCGCGTGGGCCGGTTTCGCATCAATCGCAAGCTCGGGCTCGACGTGCCCGAGACGGAGATGACGCTCCGCGCCGAGGATCTCATCGCCGCCATTCGCTACATGCTCCAGCTGAGCGAGGGGGAGGGGGAGGTCGAGGTCGACGACATCGATCACCTCGGCAACCGCCGTCTCCGCACGATCGACGAGCTCGCCAGCGACGAGCTCCGCAAGGGCTTCCTCAAGCTGCGGCGGACCGTGCAGGAGCGGATGAGCCTCAAGGATGTCGCGGAGATGTCGCCGCGGACGCTCATCAATCCCAAGAGCATCTCGGCGGCGATCGAGTACTTCTTCGGCCGCGGCGAGCTGTCGCAGGTGGTGGACCAGACGAACCCGCTCTCGATGCTGACGCACGAGCGGCGGCTTTCGGCGCTCGGCCCGGGCGGTCTGAACCGCAAGCGTGCCGGCTTCGAGGTGCGCGACGTCCACATCTCGCACTACGGCCGCATCTGCCCGATCGAGACGCCCGAAGGCACGAACATCGGCCTGATCTCCAGTCTGGCGATCTACTCGGGCGTCGATTCGTACGGGTTCCTCGTCACGCCCTACCGCAAGGTCTCGAAGTGCAAGCTCACCGATGACGTCGTGTGGCTGCGGGCCGACGAGGAGCACGACGCCCACCTCGCCCCGGCCGACGCCACCGTGGTGGACGGCAGGATCGTCGGTGAGAACGTCATCGCTCGCTACAAGGGCGACTTCGTGCTCGTGCCGGCCGACGCGATCGAATACATCGACGTCGCGCCGAGCCAGATGGTCGGTGTCTCGGCCGGCCTCATTCCGTTCCTCGAGCACGACGACGCCAATCGCGCGCTCATGGGGTCCAACATGCAGCGGCAGGCCGTGCCGCTGCTCGTGACCGAGCCGCCGGTCGTGGCCACGGGCATGGAGCGCGACGTCGCCACCAACTCGGGTCTGCTCGTGCGGTCTGCCAAGAAGGGCACCGTCACCTACGTCGATGCCGAGTCGATCGAGGTCACGCCACCCGGCGGCGGCGCTCCCGACGTCTATCCGCTGCGGAAGTACGTGGGCCTCAACGAGCGCACCTGCCAGAACCAGAAGCCGATCGTGACGCTCGGCCAGAAGGTCGAGAAGGGTGACGTGATCGCCGACGGGGCGGCGACCTACCGCGGCGAGCTGGCCCTCGGCCGCAACGTGCTCGTGGGCTTCATGGCCTGGGACGGCTTCAACTTCGAGGACGCGATCATCATCAGCGAGGAGCTGGTGGAGGACGACGTCTACACCTCGATCCACATCGAGGAGTACGACATCGAGATCCGCGACACGAAGCTCGGCCGCGAGGAGTTCACGCGCGACATCCCCAACGTCGGCGAGCGGGCCCTCCACAACCTCGACGAGAGTGGCATCGTTCGGATCGGCACGTATGTGCGCCCCGGCGACATTCTCGTCGGCAAGGTGTCGCCCAAGAGCAAGACCGAGCTCACGCCGGAAGAGAAGCTGCTTCACGCCATCTTCGGTCGGGCCGGCGAAGACGTGAAGAACGACTCGCTCGAGGTGCCGTCGGGCGTCGAGGGCATCGTCATCGCCACCGAGAAGTTCTCGCGGCAGATGAGCCTCTCCGAGGAGGAGCGTCGCGAGTTCCAGAAGCAGCTCAAGGAGGCCGAGAGCGAGGGCAACCTGCGGATCGCCGAGGCCTTCGGCGCCATGGTGGCCGAGATGGAGAAGGTGCTGCAGAAGCCGCTCACCGCGGCTGACGGCAGCCCGCTCGTTCGCAATCAGGACCACAAGGTGATGGCCGAGCGTGCCGCCGCCTTCAAGCCCGACGAGTTCGACATCCGCTCGCCGCAGCGGAAGACCGACGTCGACAAGATCATCAAGACGATGTGGCCCGCCGTCGAGGATGCGATCGACGGTCGCGAGCGCCGGCTCAACAGCATGAAGCGGGGCGACGAGCTCCGTCCCGGCGTGCTGCAGATGGTGAAGGTGTACGTCGCCGCGAAGCGCGTGATCTCGGTGGGCGACAAGATGGCCGGCCGTCACGGCAACAAGGGTGTGATCGCGAAGATCCTGCCCAAGGAGGAGATGCCGTTCCTGGCCGACGGCACGCCGCTGCAGATCCTGCTCAACCCGCTCGGCGTGCCGAGCCGGATGAACGTGGGGCAGATCCTCGAGACCCACCTGGGCTGGGCCGGAAAGATCCTCGGCTTCCAGGCGATCACGCCGGTGTTCGACGGCGCCAGCGAGGAGGACATCAACAAGGTCCTCGACGACGCCAAGCTCCCCCGGCACGGCAAGGCGCAGCTGTTCGACGGCCGCACCGGCGAGCCGCTCGAGCAGGAGACGACGGTGGGCTACATCTACATGCTCAAGCTCCACCATCTCGTCGACGACAAGGTTCATGCCCGCTCGACCGGCCCCTACTCGCTCATCACCCAGCAGCCGCTGGGCGGCAAGGCGCGGTTCGGCGGGCAGCGGTTCGGCGAGATGGAAGTGTGGGCGCTCGAGGCCTACGGTGCGGCCTACATCCTCCAGGAGCTCCTCACGGTGAAGAGCGACGACGTGGAGGGCCGCACGAAGATCTACGAGAGCATGGTGAAGGGCGAGAACACGCTCGAGGCCGGCACGCCCGCCAGCTTTGACGTGCTCACCAACGAGATTCGGGGCCTCGCCCTGAACATGCAGTTGGAGAAGCGCAGGGTCTGACGTGATGCCGGGCGAAGCCAT
>Ga0233425_10011012_pt1 | contig 10738 bp, 10 predicted proteins | sample Watercolumn_Towu_2_FD_181712 | JGI IMG/M metagenome (GOLD analysis project Ga0233425, IMG submission 181712) | Freshwater microbial communities from Lake Towuti, South Sulawesi, Indonesia - Watercolumn_Towuti2014_140_MG | ecosystem: Environmental > Aquatic > Freshwater > Lake | place...
CGGAGAGTTGAGCGACCGCATCCTGCACAGGACCAAAGATCTCAAGAAAGCGCGGCGGAACCTCGCGATGTTCGCGTTCCTCGCGTCGTTCGCCTGCATGTTGACGATGTTCCTGACGACGAATCTCACGGCGATCGTCATCGCGCTGGGCGCCGCGTTCTTCTTCGCGGAAATGATCATCGGGCCGATGTGGGCGATCCCGATGGACATTGCCGGGAAGTACTCGGGCACGGCGAGCGGCTTGATGAACTCGGGCTCCGCGGCCGCCGCGATACTGTCGCCGCTCGCCTTCGGCATCGTCGCCGACGCGACCGGAAACTGGGTGCTGCCGTTTGCCGGATCGCTCGGGCTGCTCCTGCTCGGCGCGGCGCTCGCGCCGTTCATGCATCCGGAACGGCCGTTCGTCGATCCGCCGACGGCGACCGCGACGCCAGCCGGCGCGCCCGTGCGCGCGTGACGCGCCGATGACGATGGACCGCCGAACGTTCGTCGCGGCGGCGGCAGCCGGACTCGGCGTGCCATTCGCGCAGCCGTCCGACGGCGCCCAGGGCACCGCGCCCGGCGCAGGCCCGGCGCGGCCGCTGCCGCCGGATGCCGGCCTCTTTCCCGGCTTCGAGCCGCGGTGGGTACGCACGCGCGGCGCCGACATCTTCGTACGCCATGGCGGCGCGGGGCCGCCGCTGCTTCTGCTGCACGGCAATCCGCTCTCGCACACCTCCTGGCACAAGGTCGCCGGCGTACTCGCGAAGCGATATCACGTGGTCGCGACGGACCTGCGGGGGTATGGCGACAGCGTGGGACCCGCCGACGGCGGCGAGAATCACGTCAACTATTCGTTTCGGGTCATGGCGCAGGATCAGGTCGACGCGATGGCGACGCTCGGCTTCGAGCGGTTCTTCCTCGCCGGCCACGACCGGGGGGCGAGAACCGCGCATCGCCTGACGCTCGATCATCCCGATCGCGTGCGGAAGGTGGCGCTCGTCGACATCGTGCCGACGCGCTACGTCTGGTCGCACACGACGCGCGAGTGGGCGCTCGGGTCGTGGCACTGGTCGTTCATGGCGCAGCCCGACGAGCTGTTCGAGCGGATGATGGCGGGCGTGCCCGCGCGGGACTATGTCATGCGCCATCTCAGCCGCACGGGCCGGCCGGCGTTCTTCGACGAGCGCGCGCTCGCCGAGTACGTGCGCTGCTTCACGCGCAAGACGATCCATGGGTCGTGCGAGGACTACCGGGCGGCGGCGACGATTGACCTCGAGCACGACGAGGCGGATGCCCGCGCGGGGCGGAAGGTCGCCGTGCCGGCGCTCGTGCTCTGGGGGCGCCGCGGCGCCGTCGGGCAGTTGTACAAGGACGTGCTCGCGATCTGGCGCGAAGCTGCCAGCGACGTGACCGGTGGCGCGGTCGAGAGCGGGCACTACCCGCAGGAAGAAGCGCCGCAGGCGGTGCTCGAGGCGTTCGAGCGCTTCTTCGTATAGCCGAATCCCTCGCGCCGACGGGTACGGATGTTCCTCTCGACCCTCGCTTGCCAGCCACATCGGAGACTTTCATTCCGGACGCTCTGACTGCTGCGGGGCTCCTTCCGGCCGTCGGTTCCCGTGGAGTGCCGACAGCCCGATCAGAGTCGACGCGTGTAGAATTCCAGGACGATGACCGGACCTGACGGATTCGGTGAGTTCGAGGCGACCAGCCTGTTTTGCCCGAGATGCCGCCGCGCGACGCCGACGCGGCGGAAGCTCCTGCTCGTCCTGCCGAGCGGAAACAAGTACGACTACGTTTGCGCCGAGTGCGGCACGGCGGTCGGCGCCAAGACCGACAACGACGTGTCCGAGTTCTACCGGACGGTGCCGCCGCCGCGTGCGCCACATCGCGGCCGCCGCCCGTAGTCTTCGCGGATAGTCACTTCGACCACGGCAAACGCCGAAGCGCACGGAGGCACGCTGACGCTTCGAAACAAACTGGTACCTGTAGGGGCCGGCTTCAGCCGGCCCAGGGCAGCCCAGGGCCGCCCTGGGCCGCCTGAAGGCGGCCCCCACGATCGGTTATGAGACCAGTTCCAGCGACCGGCCTCGGCGTCCGACTATCTGGTGTATTTCCGCAGGTTGTTGGAGTTTGCTTCCGCCCCGTAGACATTGCCACGTGCGTCAGCGGCCACTCCTTCGGTGGTCATCGTGGGTGTGTCCTGCGGTCCGGGAGCCGGGATGAGCATCCTGACTATCCCGTCGCGGGCGCTGCCGATCCGAATGCCCTTCTGGAATCCGGGGTTCACCTTTGCGTCCGACTGAGAGTCAGCAACATGAATGGTATCGTTGGCGTCGATGAAAATGCCGCTCGGGCGGCCAAACTGTTTCCACTCTTCGAGGAATCTCCCGTCCTGGTCGAAAATCTGAATGCGACTGTTCCCGCGGTCGCCGACGAAGATCCGCCCTTGTGAATCCATGGCAATGGCATGCATTCCGCCGAACTCGCCGCCGCCCGTTCCCTTCTGCCCCCATGACTTGATGAACTTCCCGTCGCGGGAAAACTTCATGATTCGCCCGTTCGTATCGGCGCCATGCCCGTCGGCGACGAAGATGTCGCCGTTCGGCCCGACGACGACCGCCGATGGGTAGATGAAGGTGCCCGGCGCCTCCCCGCCAACGCCCGCTTTGCCCAGCGCCAGCAGGACCTTTCCCTCCGGACTGAACTTGAACACCTGATAGCCTTTGCCGCTCTTCCCTGGGCCGTCGGCCGCCCAGACGTTTCCGTCCCTGTCCACGTGAAGACCGTGAGGGAACGCGAACATCCCCGCGCCAAAGCTTTTCAGCAGTTTCCCTGACGCATCGAACTGGAGAATGGGCGCCAGCTTCGATCCTTCGCAGGTGTCCCCGCCGCAGCGCTCGAACACCCAGACATTACCGCTGCGGTCCACATCTACGGCGATGACGTTGCCGAACGTTCTTCCCTCGGGAAGCCTGCCGAAGTTCTCTCCCTGGCGATAGGGATTCGACTGGGCCGACGCCTCCCGACCGGACATTGCTGCCGCCGCAAGGACCGCGACCGCCAGTGTGAGTCCGGTTCGACCAGTCCGTGGCTTCATACGCCTCTCCTAGCAGCTTGTGTTTGCCGAGAGTTGCCAAGACGCCCCTGTCGCGGGCGCCGATCGAGACGGAGCCGCGCACGGGCCGGGCCGCGCGCAGAGCCAGCGCCATCGCACAAGAGGCTCGTGCGGATTCTACAGGGGCGTCGGGCCCGCGGCCAGCGGTGTCACGGCCTCGCCGCGCCCGCCGCCGGGCAGCCTCGGGGCCGACGACCCGAGCTGATGGTCCAGCGGTACAATGCCGGACGGGTCGGCTTTGCTGGCGCGCGGCTGATGGTGACACCTTGGCCACGCATGGGCGGTTTCAGTGCGAGCCTCGGCGCCAGACGCCCACATTTCCGGACAATTTCGCCGCGGAGGGATGGCCGAGTGGTCGATGGCGGCGGTCTTGAAAACCGTTAGCCCCGAAAGGGGCTCGGGGGTTCGAATCCCTCTCCCTCCGCCACTGTAACTTGTTCCATCAATGGAGGTTACCATCCAGGCTGGTCACCGCTGGGGCTGATTTGGGGGTAAGCCCAGGTCGTGATCTCATCGCATCGTCGTTTTTTTGGCCTGTTTTTCTGTCCCTTGTGAGTTCCGAACGAATGTCAAGAGGCTGTTCCTCTCCCTCCACCTGCTGGAAAGAGAAGTTCGCCATCGCGCACTGCCTTCGAGTCGCGAGTGTTTCTGGGATGTCGCGCGTCCGTCTGATACCATCGATTTCATGACGAGAGTGCTCGAAGCCGTGTATGAGAATGGTGTGTTCCGACCGCTCACGCAACCCGAGGGGATCGCGGAGCACGGGCGCGTCATGCTCACGGTGACAGCGGAGGAGAAGCCATCGTCGCTCGCCGACTTTGCCGGTCGTATCTCACCGGACGACGCCGAGGAGATGCGCGCGATCGTTGAGCGCGAATTCGAGCGTGTCGATCTCCGTGAGTGGCAATAGCGTTGCCCTCGATACGAGCGTCGCGATCGCCGTGCTTGCCGCCCAGGCCGGCGCCCTCCTGTCTCAATCCTCAGAAGAATTCCTGCTTCCCGTTCCGGTGATCGGCGAGCTGCGATATGGCGCGCTGAATTCTCGACGCAGCGCCGACAACCTTGCCGAGGTCGAACGGCTGGTCGACCGATGTCGCGTCCTCGACCTGACGGTCGCAACGGCTGCGGTCGACGCACGACTTCGGCTTGGATTGAAGGAGAAAGGGAAGCCGATCCCGGAGAACGATCTGTGGATTGCGGCGCTGTGTGTCGAGCACCAGATTCCGCTGGTAACGCTCGACGGACATTTCGATGCCGTCGACGGGCTCGAGCGGAGAGGACTGTAACAAGTGCGAATCCCTCTCCCTCCGCCAATTCACCTATGAAGGAACCCCTGTCGCCTGACGCAGGTCGGCGCGCACGCGGTCCCACCCAATCACGTCCAGATAGTAGGCGAGCGTCAGCGCCAGCAGACCGGCCGTGATCGCCAGCGACGAATTGAACCGCACCCAGTGCGGGAAGACGGTCGGCACGAGCATGCCGAGGGCGAGCGCCAGGCTCCGCAGGCCGCCCTTGTCGGGCACCAGCAGCACGATCAGCAGGTGGCGGGCGCTGTTCAGCGCGAAGCCGAAATAGAGTGCGAGCGGCACGACACCCCACCCGATGCGGTCTTCCCAGTCGAACGCGAGCCGGCGTTCCACGTACCACAACGTCAGCGCAAACGATCCGGCAATCAGCAGTCCGCCGATAGTCTGCGCGAGGCTCCCTTTGTACTCCTGCTGGTAGGTGTAGATCGAGAAGTAGCCGTCCCACACGAGGAGCGGCAGCAGCAACCCGGCGACGAGCGTCGCGACGAACCACGCCGCCGAGGACCGCGACATCCGGCCGACGTTCGTGGCGTAGTACAGCGGCGACAGCTTCAGCACGATCGCGATCGCGATGCACACATGCGCCAGCGCGGGGGCGCGGCGCGCCGCCACGAGCGCGACCATGACCGCGGTAAGCATGATCAGATAGGAGCCGTCCTGGACCGCGAAGAAACGGTGGCCGAAGTAGAAGAAGTTCCCGTACAGCAGCGGGAACACGTACCAGCGCGTCCGCCAGCAATAGACGAGCGAGAGTCCCAGAAACAGCGCGACGACGCCGACCATCATCCCGTAGAATCCGACGCCCGTCGCCTCCCCGACCGCGTAGAGCCCGGCGAACGACAGCAGCATGGCTGGCGGGTATGGCGCCGACGCCTGCTTCGACCAGGTGGCCGCTTCGAGCGGCGTCTGGTCGAGGCCCCGGCGCGTGTACATGTCGCTCGGGTCGTTCAGGACCACCTTGGCGACGTACATCGCGCCGACCGAGTCCGAGCCGTACTGTTCGGGGACCTCGGACAGCGCGATCGCGGCCATCGACGCGAGCGTGGCCGCCAGGACCAGCGCGCGAGCCCATCGGGGCGCGGCGAGCAGCCGCTCGTCGACGGCGCGAATGCACGCGAGCAGCGCGGCTTTCAGAGCCTTCGACCTCCCAGGCGATGAATCAAACCTGAATCCACTTGTGTTGAGTGCAGGGCCGGCTTCAGCCGGCCCTGGGCTAGCCCTGGGCCGCTTGAAAGCGGCCCCACGATCCGCAGCACAAATGACTTCCGGTCTATTCCGGCCTAGTAAATGTAGACGGCGCCCGAATCGCGAAGCGAGTTGTCGTTCGGGTCACCGTCGATCCCGGACCCGCTGTCCTCACCGTTGGCGGCGATTGCCAGCGTCGTGCCGTCGGCCGACAGCGCCACGCCGCTGCCGAACTGATCGAAGGCCTCCGCGTTCGGCGCCTTGAGGTAGGCGTGCTGCGTCCAACGGCCGGCGTTCCGCAGGAATACGTACACCGCGCCTGATTCGGGCGCGGTGAAATCCTCCGGGTTCGCTGCGAACCCGCGGCCCCCGCCCGTCTGGCCGGGCGCGCCGGCGGCGAGAATGCTGCCGTCCCGGCTCAGCGCCATCCGGAAACCAAAGAGGTCGGTCGGCCCGATGTTGAACGCCTTCACGTATGCCTGCTGCGTCCAGACCCCGTTCGTCCGCCCGTAGACGTACACGGCGCCTGCCGAACCCTCATCTGCCGGCGTGCTGCTCTGATCGCCGTCGATCCCGCGCGAGAGACTATCCTCGTCGGCCGCGCACACGGCCAGCGTGCTGCCGTCGGCGCTCAGCGTCATCGACGACCCAAAGGCCGCGTTGCGGATCGTGTTCGACGCTTTGACGTACGCCTGCTGGGCCCACGTCGTGCCACTGCGGACGTAGACGTACGCCGCGCCCGAACCGGGCGCGGCCTCGTCCATCACGCCGTTGACACCCCTCGCGCCGCCGTCCTCGTCATAGCCGCACACGCCGAGCGTGTGGCCGTCGCCGCTCAGCGCGAGGCAGAAGCCGAAGCGGTCGGCGGCCTGCGCGTTGGCCGCTTTGATGTACGCCTGCTGACTCCACGTGCCGCCGGCGCGGACGAAGACATAGGCGGCCCCGGCGTCGGGCGCCGCGTTGTCGGTCTCGTTTCCATTGATACCGGTCGCCGCGCTGCCTTCCCCCTGCGCACCAACCGCCAGCGTGCCGCCGCCGTGGTCGAGCGCGACCGACCAGCCGAACTGATCGCCGGCATCGGCGTTCGACGCCTTGACGTACGCCTGCTGGGTCCACGTGGCGCCGGCGCGGACGAAGACGTAGACGGCGCCGGCCGACTGGGCCGAGTTGTCCGCCTCATTCCCATTGATGCCGCGCGCGCCGCTGTCCTCGAGCGTCGCGCCTACGGCGAGCGTATTGCCATCGCCGCTCAATGCGATGGCGAAGCCGAACTTGTCGGACGACTGCGTGTTCGACGCCTTGAGGTACGCCTGTTGCGTCCATCGGCCGCCCGCGCGGACGAAGACGTAGACGGCGCCGGAATCCCAGGCGGATTCGTCCTGCTGGTTGCCGTTGACGCCGGTCGCGCCGCTGTCCTCGTGGGGCGTGCTCACGGCGACGGTGTTGCCGTCGGCGCTCATCGCGAGCGTCACGCCAACCAGCGGATCGCCGATCCCGACCCGATCGTCCTCGCCCGGATTGGTGACCTTGAGATAGCGGACCGCCGACACCGGCCGTGTCCGATAATCGACGCGCGGCGCCTGGCCCGCGACCGCGACGCACCCGGCCGCACCCACCGCGCCCGCGAGCGCGAGACACACCGCCCTCCTGCCGTACATCCCGTCTCCTCGGCGATTCACTTCCGGATAGCCGCCCGGCCGTCCATGAACGGCCGCAGGGCGTCGGGGATGACGACCGAGCCGTCTTCCTGCTGGTAGTTCTCGATCACGGCGATGAGCGTCCGGCCGACCGCCAGCCCGGATCCATTGAGCGTGTGGACGAACTCCGTCTTCCCACCAGCCGCGGGCCGGAACTTGATGCTGGCGCGCCGCGCCTGAAACGCCTCGGTGTTGCTGCACGACGAGATTTCGCGAAAGGTGTTCTGGCTCGGCAGCCACACCTCGATGTCGTACGTCTTGGCCGACGCGAATCCTATGTCTCCCGTGCACAGCGCCACCGTGCGGTATGGCAACTCGAGACGCTTCAGCACCTCCTCGGCGTTCGACGTGAGCCGTTCGAGCTCGTCGTACGACTGCTCCGGCGGGCTGAAGACCATCAGCTCCACCTTGTCGAACTGGTGCTGGCGGATGAGCCCGCGCACGTCGGCGCCGTAGGAGCCGGCTTCGCTGCGAAAGCACGGCGTGTAGGCCGTATAGCGGATCGGCAGCTCTCTGCCGTCGAGGATCTCGCCGCGGTGCATGTTGGTGAGCGGCACTTCCGCGGTGGGCACCAGGTAGAGGTCCCAGTCGCCCGCGATCTTGAAGAGATCCGCCTCGAACTTCGGCAGGTTGCCGGTGCCCGTCAGCGCGGCGCTGTTGGCCATGAACGGCGGCTCGACCTCGGTGTAGCCGTGCTCCTTCGTGTGCAGGTCGAGCATGAAGTTGATGAGGGCGCGCGCCAGGCGCGCCCCCGCCCCGACGAGCGCCGTGAAGCGCGCGCCGGCGATCTTCGTGCCGCGCTCGAAATCGATGATGCCAAGGGCCGGGCCGAGATCCCAGTGGGCCTGCGGCGTGAACGGCAACGTCCGCGGCGTGCCGTGGCGGCGTACCTCCACGTTGTCCGCCGCGCTCTTCCCCACCGGCACGCTCGCGTGCGGAATGTTCGGGATCGTCAGGAGATGGCGGTTGCGGCGCGCCTCGATCGACTCGAGCTCCACGCCCATCTGCCTGATGCGCTGCGCGCGCGCCTTGCTTTGCTCCTGCAGCGGCGCCGCGTCGAGCCCCTGCCGCCGGGCGCGCGCGACCTCGTCGCCCGTGGCGTTCTGCTCGCGTTGCAGTCCTTCGAGCTCCGGGATCATCCGCCGGCGCGCCGACTCGAGCGTCAACAGCTCGTCGAGCTCCGCACCGAGGTCGACGCCGCGGTTCTGCAGCGCCGCCCGCACCGCCTGCAGGTCGTCTCGAATGAGCGCGGGATCGATCATGAGGGACGCTATGATTTCGTCTCGCTCGACGACGAGGACGTCGTCGTCGAGGGCGCGTCGCTCTTGGCGGCGCCGTCGGTCTTCTTGTCGGCGCCGTCGGTCTTTTTGTCGGTGGCGTCGGCCTTCGTGTCGGCGCTGTCGGCCTTCCCCTCGGCGCTCTTCCCACCCGTCGACGTCTCCAACTTCGCCTTCCGCGCGTAGTCCGTGACGTACCAGCCCGACCCCTTGAACTGAATCGCCGGCGACGAGAGCAGCCGACGGACCGGTCCCTTGCCGCACAGACCGCAGGCCTCGACCTCGGGATCGCTGAACTTTCGAATGAGCTCGAAGCGCTGGCCGCACGCGGCGCATTCGTACTCGTAGAGCGGCATGCCTTACTCCAGCACCGCGTCGCTGCCGCTGCTCCGACCGAGCAGGAGCTGCCGGTGCGCCCAGAAGGGCGCATTCCCCTGCCCGAGCACGGCGTCGTGGAACGTCTTCATCGAGAACTTGCCGTCCTGCGCGTCCTTGTAGTCGCGACGGAGCTTCAACATCATCAGCTTGCCTACCGAGTACACGAGATACGTCGGGTCGAACGTGCCCCGCTCCGCCTCCCGGCGCGCGGCGGCTTCCTCGAGGAACGCCTCATCGCGGAAGAAGCGCATCCCCTGCTCCACCGAGAGGTCCTCGCAGTGGAGTCGTATCGCGACGACGAAGCGCGCCAGGCGGACGAGTGCCTCGGCGAGCTGCCCGAGCTTGAAGGTGTGGTCGCCGCGGCGGAAGCCCGCCTCCGCCATCATGTGCTCGCAGTAGTGCGCCCACCCTTCGACGAACGAGGCGGGCGCGAACAGAATCGACTTGCGCACCTTCGACTCGACGCGACGCAGGTGCTGGTAGTGCAGGTAGTGGCCCGGGTAGACCTCGTGGATCGAGATGTTCCAGAGCGTCGGGAAGTTGAAGTCCCGCATGTGTTCTTCCTGCCGTTCGGGAGGCCAGCTCTGGTCGGCGTCGGTGAGGTAGTAATAGGCCCGGCTGGGTTTCGACTCGAACGGCCCGGGTGTCCACATGCTGGCGAACGCCCAGCGATAGAACTCCGGCGACGGCGCGACGACGACGGGCTCCGCGTCGGGAATCGAGACGATCGACTGCCGCTCCAGGAAGACGGCGAGCTCGCGCAGCTGCTCCTGCGCCACGCTGACGAGTTGTCCCGGCGCCGGGTGCTCCTCCTTCGCCCGCCGCCACGCTCCGACCGGATCGCCGCCGTTCATCCGGCCGGCGACCACGCGGAACTCCTCCTGCACCTCGTGCAGCTCCCGCATCGCGATCGCCAGCAGGCGGTCCGCGCTGAGCGTGATGCCCTCATCGAGTTTCAGCTTCTGCGCGAACGCCTCCGGTCCCAGGCGGAAGGACGCCTTGGCGCGGGGCGACAGATCGTGCTCGAGGTATTCGATGTAGGCCGTAATCGCGTGGGTGGCTTCGGCGGAGGTGTCCGCGAGGTCGGCGAGCACGTGCAGATCGTCGAGCCTGGTGAACGCGCGCGGGAGGTCGGCTTCGATGAATTTCAGGACGCCGCGCCACGTTTCGAGGCCGATCTTGACGAAGATCCCCGGACACTCGCGGATGTTCTCGCGCGCGGCTTCGACCAGGCGCGCCGTCTGCCGGAGCTTCGAGACCACCCGGCGTGCGCGCTCCTGCTCGGGGGCGTAGTTGAAAAGGGCCTGTCCGGCCAGGCTGATGCCGAGCGTATCGGCATAGAGCTGCGGATTGCGCTCCCAGGTGCGCACGGTCTCGAGCTCGTGCATCCGGGCATCAACGTTGGCCGCGACAATCGGGTGCTCCACCCGCTCGGCCGGGGGGAGGGCTGCGGAGTCGATCTGCTGGAGCCGGCGGCCGAAGCCGGCCAGAGCGCGCACGTGCGCTTCTATCGAGGCGCGGCTGAGGTCCTCGAGCAGGTCGTCGTGGAGGTGTACCCCGTCGAAACTCGCCTGGCTCGGAAGCACCTCATAGAGGTAGGCCAGGTAATCGTCGACAAAGTGCGGGAATGGCTCCGATGGGTGCATCTCGGATCATGACTGGCGCTCTGCATCTCCACTCGATGAGCGCTCATCTCACAATGGTACAATAACTTTCCGCCCGATGCCCGGCACGCTGTTCCTTGTGTCCACGCCCATCGGCAACCTCGAAGACATCACGCTGCGGGCGCTCCGGGTG
>Ga0233425_10011013_pt1 | contig 10737 bp, 8 predicted proteins | sample Watercolumn_Towu_2_FD_181712 | JGI IMG/M metagenome (GOLD analysis project Ga0233425, IMG submission 181712) | Freshwater microbial communities from Lake Towuti, South Sulawesi, Indonesia - Watercolumn_Towuti2014_140_MG | ecosystem: Environmental > Aquatic > Freshwater > Lake | place: Indonesia...
TGTATCGCGACGGCAAGAACCGGTGGACGACTACGGCGACGACTACGGTGGACGCGCTCGGAATTCCCCTCGTTATCCGTAGTCGTCGCCGTAGTCGTCCACCGACCTCCACCACCTGAGTAGTTACCTTTTTTCTTCCGAAGACCGCCTTTCGGATTGCCCGATGGATGAGCCATCATGGGACGCGCGATTCTGGAAAGCGCCACTATGGCGCTTTATCGAATAGCATCGAAAAGTTGTAAAATACTGCATGCTAATTTTTTATGAATCTAGATGGCTTTGGCATCCTTGCTGCTGAATGTCTTGCGGAGGAAACGCGATGGACATCAACCGCATGACGCAGCGCGGCCAGCAGGCCCTGCAGAGCGGCCGTGCCGAGGCGATCCGGCTCGGACACCAGCAGTTGGACGTCGAACACCTGCTGCTCGCCTTGCTCGATCAGCAGGACGGCCTCGTGCCGCGCCTGCTCGACCGCGCCGGCGCCGCCGTACCAGCATTGCGCGGCCGCGTCGAGGAGGAGCTCGCCCGCCGCCCGAAGGTCTCGGGCGACAGCGAGGAGGGCAAGGTCTACGTCACGCAGGCGTTGAACGAGCTGCTCGTGCGCGCCGACGACCAGGCGCGCCGCCTCAAGGACGAGTACGTCTCCGTCGAGCATCTGCTGCTCGCCATGATCGACCAGGGACGCAAGACGGCCGCCGGCCGCCTGCTCGCCGAGGCCGGCGCCGGCACGTCGGCCGTGCTCGCCGCGCTCAAGGACATCCGGGGCAACCAGCGCGTCACCACCGACAATCCCGAGGGCCAGTACGAGGCGCTGCGCAAGTACGGCAACGACCTGGTCGAGCTCGCCCGCGCCGGCAAGCTCGATCCCGTCATCGGCCGCGACACGGAGATCCGCCACGTCATCCGCATCCTCTCCCGCAAGACGAAGAACAACCCCGTGCTGGTCGGCGAGCCCGGCGTCGGCAAGACCGCCATCGTCGAGGGCCTCGCCCAGCGCATCGTGCGCGGCGACGTCCCCGAGGGCCTCAAGAACTGCACGGTCTTCGCCCTCGACATGACCGCGCTCCTGGCCGGCGCCAAGTACCGCGGCGAGTTCGAGGAGCGCCTCCAGGCCGTGCTCAACGAGATCAAGGCCGCCGCCGGCCGCATCCTGCTCTTCATCGACGAGGTCCATACCATCGTCGGCGCCGGACGCACGGAGGGCTCCACCGACGCCGGCAACATGCTCAAGCCCATGCTCGCACGCGGCGAGCTCCACTGCATCGGCGCGACCACGCTCGACGAGTATCGCGAACGCATGGAGAAGGACGCCGCCCTCGAGCGCCGCTTCCAGCCGGTGCAGGTCGACGCTCCCACCGTCGAGGACACCGTCTCCATCCTGCGCGGAATCCGGGAGCGCTTCGAGCGCCACCACAACGTCCAGATCCAGGACGCCGCGCTGGTCTCCGCCGCCGTGCTCTCCGACCGCTACATCCAGGACCGCTTCCTGCCGGACAAGGCCATCGACCTGCTCGACGAGGCCTGCGCCTCCATCCGCACGGAGATGGACTCCATGCCCGCCGCGCTCGACGAGGCCACGCGCCGCGTCACGCGCCTCGAAATCGAGGAGACGGCGCTGAAGAAGGAGAAGGACCGCGCCAGCCAGGCGCGACTCGAGGAGCTGCGCCGCGAACTCGCCGACCTGCGCGCGAAAGCCGACGCCATGCGCGCCCAGTGGCAGAACGAGAAGCGCGCGCTGGACGAAATCCGCCGGCTGCGCGAGGACCTGGAACTCGCCCGCCGCGCCGGCGATGAAGCCGAACGCGCCTACAACCACGAGAAGGCGGCCGAGCTGCGCTATGGCCGCATCCCCGAACTGGAGCGGAAGCTGGCCCAGAAGCAGGCCGCGCTGAAGAAGGCCGACGGCGGCCGCGCGCTGCTGCGCGAGGAGGTCACCGACGAGGAGATCGCCGAGGTCGTCGCCCGCTGGTCCGGCATTCCGGTCGCGCGCCTTCTCGAAGGCGAGCGCGAACGCCTGCTCGGTCTCGGCGACGCCCTCAACCGCCGCGTCATCGGCCAGGCCGAGGCCGTCGGCGCCGTGGCGGACGCCGTGCTGCGCGCCCGCGCCGGCATCAAGAACCGCCGCCGTCCGGTCGGCGCCTTCCTCTTCCTCGGCCCCACCGGCGTCGGCAAGACCGAGCTCGCCCGCTGTCTCGCCGCCGAGCTGTTCGACTCCGAGGAGAACATGGTGCGCATCGACATGACCGAGTACATGGAGAAGCACGCCGTCAGCCGCCTCGTCGGCGCGCCGCCCGGCTACATCGGCTACGAGGAGGGTGGCCAACTCACCGAGGCCGTGCGCCGCAAGCCCTACAGCGTCGTGCTGCTCGACGAGATCGAGAAGGCCCACCCGGACGTCTTCAACATCCTGCTGCAGGTGCTCGACGACGGCCGCCTCACCGACGGCCACGGCCGCACCGTCAGCTTCCGCAACGCCATCGTGATCCTGACCAGCAACGTGGGCTCGGATCTGCTCGCCCACGATCGGTCGGATCGGTCCGATCCGACCGATCTCTCCCCGAGAACCCGCGCCGCGGTGATGGAGGCGCTCAAGGCCTCCTTCCGCCCCGAGTTCCTCAACCGCCTCGACGAGATCGTTCTCTTCCGGCCGCTCGGCGAACCCGAGATCGAGGCCATCGTCCGCCTGCAGCTCGAGGACCTGCGCCGGCGCCTGGCCGAGCAGGACCTGAAACTGGACCTGAGCGACAAGGCCGTCCGGTGGATCGTCAAGACCGGCTTCGACCCGGTCTACGGCGCCCGGCCGCTCAAGCGCACGATCCAGCGCGAGCTGGAAACGCCCATTGCGCGGCGCATCGTCGCCGGCGACTTCGCCCCCGGCGCAACCGTGGCCGTGGATGCGGCAGCGGAAAAGCTGATGATCAGGTGAGATCGCTCTCTCACGCGCCACCCTTCTCCAGCTTCAGCCACCGCAGCACGTTCTGGATCTGCGCGTCCCACATGTCCCAGGAATGCCCGCCCGGGCCTTCGCTGTAGTCCACCTTCAGCCCGAGCTTGCGGGCGTGGTCGCGGAAGCGAAGGTTGTCCGCGTGGAGAAAATCCTCCGTGCCGCACCACTGGAAGAGGCGCGGCCGCGGCTGGCGCGAGCGCGCAAGCTTGCGGGCGGCGCAGAACAGGTCGTCCGCCGTCCCCTTCGGCCCCCGGCCAAAGATCCATTTCATCTCCGCGCCCCGGTTCGGGTCGCGGTACAACCGGTCGGCGTCCATGGCGCCGGAGAGGCTTGCCGCCGCCGCGAATCGCTCCGGCTGGCTGAGCGCCAGCTTGAATGCGCCGTAGCCGCCCATCGAGAGCCCGGCCACGAAGTTGTCCTGCCGCCGCGCCGAGAGCGGAAAAAACTGCCGCATCCGCAGGGGCAGTTCCTCGCTGACGAATGTCCAGTACTTCAGCCCCTGGTCCATGTCGGCGTAGAAGCTCCGGTGCACGCACGGCATCACGACGGCCAGGCGGTAGGCCGCGGCGTAGCGTTCGATGCTGGTGCGGCGCTGCCAGATCGAGTGGTCGTCCGACTGGCCGTGCAGCAGCCAGAGCGTGGCCAGCGGCCGGCCGGGATCACGGCGCGCCTCGGGCAGGATGACGTCCGCCGCGCAGGCGAGTTGCAGGGCGTTGGAATGGAAGTGGGCGTGAAAGAGGGCCATGCGGTCTCCTCGCGTGCGGTTGTAGGAACCGCCGCACATGCTACCATACGGGCATGCGGTCCGTCCTCCTGATCACCCCGCCGCTGCTCCAGCCGAACACGCCCTATCCCGCCACGCCCTGCCTGGCCGGGTTTCTCGAGGCCCACGGCATCCCCGCGGCCCAGGCCGACCTTTCGCTCGAACTGCTCCTGCGCCTGTTCTCGGCCGACGGTCTGCGGCAGGTGGAGGCCGCCGTTCGCCGGCGCCGCCGCCGCACACCCGCCACGCGCCACTTCCTGGCGCACGCCGCGCCGTGCCGCCGGGCCGTCGAGCCCGCCATCGCCTTCCTCCAGGGCCGCAGCGACGCCCTCGCCCCGCACCTCGCCGCCGGCCGGCTGCCCGAGGGGCCGCGGTTTCGGAGTGCGGAGTGCGGAATGTGGAATGCGGAAGCCAAGACGCGGGGCCCCGCCACCCGCCGCCCGACACCCGACCCGGCGCTCCTCGACTCCGCCCGCCACCGCGCCAGCCTCTTCCTCGACGACCTGGCCGACGCGATCCGCGACGGCGTGGACCGTCGCTTCGCCTTCGCTCGCTACGCCGAGCGCCTGGCGGTGAGCGCGCCGCGGTTCGATCCGCTCCGGCGCAGCCTCGAAGCGCGCCCCACGCTGCTCGACCGGATGCTGGACGAACTCACCGACGCCGCGCTGGCCGCGCACCGGCCTTCGCTCGTGGGCCTCACGGTCCCCTTCCCCGGCACGCTCTACGGCGCGCTGCGCATCGCGCGCCGCGTGCGGCGGGTGTCGCCGCACACGCGCGTCGTCCTCGGCGGCGGGTACGTCAACACCGAGCTGCGCGGGTTGGACGACCCGCGCGTCTTCGACTACGCGGACTTCGTCTGCTTCGACGACGGCGAGGAACCGCTGCTGCGCATCGCCCGATCCCTCGCCGACCCGACCGCGCCGCTCGTGCGCACGCTGGTGCGCGTGCGCGGCAAGGTCGTGCGGTGCGGATTCGGGGAGAAGGAGTCAGAAGCCAGGAGTCAGAAGTCAGAATGGGAGCGAACGACCGGCAACCAAGAACGAGGAACCAGGAACAAAGAACGGTTTCTCCCCGCCTTCGCCTCCCTCCCGCTCGACCGCTACTTCTCCCTCGCGGAATCCCCCAATCCCCTGCTGCGTCTCTGGTCCGACGGCCGGTGGCTCAAGCTGCAGCTTGCGCACGGCTGCTACTGGCACCAGTGCCGCTTCTGCGACACGGCGCTCGACCACATCGGCCGCTACGCGCCGCTGCCGGCCGGCGAGATCGTCCGCCGCATGGTCGCGCTGCACGGCCAGACGGGGTTGTCGGGATTCCATTTCACCGACGAGGCGCTGGCGCCGGCCCTGCTGCGGCAGGTGTCGCGGCGCCTGGTCGCGCGGCGCGCGGGCTTCGCCTGGTGGGGCAACATCCGCTTCGAGCGCGCCTTCGACCCGGCGCTGGCGCGGCTGCTGGCGCGCGCCGGCTGCGTGGCCGTGACCGGCGGACTGGAATGCGCGCATGACCGCCTGCTCGGCCGGATGCAAAAGGGCGTGACCCTGGCCGGCGCCGAGGCCGCCTGCCGCGCCTTGGCCGCGGCCGGGATCGGCGTGCACCTCTACCTGATGTACGGCTTTCCGACGCAGACGGCGCGGGAGACGGTGGAGGGGCTGGAATTCGTGCGCCGGCTCTTTGCGGCCGGCGTGGTGCAGTCGGCCTACTGGCACCGCTTCGCGCTCACCTGCCACAGCCCGATCGCGCGGGATCCCGCGGCGTTCGGCATCCGCATCCGCCGGCCGCGGCGCACGCCCGGCCGCACGTTCGCGGTCAACGAACTGGCCTACGACGAGCCCGGCGCACCCGACCACGAGACGCTGGGCCGCGGCCTGCGCCGGGCGACATACAACTACTGCCTGGGTGCCGGCCTCGACGAACCGGTGCAGGCGTGGTTCGACGCCCCCGTGCCGCGCCCGGCGGCGCACCGCCCTACTTGAACAGCTCGCTGCCGGCCAGGACTTCGCGGCCGGCGGACTGGAGCGCGGCGATGGCCTTGTCCGGGTCGTCGAACCGGAAGACCATCACGGCCTGGTCCTCACGGCGCGCGGCGAAGGCGTACATGTACTCGATGTTGACGCCGTTCTTCTCGATGCTTTCGAGGAGGTCGGCCAGGCCGCCGGGGCGGTCGGGCACGGTGACGACGACGACCTCGCGCACATGCACGACGAACCCGGCCTGCTCCAGCGTGGCGCGGGCGCGCTGCCAGTCCTCCACGATCAGGCGCACGATGCCGAACTGCTGGGTGTCGGCCAGCGAGAGCGTGACGATGTTGACCCGGGCATCGGCCAGCGCGCGGCAGATGGCGCGCAGGTGGCCCGGCTTGTTCTCCAGAAACAGCGAGATCTGCTGGATCTTCATGGTCGCTCTCCTACGTCAGCTTGCGCTGGTCGATCACGCGCTTCGCCTTGCCCTCGCTGCGCTGGATCGTGTTGGGCTCGACGAGCCGCACGCGCGCATGGATGCCGGTGACGCGCAGGACGGCCTCGGCGAGGCGCTGCTGCAGCGCCTCGAGCGTCTTCACCTGGTCGGTGAAGTGGGCGGCGGTGACCTCGACCTGCACCTCCATCTGGTCGAGGTCGGCCTCGCGCGTGAGCACGATCCGGTAATGCGGCAGCGCCGCCTCGACGGAGAGCAGCGCGATCTCGATCTGGGAGGGGTAGACGTTGACGCCGCGCACGATGAGCATGTCGTCGGAGCGGGCGCTGATGCGCTGCAGGCGGCGGATCGTGCGGCCGCACGCGCACGGCTCGCGGAGCAGCCGCGAGAGGTCGCGCGTGCGGTAGCGGATCATCGGCATGGCCTCCTTGCTGAGGGTGGTGAGCACCAGCTCGCCGGTGGCGCCGTCGGGCAGCACGGCGCCGGTGTCCGGGTCGATGATCTCGGGGTAGAAGTGGTCCTCGAAGATGTGCAGGCCGCAGCGGTGGACGCACTCGGCGGCCACGCCGGGGCCGATGATCTCGGACAGACCGTAGATGTCCTGGGCACGGATGCCGGCCATGGTCTGGATGCGCTCGCGCATGCCCTCGGTCCAGGGCTCGGCGCCGAACACGCCGATGCGCAGCTTCAGCTTGCGCAGGTCGAGTCCCTGCTTCTGCGCCTCGTCGGCCAGGTGCAGGAAGTAGCTGGGGGTGCTGCAGACGACGGTGACGCCGAAATCCTTCATCACCATGATCTGCCGCTCGGTGTTGCCGCCGGACATGGGAATCACGGTGGCGCCCATGGCCTCGGCGCCGGCGTGGACGCCCAAGCCGCCGGTGAAGAGGCCGTAGCCGTAGCAGTTCTGGACCACGTCGCCGCGGCGCACGCCGGCCGCCGCCAGGGTGCGGACGATGACGCTCCTCCAGACCTCCAGGTCGGCCGCGGTGTAGGCCACGACGATGGGTTTGCCGGTGGTGCCGCTGGAGGCGTGCAACCGCACGATGTCGGCCATCGGGCTGGCGCACAAGCCGAAGGGGTAGTGGTCGCGAAGGTCGCTCTTGACGCTGAACGGCAGACGGGCGAGATCGGGCAGGCCGCGGAGGTCGGCCGGCTTGACGCCGCGCTCGTCGAGCCGCTGGCGGAAGGGCGGCACGCGCGCGTAGGCGCGGGCGACCGTGACCTGCAACCGGTGGAGCTGCATCTCGCGCAGACGCTCGAGCGGCAGATAGTCCGGCGCGCTGGCGGGGTGCACCGGATTGTCGGCGTCGTTCCAGAATTCGAAGGCGGACATGACGGGCCCTTCCCCGTGATGGACGCGACTCGCCATCACGGGTCCCAGTATAGCGCGCGGCCGACCGCTGGGTAGGAGAAAAGCGCGCGTTCTCCCCGTCGGTTCCGGCGCGTTCCGGCGCGCCGCCCGTCGTTGCACACTTCCGGAAGTGTGCAACGACGGGCGGCGGTCAGGCAGACGGGGGGCGCAGCACATGCAGCAGATCGGCCGCGAGCGGCGGCGGATGCGGCGCGAGGGTGCAGGCCCCGCGGGCGGCGAGAGCCACGAGACGGCGGCGGGCGAGTTTGCCGAGATGCCGCGCGGCGGCCGTTCGCGAGAGGCCGCACCGCCGCGCCAGTTCGGCCTGCGTTTGGGGCGCCTCGGCGAGCGCCGCCAGCAGGAGCAGGCGGCGCGGATGGGTGAACGCCGTCAGCTCCTGCAGCATCCCGGCCGGCGCTTCACGCCGCAGGAACGCGGCCTGCACGGCCGCCAGGATCGGAGCGGCGTGAACAACGGACGCGTCCGCACCGGCCTCGTACCGGACCCAGCGGCTGACCCGCTCGGCCCGCAGCAGACCCCGGGACTGCAGGCGCCGCAGGCCCTCCGACGTCTTCGGCACGGCCAGTCCGCACCGCGCCGCGATCTGCGACACGGTCCCGCCGCCGTCCCGCGAAACGCGCTGCAGGATCCGCAGCCGCCGGGCGTTGGCCAGCGCGCGGCACGTGCGCCAGAGGGTGGGTTGAAGCGTGGGCCGGCGCATGGTGGGTCATTGCACACTTCCGGAAGTGTGCAACGACAGGCTACCGGAAGAGCCCGGGGCGCGCAACGGCAAAACACGGTCGGATGTAACCGGTTCCCGCGGGGCACGGGTGCGCCGGCGTGCGCCGGCGTTGCCAGAGGGGCGCGCCCCTGCTACTGTTCGGGCAGGCGGCGCCGGACGCCGGCCGCGCCGCGGAGGAGCAGCAGCATGACCGCACCAACGGGAATGGAACAACGCCGCCTCTCGCTGGAGGAAGCCTTCTTCCAGGAACAGGAGCGCCGCATCCTGGAGCGCCAGCGGCAGCAACACCGCCTGGAGGAGACCAAGCGCGGCCTGGCGGCGGCCTCGGGCATCCGCAACGATGCCGTGCTGCAGCGGCTGGTCGAACTGGACGTGCGCCCGGAGACGCTGGCGTCGCTGGCGCTGGCGCCGGTCGTGTGCGTCGCCTGGTGCGACGGCGAGGTCTCCGCGCGGGAGCGCGAGGCCATCCTCGCCTGCGCGCAGCGCGGCCGCGACGGTTCGCAGCGCCTGGATTGCGAACTGCTGGAACAGTGGCTCACCCACCGTCCGCCGCCATCCCTGCTGGAGGCCTGGCGGCAGTACGTGCACGGGCTCGGCGAGCAACTGTCGCCGGAGGAGCGCCGGGCACTGCGGGACGAGGTGGTGGGGCACGCGCGCCAGGTCGCGGCCGCGAGCGGCGGCGTGCTGGGCCTGGGCAAGGTGTCGGCTGTCGAAAGCCGCATGCTGGCGGATATCGAGGCGGCCTTCAACGCCTGAGCGCACGGACGGCGGCGAAGGCGGCCAGGTTGGCGGCGTGCGTCTTCGGCGGCAACGCCGCGCGGATGGCCTCCAGCCACGCCGCCTCGGGCAGATCGAGGTGACGGCTCAGGAGGCCGAGCATGGCGACGTTGGCCGACTTGCCCGCGGCCTCCGGCACGCCGGCCAGCGCGTCGGTCGTCAGCAAAACGCCGCCCGGCCGCAGGCGGTGGCGGTTGTTCTCGACCTGCGTCGGCTCCATGACCACCAGGATGTCGGCCTCGCCGTCCGGCACCATCGGGCTGACCACGGCCGGGCCGTAGCGGACGTCGGTGGTCACCGAGCCGCCGCGCTGGCTCATGCCGTGCACCTCGGCCTTCTTGACGTCATGCCCCGCGCGAAAGGCGGCGTCGGCCAGGATGTCCGAGGCCTTGACGATCCCCTGCCCGCCAATGCCGGCCAAGACGATGTTGCGGACGCTGGTCATCGGTCGTTCGTTATTGGTCATTGGTGGGAGCGCCGTGCGGCGGACAGGATGCACGGCCGGCGCGTCACGATCACCCACAGTCCGCCGTCGGCCAGCGCCTGCCGCAGCGTCGCGGCCAGGCCGTCGCGCTCGCGCACCGGGTCGAGCACCACCACGTTGGGCACGCCCATCGCGCGGCAGACGCCCTCCAGCGACAGCGCCGCCGCGGGTTCCCCGCCCAGACGCCGCCCGGTGGCCGGGTGTTCCTGCAGGCCCGTCATGGCCGTGGTGCCGTTGTCGAGGATCAGCACCACGTGCCCGCCCGGCGGCGGGTTGTAGACCATCTCGACGATGCCGGTCAGGCCGCTGTGCACGAAGGTGCTGTCGCCGATGACGCTCACCACGCGCCGGGCCTCCTCCGGCGGCAGCACGTGCCGCAGGCCCAGGCCGGCCGGGATGGACGCCCCCATGCAGGTCTGCGAGTCCATGGCCTCGAACGGCGGCAGGTAGCCGAGCGTGTAGCAGCCGATGTCGCCGCTGACGATGCAGTCGAGCGCTTTCAGCGTCTCGAACACCGCGCGGTGCGGGCAGCCGGGGCAGAGCTGCGGCGGCCGGCCCGGCAGCGGCGCGGGCTCGGGCGAGGCGTCGCCCGCCAGGATGCGCCGCACGCGGTTCACGCTGAATTCGCCGAAGCGGTAGATCGCCGGCTTGTCCAGCACCGCGATCCCGGCCGTGCGGCAGGTCTCGACGAGCACCGGGTCGCCCTCCTCGATCACCTGCCCCGCCCCGCCGCCGAGGAACGCGCGGATCGCCTCCACCGGCGCGGGATGCGGCACGACCACCTGCAGCACGGCCGCGTCCGGCGCCGCCTCGCGCGCGTGCATGGCGGCCACGCCGTCGGCCACGATCCGGCGCGCCGGCGCGCCGCCGGCGAGCGGCGCGTGCAGCACCGTGCCGTTGCCCGGCTGCTCGGCCCAGGCGCGGATCGCCTCCAGCTTCTGCCGCAGCCGGCGATGCGCCGGCCGCGCGTTGGCCGGCACCATCACGCGCTCGAGGATGCGGCGCACGAAACGCGGCGCCGGCGGCGGCGGCGGCGGCGGCGCGGGCCGCACGACCGACTTCGAGTGGCTTACGCGCGTCGTCAGACGCAGCAGCACGGGCAGCTTCCAGCGCGCCGACACGGCGAACGCCTGGCGGCAGAAGTCGTACGCCTGCTGCGCGTCCGCCGGCGCCAGCATGGGCACGCCGGCGGCGATCGCGTGGCGCCGCGAGTCCTGCTCGTTCTGGCTGGAGGCCAGGCCAGGATCGTCGGCCACGGCCACGA
>Ga0233425_10011014_pt1 | contig 10736 bp, 6 predicted proteins | sample Watercolumn_Towu_2_FD_181712 | JGI IMG/M metagenome (GOLD analysis project Ga0233425, IMG submission 181712) | Freshwater microbial communities from Lake Towuti, South Sulawesi, Indonesia - Watercolumn_Towuti2014_140_MG | ecosystem: Environmental > Aquatic > Freshwater > Lake | place: Indonesia...
ATCTGCTGGTGAACATCAACGTGTGGACGCCGCAGAACCTTACAGCGGAAGAGAAGAAAACCCTAGAAGGCTTAAGGGACTCCAAGAACTTTGCCCCGAACCCGAACCGCAAGGAAAAAGGCTTCTTCGACCGTATGAAGGAATATTTTGAGTAAGAAAGCAAACTAAATGAATAAAGAAAAAAGCGACGGAAAGAGATCTGTCGCTTTTTATTTTTTCAGGTGCCTGTCACGACGCGTCGTGACGAAGGCACGGTGTTATCACCAACAGGCGAAGGAGCTTGAGCTTACTTCGCCTCTTCCTTAAATACCCTGTTCAGGCGTTTGAGCAGGAACATCATAATGAGGAAGGCCAGCAGGAGCAGCCCGAAGTTCAGCCAGAAATAATTCGCCTTGTTGTCGAACTTATCCCAGTTCTTGGCCAACACGCCACTGAGCTTATTACCGATAGAGGTGGCGAGTTGCCAGCCGCCCATCATCAAGGCCGTCAGCCTCACCGGCGAGAGCTTCGATACCATCGACAAGCCCATGGGGCTCAGGCATAGCTCGCCGACCGTAATGACGCCATAGCCGGCAATGAGCCACCAGGCGCTGGCCTTCATCGCTCCGTTATCCGTATAGTATACGGCAGCTACCATCACCAGGGTTGATAAGGCGCTCACCAACAGGCCGATGGCTATTTTCGAAGCGGTGGTCGGCTCTCTTTTGCGCCTGCGCATAAAGGCAAAGAACATGATCAGGAATGGGGTGAGCGTAACCACAAAGAACGGATTGATCGACTGAAAAAGCTCGGTGTTGAACACAAAGAGATCGGTGCCCTCCGGCGGCATCTTCGTTTTGTCGTAATTATTCATGTAAGCCGGGTATGACAGGGCTTTCACCACTTTGCCGCTGTCGTCTTTTAATTTCCGGAACTGGGAGTCGTACTGTGGGTTGAGCTCCTGCCTGACGTGCACGGTATCGCTGAACTCCATCGAATTGGCGGTATGCTTTAAGGCAGCAGGAACTTCACGGTCTGTATAATATTCGGCATAGGTGGTAAGGGCTGTTCCGTTCTGTTTGAAGATCGCCCAGAAGAGGATCACGATCAGGAAAATGGTGAACATGGTACCCAGCGGTTTCTTTTCTTCGGAGTTGGCCTTCTTGTAAATAGAGGCATAGAAATAGATCACCGGGATGCAGAACATAAAGAAAGCGTCGGTGCTGCGGCTGCCCATCACCGTATATACCTTGTCGGCGCTGCCGCCGATGGCATTCGGCAGGAACCAGCCCAGCAGGGCAAAGCCAAGACCTACGAGCAGGATCTTCACAAACTGCATCAGGAAAGGCTTATCCTCCGGCTTGGGCTCCTTGCGGATATCAGCATGCCTGTAATGCTTCATGCCTGCCCAGAAGGTGATCACGCCCACGAACATCCCGATACCTGCCGTGATGAAAGCGCCGTGCCAGCCAATCTTGTTACGCATGATGGCTGCAATGAAATTGCAAAGGAAAGCGCCCAGGTTAATGCCCATGTAGAAGATATTATAGCCCGTGTCTTTTTTATCCTTGTATTTCGGGTCGTTGAAGAGATTGCCGAGCAGGGTGGAGATATTGGGCTTGAAAAAGCCATTTCCCACGACCATGATCACCAGGGAAGTATAGAAAGCCCATTTTTCGGGGATGGCGAGCATGCAATAGCCAATACCCATTAAGATCCCGCCCAGCGTGATCGAGAAGCGGTAGCCGAGCTTCAGGTCGGCCAGCAGGCCGCCCATAAACGGCGTGAGGTAGGCGAGCGCGATGAAGGTGCCGAAGACGTCGGAGGCTTCGCCATTATCCCAGCCCAGGCCGCCGGTGGTGGTGTCGGTCATATACAGGAAAAAGATCCCGATCATCAGGTAATAGCCGAAACGCTCCCAGAACTCGGTGAATACTAAAAAGAATAAGCCGTTAGGGTATTTGGATTCCTGTTTCATATTATCATGTGGGTTTAAATAAAATTACCGGGAGGGAATGATTGGATTTCGTGAGTTTGATCGTGCAATATAGCAGAATAACGTCTATTTTACAAAAAACGTATTACGGAGAAGCACCTGGCGGGTCGGGATATTCTTCACCTCGATGCTGATGGTTTTGGAAGGCTCGCAAATGCCTTCCAGCAAAGGAATATAAGCAGTATCGGGTTTCGAAAGCGAGTACTTCATGCCCGGAATATAAGCCAGCCGGAAGAGCGAATCACCGGCTGTTTTCACCAGCTGGGCATTTTGCAGGTGGATCACCAGGCGGTGCCGGATGCTGTCGGGGAAATGGACCACGAACAGGTCGCCCTTATTTCGGGCAATCGTATCACTTTTGGCTCCCGCTTGAAAAAACAGGAAGCGGTTATCCTCGTGCCTGATCTTTATTTTCTGTTGGGCCACAACAGGGAAAGACGTTAGGAGAAATATGATGATGAGCTTTGTCAAACTTGGTAGCGTGTCACTTCGAGTGATGCTTGCTGCCTCTCTGCAAGCATCGTATCGAGAAGTGTTTTCAAAAAAGATTATTGTCTGATAGTTCTCGATACATTTTTCGCAGGAGGCAGGCGAAAAACACTCGAACTGACTAATTATTATCCTGCCACTTCTCGATACATCGCCCGTATAGAACAGCGGGCGATACTCGAAGTGGCAGTAGTCTGCGTTTTTCTACAACGTAGCACAAATGAGCAATCATTTTACGATTAGGCCTGTTTTTTCTTAAAGCGGATGTTCCCGAAGAAATCCAGCACTTTTTTAAACACATCGAAATACAGGGTGATCATCAGCACAAGGCTCATGATCCAGATCACACAAATGTTAAACCAATAGGTCGGAAAGAAATTGCCCAGGAATTTTTTGTTAGGCGCATAAAAATGGGCGGCCCCGAAATTGGATTCCGTCGGATCGGCATATACCGGGTCGATGCGCTGGATCAGCCTTCCGTCCTTCTCCAGGCAAGCCTCGCCGCTGATGTCGTTAGCATTTCGCACCAGCTGCGATAAGCTCTCGTTCTCATAATCCTCCTGCAGGCGGATAAAGGCCTCGTTGCCCATGGTTTCGATCATGCGATGCACCACCTTTTCCTTTTCGGCCCTTTTCTTGTTCTCGCGCAGCACATAATGCTCGTTTACCTTATCGAGGAAGGTTTTCAGGGCAGCCGCTACCTCCGGCGTATAATCGTTGACATTGAGCTTGTCGATGAACTCAAACTTGTACTTGTTGTTCAGGAATGCCTGTTCTTTCAGCAGCTCATTTTTGATCAGGGCCAGGTCTTTCGCGGTTTCCTCTTTTTTCAGGTATTCCTTGCTCTCCCTGGAGATCTTGCTCATCTTGCCTTCCAGCTTTTGCTTCCAGTAGTTCTTTTTATACCCGGCAATGCTGATCGCTTTTTCGTACTTGTAGAAATTTTTGAAATACTCGTTTTCCTTGAACTGGTTCACCGCCAGGGCCTCAAACGCCCAGCGGCTGGCCATCAGCTCGCCTACAACAGGTACGCCGCCCTGCTTGGCGAGCACCGGGTTAAGCTTATCGAACTTCACGACCACGCCGGCCAGCAGGAGCTGCGGGATGATCAGGAAAGGAATCAGGATATAGATCGTCACCGCGCTGTTGAAGGCGCTGGAAATATTCAGCCCGAGCATATTGGCGAAACAGGAGGTGGTGAACAATACCAGCCAGTAGTCGGCAAACATCCCTTTCACGCCCAGCACCAGGTTCCCGACCACAACAAATAACAGGGTCTGGAAAGCCGACAGGGCAAACATGATGATGATCTTGCTCCACAGGTAGCTGCCTTTGCTCAGGTTCAGGAAAGACTCCCGCTTGCGGATCTTGCGGTCGCGGATGATCTCTTCCGCGCTCACCGTTAAGCCCAGGAACAGGGCCACCACCACCGACATGAACATGTAGGCCGTCAGGTTCTCGTTCTTGAAAAACACATAGCCCACGCTGTTATCCTCGTCGGTATTGAAGTAGCGCACCAGGAAGGCCAGGATAAAGGCCAGCAAAGGCGCTTCCAGGAAGTTGATCAATAAATACTGCGTATTGGTAAGCTTGCTTTTAACGTCGCGGGTGATAAATACCTTGAACTGCTTGAAGGGGTTCGGGATCCTGAAGATGGCCTCCGGAATTTCACTCTGGTGCTGAATGTCGCCGATGGTGGCTTCGATCTTCTCCACGTAGCTTTTGTTCCACTCGCTCGGGCTCGTCTTCCGGTTGTGCGTCAGGTTGCCGTACTCGTCGAGCACCTTGCTTTCAATGATATTGAAGATCAGCTCCGGGTTCACGTTACCGCAGTTCCAGCATTCGCTTTCCTCGGCGTTCACATGCTGCACCAGCGTTTTGAAATAGGAGACGGCATCGACCGGATTTCCGTAATAGATCGGGTAGCCGCCGACATCGAGGATCTGCAGCTTATCGAACATCTTAAAGATATCGGAGGACGGCTGGTGGATCACCACAAAAATAAGCTTGCCTTTCAGCGAGAGCTCCTTCAGAAGGTCCATGATGTTCTCCGAGTCGCGCGATGACAGGCCCGAAGTAGGCTCATCCACATACAGCACCGAAGGCTCGCGGATCAGCTCCAGACCGATGTTCAGGCGCTTGCGCTGCCCACCCGAAATGGTTTTTTCCAGTGGTGATCCCACTTTCAGGTCTTTGGTTTCCGAAAGGCCCAGGTCGGCCAGCAGGCTGTGGCATTTTTTGGCGATCTCTTCATCCGTCAGGTTGCCGAAGCAGAGCTTGGCATTGTAAAACAAATTCTGGTAAACCGTGAGCTCTTCGATCAGCAGGTCGTCCTGCGTCACGTGGCCGATCACGCCTTCCACCGATTTTTTATCGACGTGGATGTTCTTGCCGTTGATGAGCACCTGTCCGCTGCTCGGCACTTCCACGCCGTTCAGCACGTTCAGGAGCGTCGATTTGCCGGCGCCAGAGCCACCCATGATGCCGATCAGCTTTCCGCTTTCCTCGCGGATATTGATGTTGCGCAGGCCCAGCTTCCCGCCTTTGAACTTGTACTCGATGTTTTTGGCTTCGAAGGAGATCCGCGCCTTGGAGCTATCCGCCAGGAAGCGGCCGATGATATCGCTGTAATAGATCGGCTTTACCTTCGAATTCCTCAGGGAGGAGCCCGGCGTTAAAATATGCACCCGCTCCTTGGAGATCCCCTGGCCGTTGAGCTGTAGCTCGATGTTCCCATAAATGCGCAGCGCATACATGCCTACGCTGTTGATCTGGATCACGCGAACATCCGAGGTGAGCGTGTCGCAGTAAATATGCTTGCAGGCATTGTTATAGCCGTTGGGTTTGTTGTTGATGACCAGGATATGGGGCGTGTTCGGGATCTTCTCGGCCGTATCCTCTACAAAGGCCCTGAGTTGAGCAAACTCCTCATTGGAGATGTTGAAGGTGTCTGCCACCGTCACCACAAATTCATTCTCCTGCTCGGAGATCTCATCACTCGAATAAATGAACTCCAGCAAACGGATCAGCACGATGACCTTCTGCGGCTGCTCCAGCTCCTGGTTGATCTGCGTACAGATCTTCAATACCTTAACGGAGTTGAGCGAGGTACGTTTGGCCGTGCCATCCTTTTTTTTGGAACTTGACTGTTGGGCTTCGATGAACTCGTCGAAAATAACGAGGTACTTTTCAACCTGTTCCTTGTTCAACTGTTGTTTGAGGAATGACTCAACAATAGCACGACCGGTATTGGTAATTCCATCAACCTTAGCGATGATGGCGAACATCTGCATTAAAGCCCTTAGTATTCGTTCACTCATATAGTTTGATTAGTGGGGTGTTACGGACAAATACGAAAGTTACTAATTATTAATAATTTAACAAATTTCCTTTCAAGTTTTAATCGATTATTTTAGGGCCGTGATTAAATTTTGTATTGTAAAAATGTTTATAGCGTATTTTTGCGCGGGCTGAGGCAAATTTGAAGGCAATAATTGACGAATGGCGTCGAAAATTATGAATACATTGGGAAGGGAATACAATCCGGCTGAGATCGCCGCGAAGTTTATCAATCAAACCAGCAAGCCTGTGTTTTTAACCGGAAAGGCCGGCACCGGGAAGACCACATTTTTAAGGAACATCATTGAGCATACGCACAAGAATGCCATCATCGTGGCGCCCACAGGCATTGCCGCGATCAATGCGGGTGGCGTTACCATTCATTCGCAGTTTGGCCTTCCCTTCGGGCTCTTCGTCCCCGACAGCAGCTTTAAGATCGATACCTTCCAGGTAAAGATCAACACGCCTTACACGATGGTGAAGCACCTCAACATGCGCGATCAGAAGCGCAGGCTGCTGCAGGAGCTGGAATTGCTGGTGATCGACGAGGTGAGCATGCTCAGGGCCGATCTGCTCGACACGATCGACTTTGTGCTGAAAAGTGTGCGTCGCCAGCAGCACAAGCCTTTCGGCGGTGTGCAGGTGTTGTTCATCGGCGACCTCATGCAGCTGCCGCCGGTAGTGAAGGAGGAAGAGTGGAACATTCTGAAGCAGTATTACAACAGCATTTATTTTTTCGATGCGCAGGTACTGAAAAACGAAAAGCCGGTTTACATCGAGCTCGATAAGATCTACCGTCAAACGGATTCCACCTTCATCAACCTGTTGAATAACCTGAGGAATAATACGGTGACGCAGGCGGATATTGATTTGCTGAATACCCATTATAAGCCGGATTTTGACAGCCGCTCGGCACGCAACATCATTACGCTTACCACGCACAACCATAAGGCCGATGCGATGAATAAATCGGCTTTGCAGGAGCTTAAGGGCCGCTCTTACTTTTTCAATGCCAGGATCGAAGGGGAATTCAACGAATATGCCTATCCCGTGGAAGCAAGCCTGGAGCTGAAAGTAGGAGCGCAGATCATGTTCATTAAAAACGACATCAGCGGCCGGCAGCAGTATTTCAACGGAAAGATCGGTGTTGTTTCTGCCTTGAGCGATAAAGAGATTGAAATTGATTTCAGGGACGGGAGCAAGCCCTTTACTCTGGAAACTTACCAGTGGCGCAACATCAAATACGAGCTGGACCCTGTCACCAACGAGATCGATGAAAAAGACATCGGGGAGTTCAACCAATACCCGATCAAGCTGGCCTGGGCCATTACGGTGCACAAAAGCCAGGGGCTTACCTTCGAAAAAGCCATCCTCGATATCAACAGGGCCTTTGCGCCTGGACAGGTATACGTGGCCTTATCGCGGCTCAAATCGCTCGATGGCCTGGTGCTGACCTCGCCTGTGCAGTTCAATGCCATCTCCCAGGATAAGGCGCTGGAAGAATATGCGAAGCTGAAACCTCAGCAGGAAGAGGTGAAACAGCTGATCGACCAGGAAACGGTCTTCTTTTTAAGGGCCTACCTGTTGAAGGTCTATGATTTTATATGGCTTCACAGCAGCCTCAGGCATCACCTGGAAAGCTATACAATGGCGGAGAACAAATCCACCAAGCAAAAACACCAGCGCTGGGCGGAGGAGCTGTTCGCCAGGTTCGAACCGCTGAAACAGAATGCTGATAAGTTCAGCAGGCAGATCCATGCTATTTTTGAGAGCAGGGAAGAGGGCTATCTGCAGAAAGTGCAGGAGCGCCACCTGGCCGCAAAGAATTATTTCTACCCGGTGCTTAAGGAGCTTTCCAAAAGCGTGTTGGTGCACATCGAGCTGCTGAAGGAGGAAAAGCAGATCAAGCAGTACCTCGAAGAGCTGCTTGAGCTGGAAGGCTTGCTGTATAAACATTTGCAGCAGCTCGATAAGATGTCGCTGGTGCTGGACCATGTGCTGAACGGCACGGAATTCGACAAGCAGAAGTTCAGGCAAAGCTCCGCGCAGCATGAGCGCCTGGAGCTGGTGAAGCAAGGCATCGCCATTACGGAGAAAGCCGCTTTTGAAGAGCGGAGAAGCAAAGCGGCTTCCGGCAAAGCCAGAAAAGAAAGAAAGCCACGTGAACCGAAGGCAAAAAAAGAACCGAAAACCCCGAAGCCGGACACCAAAGCCTTAAGCTTTGATTTGTACAAAGAAGGAAAAACGGTTTTCGAAATCGCAGAGCTCAGGCAAATGGCCATCACCACCATCGAGAACCACCTGGCGCATTATGTAAGCCTTGGGATGATCCCGGTAACGCAATTCGTCCCTAAAGAAAAACACGAAAAGATCCTGGAAAGCTATCGAAAGCACGGCGATGGATTGGCAAATCCGATCAAGCAGGAGCTTGGCGACGACTATTCTTATTCGGAGATCCGCTTTGTGCTTGCTACACAAAAACACCTTAAGAAGTAATGTGTATAGAACATTTAACCACATAGATACATAGGGACATAGTGATGACAACAAAGAGAGAACACAGAGTTAAGCTATTAGGTCTATGATCGCTTTCTGTTCTCTATGTTACTTCTGTGACTATGTGGTTAAAAATAGAGGCAGGAGGATCATTTCACCCGCTCTACGTATTCGCCCGTCTCTGTGTTGATTTTCAGCTTATCGCCGTTCACGACAAAGATGGGAACCTGGATCTTGATGCCACCTTCCACCTCAGCGGTTTTCAGGGTCTTATTTTTTACGCCTTCCTCTGTATAGGTTACCTCAAGCTCCACATACTGTGGCAGGGAGCCATTCAGCGGCTTGTCGTTCTCATCGAAGCGGATCTTCAGGATCATGCCTTCCTGCAGGAACTGGATGCTCTCGGCAAACAGGATCTTCGGAATATGGATCTGGTCGTAGGTTTCCTGGTTCATGCACACGAGGAAATCGCCATCCATAAACAAATACTGCATCTCATGCTCGTCCACACGAATAAGGTCGATCTTTTCACCGGAGCGGAAGCGGATCTCGCTTTGCTTACCTGTTTCTACGTTGCGGCATTTGCAGGAATAGATGGCATTTCCCTTGCCGGGAGTAATGTGGTCATAGTCCAGCACCTGAACCAATTCGTTATTGTAGCGGATAAAGCAGCCTCTTGAAATATCAGATGTCGTTGCCATGAGATGTGTTTTAAATAAAGCGGAAAGATACTATCCTTGCCTGAAACTACAAAGATTTTTAAATAGGATTACTTTGTAATTAAGAGCTATTTTATTCATATATAGCATCTTAGCATTGACCGCTGAAATCTTCTTTTTATTAAATAAGCCCATGTGTCAATGCATTCATACAACCCGGGAGAGCGTTCCCACACTTCGTCAACGCGTTCCCACACTTTGTCAACGCGTTCCTACACCTTGTCAACGCGTTCCTTCAACGAAAGAACGCATTCTTTTGATGAATCAGAATGTTCGTGCCCCGGATAAGATACCTTTTAGGCTAAATACAGGCTTATTTATTGTAAAATTTCTGTGTCTTTTTAACACATCTCTCTTATAGCTCTTATATATTATGTATTTACGATTACTTCTATGAAGCCTGTTGAGTTTATGATTCGCATCCCGGAACCTTGTCACGTAGACTGGGACCGGATGCAGGCGGATGCCCGTGGCAAATTCTGCCGGACCTGCAATAAGTCTGTCTACGATTTCTCTCAAAAAACACCCGCTGAGATCCGGGGTATTTTGCTTCAGCAGTCTCCCGGAAAAATCTGCGGATACTTTAAGGAAACACAACTCAACAGACCCCTCTCTGACATGCCGGATAAGCGTTTGGTAAGTTTCACAAGGCGGTTTGCCTTTGCTGTATACCTGGTTTTCGGTTCACTTTTATTTAGCTGCAAAACTATTCCGGAGCCTGACCAAAAACCTCAGGTAGAGTGGGTGGATGGTCCGGTATTTCAAAAAGGGAGATTTATAACCCATGATCCTGAGATAGATTCTACCAGGCGGATTTATGGTAAAGCAGATTATATGAAATATCTGCCGGAAGAGGTAACCGACAGCACCATGCAGCGTTCAGAATAGAAGTTATGTTAAACCCTGTATTTATAGGGTAGCTGCACTATCAGCATCACTGTTTTCTTAAGCCACTTACCATAAACTTCCCGCCACTTACAAGATGGCGATTCTTTGAAGGTGACTACTGTTATACATTTGATCCCGGGTACCCTTATGGAATTTTTTGTTTAACCGCCTCTCAATGTAAAATCGTTATGAAACCAGCTGATTTTATCGTTCGTATTCCGGAGCCTTGCCACGAGGACTGGAACCAGATGCAACCCGATGCCAAAGGCAAATTTTGCAGCTCCTGTAGTAAAACCGTCGTCGATTTCTCCAACAAAACAGATGCGGAAATCAAAACCATTCTCATCGGGCACAAAGACCAGAAGGTCTGCGGACACTTTAAGAAAACACAGATCGACCGCCCTTTGATGCCAGGCTACGATCTTAATCATCCTCCTAAAAACCTCAGCCTTACCAGGACCTTTGCCATTGCGTTGTTTCTGGTGTTCGGCTCTCTGCTGTTTAGCTGCAAAGACGAAAAAGGGAATGAGGTAAAAACAGATCCCGGGATCCCGCAGATGATCCTTGGGGATATACAGGCTCCGCCGGTTCCGGATTCTCTCAGCAACGTCCAGGCGCTTACCGGAGAAGTGCCAATCGACAGTACAGAAGCTGTATTCGTAACCGAAGAAATGGTCAACGGAGGCATTGGCTTTGATGAAGGGCATGTGGTTGAGCCTCCCCCGGTAAAAGTAATAGATCCGCCGGAAATGGTTATGGTAGGGATGATTGCCTATGATCCTCCGGCACTTAAAGATACCGTTACAGATCGCCCGGTAATAGATTCGAGC
>Ga0233425_10011015_pt1 | contig 10734 bp, 6 predicted proteins | sample Watercolumn_Towu_2_FD_181712 | JGI IMG/M metagenome (GOLD analysis project Ga0233425, IMG submission 181712) | Freshwater microbial communities from Lake Towuti, South Sulawesi, Indonesia - Watercolumn_Towuti2014_140_MG | ecosystem: Environmental > Aquatic > Freshwater > Lake | place: Indonesia...
AGGCGACAAAGAGGTTGTCTTCTGTCGAGCTTCGTTACTTCTTGACCTGGAGCTTGGCCTCGGCCTTTCCGCCCTCCGGCACATCCACCTCGGCCTCGATCTTCCCCGCGAACGGATGCCAGGCCACGATCTTGTGCTTGCCGGCCGGGACGTTTTGGATCTCGAAGCTGCCGTCATCCTTCACCACCGCATAGTGCGGGTTGGAGACCGGCAGGAAGAAGGACTGCATGAACTCATGCTGGTCGCACTGGAGCCGCAGCATGGAACCCTGCTTGTCCTTGCGCAGCACCGCCGGCTTGTCCAGCTTCGAGCCCTTCTCCGCGAGACCGATGTTGAAGATCGTGGTGGAGCTAGCCCCCATCACTTCGAAGGAGTGCGGGTTGTGCAGCACGCCCTTCACCGACTTGGGATCATCAGGGTCGTTATCGTGATTCTCCACGTGGAAGTTCTTCTGCTTGACCACCACGCCCGTGTAGGGCAGGAATTCGCAGAACTCCGCCACCACCTCGGTGCCCTTGTAGCCATCTGTGAAGGCCTTGTCCTCGACGTCGGTCACGGCCACGACCGCGGCCTTGAGCCCGCCGTCCTTGCCGACCTCAATGGTCTTGAGCATGCGCTTGTCCCCTTGGGAAAGCTCCTTCTTCGGGATCTTCGGACAGAACTTCGGGTTGGGGAACTTGGAGAAGAGGAATTCCTTCTCCTCCGCCTTGCCGGCGTAGGTCACCTTGCCGGTGATCGTCCCACCCGCATAGGAGGTGAGGGGCGCTGCCAAGAACGCCACCACCACCAGTGCAAACATTGCGATGAATAGACCCTTCTTCATAAGACTGCCTCCTTGGTGATTGAAACCCTTGAACCCCAACGTGATCCCCTGCACCTGTTTACCGAATGCGAATGCACCCTCAGCAACCCAACCGACACCCACCTCCCCTTCTGCGACAGGCGAAGGAGGCGACCACCAAGCTCAACCGTTGATCGGAGCGCTCACTGGCTGTGTGTAACCTGGTTTTTGGAGGGCCGTTCTGCGGTTACAGAAGCGTCTCGTATACAGCAATTCCCATATGGTTGTCAACGGGAAAACGGACTCTCTAAAACTCCTTTGCTTTTCAATTAGTTGTCGATGGGTTCATGGCGAAAAGTATCCGACCGAGTGCCCCGCCCGCTGTAGCTCGAACTGCATCATCCTGGTCTTTCAGCGCTTTCTTTAAAATGGAGAGCGCGTCTCTGCCTCCGATCTGGCCCAGCGACCTCGCCGCCGCGATTCTCGGCCTCGGAAGAGGATCGCCGAGCAGGAGCTGGAGAGCGCCGACGACATCATTTCCACGACCGTTTCCCATCGCCTTGGCCGCTGCCGCTCTGATGCCGGGATCGGTCATCCCTGTGAGGTCACGGATCGCTCCGGCGCATTCACTGTAGGGAGTCCCGAGACGAAGAAGGGCGGCCAGGGAGGCGGCGCGCACCGCCGGATTGGCGTCGCCCAGCAATTTTTTTAATGCGGGGATGGAATCAGCGGATCTCCCCTCCCCCAGGCTCACGGCGGCGGAGGCCCGCACTGCGGGGATCGGATCGTTCAGCACGTTGATGAGCGCGGGCGTCGCCTCGGGCAGCCCCCTGTCACCCAAGTCGCCCAAGGCCGTGGCCGCCGCCCCTCGGGAGGACGGCTGCGTATCCGAAAGCGCTCGCAGAAGTATCGGAAGGGCCCGCCGGTCCCGAAGATCGCCCAGCATCCGGAGAGCCGCGCCGCGCTCCTCGGGATTCGGCGCACCAGCCGCCGCGCTGATCCGATCCCAGGTTTCGGTGCGGCCCAGCATGACCAGCGCTCCCGCTGCGGCCACCCGCACCGTCGGTTGCTCATCGGTAAGCGATTTTTCGATCAACGGGATCACGGACCGGTCACCGGATCGGCCCAACCCCTTCAGCGCGGCCGCCCGCACCACCGCGGCTTGATCTTCCATCGCCTTGCGAAGCCTGGCGGAGCGCTGACCGGCCTTGAGCCGCCCCAGCCCCTCCGCGGCCAGTGCCCGCACAAGACCGGATCCGTCGCTCAGCCCATCCTCGAGATAAGGGACCGCCTCGTCGGAATTCAACTCCTTCAGCGCGGTGTAGGCGGCTCCCCTCATCTGCTCCCGCATATCCTGCAGAACCGGTGCGATAAATCCGACCGCGACCTCGCGCAGGAGCAGATTGTCATCCTTGCCCAGCTTCTCCTCCAGCCGTTCATACTCCTTGAGCGCCTCCACCGGTCGCCCGAGCCTGACGAAAGTTTTGATCTTCAGCCGAAGCGACCCCGGTGTCGCAACCTCTTCTTTCGTCAACCGGTCGAGCAAGCCAAGCGCCCTGGCGTACTGACGTTGGTCAAACGCGGCCTGCGCCTCCTGGAACGTGTTTGATTGCTTGGAGCTTGCCGCCGGCAGGGCCTCGCTCACGTCGCACAGAAACAGCAGTGGCAGGATTGCGGAAACGAGGAAGGAACGGCCGCAAGGCCGGGAAGGCTTTCGTCTTACAGTCAGACCGGGCAAGCCAGGCATCCTACTACTGTTGACGTTCCACGAGCGGGACAATGTCGAGGGGCCGGCCCAGCGTGCCGGGTCCGAACCGAGGATTATCCATCACCTGGTGGGCGGTCCGGCGGCCGGTCGGAGCGGCCAGCGAAAAGTTCTCCGTCAGGGTCCCGTTCGGACCCACGATGACCGGCCGCTCCTCCATGATGCCGACCTGCGGATGCCAGGCGATCAGCTTATAGGCCCCCGGCGGCACGCCGTTGATGGTGAACCGTCCCGAGGAGTCAGTGAGGGCGTAGTAGGGGTTGTCGATGGCCAGCGCCCAGCTTTCCATGTACGCGTGAAATCCGCATTGCATGAAGAAAATCCGGCGTCCTTTGCTCAAGTAGATCGGCCCCAGCAGGGACTTGCTGGGCTCATGGTTGTGCGTGGCGTGCAGGTCGCCGCGCCTGTGCAAGAAGTTCATCGGCAGCGGCGAATTGAAGAGGACGCGCGCCCCAAGGTGGGACGAGGTTTCGTAGGCCTGGATGTCGTGCATGACCGGGTCCATGTTCACTACTTCGATCGCATGGCCGTGGCGCACGACCGTCATGAACGGCAGAAACCGACAATCGCGGGCCTCCACGAGCGGCACCGACACGTCGAACGCCTTGCCTGCTTCGACCCCCTCCAGCATCACTACCGTGTCCTTCAACCCGCCGTTCCGATCGACCACGAAATCGTACAGCAGCCGCCAGCCGTTCCCGTTCGAGATCCGACCGCAATATTCCGGGTCCGGAAAGGTCACCAGATTGAACCCTTTCGGGAGCGGAACGGAGCCGGTCAGTGTGACGGTGCCGGTGATGGAGCCGCCGTTGACGACGTCCACCACTTCGTAGGCCGAGGCTGGCGCGGCAGAGAGCGCAAGAAAAAAGGCAACCGTCCCGACCACGTCTCGTATTGTTAACTTCTCACTTCTCACGTTTCACGCCTCACCCTTCGATGGACTCAGGGCCCGACTCGACTGAGCTCGTCGCAGGCCGAGCTTAGTCGAGGGGCATCTCACGCATCAGGGTTTCTGCAATTCCAGGGTCGGCTTGACATCGAGCGACTTCCCGAGGGCTTCCGGGCCGAAGTGTGGATTCTCGACCATCTCGTGTGCGCTTCGGCGTCCTTTAGGCGATTCAAACGTAAAGTTGGCCAGGACTGTCTGCTTCACGGGCACCACAATCTTTTGTTCGAGCGTTTTCCCAACCCCTGGATGCCAAGCAACCAGCGTGTATTGGCCCGGCGGGATGTCGGGGATCGAAAAGGTCCCGTCTGTGCCGGTCACCGCATAGTAGGGATTGTCTACGGCCAGCCCCCAGCTCTCCATATAGGCGTGGAACCCGCACTGCATGACGAAGATTCGACGATCTTTGGTCATGTGGATCACTTCTTTCATCGGCTCGCCGGGAATGTGCTTATGATACTCGGCGGAGACGCCGGATTTGGGGTGATGCGGGTTCATGGGCAAGGGCGTGTTGAACAGCACACGGGGGCCCAGATGCGACGTTTCGTAGGCCTGGATGTCGTGCATGACCGGGTCCATGTTGACGACGACCACGTCATGCCGGTCCCGGACCACGGTCAAGAACGGCATAAACCGACAGTCCTTCGCCTCAATGGTCGGCGGAGTGAAGGTAAACGCTTTGCCGCGCCCGATGTCCTTGATGAGCACGACCACGTCCTTCAAGCCGCCGTCGGGGCCGAATGTGAAATCCTCCAGCAGCCTCCAGCCGGTGCCCGTGGAGATCCGGCCACAGTAGACGGGGTCTGGAAACGTGATCAGGTTAAACCCCTTCGGGATCGGCTTGCCTCTGGTCAAGGTCACTTTTCCGGTCACGGTACCCCCGTCGGCAACCGTGATTTCATCATAGGACCGGGCTGGGGCCGCACCCAGCACCGCCAGGCAGACCACTAGAACAACGAGCACCTTCATGCCGGCCTCCGGCTCAACTCGTTCGAGTGGTTCCACCCGACAAGCACCTTATCCTACCTAAGATGCAAGAACAAAAAAAGGGGGAGCCCCGACGGCTCCCCCTCCAACCCAAGCGCTCCTTTTACCTCGCCGCAACCGGCATGACCTGCGCGGCCGGTTGCTCCACCTCCGCCTTCTTCACGCCCGTGGCGGCCCCGGCCAGCGGCAGAAGCCGCTGATCGCCGACCGGCAGCACGCGCAGATACCCCCACTGCCCGGACTGCGAGTAGGGTAGGCGCTGGTTGCTGTACACGTAGTCGCCCGCCAACCGGTAAGGTCCACCGGCCGAGGGAAGGAACGTATCGATGACCTCCGAGCCGGAGAACTCGACCACGCTGATCTGGTCGGCCCCCCGCATGTACGGCTCGATCGGCCACTCATGCTTCTCGACGCTGAACATCCCGTTCTGCTCGTTGTTCGCGCCCAAGACGTGGATCCGGACCGGATCGCCCGCATGGACCTCGATGATCGGCGTCACCGGATCCTCCGGCTTATCCGCCGTGCAGGGCTGGAACATCCTGCCCAACGAGCAGCCGGCTTCCTCCCGGTACTTGTAGGGCTCGGACCGGTAGTTGATGCCGGTCAAGCCCGCCACGTTCTGCACGTACGGCATGAAGCTGGTGCCGATGATATTGTCCTCGTCCTGGAAGAACAGCGCGACATCACGGTAATTGGCCCGCGTCTCATTCCCCGGAACCGTCCGGTCGATGATCACGTCGGCGACCCAACTGTTCTTCTGGGAGATGTCGGCCCCGGTTTTCGGGTCCCGATACTTGGAGCCCTTGGGACCGATGACGACCGCGCCGAACAACCCGTTCCGCGGGTTGGTCATCACGTTGCCCCAATCCCAGACGAGCGACGTGATCTCCCCGATGAAGGGATCCGCGTAGTAGGTGTAAGTCCGGCTCTCACCCGGAGCGATGGTCTGGTCTCCGGCGTTGTTGCCCACGTTCGCCCCCAGCGAATCCTTCGGATCGAACGCGAGGGAAATCGCCGAGAAGGAGGCCCGGCTGTTCTTCATCTTGTTTTTCAGGCTCACCTTGATGCAGTCCCCGACGTTCGCGCGGATCGTCAGCGGCATGGGCTGGGCGCCTTCCGCCACTTTGGAGACCTCTTCCTCCAACATGTAGATCTTCGCATCCGGGTTGGTGACCTGGATCTTCCGCTCGAAGTCCACCTCGATGGCGTCCGGTGCCTTGGGGTTGAACTTCATGGACGGATAATCGACCGCCACCACGTTGAAGGTCTTGACCGGCGCGTCAGCCGGACAGACCGGTCGCGGAGCCGGAATCTCATTCCGTCTCGAGTAGCCGGCCGGCAGCTTCTTCAGGTCCGGCTGCTCCTTGCCATAGACCCGGACGATGCCCCACCCGCCCTCCGAGAACTTGGAGGACCGGCCGTTGAAATGGATGTAGTCGCCCGCCTGAGCCCGAGGCCCGCCCGCCTGCGGGACGACCAGATCGTAACGCTCGGCGATCCCGATATGGATCGAGTTTTTCCGGTTGGCATCGCCGGCATACCGCTCGCTCAGGAACGTATGGCCGGACAGGGTCCAGACCATGGTCTCGTTCATGAGCGTGTGCAACAGCCGGAATACCATGGTGTCGCCGGCGTAGGCCCGCAGCAGCGGCGTGTAGGGGTCGCCGTGAATCGCGCTGTTGAAGATCTGAGAAGCCTCCGGATTCGTGGCCAGCCGCTGCGCGATCGGACCAGCCCGGAAGTTCAGACCGCTTCCCGTGGTGTGAGTCCCGCCGTTCAGGAACGGCATCGGGGTCATGTAGATTTTCTCGGGCATCATGAAGGACACGGTCTTGCCCGCTTCCAGGGCCACCTCGACCGGCTGTCCGGGCGGGTTCCCCGTCGTGACGATGTTGACCGTGTGCGGCACCGTGTCATGCACCTGGACCATCAACTCCCGGAAGCTGCCGTTGACGCCGTATCCGACCGGCTCCACCGTGCGGATGTCGGCGACCGGGCCGCTTCGGATTTCCTTCCCGGTCTTCGGGTCATGGTAAGTGGACCCGACGGGCTCGGCGATGAAGGTGCCGAACCCACCGTGTGGCCAGGTCGTGGCCCCGAACGCATGGTCATGCCAGAACACAGTCCCCACGTCCGCATCCACCCAGAACCGCTGCCGCACGAACTCGACCGTGACGATGTCGTTCGCCGGATGGTCGTTCCGCAATCCTCTCGTGAGGGTGATCGTGTTGCCGCTGATCGCTTTGATTCGGGCCACCTCGTTCCCCTTCACGTTATCGGCCCCGACGAGGATCTCCGTGTTGACATGGTACTGGGCTGCATTCCTGACGGTGATGCTCGTCGCGCCTTTTTTCGCCGGCGCGGTCAGAGCCGTATTCATCGGCGCGGGCAGCCCTTTCTTGTTCTTCTTCTCCAGCATCGTGAACGGCCGCACTGACTGCTCGTAGGAGAAGCCGGTGATCACCCCGTCCGACGCCTGGTTGTCGAACTGGAGAAAATGCCAGTGGGTGTTGATCTTGGATGACTGGAAATTCGTGTAGTCATCGTCTTCCCACTCGCTGGTCAGCATCCAATCCAGGCAGTCGTAGATGTTCCCCCGGACGACCAACGGATACTTCAGGTCGTCATTCGCCCGGATCGCGGCCTCTTCCTCATGCAGCACGTAGATCAAGCCGTTTTGATCGACCACAGGAGGCTCTTTGCCCTGGGCCTTGGCGATCTTGATCGGCAGCTTGATGAAGTGGACGTTGTAGTGCTTGCGCCCGGCGTTTTCTGGACACAGGCTCCAGGCTCCGTTTTCACCCGGCTTGGCTTGCTCAAGGCTCGGATCCCCGCTCTCATCCCGGCGGATCATCTCCAGCCAAGGCGCGCCGACGTGATTGGGCGAGAACATCACACGCTTGCCGAAGTGAGGGGTCAGATGCGGCCAGGCGACCTTCCCCGTGGCCGGCTCGAACATAATCGGGTGCCGCTTGCCCGGATGCGTGGACTTGTACTTGGGATTGTCCGTCGTGCTTTCCTTCTCGCTCATCGCACGACTCCCGTCCCACACCCAATCCAGCACGGTTGCATCGTAGGATTGGATCTGGCCCTTCTCGTCGTCCTTGTGACCGGGCTTCCCCTGCGGCGGCAACTGCATCTCCACCCAATCCTTGATGTTGATCACCGCCGGGTTGGACTTCCAGTTGCTCTTGCCCTTCTCGACGATCTGGAAGGTCTTGCCGAACCAGTCCACCGTCGTGCCGATGAGCTTGTCGGAGATCACCCCGACCTTGATCCGGCCCTTCCGGTCCGGCAACTCGCGCAGGTCGGGCATCACGTCGTTGCGGTACTCGCCGACCTGAAGCGTGTTGTAGACCCGCCAGTAGCCCCACATGCCGGCGACATAATGGTGCGCGACGTGGCAGTGGAACAGGAAGTCGCCGGCCAACTGCTGGCAGAGGCCGGAGCCACACTCCGTTTCCAGGTCCAGCGCCTCGGACGGCCCGATCACTTCCACGTCCACCCGGTCCGTCTTGTGCCGGATCACCGGATACTTCACCGGCCCGTTGGTTGCCGTGGCCCACAGGTTCATGTCGTCGATCGCCCGCGGGCTGCGCGGCCAGCGGATCGTTCCACCGTGCGGATGGTGCGAGTGGAAGACTTCCGACCCACCGTGAACCAGCCGGAACTTGGCCGGGTCGCCCATGTAGGAACGAGGAATCGTCGGTGCGGCGTCGCCGAACGTGTACGAACTGTAGCCCATCGACTCGTCCTCGAACCCGAAGTACTCATGCTGCACGTGCATGTTGTTGATGCCGAAGGGCTCGCTCCGGTAGTTGATCGCACGGCCGCCCGGCCGATAGGCGTCGGTGAGCGGGTCGCGCTGGGGCAGGAAGTCCCCCTTCTTGTTGACCGGACGGAACGCCTCGTCGCCGACCTCATGGTAGATCAAGACGAACTCGCGGAAGTCAGGACCGGTCCCGTTCTTAATGATCGATTGCCAGCCGCTGCGCTGGGGGGTGGGCTCGCCGGTGCCCAGCGGCTCCAGATACTCGGATCCCTTGGGCTCCACGACGAAGGTGCCGAACAGCCCCATGACCGTCAGCTCGCGATCGTTGCTGAAGGAGTGGAACTGCCGGCCGCCCTCCTGGGTGTTCGGATGGATGTACCATTCCAGGTCCACGCTCTTGTCCTTCTCCACGATGGACTCCGGATTGGTCGTCGTGGCCGGTTTCCCGGTCGCGCTGACCACCATGCTAGAGCCGTGGACGTGCAGGCTCACATCCTCGCCGCCTTCCAGCTTGTTCTGCAGTTTGATCTTCACACAGTCGCCCTGATTGGCGCGGATCACCAGCGGCTGAATCCACTGGGCCTGGACGCCGGGAAGCACCGCGCCGGGATCGTAGCCTTCCTTCTCGCGGGCGGCCTTGTTCTTGGCCTCTTCCTCCCGCACCTTGTCGAGGTTCTCCGTGAGCGCGTACATGTAGCCGGGATAGTAGTCCAGCCACTGATTGAGCGTGATCTCGACGTTGATGGCCGACACGTCATAGGCTCTGACCGGAGCACCGGCCGGGCACCGCCCCCCCTGCACGGCCGACACGGGCTCGACCCGCGGGTCGGACACGAGCAGCATATCCTGCCCGCCCGCCCCGTACTGGTGCATCATGGACATGTTGTTGTAGAGCCCGCTCGTCTGTTGGGCCTGGGCATCCTGCCCCATCTGGAGCATGATGCGCTGGTGCTGCTGCTCCACCATTGCCGCTCGACCCGGACGCCCGGACATCGTGTCCTCGACGACGGTCTGCCCCTTGAGCTTTTCAGCCCAAGCCGGCATCTGGTGCGACATGGCCGTCTGCTGGACGGTGGCGTGGTCTGCGTGGGGTGAAGATGGCTCAGCCGACACAGTCAGCGGGAGCCCTAACAGGATCCCGCCGACCAGCAGGCCTACGAAACGACTGGCAGTGTGAAGTAACACGCTGGGGTAATGCATTGGACCGGCCTCCTTAATGCAGTACGTAAAATGACCCTGACGGTTGATGGTGAATGAGGTGTTACATGAAACCTGGTAGGGGGTTGGTGCAGCCTCCTGCTTACACCGGTAACTCGTGATCCGCAGGTAACACTTTCTGTCCGACGGAGGAGCCAACGATACTCAAGTTGGCCTCCCTCTGTCAACCCCTTGTCTCGGGTGCGCCTCGACAGTGCAAATTGAGGCGCAGGAGGAGCCTGATGGGCGAATCAGTCTTCTTCGGCTGGCTTGAAGATCGTCTCGGCTGGGCGCGGCCCCAAGGTCGGTTCTGAATGGAGGGTTGGCGGCGGCGGCGTAGCGGGGTGCGGTCCGGCGGGCAGCCATTCGACGAACAGGGTCAAGCCGGCGAGCAGGAGGCTGCCCACGATCAGGAGCAGGCTGATCGTGCGGACGGTGCCGGCCCCCTCCTCCCGCATGACCTTGGCGACCTCGGCCACGGCCTTCAGCAGGTTCTCCAAGGCGGTGCCGACGAGGACCATCTTCGGCCCGGCGTTGTCCGCGGCGTGCACCTCCGCACGATGCTGGAGCGCCGCGGCTTCGCGCGGCGAGCCCGCGGCCCAGGCTTGCGTCAGGAGCCCCACGGTCTGCCGGGCGGCCGCAAAGTAGCCGTCCAGGCTGGCCCGCACGGCCTGCAGCGCCGCCTGCTCTGCCGGGCCGCTGCGCCCGGTCCGCCCGCTGGCCGCCGCATACCGCTCCACCGCCTGATAGATGTGGGCACGCTGATCAGGCAGGGACGCGATGATGCGCTCGAACTCCGGCTGGCTCTTCGCTTCCAGGGCCCGGATGATGGTGGTCCGGTACCGCATCAGGTCGGCCATGATGTGGGCCAGGTCCGTGGCCGCCAAGGTATATTCGGTGTACAGGATGCGCAGGTCCTGATCCACCCGCGTCATGGCCTGGGCGCTCACCCACCCCAACCCCACGACGAGCACGCTGATCAGCACCTGGGTCCACCGGGGACGCGTTCCTGCCCATCGCACCAGCGTCGACACACTCACCTCGCGCAGCCGCGGCCCCCGCCCGGGCCGGGCTCCTTTTCTTCCGCTTCCTTAGAGGAAGGGGGCAGCCAGCCCGCAGGCTCGCTGCCCCCTCCAACGGTCCGGATGCTGGCGTGGGTTTACAGCCAGTTCACCCGTTCGGCGGGCCGGATGTAGATGGGCTCTTCGATCTGCTGCCGCACGACCTCCTTGCCCGACTTGTTGAACCCCAGCACGGTGTCGTTGTACATCTCGAACCGCTTCCCG
>Ga0233425_10011016_pt1 | contig 10734 bp, 4 predicted proteins | sample Watercolumn_Towu_2_FD_181712 | JGI IMG/M metagenome (GOLD analysis project Ga0233425, IMG submission 181712) | Freshwater microbial communities from Lake Towuti, South Sulawesi, Indonesia - Watercolumn_Towuti2014_140_MG | ecosystem: Environmental > Aquatic > Freshwater > Lake | place: Indonesia...
GGATTTCATAGCGTTGATCGGCAGGGCTGCCGCACCCATGCGGCTCCCGCGCCGGGCACGGCGCGCGACCTGGGGTGGGAGGCAGACCAAGTCCTGTGAGCGGACGGAGGATTCATGGCGCCAGTCTCGCAAAAGGCCGGTGGGAAGGGAAGTGCTTTGCGACGCCGCCTCGCGGCCCCGGCCTCTCCTTCGCATCGCAGCCTGCCCAGCCTGCGGGTACAGGTTGCCCCCACCGGTTTGCGACTTTCACGTCGCCCGTACTGGCAGAGTTGACACAGCGCTGCGCTGGAGACCTTGATGGACGAATCCGTTCGGTGGCTCGTTGCGTCTAATCCCGTAACACCCCCGCACCAGAAAGTTGCTCTCGATCCCTTCGACTTGGTCGTAGGTGCCACAAGGCGGTGACGGAAGCGGTCATGGAGCGGGGCTTTCGCCTGGCGACGATCACCAGAGAGATGGTGTCGTTTCAGTCCATCCGCAAATCGAGCCTGTATGTGCACGGTGATCAGCCGCGCCCCGGTCGGCGGGGGTCCGGGACATCGGCCGATGGTATCACGGGAGCAAAGGCCTCACGCTCGACGTGAAGCCTAAGGCCTTCGTAGATTTGCCGCATACCTTCTTCATCACCGTTGGCAACTGAGATGATGAGGTTCATACAGATCATCCTAGCGCTGGTGACGTTGTTCAATTCCTCGTCTGTGAACACCCTGGCAGCAAAGTCAGGATTGGTGGGAATCTCGACGTTCTGAATCCACCATTTGTCGATCTTCTCGACGAGGAGGAAGGCGCCACTCAGAAAATCCAATCGCACCTCACAATCGGCCTGGCCCAAGAATTTTGGTAGTTCGTGAGCGATCTCGTTGCGATGCTTCTTCAAGCTCTTGAGTAGCTCGATGTCGCCATCAGAAACCGCCTGCCGGTTCCTAAACCACAGCGCCGAGGCGATCAAAGGGTCTCGATGCAGGGAAAGAACGTTTGTCTTGTAGGCCGGGCTGGGTTTGCCTTCTCCACTGGCCGACCATTTGTGCGTGAAGAAGTCCTTTGGACGACCGATTACACTCTCTTTGAGCAACTCCCAGCATGTGATGTAGATGGATGCTCGAATGAGATTCTGTTTCAGCGACTCCGGATTAAGGAATCTCAGCCATCTGGCCGTCGTGCCTGGGCTCATAATCAAATATCTAGAGCACGGGGCCCGTGGCAGAGCCACGCTGTAGGCCCCGCACGCTTGCTTCTAGGGCTCGACATCAATGTCCAAACCCAACTGGCGAGCGGCCTCTCTCATCCCCTGAATCGCAGGGCTGTCGGGACTGACGCCCTGTTCGTCGTCGAAAGCTAAATCCAAATCCACGCCGAGTTTCAGCCTCTTCGGCTTGAGGTCGGCAGAGGGCTTCACGAAGCATCGGAATAACTCGTGCCAGCTCTCAATGGGCACTGCCCCCGACACTTTCAGCTTCTTGACGGGCTGCGTTATCGGCCCGGGCTTGTCGGGCGGCTGTTCACCCGTACCCGCTCCCCCACTTGTAGTCGTTGGCGGCTGCGTGCCCGGTTTCGTTTCAGTGCCGCCGCCTGTTGCTCCCCCCGTCGTTGTCGGTGGAGCCTCGGGCGAGAAGGGCGGGATAATCCACAGCCCCTCTTCGTCCGGGTCAATGTTCACGTACTCGCCGCACCACTTCCGCTGAAGGTTGTCGAGTTTGAGTCCTCGCCCGATGCCTACCAACCGTTCCTTGCACGCCTGCGAGAATCCCTCCACTACGGCGTGCCGGGACGCAATCATCGGTTTGTCTGTGTGCCGAAGAAACGTCTCAACGGCTTCTTTGAGACGAACGCCGTCCCTCTCGGGGATGAGGTTCACTTTCTGCAAAGTGACCGTGCCGACTTTTCGCAGAATCCACTCTTCATCCTCCACCACGTGCTTCCACACAAGGCCGAGATGGTCGGCAAATGATGCTCGGGTGTCGGTGATTTGGGAAAAACCGATTTCCTGACCTTCAATCTGGGCTGCGCAGGTATATGCGCTGCCAAGCGATTCCGTGACGGACTTCCGGGCTGTAGTGAGCCGCCCGTTCAAGTCATTGCGTTGCTCTTCGTCAAGTTGGCTTCCGTAATCCTGTTTTACTGACTCAAGCACCTGGACTTCACGCAAGGCATTTCGCAGTCGGCCAAGACCCCGGGGAGACGGCAGGAGGAAAAGCAGCGTATTTCGGTAGTGACGCTCCTTCTTGCCGCACTTCTGGCTCAGGCGCATGACCGCTTCCTCTGCGGGGGATGCGACCAACGATGGCTGGCTGGCGTCGTCGGAATAGGCGCACGAGGGCGGCATGACGACCAAGGTAAGCGACTTCTGTTCCGGCAGGTCGGCTTCTGGGTTGACCAACACCCGCCATGAAGCCGGGCCGGGGCGCAAATCCCGCACTTCCTTTTGGAGTGCCTCAGTGATGTCGGGGTCAACGTCCCTGTTGGACAACTGATTCCGGTACTGCACGACCAACTTGTTCAGGGTCGGCTTCGTCCCAAACCAATACCGCTTGCCAAGGTTCCCCGCAGGCGCAGCGTGCAGGTAGAAGCCTCGGCCCTCTAAATCCAGCAACGCCCCATCCGAGTAGGCCCAATTCAACCCGGGGCGACCAACGCAGAGCTTCAAGTCCTTGGTGCTGTAGCCAGCCCGTTCTCCCTGTCCCCCAAACGAGCCAAGCATTGTCGCCGCTGCCAGTCCTTCAACGATTCGTTCCCGCACGTAATCCTGTCCCCGCTCCTCATCAAGCAGGACGGCATTTGCCTTGTCGCCGATCACGTCGTTGGCGACGACAGATTCATACTGAGCACCCCAAAGCCGGGTGAGCGCAGCGTGCATGGCGTCAACCGTCCATCGGACGTGGCAAGGTTGGATGAGCGTCTGAGATTGGGTCTCGTTTTTACGCCGCTTCCACAAGTCGGCAACGACGCTGGCCAGCAGGCGCAGCACGCCACGAGTGCGCTGAAAATCGCCGTGACTGCCCCAGCGCAGGTACAGCGCATCAATCAGGCTCGGATGGAACGGAAACGCAGCGACAATGCTCTCCCTGTAACTGGCTCGGGTTGCCTCGGTGGGGACTTCATTGCGGTGCTGCTGGTACATTTCCATGTAAGCGTCCGCTGCCGCCTCGTGGTCTTTCGGATCGCCAAGCGACTCGAACAACCGCCGCCGAACGACTTCGTAAATCTCATTGTCAGCGACGGGGGTGTTGTCAGCGGCCATGCGTCCGACACGTTTCTCAAGACGTTTGAGAATCTCCTCCCCCTTCTCGGAACTGGCGACTTCAATATGGCTCGCCGGGAGCGTGGCAACCACGGCTACACCCTTGACCTGCTGGGCCGATTCCGTGAGTTCCTGAAGAAAAGAGATGGTCTGGTCGGCCAGCGTGCTGTCATGCACCTTGACCGCTGATGCCGCCACGCAGTAGTCCGCAACCTCATCCAAGAGAATGAGGCACGGAGCAGCCTCTTTCAGAATCTCGACGAACAGTCCCTTCGGGGCGGTCTGCTTCTCATCGTTCGCACGGATATTCTCGTAAAGTGCCTTCCCGCCCAGTTGCAGAGCCAATTCGCCCCACATTGTCCGAGTGCGGATGCCTTGCGGGGTCTTCCGGCCCTGCGTGGCATCGCATGTCTGATTGGTGAACACAGCAAGCGCATTAACCTTTTTCGGGAGGGCATCGCCGAGCAACTTCCGCAGGTCGGCACAGGCCGACGAGCGACGAATCTTCTCGCAGTTCTGAGCCAAGTGCCAGAGGGCCACGAGGGCGTGGGTCTTGCCGCCGCCGAAAGCTGTCTGCAAACTCAAGATGCGATCCCCGGCTTCGGAGCTACCCGTAATGGCTTCGGCTGCTTTCTTGAGTACCCGGCTCAGACCGCCAGTCAGGTAGGTCTTTGTGAAGAAAGCATCTGGGTCGGTGTACACGTCGGGGGCGGTGCCTTGCACAACGGCCCAGAGGTTGGCGGCGAACACCGCTTCGCTCAACCGTCCCTTTTGGATGTCTTCATGCGGCGTTGCGACCGCATACCAAGGTTTCAGTTCTTTTGCCATCGTGTGATTCCTGTTGTGCCATCAAAAGCAGATCAGAGTAGCCGAGCCCGTTTGGCCTGAGTCCGCAGGGTTTCTCGTTCACCAAGGAGGGCACTGATAAGTCTCCAATCCTCAATGTCCCGGGGCAAAACCTCGAACAATGCCTGAGCCAGTTTCCATAACGGAGCATGGTCGGTCAGTTCGTGCTCGGCCAAGTAGTCCACCAGCCCGTCCCGATTCTCGGCTTTCCACAGGCGCAGGGCATGGTGTAACTGATCAATCAGCGGAGCGTTGGCCTCTTCGCCGAGATGTTTCTTGTCGGTGCGATCCTTCAGGAGTGCCAGCCGACAGGTTGAACCGTGGACGACAAACAAGCCACGCTGCCGAGCCATTTCCATCGCATCCTCAGAGTTGCCCCCCACCTGCACCACTAATCGGGCGTCATCCCATGCCTGCTCGGTCGTGCCGTAGAGGTTCGACCAAACGTAATACAACCGAGACTGCACATCGCCGGTGAATTCTCCTGCTATCGCTTTAAGGGCCGATCCCTTGGCGAACTCAAGGAGCGTGGGCACGTCCACAGGCGTACCGTCCGCTTTCTCCACTCGTTCGTACTTGCCGAATACTCCAACGGCCGGACCGTAGCAGGCCACGATCAGGTCAGCCCCTCGTATGCCGTAATCCCAGAACCGATGGACGTTTTGCTCAACCGCTTTTTCGATCTCTTTCCGCACTTCTTTGAAAGTCGCTGAACTGCCAACGATTCTTGGACGACAAACAACCGTAACGGAGGTTTCTAGCGAGGCTGTTCCCAACGCCAATACTGTGCTCTGCATCTCAGTAGCGATGGGCCACGTTGCCACGGGGCAGAATCCGGCATCAAACAAGGCTGAGATCAAGTCTGTCCAAGCTTGTGTCGTCTGGTGGGCGAACATTACTGACATTAGCTTCGGCTCTTTGAGGACACGCAGACACTCAGAGAAACTCTCAGTCAGCAACTTTCGATAGTGCCGATTCGCCTTATCCTGCGACCCGTGATGGCGGTGCTTGTGGCTGGTTGCTTCCTGCTCCTTGGGAGTCTGGGGCGTGATAAATACTTCAGGTAGGAGATCGCCGAGACTGCGTTTCAACCAAACGTAAAAGAAATCTGAGAGGTCAGCGTATGCGATCGAATTCCCATAGGGTGGGTCGGTCACTACGTAATCGCAGCATTTCGGGTCGAGGCTCAGCGTCGTTGCTGATCCGAGCATGATGGTCGGCGACACCTTACCGGTACCTGTGGCGGCTTCACGCTGCAAAACGTTGACCATGTATTCAAGCTGCGTTGAGGCAGTGCCCGAACTGTCGGCGAAAGTATTTGTTTCCGGAAAATCCCACATCATCGGAACAGACTGACCGCCAAAGGGAGTTTTCACGATTTCACTACCTGCGGCCCAACGACACATGGAGTTGCCAAAGACGGCAATGCGGTCAATCCACAGGGCAAGGTTGATGGCCAGTGCTTTCAGGTAATCAACGTCCATTTTCTCAGACCGCAACTGTGATACGGCTTTGTGCAACGCCTCGATAAAGTTCTGCATCACGACCAATTGACGGTGATTGAATAGTTGTCCCCATTTCGTGAAACCGTATAGTTCGAGGTTTATGCTCCTATGCGACCCAGCGTCGCGTGAGGCTTTCGGCGAGTTGATTTCTGGAACAATGTACTCCCCGGGAAGTTGGACTGGAATCTGTAGAGCCGTTTTGAAGGCGGCGAGATCAACCTCCTCGACAGCACGGTACTCCTTACCGCTTCGCCCCTCAACGACCACGGCAACCATCCGCTCCTTCATTCTCCCATCAACAGCGGCAGCACGGATGTCCTCCTCGGAAGTGTGCTGCTCGCAAAACGGACAAACCGCTGGGCCTCGCTGCAACTTTGTCCCGTCTGTCTGTCTTACGTCCCGTCCCTTTACGATTTCAAAGTCAATATGCTTCTTGGCTTTGTTGACTTTCATTTCGAGACCGACTTTGCCTCCGGACTTGTTACGTAGGAGCAAACTCCTCAGCAGCGGTATTTCGCCCCTGCATGTGGAATTGCCACAAGGCACCGTCCGTGCCCACAAATAGGCCAGTACTTGACGATTGTCGCTGCCTTTGGGGTAAAGATGCGAGAGTTGGCTTTCAACTTGGCTGAGAATCCTCTCTGCCCACTGCTCAAAATCCTTAACGAGGTTTTTGCCGTGGGTTTGAGGAAATTCGCAGGTAGCACGCAGAACAATGTGTGAGACCGGATTGTAATCGTTCGCAATCGCCCGGCAGCCCAACCGACTCGCTTCAAGCGGAATGGCTCCACCACCTGAAAACGGGTCAAGAAGAGTGGGTATCCTCCCACCGGTTGCTGGGGCAACCAACTCCCGGGCTATGCGCAGAACCTCCCGTCCCTGATGGTTGTCTGGGTCTGATGTTTCCCACTTCACTAGGCTCCGGTCGTCTAGGAGTTTTGAAGGTGCGGCTTCCTCTTCTCTTGTGCCCTTTTCAAATGCCAGTTGGCTGGGCGACCATTTTGCAATGAACGTCAGTAACCGATTGCGGAGTGTGTCCGAGATTCCTTCATACGGCCTATAGGGGTCACGGTCGTTGACCCACTCCTTACCCTCAACATAAGCCCTAAGCACGCTGGGGATGTTGTCCTTGAGCAATCGCTGAACGGCTTGGCGAAACTCTTTTGGGCAGTTGGGGTCATCGGGATCAGGAACAAGGGAGGCGAAGACCACGGCCCGTGAAGCGGCCAAAGGGCGTCTCGCCCACCAAACGTGCAAATGGGAGATATGGGCGTGATGGATGTTCTTGTCCCTTACCGATTCTGCCGAGATTTCCCGTATGGGCAGTGCAACTTCAATCAGCCGTGGGCACGTCATGGATTTCTTCTCCTCTGGTATTCCAATCACGTTCCTCGATCAAGAATTGCACTTGGCGGTAGAGCATCTCCGGTGTCAGTTGCGACATCGGATTCTGAATAATCCGCAACCGTCGTCGTTCGTCTTTGCAGAACGTCACGATGTAAAGAAACGCCCGATCCCCTAGTTGACGGAGTTTGTCCACTTCCGGGCCGGTGATTATCACGTCACCCGTTTGGGCACGGCCCTTTACCTCGATGAACCGCTTTTCTGCCGTGGGTGATTCCGAGCGGATGTCGTAGTGTTCCCCATCCTTGGAAACGTCGTACGGCGTCCAGCCCCGACTGCGCTCGTAGCGCATGGTCACTTGCATCGCAATCGCCTCAACCTCGTCATCCCGACGCATCGGAACACCGGCCTTCGGGGACTTGATTTCCTCAATCGTGGCCACCGGGGCAGGCACCACGACGGCTGAGGTCACTATCGTCGGCAGGTCAGCATGAAGTCTGAGCATGAGTTCAAGTTCTGCCAAGCGGGTCGCCTTGCGCTTCTTAAGTTCCTCAATGCGGTGTTCCAGCTTCTGCCGTTCCTCTGCATCTTCGTCGTCGCCGATCAACTGGGCTTGCTGCAAGTCGTTGAGTTCACTCTGAAGGTCCAAAATCAAGTCGGTGAAGGTCGTGTTCAGGTATTCCCGGCGCAGGTCGCACTCCTCCCTGCGATGCTGCTGTACCCGCTTCATCTCGTCGTCGGTGATGTGGTCGTACGCCCATGCTTGGATGTCTTCCGTACTTTTTTCAGGCAACGCAGGGAGTTCGGAGCGTTGTTCGGGCGGCGTGCAACTCAGGAGGTACGCTGGTGAAGTGGAGCGCATCCCCAAGGAGTCCGAGATCACCACGCTAAGTTGCTCGTGAGCCAGACGGCTCTTTTCTTCGTTGCGTCCGTCCTTGATGTTGGAGCGCACCAGCCAGATACGTTGTGGCTGGGAGATGTTGGGGTCAACAACGACAGCACCCTTGGCAAAGGCGTGTTGTGCCCGGCGAATTGCCCACCTGAGCATGGCCTCAAAGAGCGGGTGACCCGGCCCAAGCAACTTGGTGTGTTCGGGGATGCGCACCTTGCTGGCTACGCTGACCAGTGCTTTGTCGAACACGAACGGGATGTCGTATTTCTCTGCCACGGCCAGCCGATGCTGCCGGGCAATCTCAAGAATCTCGGCTGGCGTGCGTCCTAAATGGATAACGGGGAAGTGCTTGTCGTCGGTTACTGTCCCACCCGCTGCCAAGTATGCGTTCGTGAAGAATCGCTTAACGAAACAGGGCTGGAGACGATGTTCGTCGGACAAATCACGCAATTCCCGGGCGGCACGGAGATTCAGTCTAGAGGTCAGCGATTGTTTCTTTTGCAGTGTGACCAAATCCTTGGCCCGTTGCTCGAAACCACCCGTGAGTTTGTCCTCCGCTTGCTGGACTGCCTCCGTTGCACTTTCGGAATCAATGGACTTCTCAATCAGCCGAATGAGCGGTACGTCTTCCAGCAATTCGTCAATCACGTCGTACACCCTGTCCGTGCCCATCTGCTCTCGCATGGTGTCGAGTTTTTCAAGAACTCGGTGGAGCACCTGACCTTCACGGGTATTGATGGCGACGAGATTGTACACCCACACGTCATCGTCCTGTCCGTAGCGGTGAACCCGGCCCATGCGCTGCTCAAGGCGGTTCGGATTCCACGGCACGTCCCAGTTGATGAGGAAACGGCAGAACTGAAGGTTGATGCCTTCACCAGCAGCGTCCGTGGCTACGAAGATTTTTGCCCGGGTGCGGAATTCACGTTGGGCTTGTTTCCGAGCGTCAATGTCCATGCCGCCGTGAATCGTGACGACGGAATAGCCCTTCTTGGTCAAGCGGTCGGCCAGATTTTCCATCGTGTCCCGGTGCTCAGTGAAGATGACGAGTTTCTCCTCTTCGCTGCGGATCACGTTCGAGGAATCCAGTACCGACAACAGTTCCGAGAACTTGGCCTCGATGTGATTTTTCAGGCTCTCGGCCATGCGATGCAGCCCTTCGATCTCGGCACGTTCGTTCCGAACCTCCTCGGGGTCGTCGGTCAAAACCTGACGGAAGATGCGCTTGTCCACATCGGCCCGTTCTTTCTCATCAAGTTCCTCGTAGCCTTCAATGGCTTCGGGCACATCCTCCCCCTCGCCTTTGAGCAGCCTCTTTTTCTCGGCAGCGGATCGGGCCGGGTCGTTGAGAATCAGCAGTACCCCGTCAAGGGCAGTCAGGCGATTCGCCAGAGTCCGGGTGATGGCGTAGATGCTACTGGTCAGCCGCCGTTGCATGACCATCAGGGTCAACTCGACGTTGCGATTGCGCTTGGCCTTGGCCTCCTTGCGCCGTGAACGCACGTAATTGGTGACGGCGTTGTACAGTTCAAGTTCCTGCGGTGTGAGTTCGTAGCCCGTGGTCTTCGTGTGGCGGGGTTTGAAAAGGTCACGGCCATCCCAATCCACCATCTCTTCCTTTAGACGGCGCAGGAAAAAGCGATTGCGGGCGTTGTTGATTTTCTTCTCGTCCTCGAAGGCTTCGCCATAGGCGACGGTTGCCTCGTGGATGCGCTGCGTCACGAGGTCATCCTTCTGGAACAGGTCGTCGTCCAGCAGCATGAGCAGACGGCGGAAGGTGTCCTTGCGCCCACGGTGCGGTGTGGCGGTGAGGAATAGGAGATGATCGGTGCGGGGAGCGAGTGCCTCGACGGCTTGATACCGAGCACGCTTGTCCACCTTGCTACCGTATTCGTAGGCCGAGACCTTGTGCGCCTCGTCCACAACAATCATGTCCCACTGAGCATCCTTCGCTGCGCTAAGGCATCGCTCGTCTCGGGCGATGTAATCAATGGACGTGACGAATAGGCCGTCGTCCGAGCGGTTGAACTGACCCGGCTCGGCCTCAAACGACGCCCGATTGATACGGGTGAAACGCAGGCCAAACTTGTCTGCCATTTCGTCCTGCCACTGGCCCGTGAGACCGCCTGGCGTGATGATGAGCACCTTGCTAATCGTGCGGCGAAAGTGCAGTTCCTTGATGAGCAAGCCCGTCATTATCGTTTTGCCAGCCCCGGTGTCGTCGGCCAGGAGGAAACGAATGCGAGGGAGCGGGAGCAGGTAGCGGTAAACGGCCTCGACTTGGTGCGGAAGGATGTCCACCACGCTGCTGTTGACGGCGAAAAGCGGGTCGAACTGGTGGGCAATCCCAATTCGTTCGGCCTCGCCACCCAAAAGGAAAACCTGGGCATCGCCGTCGAAAGAATGGGCTTGGCTGCGAACCTTGACGAGTTGCGCTAACTCTTGGGCACTGAGGGGACGCTTGATTTCATGCTTGGATTGGAGCGTGACCCCCTCAACGAGCGTCTTCGCCCCAAACGGTGCGACCCGACGAACTTCAACGAGTTCGTTCGGCTCAAGCCCGGAAACTATGTCACCCGCGACAATCTTATGAGGCGAATTCATGCCGTAGCCAACAGGGCAGGGTACATAAAAGGGGTGCAGGCATCAAGAAACATGTGCGGCGGTGGCCAACTGCCAAACTGCCATCGGACTGACGTCCGACTTGTCCCGCCGTAGCCTTGGCGAAGGCGGATGCTACATGAGCGACGACAGTTTCCAGTGGCACCGAAGCCCGGGTGTGCCGTAGCCTGAGTCCATCCACGATGATGAGACTGGCGGGCAAAGTGGCGATAGTCACCGGCGCGGGCGAAGGAATCGGCCGCGGGATCGCGGTGGCCTTCGCGCGTGAAGGAGCCGATCTGGCCTTG
>Ga0233425_10011017_pt1 | contig 10734 bp, 6 predicted proteins | sample Watercolumn_Towu_2_FD_181712 | JGI IMG/M metagenome (GOLD analysis project Ga0233425, IMG submission 181712) | Freshwater microbial communities from Lake Towuti, South Sulawesi, Indonesia - Watercolumn_Towuti2014_140_MG | ecosystem: Environmental > Aquatic > Freshwater > Lake | place: Indonesia...
CGCCGCCCGGTCGGAAGCCCTGCGCGGCCTGTGCATAGAACATCAGGTCGGGATTGGCCTGCCACGCCAGGTTGAACTTGTAGATGAAGCCGTCTTCCTTGTTCTTGGCTTCGGTATAGGGGGTAACGACCGACGAGTAATGGATCTGTCCGACGTCGATCCGGCCGCCGACGCGCTTGCGGAAATCGTAATAGCGCGTGCCAGCGGTGAGGGTCAGCTGATTGAAGAATTCGTAGCTGAGTTCGACATAGGCCGCCTTCTGCTTCAGATAGTCGAAGATGGTGCGGTCGTAGGCGAGGGCCGTCGGATCATCGACATCGTAGAGCGAACCCGTTGCCGGATTGGCGGTCAGCAGCGTCGAACGAACAATGGTCTTGCGATCTTCGAGGAACAGGCCCGCCGTCCATTGGAAGGGGCTTTCGTTATTCGAGCTGACACGCAGTTCGTTGACCCAGTTCTTCACGCTCTGCGGCTGGTAGAGCGACGACTGCTGGATCGCCCGGGTTGCCGGCAGATAGCTGGCGAGTTGCGCATCGGTGCAGGTGCCGGCGTTGCGCAGCAGATATTGGCGGCAACCCGCCGCCGTGTCGCGGCCGTTGAACGTGTCGCCGACGTCCGAAACAGCGGTACGGTCACGGTCGAAATAGGAGGTCACGCCGACGAGCGTGAAGCCATCGAACTCATAATGCAGCGTGCCGTTGTAGATGCGGTTCTCGTCATAGTTGCCGGCACGTGCGCGGGCCGAAGTAACGTACTTCCGGCCAAGGTTCGCCGACGGCTCCAGGCGCCAGCCGGGGCTCTGGGTGCTGACCTTCTCATAATAAGCGGCGAGGTCGATTGTCAGACGCTCATTGGGCGTGAAACGGACCAGCGCACGGCCACCGGCCGCATAACCATCATTGATGTCCTTGTCGTTGCGCAGGAAGGGATCGCCGGCGGGGGTGCTGTCGATCACGTTCTTCGCGGTCGGATCGCTGGCGAGGATGACATTGTCCACATAGCCGGCGAACTTGTTGTAATAGCCGACGAAGCGGACAGCGAGTTTGTCCTCGACGATCGGCAGGTTGACCATCGCGTCGATCGAATAGCCTTCCTTGCCGCCTTCGACGGTCGACAGGTTCGCGCTGACCGCGCCCTCGACCTTGTCCGAACGGGGCTTCTCGAAGATGACGCGCAGCGTACCGCCCATCGAGCCCGACCCGAACAGCGTGCCCTGCGGGCCGCGCAGCACCTCGGCGCGCTCGACGTCGAACAGGCGGAAATCGGGGGTCGTGCCGGCGGCGTCGGAACTGGTCGAGACCGAACCCGAGACCGGCGTTTCGTCATAATAGACGCCGACGGTGGGTTCGCCCGAAGACTGGATACCGCGAATGAGAACGCGGCGTTGGCCGGGGCCGCTGTCGACGATGCGCAGCGAAGGAGCGTTGCGGGTAAGATCGGTGAAGCTCGACGAACCGGCTGCCGCCAACGCCTCGCCCGAGGTGGCCGAGATGGCGAGCGGCGTTTCCTGCAGGCGGGTGTTGCGCCGGAGTGCCGTGACGACGATGTCGGCGCTGTCGATCGCCTCGGAGGCGGTCGACCCGCCGTCCGTCGTCGCTTGCGCCAGCACGACGCCCGGCGACGCGATCAACGTGCCCGCCAAAAGAAGCGCCTTGAAGAGCGGCGCACGCGTGCAGGTTTGAATATTCGTCTTCATGACCGGCTTTCCCCTTTTCTGTTTGCGGCCTCCGGACCTCCCCGCCCGTTCGGCTGCACCGACTGTCATGGATCAGCCTATGACGAGTTCTGCCGAAGGTGCTTGGTTTGTTTCTAGGAAACACCGGACAAAACGCGGGCAATATATCATAATAGAGAATGATATCCGCTATTGGCCGATATGCACGTATCGGTGATTCGGTGGCAAAGCTGTCAGTAAGCCGCACATTCTTCGGGATACAATGTATCATGCCGTATAATTTACGTTAACATCACGGTTGTGATGTAAATCTGGCATATCCACTTTGATCGAATATTGTTCTGTATTGATTAAGTCGAGTGTTCCGCGCTCCGCGACGAGCTGCCTCCGCCACTCAGCCCGCGATAGATGCAGTGAACATCCAGATGAATATGATTTGGACGGGATAAGTATTGCGGCTGCACGCAGCTGCTGCGGAACCTGTCGACTTTGTAACATTGCGTCCATCTTCGCGTAATTTTTCTTATATGAGGCGCCCGGGTTACTGGCAGAGTGGTGATTTCTTGCCGGGCTGCAGACGAGCCCAAAACGCACAGCTGTTCATAGTCATAGCTGCGTCGCCGCCCGGCCTGACCGATTGTTGCGCCGCGTCCGCGCGAGGCGCAGGCAAGAGAGGAAAGCCGAATGGATGTGCCGTCAGGCGTCGCAGGCGACAGGGTCGTCGATTTCGATATCTTCAACCCGCCCGGGATAGACAGCGACTATTTCGCCGCCTGGAAGAGCCTGATGCAACCGGATGGGCCAGGCATCGTCTGGACCACCGCCAATGGTGGCCACTGGATCGCGACGCGGGGCGACGTGGTGCGCAGCCTGTGGGCCGATAGCGAGCGCCTGTCGAGCGAGGTCCTGGCGGTGACGCCCGGCCTGGGCGAGATGATGAAGTTCATTCCGCTGCAGCAGGATCCGCCCGAGCACGGACCGTTTCGCCTGTCGGTGATGAAGGGGCTGGCATCGCGCTATGTCGTCGCGCTCGAGCCCAAGGTCGCCGAGGTGACGCGTGAGCTGATCGCGACGATCAAGCCCGCCGGGGCCTGCGAGTTCGTCGAAGAATTTGCCGAGATCCTGCCGCTGCACATCTTCCTGACGCTGATCGATGTACCTCTGTCCGATCGCCCGCGTCTCCGCGCGCTGGGCGCGCAGCTTACGCGGCCCGATGGATCGATGACGGTCGAGCAGCTGCGCGATGCGGCAGACGATTATCTGCGCCCCTTTATCGAAGCGCGCATGGCCAATCCGGGCGAAGATCTGTTCAGCCGGATCTTTGTCGCGGGCGTCGACGGTAGACCCTGGACGATGGACGAAGCGCGGCGGATGTGCCGCAACCTGCTATTTGGCGGGCTGGACACCGTCGTCGCGATGATCGGCATGATCACGCTGCATCTTGCGCGGAATCCGCAGGATCAGGCCTATCTGCGAGCCCATCCCGAACTGTTGCCCCAGGCGGCCGATGAACTGATGCGCCGCTATCCGACGGTCTCGGTCAGCCGCAATGCCGTCGTCGATATGGAGATCGACGGTGTCCAGGTGCGCAAGGGAGACATCGTCTATCTGCCGAGCGTCCTTCACAATCTCGATCCGGCTGCCTTCGAGGCGCCCGAAGAAGTCCGCTACGATCGTGCGCTCAATCCGACGCGCCACACGACCCTGGGGGCGGGCGCGCATCGCTGTGTCGGCGCAGGTCTCGCACGCATGGAGGTCATCGTGTTCCTGCGCGAATGGCTCGCCAACATGCCCGATATCCGGCTCGATCCCGACAAGCCGGTTCTGATGAAGGGCGGCAATGTCGGGGCCTGCACCGCGCTTCCACTGATCTGGGACTGAACCTCGGGCGCCATCAGGCGACGAAGTGCGTGGCGAAGTCGTGTGCTGTCGTTTCGAGGCGTCCCAGTTCGTCGTCGACCTGGCGGAAGCCTGTGGCCAGTGCATCGATCTCGCTGGCCACCGCTTCGGTTTCAGTGCGGATCGCTGAGATGGTCGACGACATCGCGTCCGCCGCCAGCGCAGTCTCGTCGACAGCGCCAGTGATGCTGGTGACGGTGGCGGCCTGCTCGTCCATCGCCAGCCGGATCGCCTCCGCGCGCTGCTTCACCTCGCCGACGGTCGCCCGGATCGAGCCGTTGGCGTCGAGCGCCTGCTGTGTCGCCGACTGGATCGCCATGATCTTCTGCGCAATATCGTCGGTGGCGCGCGCCGTCTGGCTCGCGAGGTTCTTCACCTCCTGCGCGACGACAGCAAAGCCCCGCCCGGCATCGCCGGCTCGCGCGGCTTCGATCGTTGCATTCAGCGCCAGGAGATTTGTCTGGCCGGCAATGTCGCGGATCAGGCCCAGGATCGACTCGATTGCACGCGCATGGGTCGACAACGCTTCCGATACGGCGACCGCATCGGCCGACTGATCGGCGGCGCGGGTCGCGACGCTGGTTGCCTGTTCGACCTCGTGCCGCGCATCGGCAATCGCGCGGATGAGCCCGGCGGCCGTAGTCGCGGCTTCGCGCATCGCGCCCGCAGACTGCGCCGATGCAGCGGCGACTTCCGACGCCTTGCCGAGCATGGCCCGCGCCGCAGCGGCGGTCGTGCCGGTCTGCGCGCTCAACGAGCGCGAGCGCACCCGCGTGGTGGAAAGGATATCGCCGATATCGGTGCGGACGGCCTCGCTGGAGGCCTCTCGCGCCATCGAGGCACGCTTCTGCCGGATCGCGTTATCGTAGGAAAGCGTGAGCTCGAGTTCTACCCCGCCGAGCATGTTGATGCTTCGCTGGGCGAACAGCACGAAGGCGGGATCGTCCGCAAAGCGCTCGGCGATCCGGTCGACCGCCAAGTGCGTCTCGCCATACATTTCCATCAGGAAACTGGGCGCCGGGACCTCCAGCCGGTGGATGAACTTGGCGGTCTTGTTGAGGATCCGCATCCAGTCGAGGTCGATCGGCCGTGTGTAGAGAAAGCGCCGTCGATCGACGAGATGGGCGACGTCGAAGGAGATGTTGTCATTGCCCGGTCGATCGCGCAGCGAGCGTAGCACCGGCTCCCAATGATCGCGTGCCGCGTCCAGGATGATGTCGGACGCGCGTGCCCATAGCTTGGCCAGACGGTCGCTCAGCCGGCCACCGGCGTCATAGGTCTGGATCCGGCGGAGAAAATCCTCGTCGGTCAGGGCCTTCGACCCTGCATCCTTTGCCGGACGGGTAATCGCCACCATGTCCATGGCCGTCTCCTCTCGGGCGCGGCAATGAACCCTCTCTGGTTAATGAAGGGTAACCATTACGGCCGCACAGCTGAAAGAAAACACCGTTACCCTAGCGTAATGTTCCGCCGGTGATGCCTGGCAGGTCCAGTTGCCGTGCGCGTGCGCAATCGAGCGCAACGGCGTAGCCAGCATCGGCGTGGCGCATGACGCCGGTCGCAGGATCGTTCCACAGGACCCGCTCCAGGCGCCGCGCGGCCGCCTCGCTGCCATCGGCGACGATCACCATGCCGGAATGTTGCGAATAGCCCATGCCGACGCCGCCGCCATGGTGCAGCGAGACCCAGGTCGCGCCTGAGGCGGTGTTCAGGAGGGCATTGAGCAAGGGCCAGTCGGACACAGCATCGCTGCCGTCGCGCATCGCCTCTGTCTCGCGATTGGGGCTGGCGACCGAGCCGCTGTCGAGATGATCGCGGCCGATGACGACGGGCGCCTTCAATTCACCGCTGGCGACCATCGCGTTGAACGCAAGGCCGAGCCGGTGCCGGTCGCCCAGGCCGACCCAGCAGATGCGCGCGGGCAGCCCCTGAAATTGGATGCGCTCGCGCGCCATGTCGAGCCAGCGGTGGAGATGGGCGTCGTCGGGGAGCAGTTCCCTCACCTTGGCGTCGGTCTTCCAGATGTCCTCGGGATCGCCCGACAGCGCCGCCCAGCGGAACGGGCCCACGCCGCGACAGAAGAGCGGGCGGATATAGGCCGGCACAAAGCCGGGGAAGTCGAACGCATTGTCGACGCCCTCATCCTTCGCCATCTGCCGGATGTTGTTGCCATAGTCGGTGGTCGGCACGCCCGCCGCCTGAAAGTCGAGCATCGCGCGGACATGGGTTGCCATCGATGCCTTCGCGGCCTTCGCGACGATCTCGGGCTCGCGCTCGCGCCGCTCGATCCACTCGGCGACCGTCCAGCCGGCGGGCAGATAGCCGTTGACCGGATCATGCGCCGACGTCTGGTCTGTGAGGAGGTCCGGGCGGATGCCGCGCCGGTAGAGCTCGGGCAGGATCTCGGCCGCATTGCCGAGCAGACCGACTGATAGCGGCGTGCGCGCGGCGCAGCTCTGCTCGATGATCGCTATCGCTTCGTCGATCGTCTCGGCGGCGCGGTCGAGATAGCCTGTGCGCAGGCGCATCTCGATCCGGCTCGGCTGGCATTCGATCGCGAGGCAGGACGCGCCCGCCATGACGGCGGCCAGCGGCTGTGCGCCCCCCATGCCGCCGAGGCCGGCGGTGAGCAGCCAGCGTCCCGCCAAATCGCCGCCATAATGCTGGCGGCCCATCTCGACGAAGGTCTCATAGGTGCCCTGCACGATGCCCTGCGTGCCGATATAGATCCAGCTGCCGGCGGTCATCTGGCCGTACATCGCCAGCCCCTTGCGATCGAGCTCGGCGAAATGCTCCCAGTTTGCCCATTTCGGCACGAGGTTGGAATTGGCGATCAGCACGCGCGGCGCATCGGCGTGGGTGCGGAACACGCCGACCGGCTTGCCCGACTGGATCAGCAGCGTCTGGTCGTCCTCCAGCCGGCGCAGCGTTTCGACGATCCGGTCATAGCTTTCCCAGTCGCGCGCCGCCCGGCCGATTCCGCCATAGACGACCAGTTCTTCGGGCCGCTCGGCGACGTCGGGGTGAAGATTGTTCATCAGCATCCGCAGCGGCGCCTCGGTCAGCCAGCTCCTGGCCGACAAAGTGGTTCCGGTGGCGGGGCGGATCGTGCGGCTGTTGTCGTAACGGGTCATGATCAGGTCCGTTCAGCGGGGGCGGGCGAAGGCGAGGCAGGCGTCGAGCACCTGTCGCAGCGTGACGATGGTGTCGGGGCGCGGTGCGAAGGGCGCGGGCCAGTTGTCGGGCGTCGGCGCCGCGGGCTCTTCGAGATAGCCGCGCATCGACAGCTCCATCTGGATCGCATGGACGCCGTCCTGCGGGCGCCCATAATGGCGCGTCGTCCAGCCGCCCCGAAAACGGCCGTCGACGACATGGCTCTCGCCACTCGCAACCACCACTGCCTCGACCGCCTCGCGCAAGGCGGGCGCGCAGGTCGCGCCGCCATTGGTGCCGATGTTGAACAGCGGAAGTTCGCCATCGAACAGGCGTGGCATGTGGCTTAGGATCGAATGGGCGTCATAGACCACCACCCGGCCGTGGCGGGCCCGCAGTCGCTCGATCTCCGCCGTCAGTGCCTGATGATAGGGCTCGAAATAGCGAGTGCGGCGGTCGGCGACGTCCTGCTCGTCCGGTGTCGCGTTGCGGTACAGCGGCTCGCCCGCGAAGGTCGTGGTCGGGCAGAGCTCGGTCGTGGTCATGCCCGGGTAGAGCGAGGCCCCCGACGGGTCGCGGTTCACGTCGATCACGCTGCGCGAGATGCGGGTCCGGATGGTGGTCGCGCCGAGCTCCGCCGCAAAGCCATAGACCCGGTCGATCCACCAGTCGGCGTCCTTCCGGGCGAGCCACGGCGAGACGAAGCGCTCTTCATACTCCGCCGGAATGTCGGTGCCGCTGTGCGGGAAGGCGACGATCAGCTGCGCGTCTCGCGGCTCGATCTCCAGCCAGCCGGTCATGCGATTCCCGGCAGGCCGCAGGCGGCGGCGCCAACCACCGCACCCGAACGGACGAGCGCGTTCGCCGCCTCCATGTCGGGGTGGAAATGGCGGTCTTCGTCGAGCATCGGGACCTGCGCGCGCAGCAGAAGCCGCACCGCTTCGAGCGCCTCGCTCGACGCCAGCGGCGCATGGAAGTCGCAGCCCTGCGCGGCGGCGAGCAGTTCGATGCCGACGACCGCGCTCGCATTGGCCGCCATGTCGAGCAGCCGCCGCGCGCCATGGGCGGCCATCGACACATGATCTTCCTGATTGGCCGAGGTCGGCAGCGAGTCCACGCTGGCCGGCGTCGCGCGCTGCTTGTTTTCCGACACGAGCGCGGCTGCTGTCACCTGCGGGATCATGAAACCCGAATTGAGCCCCGGCTTGGGCGTGAGGAAGGCGGGCAGTCCGGACAGTGCGGGATCGACGAGCATGGCGATGCGCCGCTCGGTGATCGACCCGATCTCGCAGATGGCGAGCGCGATCATGTCGGCGGCGAAGGCGACGGGCTCTGCGTGGAAATTGCCGCCCGACAGCGCCTCGTCGGTGTCGGAGAAGATCAGCGGATTGTCGGTGACGCCATTGGCTTCGGTCTCGAGCGTGCCGGCGGCATGGCGCAGCATGTCGAGCACCGCGCCCATCACCTGCGGCTGGCAGCGCAGGCAATAGGGATCCTGAACCCGGGCATCGCCTTCGAGATGGCTCGCGCGGATCGCCGATCCGGCCATCAGACCGCGCAGCGTCGCAGCGACCTCGATCTGGCCCGGCTGGCGGCGCAGCTGGTGGATGCGGTCGTCGAACGGCGTGTCGGAGCCTTTCGCCGCTTCGGTCGCCAGCGCGCCGGTGACGAGGGCGGACTGGAACAGCGTCTCGGTCTCGAACAGCCCGGCCAGCGCATTGGCGGTGGAGAATTGCGTCCCGTTGAGCAGCGCCAGCCCTTCCTTCGGGCCGAGCGTCAGTGGGTTGAGCCCCGCTTTCGCCAGCGCGCCGCCGGCGGTCAGCGTCTTGCCCGCGATCTGGATATGGCCGACCCCGATCATCGCCGCCGCCATATGCGCGAGCGGGGCGAGATCGCCGCTGGCGCCGACAGACCCCTGGGCGGGAATGACGGGGGTCAGCCCCGCGAACAGCATCGCTTCGAGCAGGCGGATCGTCTCCGGCCGCACGCCAGAAGCGCCCTGAGCGAGGCTGGCGAGCTTCAGCGCCATCATCAGCCGCACGACGGGCACGGGGGAGGGGGCGCCAGTGCCGGCGGCATGGCTCAGCACGATATTGCGCTGGAGCGTCGCCAGATCCTCGTCGCCGATCTTCACGCTGGCGAGCTTTCCGAAGCCCGTGTTCAGGCCATAGACGGGCTCGTGCCGGGCGATGATCCGTTCGACGGCGGCGGCGCTGGCCTCGACCGCCCCGAGCGAGGCGGGGTCGAGCGTCGGCACCGCGCCGTGATAGATGGCGCGCCAGTCGGCCAGCGACACCGCGCCGGGCTTCAAGAAGATCGTGTTCATAGTCCCTTCCACACACGGCCGTGGAGGGGATTGTCCCCCATCCGGTAGACCAGTTCGGCCAGATGCTCGACGTCCCAGATGGCGAGGTCGCACTGCTTGCCCGCTTCCAGCGTGCCGGTACGGGCGTGCAGGCCCAGCGCGCGGGCGGCATTGCGCGTCACCGCAAGCAGGCATTCCTCGACCGTCAGCCGGAACAAGGTCGCGCCCATGTTCATCGCGAGCAGGAGCGAGGTCAGCGGCGAGGTGCCGGGGTTGCAGTCGGTCGCGATCGCGATCGGAATGCCCGCCGCGCGCAGTGCCTCGACCGGCGGCTTGCGCTCCTCCCGGGTGAAATAGAAGGCTCCCGGCAGCAGCGTGGCGACGGTGCCCGCCCGCGCCATCGCCTGCACGCCGTCCGCGTCGAGATGTTCGAGATGATCGGCCGACAGCGCGCCGGCCTCGGCCGCCAGCCGGGCGCCGTGGAGGTTCGACAGCTGCTCGGCGTGGAGCTTGACCGGCAGACCCGCTTGGCGCGCGGCATCGAACACGCGCTGCGTCTGGTCGGGGGTGAAGCCGATGCCCTCGCAAAAGGCGTCGACCGCATCGGCGAGCCCCGCCTCGGCCGCAGCCGGGATCATCCGGTTGCAGATCAGATCGACATAAGCGTCGGGATCGTCGCGATATTCCGGGGGCAGCGCATGGGCGCCGAGCAATGTGGTCCGCACCGTGACTGCCCGCGCCCCACCGATCCGGCGCGCGGCGCGCAGCATGCGCAACTCGGTGTCGAGGGTCAGGCCATAGCCTGATTTGATCTCGATCGTCGTCACCCCCTCGGCGATCAGCCGGTCGACGCGCGGCAGGGCGCCTTCGACCAGCGCGTCCTCATCGGCATCCCGCGTGGCCGCCATGGTCGAGACGATGCCGCCGCCGGCGCGCGCGATCTCTTCATAGGACGCACCCTGCAGGCGCAGCTCGAACTCATGCGCGCGGTTGCCGGCGTGGACGATGTGGGTGTGGCAGTCGATCAGGCCCGGCGTGATCCAGCGGCCTCCACAGTCGGTCGCTTCGACCGGATCGAAGCGGGGGGCGTCGCCCGCCGGCCCGGCATAGACGATGTCGCCGTCGCGCGCAGCCACGACGCCGTCCTCGACGACACCCAGTCCTGCACCGGCCATCGTCGCCAGCCGCGCCTGTTTCCAAAGACGGTCGCACCGCATGTTTCGAGTCTCCGCCATCATCATTGCACCGCCTTCCAATAATGTATAGACATTATCGAAGGAGGCCGGGGATGGCGGACAGGCACTTTCATTTCGGCCAGGCGCTGCTGCCCGACGGATGGGCCGACGAGGTGCGCGTCACCGTCGATGAGGCCGGCTGGATCGAGCATGTCGCGGCCGGTCAGCCTGCCGAGGCCGGCGACGAGCACGCGGCAGTCGCCTTGCCGGGCCTGCCCAACCTCCACAGCCACGCCTTTCAGCGCGGCATGGCCGGGCTTGCCGAGGTCGTGGGGCACGGCCCCGACAGCTTCTGGACCTGGCGCGAGCTGATGTACCGCTTCGTCGGGCAGATGACGCCCGACCAGTTGCTGGCGATCGCGGCGATGGCCTATGTCGAGATGCTCGAGACCGGCTTCATCCGCGTCGGCGAGTTTCATTATCTCCACCATGACCGCGATGGCGCGGCTTATTCGGACCCGGCGGCG
>Ga0233425_10011018_pt1 | contig 10734 bp, 10 predicted proteins | sample Watercolumn_Towu_2_FD_181712 | JGI IMG/M metagenome (GOLD analysis project Ga0233425, IMG submission 181712) | Freshwater microbial communities from Lake Towuti, South Sulawesi, Indonesia - Watercolumn_Towuti2014_140_MG | ecosystem: Environmental > Aquatic > Freshwater > Lake | place...
ATGTTGAGCTCCGCCGATTGCACGACGCCGTCGCGCGCGATGACCTTGAGCGCGCCCTCGCCTTCAACGCGGGCGAGCTGGTCGACCTTGATGGTCTTAACGTTCATGACGCTCGCTTTCCTTTCGGAAGGCGTCGGCGTTGGCGTTGAAGGTCCTGTAGACGCGCTTGAGCGCGTCATCGTCCATGCCGAGCTTGCGCAACCAATCCGACAGCGAAGGCGTGTTGGGCGTCTCCATCGGGCCATAACAGCCGTAGCAGCCGCGATTGTATGAGGGACAGAGCGCGCCGCAGCCCGCATGGGTGACGGGACCAAGGCAAGGCGTCCCATGACCGACCATGACGCACAGATTGCCGGCGATCTTGCACTCCACACAGACGCTATGCGGCGGCGTCTGCGGCTTGCGTCCGGCGAGAAAGGCCGAAATCACTTCGACGAGCTGTCGCGTGCTGATCGGGCAGCCGCGCAGTTCGAAATCGACCCTTACGTGATCGGCGATCGCGGTCGATGTGGCGAGCGTCTCAATATAATCGGGCCGCGCATAGACGATCGCCGCATATTCGCGCACGTCAGCGAAATTGCGCAATGCCTGCACGCCGCCTGCGGTGGCGCAGGCGCCGATCGTCACAAGGAATCGCGAGTTCTTGCGGATCTCCTGGATGCGCTGCGCGTCATGCGCCGTCGTCACCGAACCTTCGACGAGAGAGAGATCGTATGGACCTTCAACTATCGCCCGCGTCGCCTCAAGAAAATACGCGATCTCAACTCGGCCGGCGATCTCCAGCAACTCGTCTTCGCAGTCGAGGAGGCTGAGCTGGCAGCCGTCGCATGAAGCGAATTTCCAGACGGCGAGCTTTGGCCGAGCGCGCTCCACGTCACAGCTCCCGACAGGCGAGGAGACCGCGCACGCGATCATAACGATGGACCGGTCCATCCTTGCAGATGAACACCGGACCGAACTGGCAGTGGCCGCAATGGCCGATGGCGCATTTCATATTGCGCTCCATCGAAATGAATATCCTCGAATCGGCGAGGCCCGCGTCTTCGAGCGCAAGCGCGGTGGCGCGAATCATCACTTCCGGCCCGCAGATCATGGCGACCGCATCCGCCGGATCGAAACGGAGTTCGGACAGCAAGGGCGTCACATAGCCGACGTCGCCGCTCCACTCCGGTCCGGCGCGCTCCACCGCCACGCGCAACTGGAAGTCGGACGTCCGCCGCCATTCTTCGAGTTCGCCGCGAAAAATGAGATCGTCGGGCGCGCGCGCGCCGTAGAGAACGCCCACGCGGCCGTAGGCGGCGCGATGGCGCAACAGCCAATAGATCACGGGCCGAAGCGGCGCGAGTCCAATGCCGCCCGCAATCAGCAGAACATCGAAGCCCTTGTATTCCTCGACCGGCCAGCCGACGCCGAAGGGCCCACGCAGGCCGACGCGGTCGCCGGCCTTCAATTTGCCGAGCGCGGCGCTCACCGGCCCGACGGCGCGGATCGTATGCGTGAGCCGCTCTGTGGCATGCGAATCCCCGCTGATGCTGATCGGTATTTCGCCCACCCCGAATGCGTAGAGCATGTTGAATTGTCCCGGCGTGAACGGCGTGGCGCGCTCGGGAGCAAGATCGAAAGTGAAGACGTCCTCTGACTCGCGGATGAAGCGCGTCACCGGCGTCATGCTCGGCGCCATCGGATGAGGCAGCGGCGCGCAAGCTTCAGGCGCTTGTGGCATCATACATCCCGAGCGCCTGCATACGCGCCGACTGCAAACGTTTGACGAGCGGCGGAATGAAACGCTTCATCATTTCATAGCCGACGCGCGGATCCGCCTCGCACTTGCCGCGCAGGCATTTGCCGTCGAAAGCGATTGCCCGCGTCAGTTCGACGGCGCGCGCGTCGAATGACGAGCGATAGGGCGGAACGAGCCAATCGGCGCCGAGAATTTCTCCGCTCTTGACGGTGAGGAAAGTGAAAGGCCCGCGCCCCGGCACGAACGTCTCCAGCGCCACGGCGCCATGTCGCACGAGATAGAAGGAGTCGGCTGGGGCGCCTTCGCGGAAAAAATAGTCTCCCGGCTGCAGGACGACATTCTTGGCGCATCCGGCGACGAGCGCCATCGTCTCATCATCGAGCCCCTCTGCGAAGGGATGATGACGGAACAGTTCGGCAATGTTTTTCATCGCGATACCTCGGCAGAGGCGCCACATCCGCGAATGGCGCGCACCTCTTCGGTAATGTCGATGCCCACCGGACACCATGTGATGCAGCGGCCGCAGCCGACGCAGCCCGACGAGCCGAACTGATCGATCCAGGTCGCAAGCTTGTGAGTCATCCATTGGCGGTAGCGCGATTTTGTGCTCGCGCGCACGCTGCCGCCGTGGATGTATGAAAAATCCATCGTGAAACAGGAATCCCAGCGGCGCCAGCGTTCGGCGCGCTCGCCGGCGAGATCGGAGGCGTCTTCCACCGAGGTGCAGAAGCAGGTCGGACAAACCAAGGTGCAATTTGTGCAGGTCAGGCAGCGCGTCGCCACCTCGTTCCAGCGGGGGTGTTCGAGATTGTTCGTCAGCAGTTCGTTGAGATCGTCCGAACGCATTTCGCGACCCATCGAAGACGCCGTGCGTTCGATGACGGCCTCGCCGGCTTCGATCTCTTGCGGCGAGGCGGGCCGAGACGAAATCTGCGCCAAGAGCGCGCGTCCCTCGTCGCTGCCGCTCTCGACGAGAAAGACATGCTTGGCGTCGTCGAGAAGCTCGGTCAGCGCGATGTCAAAGCCCTGCTTGACGCGCGGACCCGCGTGCATCGAGACGCAAAAGCACGTGCCTCCCGCCTGTCCACAGTTGACGGCGACGATCAACGCGCGCTCGCGCCGCGTCTTGTAGTGCGGATCGACATAGAGATCGCTGACGAGAACCCTGTCTTGAATCTCAATCGCGCGAATTTCGCACGCGCGCACGCCGATGAAGGCGAGACGATCGCCGGGCGGCGCTTCGGGCGTGACGCTTACGTCTTCGCCATGACGCTCCGCCGTCCAAAGCCGCAGCTTCGGCGCGTGCAGAAATTTTTTCCATGACTGCGGCCCGACGGAATATCCAAAGAGCGCTTCGTCGTTGCGACGGGCCAATCTGTAGCGGCCGCCGTCCTGTTCGTCAGTCCATGCTCGCGGGAGATCGTCGACGGATTCGATATCGTCATAAACGATCGCCTGATTTTGCAAGGTTGGACCGATGGCGCGATAGCCGCGCGCCTGGATCGCCTGCAGCAAGTCTTGCAGGCCCTCGACGGTTATGATCGCCGCCGCTCCTTCCGCTTCGGCCACTCTGCGCTCCTAATTTCCCGCTTCGCGCCGACTGCCAAATTCGTTCTAAGACGGCGGTGGATGCATTGTCGGCGTTAAATATTGCTTTTGCCAGCGCCCTTGTGGCGCAGCTGTGACATTTCGTGTGACGGCGAGATGGACGGTCGTTGGTCTCTCGGCGCCTCGGTCCTAAAACCATAACCCGACCTCGCAAGGAGCCCGACGAAGCTTCGATCCGCCTCTCCGGTTGCTTGGCCCACGCGCACGAATTATCTTGGGCTTCCTATTTCGGCCAGCAGGCGCGTCGGACAAGGCGAAAACAACCGCCGCGGGGTCGTTCGCGCCAGAACCAGCGAGGATTGCTTATGTCCAATAGCTCCGACCCGGCCGAACCCAACGCGCCCGACGTTTCGCCGCAGCACGAGAACTGGGCGACGGCGCTCGAGCACGGCATCGAAGAGATCAGGACCCAGCCGGCGGAGGTTCTCTTCCTCGACGTCCTAAAGATCGACCTGCCCTACATCGTGATGCTGTCGACGGCCGTGCTCGGCATCGGCATCGTCACCTTCACGGGACAGCCGGTCGCCCTTTATTGGGAGTTCCTGACGCCGGTCTATTGCGCAATCTGCATTTATGTCGGATGGCGTCATGCGGAAACGACGCATGAACGCACGCGGCTCGTTTGGACGCAAGTGCTGCACTGGGCGGCGTTTCTTTTCGGCATGTGGCTGATCTATTCGCCGCCGCTGCGCCAGTTGATCGACGTCAACGCCGCCGGCCTCAACCTGATGGTGCTGCTCGCCGTGGCGACCTTCGTTGCGGGCGTCCACGCCGCCGCGTGGCAGATCTGCGTCGTCGGGATCATTCTTGGGCTCTTCGTCCCCCTAGTGGCGATTATTCAGCGCTCGTCGCTGTTCATCCTCGTTTCCGTTCTCGGCATAGCCTTTGTCGTCGCAAGCATTTACATCACGATGCACGCGCATCGCCGAAAAGTCAGGGAGGCGGAGGAGACCGTCTGAAGGATGCGCGCCGAAAGCCGTTCGGCGCGCAGTTCTGTTAGGCGGAGGCCGGCTGCGCCGTGAGCGCGGCGCGGATCGCATCTTCCTTGGACTTATCGAAGGAGGTCCTCAGGACCACCCCGCCGACGCCTTTCAACCCTTCCAGAACCTTATCGGTCGTCATCTTTCGTACGAGAAGGAACAATGCGGCGCCGCCTGGCGGGATTGCGGCCGCCACGTCCTTCATGAATTTGTCGTCGATGCCGAAATCGGTCAGCGCGCCCGACACCGCGCCGGCGCCGGCGCCGATCGCCGCGCCTGCAAGCGGCATCATGAAGATCAGTCCGATCAGAGCGCCCCAGAATGCGCCGGAGACGCCGCCAAGCGCCGTGGTGCTGAAGAGCTGATTGAGCTTTACCGCGCCATCCGGCGTCTTCACGGCGACGACCGCGTCGCCAAGCTCGATCAAATATTCCTTCTGCATGGTGAAGAGCTTCTGCCGAACTTCTTCGGCCTTTTCTTCCGATGGAAACGCTATCACGAGAAGATCGTTCATTGGCCTCTCCTGTTCCGCGCGCGGATCTCGGCGCGTCGCCATTGACGATCTAGTTCGGTGAAAAAGGCAAGACAATGCTTTGGCTGCGAGCGGCGGCTCAGCGAATGAGCCCTGCGGCGGAACCTGAACGCGCGATTAGCTTCCTCATGCGCAACAAAAAGGCCCGGCGCAGAACGCCGGGCCTTCGCTTTACATCGCCGGAGCTTAGACCGGTTGCGGCTCCATGCCGCCGACGTCGGGTTCGGGCTTTTGCCCCGTGGTTGGGACTGCCGAGCCGCGCGGAGGAGGAGACGATATCGACTCGTCGCGCACAGGCCGTTTGCCGGCGAGCAGACCCTTCATCTCCTCGCCCGTAAGCGTCTCGAATTCGAGCAGCGCATTGGCGAGCGTGTCGAGTTGACTGCGCTTTTCGGTCAAGATGCGCTTCGCCTCGTCATAGGCTTCCTGCACCAGCCGGCGCACCTCCGCGTCGATCGTCCGCTGCGTCGCCTCAGAAAGCGTCTGCTGGCGCCCAATGGAATAGCCGAGGAACTGCTCCTGTTCGGGATTGGCGTAGGCGACCGTGCCGAGCTTGTCCGAGAAGCCGAGCTGGGTGACCATCGCGCGCGCCACGCGGGTGCACTGCTGAATGTCCGAGGCCGCTCCCGACGTCGTCTTGTCGTGGCCAAAGACCATTTCCTCGGCGACGCGGCCGCCCATAGCGATGGCGAGCATCGCGGTCAGTTGCTCATATGTCTGCGAAATCTGGTCGCGCTCGGGAAGGCCCTGCACCATGCCGAGCGCTCTGCCGCGCGGAATGATCGTCGCCTTGTGAATCGGCATCGCCCCAGGAACCGAGAGCTGCACGAGCGCGTGGCCGCCTTCGTGATAGGCGGTGAGCTTTTTCTCCTCATCCGTCATCACCAGCGTGCGACGCTCGGCGCCCATCATGATCTTGTCGCGCGCGTCCTCGAACTCCTGGTTCGTGACGATCCGCTTCGAACGCCGCGCCGCAAGCAGCGCCGCCTCATTGACAAGATTCATCAGATCGGCCCCCGAGAACCCCGGCGTGCCGCGCGCCACCACCTTCAAATCGACGTCCGGCGCCAAAGGCACCTTGCGGGCGTGAACCTTGAGAATCTTCTCGCGGCCGATGAAATCCGGGTTCGGCACCTGGATCTGCCGGTCGAAGCGACCGGGGCGCATCAGCGCCGGATCGAGCACGTCCGGACGGTTGGTCGCGGCGATGAGAATGATGCCCTCATTCGCCTCAAAGCCGTCCATCTCGACAAGCAGCTGGTTTAAGGTCTGCTCGCGCTCGTCATTGCCGCCGCCAAGGCCGGCGCCGCGATGGCGGCCGACCGCGTCGATCTCGTCGACGAAGATAATGCAGGGCGCGTTCTTCTTGGCCTGTTCGAACATGTCGCGCACGCGCGACGCGCCGACGCCGACGAACATTTCGACGAAGTCGGAGCCCGAGATCGAGAAGAAGGGCACGCCGGCTTCGCCAGCGATGGCGCGGGCGAGCAGCGTCTTGCCGGTGCCGGGCGGTCCGACGAGCAGCACGCCGCGCGGAATGCGGCCGCCGAGCCGCTGGAACTTCTGCGGATCGCGCAGGAATTCGACGATCTCCTGCAAATCCTCCTTGGCTTCGTCGACGCCGGCGACGTCCTCGAAGGTGACGCGGCCTTGGGTCTCGGTCAGCAGCTTCGCTTTCGACTTGCCAAAGCCCATCGCGCGGCCCGCGCCGCCCTGCATCTGGCGCGAAAGGAAAATCCACACGGCGAGAAAAGCGACGAGCGGCAGCGCGTTGAGCAGAAGCGTCATCATGAAGCCGCCGCCTTCATTATTCGGCTTGGCGCTGATTGAGACGTTCTTCGCCTGAAGGCGGGGCACGAGATTGGCGTCGTCCGGCGCATAGGTGGTGAATGGCCGATTGTCGTTGAAGTGACCGACGATCTCGTTGCCGGCGATGGTCACGTCATGGACGCGGCCCTGGTCGATCTGCGTCAGCAGCTCGCTGTAAGAAATATCGCGAATGGGCGTGCGCTGGCCGGGCTGCTGAAACAGCATGACAAGCGCAACCACGAGCAATCCGATGATTGCCCAGAGCGCGAGGTTCCTAAAGTGTGGGTTCATGTGGGAAGCCTGTCGGGAGCCGCTCGGTCGGGCTTATCCCCCGAAGCGCTCCGGTCATCCAACTAATTTAGGCCGAGCGGAAGGCGTTGCCAAGGCTTGGAAAAGCCCGGGGATCCTGGACTTGCCGTCTATTGGCTTGGCTGTTTCGCGCGAGCGTGTCTTGAGCGTCGCGAATGAGCGGAATTCTACCTTGATCGGCGGGGCGGCGCTCTGCGCAACCGAACGCGTCCGCCGCTTGCTTCAATTAAGACATCGGCAAGCGTCGTCCGAACCGATTTGCGCGCGGATAACGAAGCGGCCACGCGCGCGCTGGCGCGCTCCAATCGTTCGAGGCGAAGAGCAGCGTTCGGCGCGAGACGCAGGATCGCGCTTGCGAGCGCGCGTTGAAGAATTTCGAGCGGCGCCTCGCATAGGGTCGCTGCGTCGAGCTCGACGCATGACGCCTCATTTCTGCGCAACGCGCGATCGAGCGTCTCCGCCGCGCAATGCGCGAGCGCCGCATCGGCGCGCGCCGCTCGCGCGCCAAGCCGGAGGAGAGCCTCTCGACTGAGGCCTTGCGCTTCCAAGACAGGCGCTAGTTTGCGCAGCCGTGCGCGGGCGAAGCTTTCGTCTTCATTCGACGGATCGCGGAAGAACGGGTGTTTGGCGTGCGCGCAGATCGCCTCCAGCTCTTCCTTGCGCAAATCAAGCAGCGGCCGCAGAAGCGCGATGTCGTCGCAGCGCGCGACGCGCGTCATGCCTGCAAGTCCAGCGACGCCGGAGCCGCGAGTCAGACGAAACAGAACCGTTTCAGCCTGGTCGTCCGAATGATGCGCGAGCACGATGGCTGATGCTCCGATGCGACGCGCACAGTCCGTAAGCAGCGCATAACGCGCTTGCCGCGCGCGCTCCTGCAAACGCGTCTCGGGTTTTTCGTCCTGCCACGTCAGCAGATGATGCGCGTAGCCGAGCGCGCGCGCCCAACGGCCGACCTCTTCCGCTTCCTTGCGCGCCTCCTTGCGCAGCTGATGGTCGACGGTCGCCACGGCGATTTCATGGGTTCCTCGCAAAGACCATTGTGCACAAAGCAGCATCAATGCGACGGAGTCAGGCCCGCCTGAAACTGCGAGCAGCAAGGACGGGTAGGGCGCAAGCAGATCGAGCGCATCTTCGCGACGGCGCTCCAAAGAGCCATCGATCGCGGCGAGGTCTTCCGCCTGCGTGCGCGGCATGCCTACGCCGGAGTGGCGCCGATCGTCGCGCCGGCGGCTAGCATTGAATCTTTTTGCTTTCGCGCTGAGCCGCCTCGCGGATTCGCGTCGCGGCTTTCGGGAATTTGACGTTGATTTCGGAATAGGAGGCGCACGCCTGCTCCTTGGCGCCCATCGCGCTCAGCGACTGGCCGAGGCGCAACAGCGCTTCCGGCGCCTGCGGCGAATCGCCATATTTTGTCGAGATTTCCAAATATTTTTCGGCCGCCTCGCGGTGGCGGCCCCGCAGAAAGAAGCTCTCGCCCAAGTTGAACGTTGCTGCCGGGGCGAGCTTGCCCTTGCCGTTCTTCGCAAGAAACGTCGTGAGCGACTTCTCGGCTTCCTCATATTTGCCTACCTTGAGCGCGCTCACCGCTTGGTCGTATTCCTCCTTAGGACCCGGAATCGTAGGCGCGGCGGCGATTTCCGCTGGCGCGGGCTGGTCGCCGACCAGGCGGCCGTGGGCGATATCCAGCGGCTGGCCTGCTTCGCGCACGGGACCGGCGGTTGCCGAACCCGGCGGACGCGTAGCGGTTTCGAGCGGCGCAGAGGGAGGCGTCGTTCCGAGCAGGCGCGGCGCCCCTGGCGCCGAGGGCTGCGTCGCCGGATCGAAGGCGTCGCCTCGTTTGCCTGCGTTGGCGTTCGCCAGCGGCGCAGGCGCGACTTGTGCTACTGCGGCCGAAACATTGGGCGGGGTCGGAGCCGCTTCGGCGCGGGGCGGCTCCGGCTTCGCGGCGCGCAGCTGCTCTTCCAGAAGCTGCACCTTGTGCTGTAGCTCCTCATTTTGTCCGGTCAGTCGGCGCAGTTCGCGCTCCAGCCGATCGACGCGCAACGCCAGCGCGCCGTCGGAGCCCGGTCCCGCGTCGGGCGCGTCATAGATGTCTGTTGGCGGCGCATTGTAGGTCTGAGCTTGGCGAAGGTCCGACTCAGGTCGCGGATCCCCGTAGACCTCGAACGCCTGAGCGGCGCCCGCCGTCAAGAATGACAAGGCGAAAACGAAGGTGAAGCGTGAGAGCATGGTCGCGAAGGCCGTGGCTCGCTAAGTCGCTGGAATCGTAACAGCGCCTTAGCATAGACGCACATTCGGCTAAAGTTTGGCGATGCGATCGACTGATCTCCTTCAAAGAGCGGCGATTGGCGCATTTCTGGCGGCGGCCTTGCCCTCGCTTGGCGCCTCGCTTCCTCCTGCCGCGGAAACCGGCGAGTGCTCGCTTGAAGGCGCCATTCCGGCGACTGTCGCAGCCGTGGACGAGGACTTCGAACTCCTGCTCGATGACGGCCGTCGCGCCGCTCTGGCAGGTCTCGACTTCCCGCCGCCGGGGATGGAAGACCTGCGCGCTGTGATTCGCGCTCGCCTTTCGGCGTGGCTCGCCGGTCGCGACGTGTTTCTGGGCGCCTTCGGTTCGACGCCGGATCGCTGGGGCAGGGCGCCGGCCAGGCTTTACGCCAGCGCTCCCGACGGCGGCGCGTCGGCTCCTCTCGCCTCCGTGGCGGAAGCGCTGCTCCAGGCCGGCGATGCGCGCTTTCGTCCCGATCCGACGGCCGCCCCCTGCGCCAAGGCGTATCTGGCCGCCGAAGCCCCGGCGCGCGACGCGCTGGCCGGACTTTGGTCGCTGCCGGAATTTCGCCCAATCGACGCTTCGACGCCTGGCTTCATGGAGGATCTGAAGCGGCGCAAGGGAATGATTGTCGTCGTCGGCGCGATCCGTTCCGTCGGAGAGTCGCGGCGCGCCTTCTACCTTAATTTTGGCGACAAATTGCGCGATAGCTTTACCGTCGTGATTCCGCGGCGCAATTTGGCTAACTTCGGGCAAATCGAGCCCCGCTCCCTCGTCGGGCGGCGAGCGCGCGTACGAGGACTTATTGAGACCGGGTCTCGCATCGAAATCGCTACGCCAGCCGAGATCGAGTTTTTTGACGGCGCCGTCTCTCGCTAGAGCGGCGCTCTCTCTGGTCGCGGCCTTCTTCGCTTTGCAGATGGGAGGCTGCGCCGAGCTGGAGCGGCAAGGGCAGCTCTTTACGACCCCTGCGCCTCCGACGCGCCCGCGGACCGATAATCGCAGCACAGTCCAGCACAAGGAGCTCGTCGCGCAGTTCGGCGGCGAATATGAAGCGCCGGCCGCAGAGCATTATCTCGACGCCATTCTCGCCAAACTGGCGACGGTCGGCGATACGCCGGGCCAGCCAACCTACAAGGTGACGATTCTCAATACGCCTGTCGTCAACGCCTTCGCGCTGCCTTCCGGCAATCTCTATGTCACACGCGGACTGCTGGCGCTCGCCGGAGACGCCTCCGAGGCTGCCGCGGTGATGGCGCATGAAATCGCCCACGTCTCCCTGCGCCATAGCGCGTTGCGCGCCGAGCGCGAGCGGGAGGCGGCGGTCATTTCGCAAGCGGCTGCGGTGATCCAGAACCGTCAGAAAGGCGACGAGGTGCGCTCCAGCCAACGCCTCTCGGTCGCGAGCTTCTCTCGCCAGCAGGAGCTCGACGCCGACGCCGCCGGCGTTCGCGTCATCGCCCGCGCAGGCTTCGACCCTTATGGC
>Ga0233425_10011019_pt1 | contig 10733 bp, 10 predicted proteins | sample Watercolumn_Towu_2_FD_181712 | JGI IMG/M metagenome (GOLD analysis project Ga0233425, IMG submission 181712) | Freshwater microbial communities from Lake Towuti, South Sulawesi, Indonesia - Watercolumn_Towuti2014_140_MG | ecosystem: Environmental > Aquatic > Freshwater > Lake | place...
AGGCTGCAGACGCCAGTCTGCACCGTCCGCCTGATCGGCCCAGCGGCGCATGTCGCGCAGTGCGTTCACCCCTTGCGCAGCCACCGCTCCATCGATGGTGCCGACGCATGCCTCATCGCGGTAGCGCGCGCTGATGTTGCCGAATGACATGGGAACTTCCGCGTCATACCGCTCCTGCCACTGCGGCTGCATGAGCAACGGGCTCTCCAAGCGGAAGTAGCCCTCTGCGATGCCGCCGTCAATCGTTGCACTCGTGCGGCTTGATGCGAAGACGATCACTCGCGCAGGGTTCCGCGCCATGGCAAGGCGCCGTAGATAGAAGGACGCGAGCGGGTTGGGCTGACCATTCTGAAGTGTGGGCGGAAGGAACCCGAGTCGTTCGCTATCGCCGCCGATCCAGGTCGAGTTCATTCCAAACGAGGGATACAGACTTGCAAAGTAGAGTTGCTGCTCTGGATCACCATTCTCCAACTTGGACCACATGTCTGCCTGAGGACCTGCGAAGAGAACGCGCATGTCACCGGAGAGGTACGGCGCCAGTCGCCAGGGCCAGCGTGCTGCGATGTTGGCACCACCACCGTAGGTCTGCGCGGGAATCGGCTGGCCATTTCCCTGATTGGCCGGCAGCCCGGGCAGGAAGCCGGGGATCAATGTTCCGTTGTTGTCGAGCGCATACCCCACCCACCCTTGCAGCGTGCAGCGAAGTGCAGCAAGTTCCGTCGTCTGCCGCGCGGTTCGTTGAACGACCGTTATCGCAGATGCCGAAAGTGCGCCAAGCAGCAAGATGACTCCGACAACCGCAAGCAGTTCCACCACTGTGAATGCGCGGGGGCTCGACATGGAATTCTCCGCTTCAAACTTCACTGACTTTTCACCAGAGTGCTTTCGTTCGCTGTCTTGATGATGAACAGGCAGTCGCACACTGACTAATCGCCTACTGTTACAAAGATCTACGAATCCTAGGACATTGAAAGGGCACTATGCGCGGAAAATCTGTTCAGATGTTGGTGGTTGGATTGCTCAGTGTGGCGGTCGCCTCTCCGTTGCGGGGGGACACCATTCAAGGATCGTGGACGAGTCCGTCCCTCGATCGCTGGATGTACCCGTTCAATGCAACACCGGGGACGAGACCCACGATTTCGACATTCGGATCGGATCCGACATCACCGCAGTTTGACAGTCGAGACGGACAGTTTGTCCTCGCCTTCAACACTGCGCCAGTTGTGGAAGGTGGACTTGGTGTCGAGAACTACACCATCACGAACGCTGTCCTCACCGTTGAGTTTGCGAACGACCGAATTGTTGCCTACGACCCAACGCCCGACCCATGGCAGTGTTTTCTTGCGCCCAACGATCCCCGATTCGTCGCTGATGCCGATGCGGGCCAGCCGGTTGAACTTTTTGGCTGTGGATTCCGAAACGGATTCAGCGCGACAAACTTTCTGGAGAACTCGCCCTATTCAACACCGCCAAATCCACTTGCATCTGGAGTGCGCAATGCGTTCGCCCTGAGTTTCGACAATGCGGGTGCTGCGATCGATGTTTCCAACAATCCCCGCATCGGCTTCGACCCGCTTCCATTTGGAATTGGGCAGATCGTCGGACTCGAAGCAGGCGAGCTGATCCCGCTGCGCGCCCGTATGAGCTTCTCAGTCGCCGTCAACCAGCCGCAGATTCAGGGGTACCTCCGTGAAGCTCTTAACCGTGGTCGCCTGTTCCTTGTGCTAAGCAGTCTGACCTTTGTGCAACAGCAAGGCGGCAATTTCCCAGCCTTTTATGCGAAGGAGAACCCGCTCGTGCAATCGGGACAGGCCCAACCTGCATCGCTGTTGCTCACCGTTCAAACAGGCCCGACCTGCGTGGCTGCCGACATCAACTGCGACGGTGCGGTGAATGGGACAGATCTCACCCTTCTCCTATCGTTTTGGGGCACAAGCGGCGGCGGGGACATCAACGGGGATGGGTTTGTCAACGGCAGCGATCTTGCGGCGCTGCTGGGTGGCTGGACGAACTGATGTCGCTTGCCAAGCCGAGGCGCTAGCCACGATTCGCTGCGCGAGGGGTGGAGCAGTCGAGTACTTGCAATCGCGTGCAAAACTGAAGATGACATTGCGCTCGGCGGAGTCCGCACAACTGCGCGTCCTGCGCAGCGGACTCGGCCGAGCCCCTCGCGCGACCGTGCGCAACAGCCACGGCCCCCCTCTCCTCTCGAACCCCTCGAAAAATTACGGAAGGGGTTCGACTCTCTCCGCCTCGAACCAGAACTGCATGACCCACGGCAGAACTGACCATGCTCCCCGAGACCGAGAAAATCAACTCAATCAACGAGTTGACTCACTCTGTCGCGCCGGCGCCCACCAAATCGCCCGTCACGGTCTCTGACTGATACAGCGCATGCACGAGAGCCTTCCGGACCTCGGCTATGCGGCTGCGAATGCCATCAAGAGCAGAATTCACATCTTCCTCATCTACCTCAAGGATGTCCGAAATCTCGCTTGTCGGCATTTGATCGATGTAATGCAGTTCCACCACCAAACGCTCAAAGCCGCTCAAACTCCGCGCCAAAATTGACACAAGTTGGGCTGATTTCTCGAGCATGTGCAGTCTCCTTGCACCCTTGCGCTCTCGGATGCCTCCATGGCAGTCCGTCGCCACTACGACCGACAGAATAACACAAATCCTCATACTGTCCACTCACAATCCCAATTCTTTTCACATTGCCCTCGCCCCACTGTTGCAGCGCACGGTCGGACTGCCATAGGTCGGCGAATGACACCGCGAGTTCTGGATCAAACTGTGATCCGGCACAGCGCAACACCTCGTCGACCGCACGCCGTGACGAACGCCTCGCCGCATAGGGGCGATCGGAACAGATGGCATCAAAGGCGTCTGCAATCGCGATGATGCGAGATACCAAAGGAATCGCATCTCGTTGCAGCCGATCGGGATAGCCCTGACCATCCCACCGCTCGTGATGACTGCGAACTCCACTTCGTGCAAAGTGCAACTCATCGAAGGCGCTGATCAGACGGACGCCCGTCTCGGGATGGCGGCGAACGACGGCCAACTCATCATCTGTCAGGCGACTTGGCTTGAACAGAATCTCATCGGGAACTGTCAGCTTCCCCAAGTCATGGATCATCGATGTCGTGTGCACATCCTCGACCTGGCCCTGATCGAGTCCAACATGCGCGGCAAGCGATGCAGCGAGAGATGCCACCCGATGGCAGTGTCCGGGACCCTCGCCTTCCTTCGCTTCGATGAGTCGAACGAGTACTTCGATGCAGCAGTTGCGTTCCATGCCGCACCGATTCGGCCGTTGCGGATCCTCACTTGAGCGCATCTGGGCAAATCGGCGACGATGGTCCGATACACTCGCCGCGCGCATGCATGTTCACCCGTTTTTTGCCATTCGCGCGGCTGCAAACCGCGTTTCGCAGGTGGCATGCCCCCCCTACGATGTGGTCGATTTCGCCGCCGCCGCCGCCTGGGCTGCCAACCCAAACAGCTTCATGCGCGTCGTGCGTCCGGAAGTGGACTTCGAGCGATCTCACGACCCGCATTCACCGAGCGTGTATTCAAAGGGGCTCGACAACCTGCGGGCGCTGCTTGACCGCCGCTGCATGGTGCGAGAGACAAGCGAGAACTTCTTTGTGTATCGCCAAGCTGCGCAGGGGCGAACACAGAGCGGCTTGGTGTGTTGTGTGGATGTCGCGGACTATGTCAGCGGCGTCATCGCTCGACATGAACTGACCCGCCCCGACAAAGAGCAAGACCGAACCGATCACATGATCGCGCTTGGCGCACACTGCGAGCCGGTGTTTCTCACTGTGGCATCACTCGGTGGATTTGTGGAGCAACTGTCGCGCGACATGAATCACCGACCGCTCTTTCACTTCTGTGCGCCGGACAAGGTCATCCACACGCTGTGGGCTGCAACATCGACCGATGCTTACTGCAAACTGTTTGCCGATGTGCCAAAGGTCTTCATCGCGGATGGGCATCACCGTAGTGCAGCGGCCGCTCGAACTGCGACTGCGCTCTCCAATGCGGGCGACGGCATCGATCAAGCACAGCTCCGTCGCTTTCTTGCGGTGATCTACCCCGCTGAGGAACTGCTGATCCTTCCCTATCACCGCTTGGCACGGCTCGCGCCAGGAGAGCGCATCGAACAGGTGGAACGCGCACTCAGTGATGTGGGAGTTCTCGATCCAGTGGATGAAAGCGACGGACCTGCCCCCCGAGCAAAGGGAGAAGTCACGATCTATCTCAATCACTCATGGTGGCGACTGCGCCTCCCTCGCGCGAGCGGTGATTCGCCGACGGATCTGCTCGATGTCGTCCGTCTCTCGCGCACTGTGCTTGCGCCACTACTCGGCATTACCGACGAGCGCACCGATCAGCGGCTGTCGTTTCGGGGCGGATGCTCTCCGCAGGAGCTGGCGGAACAAGTGGAACGCGGCAGCGCTGACATCGCGTTTGCCATGCACCCCACATCGATCGATGAACTCCTCGCGGTTGCCGAGGCGGGACTCATCATGCCACCGAAGTCCACTTGGTTTCACCCGAAGATCCGCAGCGGACTGTTCTTGCATTCCTTCTCGCCGGCGCTCGATGCATCGCTAGCATTGCAGTCATGAGCGAGCAGGAGCCGACCGTGTTCGCCACGCCTCTGGCGATGGCCTCGCGTGTGCTGGTCGTGGACCGCCTCGGTGCGCACGCACTGGAAGGACTGCGCACTGCGGGCTGCGACGCCATTCAGAATCCGCTGCTGGAGGGTGCGACGCTGCCCGATGCGACACGCGATATCGAGCCCGATGTGCTCGTCGTGCGTGATGCAATGGTGGATGATCGCGTGCTCGGCGCGACAGAGCGGCTCGGGTTGGTGATCGGCACTGGACCGACGATCGAGAGCATCGATGTGGAAGCTGCCAGCAACCGAGGAATCTGCGTAGCTCACTGTCCGGGACGCACTTCGTCGGCCGTTGCGGAGCTTGCGTGGGCTTTGATCCTTGCGTGCGACCGCGATCTTGTGAACGCAGCGCAGCGCGCGCGGGGCGGGCAGCGCGTCGAAGGCGGACGCGAAGCGCCGGGCGTTTCAGGGCGAACACTGGGCGTTGTCGGACTTGGTCAAGTGGGGCAGGAAGTTGCGCGGCGTGGCATCGCATTCGGAATGCATGTCGTCGCGTGGAGCCAGCACATCACTGAAGCCAGGTGCAACGCACTTGGCATCGATTACTGCGCGAATCTCGTCAATCTTGCGAAGCTCTCCGATGTCGTGAGTGTGAGCGTGACAGGCAACGAGCAATCCGAGGGTTTGCTTAGCGACAAGTTCTTCCAAGCTCTGCGTGCCGGATCGACCATCGTCAACACCAGTCTCGGCAGCGTTGTCAATGAGCGCGCGCTCTTACACGCCTGCCGCACAAAGGGCATCCGCGCCGGACTTGATCTGCATTCGGCTGATGGACTCACAAGCCGGGGGTCGGTGCTCGCCGATGTGATCGCAGAGACAGGTGTCATCACGACGCTCGATGCGGGTGCACACACGGCGCAGGCGCGCGAGTCCATCGATCTCGAGGTCGTTCGCATCGTGCGGCAGTGGCTCGAGCATGGAACAGTGGCCGCATGCGTCAATCGCTCTTCGATCAGCACCGCGACGACGCTTATCCATGTGCGGCACCTCAACCGTCCTGGAGTGCTCGTCGGAATCTTCGATGTTGTGGGACAGGCGGGCATCAATGTGGAAGAGATGGAGAATGTGATCTGTGAAGGCGGTCACGCCGCGATTGCGCGTATTCATCTGAACGAGTTGCCGACGGAACGCACCATTCAACAGATCCGCCAAGCACCGCATGTGCTGGGCGTACATGTGCAGTCGATTCGACGCGGTGCAGGCAGTTGATCAGTCTGCACACATGGGACGCATCTGGAATTTCTCCGCCGGTCCTGCCGCCATGCCCGAAGAGGTGCTGCGGGAACTCGGCGGAGATCTGCTCGATCTCGAGGGCACCGGCATTGGAATCTTGGAACATTCTCATCGGCAGCCTCCGTTCGATCGAGTCCTTGCCGGTGCGCTCGACTGCTGCCGCCGCCTTGGTGGGATCCCCGACACGCATGACATTCTCTTCGTTCCCGGCGGCGCGACACTGCAGTTTGCGCTGATTCCGCTCAACCTTCTGCCTGATGACGGCATCGCGGACTATCCCGATACGGACATCTGGACGGCAAAGGCGATCGTGGAGGCGCGCAACGCCGTCCCAACTGCACGGATTGTTGTGCCCTTCGAGGGCAAGCGCTGTGCCTACGACCATGTGCCGACCGATGCAGAGTGCCATGCAAGCGATGGCGCCGTGTATCTGCACTACTGCTCGAACAACACGGTGCATGGCACGCAGTACCAGCAGCCGCCCCGCTGCGCGACTGGGGCCGTGCTGATCAACGACGCCAGCAGCGAGATTTTCTCTCGCCCGTTGGACTGGTCCGCGCATGGCATGGTTTATGCATCTGGCCAGAAGAATCTTGGAGTTGCCGGCATGTCAGTCATCATCGTGCGTCGCGATGTGCTGCAGCGATCTCCGCGCAAGTTGCCTTCGATGTTCTCCTATGCCGCCCACGCAAGGGCTGGCAGCCGCATCAACACTCCCCCAACATTCGCCATCCACGCGTTGTGGCGCATGTGCCAGTGGATGCTTCGTGAAGGTGGCATTGCAGAAATGGAACGCCGAGCGCGGGCGCGCGCGCGCTTGGTGCAGGAGTCGATCGATCAGTCGGGCGGGTTCTACACGCCGCTTGGGCAGGCATTCTGTCGATCGATGATCAATGCGTCCTTCCGCCTGCCTAATGCGCAGCTTGATGAACGCTTCTGGAAGGATGCGGCAAGGTGTGGCATGGATGGGCTTGCCGGTCACCGTGATGCCGCCGGCATTCGTGCATCGATGTACAACTCCTGTCCACTCCCTGCGGTCGAGGCGCTCGTGGCGTTTATGCACGAGTTTCGGCGCACCCACGGTTGATCACGGCAACGGTCGCAGCCTGATGTTTCGAAACTCGATGTACGCACCTTCCGACTGCAGGGCGATCCAACCCTCGATGACTTCGCAGCGCGTCGCGGTGTTTTGCACCACGCCGTTCACCGTCAACTGCAGGTTTTCCCCAACGAGCCTGATGGAATACTGATTCCACTCGCCGAGCGGCTTTTCGTTGGATGGCTTTGCCTTCGCGGTGTGCCGCCCGTTCGTGCGGTTGCGGTTCGTGCTCATTGGGAATTCGTCGATGTTCCAGATGTCTCCAGCACTCCCACTCTCCAGTTGTGCCTCGATCGACTTTGGCCAGACCTTGTCCGGATGCTGAACGCGCATCAGCACGCCGGAGTTCCCTGCACCCTTTGTTGGATCGAAGCGCCACTCGAGCTCCAGTTCGAAGCTTGTGTACTTGCGCTCGGTGCGCAGGTATCCCACGGGTTGACCTGCGCACACGAGCACGCCGTCGCGCACGGTCCATGTTTCCGCAGGGGCATCTGCAGGGAAGACCTTCCAGTTCGTCATATCCGTTCCATTGAACAGTTCGATGCGACGCCGCTCCCCGGGCGGGATGGCCTTCGGTGCACCACACGAGAGCAGCACCCAGGCTGCAGCACCGACGCATATGGCTGCGAGATTTGGGGTCGCGCGCATAAGTCAGTTTCCGTTCGAACCACCCGATGACTTGCGCTTCAGTTCAGACTCGGCGGCAACCCAGTTATCAAACTCCGTGCCGCCGTTCTGCAGCCAACTGTGATAGGCGGCTAGCTGGATCTGATCGAAGGTCGGCCCGACCTTGCTCAACGACCATGTCAACGGCGATGTCTCGACGATCGAAGATGAACGAGGTCTCTTGGAAACATCGCGCGCCTGCACTGGAGTCTTGCGTGCCTTGGTTCGCTTGGTCTTCCGCTCCGCCTTGGGCTGCGATTTCGTTTGACTCTTCGGCTGAGCATTTGTCTGAGCTTTCGCCTTCGTCACCGTGCTGATCTGGCGCTTGCTCTTGGTGGCAGATGCGTTCACGGTACTTGTGCGCTTCTTCGGCGCGGACTTGGTCGTTGGCATGTCTTTCTCCTTGGTGGTTTGCGCACGACGCTTTCGAGAAACTTGTCGCCTCGGTCGGTGCGTCATCCCTGTAGGGTAACGATCACTCCACCCCAAAGTCGAGTGGTGGGCACGCCTTCAGCGCTTCGCGTCCCATCGGCAGCTCGAAACGATCTCGCGTGGTTGACCACGATTCCGCGCCCATACGCGCGACTGCGCGGAGTCGCGCAGGATCAACAGCGCGATCCGTGAGCAGTTGATCATCGATCCACGCATGAACGACCTCGCCAACCACGATGTTGCCGCCCCCTGCCTGGCCGGCTGCGAGCCGAATGACTTGCAGCGTGCGGCACTCGAACACTGCAGGACTCTCTGCAACCGATGAAGGCGCCACCACTCTGCTTCGGCGCTCCGTGAGCCCGGCGAGCGTGAACTCGCTCTCTCCAAAGGGAAGCGGCTCCGCGGCGACCGCGATGCGCTGCACGATCTTCTCCGTGCAGACGCTGACAGTGAACTCCCCCTGCCCGCCCTCCGATTGAGGCTTCGCGTTCCGCAGCGAATCCTTCTCGCTCCCATCACGATTGTTGACCGGGCAGAAGAGCAGTGACATCGGGCGCGATCCCACTCCCGTAAAGAATGAGAACGGTGCGAGATTTGCTTGCCCCTGCAACGAGCATGTTCCAACGACGGCGATTGGCCGAGGCACGATCAGGCCGATCAGCAGGTGGTAACAGGCAGCGATGCCCTCGTGGCTTGGAGTGAAGTGCATGGCACGCACGGTATCCCGAGCCGCTCCTATGCTGCGCTCATGACAGACGCGTACGAGTTTGATCTGACCGTTGTTGGGAGCGGACCTTCGGGGCAGTCTGCTGCGATTCAGGCGGCAAAGCTCGGCAAGCGCGTGGCGATGATCGAGCGCCGCCGCGGAGTGGGTGGAGTTTCCGTGCACCTTGGAACGCTTCCCTCAAAGACCTTCCGCGAGGCAGTCGTAAGCCTTCAGCGCGGCACTGTGCGCAAGTCGCTCGAGGCCGTAGGTGCAGATCCGATACGCCTGACCATGCCCATGCTGATCAATCGAGTCAGCGGGGTGATCAACGAAGAGCAGCAACTCATCCGCCAGACACTCTTGCGCAACGAAGTGCGAATTTTCGCTGGCTTTGCATCCTTCATCGATAGGCACACGCTCGCGGTAGACAGCCCCGAAGGCGACCGGCGTGTCACGACTGCGTTCACACTGCTTGCAACGGGAACCCGTCCAGTGATTCCAGACTCCTGTCCAGATCACTCGAATGACGAAAACCCCATCGTGTTGACGAGCGACCGCGTGCTCGCACTTCGTGAGATTCCCAAGACGATGATCGTTGTGGGTGGCGGAGTGATTGGTGTGGAGTACGCGTCGTTCTTCGCAACGCTTGGAACAAAGGTGACGCTCATCGAGCGATCAGAGCGACCCATTTCTTTCATGGATACCGAGACCATCGACGAGATGATCCATGACATGCGACTGCAAGATGTGATTTTCCGCTGCGGCGAGGCGGTCGTTCGGATCGCCTGTATCGATGAACATCCACGGCGGGTTGTGGTGGAACTGGAAAGCGGCAAGCGCATGACGGCTGATGTCGCGCTTGTGTCTGCTGGGCGCCAAGGCTGCACCGAAGGTCTGCATCTCGATGCGATCGGGCTTGAGTCGGATTCACGCGGCCGCATCCAAGTGAATGACCGGTACGAGACAAGCGTGCAGGGTGTCTACGCCGCGGGCGATTTGATTGGATTCCCAGCGCTTGCTGCGACGAGTGCCGCGCAAGGGCGCATTGCAGCATGCCACATGTTCGGTGAGGCGACCGCACCGATGGGGGACGATTACCCACTGGGCATCTACAGCATCCCGGAAATGAGCAGCGCGGGGGCAACAGAGCAGACGCTCACGAAGGCAAAGGTCCCGTATGAGATCGGCGTGGCGCGATACAACGAAATCGCGCGCGGGAAGATCGCCGAGACATCGGAGGGCTTCCTGAAACTGATCTTCCACCGCGAGACGCGACAACTCCTCGGCGTGCATATCCTCGGATCAAACGCAACCGAACTGGTACATATTGGGCAGGCGGTCATCCGACTGAAGGGTGGCCTCGACTTCTTCCTCACCAATGTGTTCAACTACCCCACCTACGCCGAGTGCTACAAGGTGGCGGCGTACAACGCGCACAACAACCTGCTCAACAACACGATGGTCTAACCCACAGACCTCCCTCGCTGCGCCAAAGCGCGAGGGAGTTCACTCAGCGACTGCAGGCGCGGCAAGCGGACGCAGCCAGATGTTTCGAAACTGAAGCGCATCGCCGTGATCTTGCAACTTGATCGGCGCGCTCTCGCCATGTGGCACATAGGACGCGCGCCGCATGTGCGCGGTCTCCCCAAGAACCTCGGCATTCTCCTGCACGAGAACACCGTTCAACAGCACCGTCATCGAGGCCGTGCGCACGATGCCAGCCGCGGCATCGAATCGCGGTCCACGAAATATGACGTCGTATGCATTCCATTGGCCCTGTGGACGGCACGCGTTCACAAGCGGCGGATGCTGCCCGTACATCGCGCCAGCCATGCCATCCGCGTAGGTGACATTGCCCGAGGAATTCAAAATCTGCAATTCGTAACGAGACATGAAGAAGATGC
>Ga0233425_10011020_pt1 | contig 10733 bp, 8 predicted proteins | sample Watercolumn_Towu_2_FD_181712 | JGI IMG/M metagenome (GOLD analysis project Ga0233425, IMG submission 181712) | Freshwater microbial communities from Lake Towuti, South Sulawesi, Indonesia - Watercolumn_Towuti2014_140_MG | ecosystem: Environmental > Aquatic > Freshwater > Lake | place: Indonesia...
GGTCAAGGTCGTCGCGGCCGTCGCGACCACCTTCAAGGTCAAGGTCACGGTGGTGGGCGCCGGCGACAAGGTCGCGCCCATCTACTTCGTCATCAACTCCCAGGCCAAGGTGCAGGCGTACCTGACCGTCAGCTTCCAGTACGCGGGCGACCGGCTGTTCGACGGTGTCAAGGTCTACCTGTACAAGAACGAGTCCACCACGGCCGCCGACAAGCCCTGCGCCGGCATCGACCCCCTCGACCTGCCCACGGCCGACCTCGAGAAGGGCCCCGTGCAGATCAACCAGACCATCAAGTTCGAGCTGCTGCCCGGCCTGCAGGACGAGTCGCAGCAGTACTACACCGTGTGCGCGCGCGGCGAGAAGACCGACGGCAGCCCGCTCACCTACGGCTGCAACGACGTCGACGGGCACGTGAGCATCACCACCTCGACGCACGTGGCCGTGGTGCTGAACGACATCGCGCCCCGCATCGCGGGCCAGTACGACGTCGAAACCACCCTCGACCTCCTGAGCCCCCTGCCGCCCAACGTCGAGAACGTCCTCGGCACGGTGCTCGACTTCTTCGAGAGCCCTTCGGCGTCGCTCCTGCGCCTGGTGTGCATGATCGACAACGCCACGCTGCAGGATCTGTGCGGCTACGTGTTCGACGATCCGAACAACCCGCAGATCGACCAGGTGTCGACGGTGGGCCAGATCGTGCTGCAGATCATCGACGCCTTCCTCGCCGCCTACGTCGAGCAGTGGACCGGCTACGACATCGTGGGCATCGGCGACGACGTGCGCGACATGATCCGCGAGCTCACGCTGGTCTCCACCTACGAGCTCAAGGTCGAGCCCGACGCCTCCGGGGCCATCCCCTCCAACCAGACCGCGGCCAGCTGGCACAGCGTCAAGTTCCGCTGGACCTACGGCCTCGAGTGCCAGCCCGGCGACGACGCGTGCGGCGCCATCACGCTGAACGTGCAGTCGCTCGGCCAGAACCCCGTCACGGCCACCTTCGACGCCACGGTCGGCAGCCAGCCCGGCTTCCTCGAGCTCGGCATCGGCGAGCACGCGCTCACCCTGCACTACGGCGCGCTGCTCAACTACATGCTGCAGAAGGTGGTGCTGCCGCGCGTGTTCGGCGACGGCTCCGACGGCCTGCCCGTGGTCGACAGCTACCAGGCCCTCATCAAGTCGCTGCTGGGCGGCGGCAAGGAGTGCCTCGACCCCACGGCGCCCCAGACCTGCTGCCAGGCCTTCACCGCCAACGTGCTGGCCCAGGCCGGCGACGCGGTGCCCGCCCAGGTGCTCTCCCAGGCCTGCGAGTCCCTCATCCAGTTGGGCGCCACCTACCTCGAGACCAAGCTGAACGAGCTCGACCTCGACACGGGCAAGAACCTCACGCTGAAGACGCCCGACGGCCTGCCCTGCAAGGTCTACGACACCAACAACAACATGAAGATCGACGCCTGGGGCAAGAAGGAGCCCGTGACCGAGCGCTGCGTGTGGGACATCCAGCTGAACGTGTTCGGCTACCAGACCGCGATCGACAAGAACGACTTCTTCGGCTACGAGGCGCAGTAGCTTCCTGTTGCCGACGCCCTTGCGAATGAGGGCACAATTCCGTAAATTGTAGTTGCAAACCGCTGGGGGACCGTCATGTCGACGGCCATCGGTACCCGGGAACTGAAGGAACACCTGAGCGAGATCCTGGCCCGCGTTCGCGCGGGAGAGGTCGTCACGGTGACGCAGCATCGCAAGGCGGTGGCGCGGTTGGTGCCGATCGGGACGACCGCGGACGACGACGTCGCGGCGGCCAAGGTCCTGGTGGAGGCGGGTCTCGTGTCGTGGAACGGACAGAAGCCGCGCGGTCTCGACGATGCACCTGACATGCGCGGCGTGTCGGTGTCGGACCTCGTCATCGAGGACCGCGGATGATCGTCTACGTGGACACGAGCGCGCTCGTGAAGCTCTTCGTGCGCGAGGAGGGCTCCGATGAGGTGTTCCGTTGGATTGCAGAGGCCGATATCGTCTCGACGGCGCTGATTGCGTACGCCGAGGCCAGGGCCGCGCTGGCTCGTCGTTGGCGACTGGCCGACCTGCCGCCTTCCCGGCTGCCCGGCGTGGTGCGTGCCCTGGACGAGCAGTGGCCCAGCTTCCTGGCTGTCGAGATCACGCGCGACCTCGTGACGAAGGCGGGCAACCTGGCCGAGAGGCACGCGCTCCGGGGCTACGACGCCGTGCACCTGGCGGCTGCGCTGGAGTACGGTCGCCTGTCGTCCTCCAAGGTCACGTTCGTGGCGTACGACGACAGGCTGTCGCTGGCCGCGCTCGCGGAGGGGCTCGACGTCCGGGGGCGCTTGCCGGGCGCGGCATAGGGCGCCGACCAACCCCGGGATACAGGGCGGAACGCGCGCCTTACCGTCCCTTCAGGAACGTCCCGTCCCGGTACTCCGCGAAGGCCTGCCGCAGCTCGTCGTCGGTGTTCATGACGATCGGGCCGCCCCACGCGATGGGCTCCTTCAGCGGCTTGCCCGCCAGGGCCAGGAAGCGCGCCCCCTCGACGCCTGCCGCGGCTTCGACGGTGTCGCCGGGCCCCATCAGTACCACCGTGCGGTTGCCGGCCGGGGACGCGCCGGGGGCGAACGACGCCGTGCCCTCGATCACGTAGGCCAGGGCCGTGTGGTCGGGCGGGACGGCCAGGCTCAGGGCGGCCCCGGGGAGCAGCGTCACGTCGAGGTAGAGCGGGTCGGCCGCCACGTCGCGCACGGGGCCGGTCACGCCGTCGAAGGTGCCGGCCAGCACGCGCACGCGGGCGCTGCCGCCCTGCTCGACCATGGGCACGCTGGCCGCCGCGATCTCCTGGTAGCGTGGGGGGCTCAGCTTCACGGTTCGCGGCAGGTTCACCCACAGCTGGAAGCCGCCCAGCCGCCCGGCCTCGCGCTCGGGCATCTCCTCGTGCACGATGCCGCCGCCCGCGCTCATCCACTGCAGGTCGCCCGCGCCGATCACGCCGCGGTTGCCCAGGCTGTCGCCGTGGCGCACGCGCCCCTCGAGCATGTAGGTGACGGTCTCCATGCCGCGGTGCGGGTGCCAGGGGAAGCCGCGTACGAACTCGCGCGGATCGTCGGCGCGGAAGTCGTCGAGCAGCAGGAAGGGGTCGAACAGGAGCGCCTCGCCGGTGGTGCCGAAGGCGCGGTGCAGGTGCACGCCGGCGCCCTCGATCGTGGGCCGGGCGGTGCGCGAGTGGGCGATGGGACGGGGCGTGGGCATGGGGACCTCGACCGGGGTTCGACCTTCTTCACGCTAGGGCCGGTTGGCGGCGCGGCAACCCGACCGGTCCTCGCCCCGGCGCGGAAGCCTGCTATACTCCAGGCCGATCGGATCGGAGCGAGGTCCCCCATGCGCCCTGTCGCGCTCATCCTGGCCCTGCTCGCGCTGGCCTGCAAGCAGCCCTCGGTCGACGTGCCCGAGCCGCCCGACATGAGCGGCGTGCTGCAGGCCTTCGAGGCCCCATCGGCGCCCCTGTCGGCCGCGACCGTCGACGAGATCGTGGCGAAGCAGAAGGCGTTCTTCGAGCAGATCGAGAGCCTGGGGGGCCTGGAGCCCGTGCTGGCCGCGCTCGGCGCCGTGGACTCGGGCACCGAGACCTCGGCGTCGGCGCTGCAGGCCGGCGGGGACGGGGCCGAGAGGCTGTCGTCGGCCCTGCAGGTGGGCACGGTCACCGTGACCGGCGACGGCTTCCTGACCGTGACGCGCACGTGCGCGGGCTGGCTGGGCGCGACCACGCCCGACCCGGCCGACGGCACCATCACGCTGACGGCCGTCTTCGACGACGAGGGCTTCGACCGGGTGGTGTGGGGCCAGGCGACGGCGTGCCGCTACCTGGTCGACGGGCACCGGCTCACGCTCGACGGCCAGGTGCGCGTGCACACGGGCACGCTGCTGGTGGACCACGACACGGGGGCCCAGCTCACCCTCGGCTTCGACGGCAGGGCCCAGGTCGACGATCGCACCTTCGCGGCGGCCTTCACGTTCCGGGTGACGCTGTCGTCCACCCGCGTCGAGATCGCGCTCGACGTGAGCGCGGGCAGCGTCATCTTCTTCGCCGACGACAGCGCCAGGGTGTACGGCTTCCGCGCCGCCAACGGCACCTGGACCTGCGACTTCGAGGAGGGCTCGTGCAGCCACGACGGCGACACCTTGCGGCTCTGGTAGCCCTGGCGGCCTTCCTGGCGCTCCGGCCCGCTCCCGCCCGCGCCTTCCACGACGAGCGCGAGCACGTGGTCGACTACACGGCCCACACCATGGCCGCGGGCGACCTGCGCGTGGGCGTGTGGGACGTGGGCTGGGCCCCCTGGGGCTGGCTGACGCTCGACACCTACACGTGGCCGTGGTTGAAGAAGATCGCCAACGCCTCTGCGAAGTTCCGCATCTGGGGCGACGACGCCTGGACCCTCGGGGCGAAGCTCGGCTTCCTCACCGTGAACCTGCACGACCTGTCCAGCGAGGCCGACCCCGTGCGCTTCCACGTGATCCCCGTCGAGGTGGCCGTCTCGCGCCGCTTCGGCCCCGAGTGGGAGCTGAGCGTGGCGGGCGTCTACACCCCCATCGTGCAGAAGGGGACGTACGACGCTTCGGCGTTCCACGGCGCCGCGGGCTACACCAACACGCAGCTGACGCTGGCCCTCGAGTGGCGGCTGAACGAGCGCTGGGCGCTGTTCGTGCGCTCGCGGCACCTGGTGAAGCTGCAGGTCTCGGGCAAGGTGGTGACCACGGTCACGGTCGATCCCTACACCTCGATCGAGACGCAGGCCTCCGGGGCGTCGGGCGACCTCGCCGGCATGGGCTTCCCCCAGACCTTCCAGGTGGTGCCGGGCTTCGCCTGGTCGCGCGCGGTGTTCAACCTGGAGGTCGGCCTGGGCTACGGCCACGTGCACGTGCCGGGGGTGAACGTGTTCGTGCCCGTGCGCTGGCTGGCGCCGCAGCTCGACGTCTACTGGAGATGGTAGGGGCGGGGCGACGGGCCTACGCGGCCTCGAGCCCGAGCTCGCCCAGGCGCACGCGCAGCTTCTTCAACAGCGCGGCCTCGAGCTGGCGGGCGCGCTCCTTCGAGACGCCGAAGCGCTGGCCGATGTCGTCGAGCAGCACGGGCTCGTCGGACAGCAGGCGGTTCTCGAGGATGTAGGCCTCGCGCTCGTTGAGGGAGGGCCGGATCTCGGTGAGCGCCTGGTGGAAGCGCGCGCGGGTGTCGTCTTCTTCGACCGTGGCCTCGGGGTCGGCCCAGGTGGAGGCCAGGCTGTCGGCCAGCAGGACGCCGTCGCCGTCGTCGGAGTGCCCGACGGGCTGGTCGATGGACAGGTCGCGGGCCGAGGTGCGGCGCTGCATCTCGCGGATGTCGTCGACCGCTACGTCGAGGTCGGTCGCCACCTCTTCGATGGCCTCGGCGGTGAGGGCCGGGTCTTCGCCGCGGGCCAGCGCCCGGCGCAGGTGCGAGCGCGTGCTCTGCAGCATGCTGAACAGCTTGCGCTGGCTGCGGGTGGTGGCGATGCGCACCAGGCTCCACGAGCGCTGGATGTACTCGTGGATCTGCGCGCGGATCCAGAAGATGGCGTACGAGATGAGGCGGATGCCCTTGTGGGGGTCGAACTTCTTGACCGCCTTCATGAGCCCCACGTTGCCTTCCTGGATCAGGTCGATGAGCGGGAAGCCGTACTGGGCGTACTCGTAGGCCACCTTGATGACGAAGCGCAGGTTCGCGAGCACGAGCTTCTGGGCGGCTTCGACGTCCTGCTCCTCGAACCAGCTGAGCGCCAGCTCCTTCTCCTCGGCCTCGGAGAGCAGCGGGAAGCGCGCCACCTCGGCCTGATAGAGCGCCAGGGTGTTGGTTTGAAGGACCGGCAGGTTCATCGTTCTCACCTCCCGAACCGGAATCTAGTTCCGGCCGCTCCGGAATCAAGGGCCCGGGGCGGGCCGGGACTGTACCGCGAGAACCCCATGGATGTCCACGCCATTCCCGCGAGGGGCGTCAGCCCACCACCAGCCGCACGAACGTCAGCTTGCCCACCTGCACCACGTGCGCGCCCGGGGCCGGCAGCGGCGCCTTGGGGTCGGCCACGCGCTGCTGGTCGACCTTGACGGCACCCTGCTCGAACAGGCGGCGCGCCTCGCGCTTCGAGGGCACCACGCCGCGGGCCACCAGCGCGTCGAGCAGGTTGCCGTCGGCGGCCGTCACGTGGTGCTCGGGCAGATCCTCGGGGATCTCCTTCTTCGAGAACACGCGCAGGAACTCGGCCACCGCGTGCTCGCCGGCCTCGGCGCCGTGGTAGCGGCCGACGAGCTCCTTGCCCAGGGCCAGCTTCACGTCGCGCGGGTTCACGCTCCCGTCGGCGCAGCCCGTCTTCCAGGCCTCGATGTCGGCCGCGGGCCGATCCGAAAGCAGCGTCAGGTACTTCCAGAGGAGCTCGTCGGAGACGGACATGAGCTTGCCCACGATCTGGTCGGGCGCCTCGTCGATGCCGATGTAGTTGCAGAGGCTCTTGGACATCTTGGCGCCCGTGAGCACGCCGTCGACCAGGCGCGCGTCGGTGCCCTCGAGCAGGGGCATGGTCATGACGATCTGCGGCTTCTGGCCGTATTCGCGCTGCACGGTGCGCCCGACCAGCAGGTTGAAGATCTGGTCGTGGCCGCCCAGCTCGACGTCGGCCTCGAGCGCCACGCTGTCGTAGCCCTGCACCAGCGGGTAGAGCATCTCGTGCACGCTGATGGGCTGGTTGGTCTGGAAGCGCGTGCGGAAGTCCTCGCGCTCGAACAGGCGCGCGAGCGTATAGGTGGCGGCCAGGCGCACCATCTCGGCCGCCGTCATGGTCTCCATCCACTCGCTGTTGAAGCGCACCTCGGTCAGCGCCGGGTCCAGGATCTTGAACACCTGGCGCTTGTAGGTCTCGGCGAAGGCCAGCACGTCCTCCTTCGAGAGGGCCTTGCGCGTCTCGTGCTTGCCCGTGGGATCGCCGATGCGGCCCGTGAAGTCGCCGATCAGGAAGATGGCCGTGTGCCCCAGCTGCTGGAACTGGCGCATCTTCTGGAGGACCACCGTGTGGCCCAGGTGCAGGTCGGGCGCCGTGGGGTCGAAGCCGGCCTTCACGCGCAGGGGCGCGCCCGTGGAACAGGAGGCCTCGAGGCGGGCCTTCAGCTCGTCGGGGCTGAGGAAGTCGACCACGCCGCGCGACAGGATCTCCATCTGCTCGGCCACGGGCTTGAAGCGGCTCATCGCGCACCTCGGACGGTGGGGACGGCGGATTGTAGTCGGGGACGCGTGGTTGCGCAACTGTGCGGCGCGCTACGTGATTGCCAGGGGATGTACGGTCATGCCCGACTCTGCGGGGTGCGCGAAGAAGGTGGCCGCCGGTTCTGGCGATAGGGTCGCCGCAGAGGCCCAGGCGTTGCCGTAGAGCCGTCCCTCGGCGCGCAGGAGCGACGTGAAAAAGGGCGCCAGGGCGGCAGCGTCGCGTCGCCAGAAGCAGGCGTAGTCGCGAAGTTGCGTGGAGGCTTCGGGACCCTTGGACGCAGTGTCCTTCGCCTCGATGATGCCCAGCCTGCCCGTGGGTTGGTGAACGGCCAGCACGTCGGCCTTTCGGCCGTTTCCGTTCGGCGTCACGAAACGCCACTCCTGGTGCAGGAGCAGCCACGGACCGGACATGCCGGGCAACTCCAGCTTCGACCGCAGCGCGTCGCCGAGCCAGCGGACCACCGCCCTCTCCTCGTCCTTGGCCTGCGGAAGGCCCGCCGCCCAGGTCCGGAACGCGCCTCGCCGGGCTCGCAACTCGTCGACCTCGACCCGAGCGCCGGGACGCAGCCGGTAGGACTCATCGTCGTCGGAGCCGCGGAACCCGACGAAGCGCGGTGCGTTCGGGTCCAACGCGAGCGTCACGACGCCCTTGTTCGTCGGTCGGAAGTAGACCGCTCCAAGCCCAAGCGCCACTTCGTGGGCACGGTGGATAGCTGCGAACTCCGGGGTGGCCATCCAGCGCACCGCGTCCACGTGACCCTGGCGCACGGGGGAGCGGGAGGCAGAGGAGGCGGGCACGGTTGCGCGGGGAGTCGTATGGGCCGCCGTCCCATCTCGCTGAGACCACCATGCCGGCGGTCCCTCGTCCGTCTTGGCGACTCGGCCGGGGTTTTCGCGCGAGTACTTGCCCAGGCGTCGACCGCACAGGCTGCGGTTCCCTTGTCGCACGACGGGGCACTTCGCTCCGGTGTCCGTACCCCCCGAACTGGGGCACGCGGCGATGAACTGGTCGGTCGAGAACTCCGCAGGCAGGGCTCGCAGGATCACCTCGACCCGCGCGTCGGCCATCTCGCAGCTCATGGTTCACCTCCGGGGTTTGTCTCGCGATCCATCCGTCGGGCTACTGCCCACGTGCTCTTGCGGGACAGTACTTGCCACATCCAGTCGTTGGGACGATCGGGGACGACGCAGGTGAGCACGTACGGCAACTCGGTCAAAGAGAGCCACTCGGTCTCTGCCAAGCGCGCCAGCACATCATGGCCGGAGGCTACCGCGGACTCCTCTGCGCCCTCGTAGAACTGTCCGTAGAGGATCTCCGAGAGCGGGATGAACCACTCGTCTTGTTCGTGCGGCGCATCGGCCACGATTCGCTTCAAGCAGTTTTGCGTGGCCGTCCACAGCCGGTCTGTGGGGATGGGAACGGCGCGCTGAATCAATCGCCTGATGGCTTGACCGGCCTGACCAGGGTCGCTCGCAAGTGCCAGACACTCGGCATCGGATGCCTGCGCCCAGAAACGGGCACGCAACCCGGTTGCTCCGATGGAGAGCGCTGGGTCGTCGAGATTCCACGAAAGGAGGCCGTACGCGCGGAGGTTGTCGGGTAGAAGATCGTCGTTGCCGGTAGCAACCAGCAGGTCGGCAAGGACCGCGCCGGGCGAGTGGGCGGTATCGAGGCAGTCTAGGCGCACATCTCCATCTTGCTTGTCGCTAGCGGATTGATAGGGTGGACAGGCCGTCTCGATGGCCAGGGACCAGAGGCGCCGCAGGCCGGTCGACAGCCATACCGGATTCTGCCCTTCGGCCAGGCGCCGCAACGCCTCGACCAGGTGCGCGTGGCCGCCCGTGACGGTGCCAGTTTGCAAATGTAGAGTGAACGCCGCCTCTCCCGAGAACGGATGAGGATCTTCGGTCGCCCAACGTCGGAGCGCTTCCACCGCTTGCGCCGACAAAGACGCGTCGCCCGAGAGCAGCAAGGCCCATGCACTGGCTTCGCGATCAAGGCCGGAGCGAACCGCCGCCTCGTACAGTCGTTCGACCGTCGGACGGGTGAACCTTCGCAACGTCGCGTTCCAAGCCCACACCTTCTGGCGCGCAAGAGACAACGCCGACAGGCTTCTCGCCAGCCCGTGGCAGGGGGGCACATGGTCGGATTCGGTTTCGCGTGTTGCGTCCTCCGTTCTCTTGAGCAGGGCCTCGATGGCTTCAGGCAGGCCACGCCCGTTCTGCTTCTCGTCGAGACGTCGTTCCACCCGGCGCCAGGTTGCCTCCAGCCACGGCCACGTGTCCAGCGCAACGTCGACGTCGTCGTATTCGACGACTCTTCGCCAGGCATCGTTGCCGACCGCCAGGTTCTCCACCCAGGCGTCAGCAAACCCCTCGTCCAGCAGTGCGATCAAGTCCAGCGCAGCTTGTCGTTGTATGGCTGGATCGAGAGAATCGACTGCCCAGGCGGCGGGCAGTTCGGCGCCACCTGTGGCCATAGTGCGCAGAGGCTGCCGTTCACCCAGCCGGGCCAGTGCTCGCGCGGCCTCGAACGCTACGCTTCGACGCATGTCCGTTGGAAGGTCGGTGGTTTCCCGCATGAGGAACGCACGACGAAGCGTCGCGAATGAACCGAGCCGCTCCGCCACCGCGACCGCGAACAGCCCAATATCTCCGAATCGGTCTGCAGGCACTTGGAGGAGCCATTCGGAAAGGGCGTGGTCTCTGCCAGAATCCACCAATCGCCCGATCCCGATGACGAAGTCGTCGACCCACGCGGAAGTGAGGTCGCCCGGCGCCGCGGTTACGACGAGCGCGTCGACCAATTCGACGACGAGTTCGACGTGCCGGACGGGGATTCCCCACTGCCCCAGATGCCGAATCCGGGTGCGTACCGGAAGGGCCCTCCACAGGACCAGCAAGGCGCTGTCGTCGGCTGCGTCTCCGGCCAGCCCCAGCAGTCGGCGGGAGCAGAAGTCTCCCGTCTGAGCCACCCGGACAACTGCCCGGTCAGCGTCGTCGTACGGGTCTTTCGAGCGATCGGCTAGCGGCAGGAACGCCGCCAGGCATTGGAAGGGCGCGAATCGCGCCAGCCTCGAATCTCGCGAGCGGACGGGATCGACGCGCCCGTCCGCTCCTACGACGTCGCCCGACCGGTGCGTGTCGAAGTCGAGCGGAACGGCTTCGCGTTCAAGCGAGTGCCTCGACGCCGCCCAGGCCTGCACGAAGCGGCGGGCGGCCGTTGAGGCCAAGCCTTCGACCCCATCGGCGAAGCGCGGCGCGGAGATTCGCGGAAGAACCTCTTGGTAGCGTTCGGAGACCAGTCGCATGGTGGACCCGGAAAGGTTCGGGTACGCCCATGGCGAGTTGTCGTGCGCCATCAGCCAAAGCGCGTCGGCCCAGGCCTGCACCAGCGCGGGTAGATCAGCCGGTTCCAACTGCGGTGCAGTGTCGGCGGCGGCTGCACGCAACAGGGTTCCT
>Ga0233425_10011021_pt1 | contig 10731 bp, 5 predicted proteins | sample Watercolumn_Towu_2_FD_181712 | JGI IMG/M metagenome (GOLD analysis project Ga0233425, IMG submission 181712) | Freshwater microbial communities from Lake Towuti, South Sulawesi, Indonesia - Watercolumn_Towuti2014_140_MG | ecosystem: Environmental > Aquatic > Freshwater > Lake | place: Indonesia...
GAAAAGGCGTATCTCCCTGCACAAAAACATTAAATTCAAAACCGTAAACATTGAATTGATTGACATAGGTGGAACCTAAATAAGTCTGCAACGTGTGAAAGACATCTCTAACAGCAACTCCATAAGTTTCGGCTTCACGTCGATCGATGGTCAATTTGATTTGAGGAGCTTGAGAACGAAAAGGAGTGAGTGCTGCTTTCACCATCGGACTCTCCATGGCGTCTCTCGTCATGCTGTCAACAGCATGTTGGAGCACCGGATAATGAAAAGTTCCATCGGTCAGATTCACTTGCATTTGAAATCCTCCCGCCAGTCCAAGTCCTTGAATCGGCGGCGGCACCAAGACGATTCCTTTCGCAGCCGGTTCCTCTCCGACTAATTTTGATAAATCCTCATAAACCTGCAAGAGACTGCCACGCGGTCCACGATGCCCCCATTCTTTCAGCATTAAATAAATAATCCCCGAGTTAGAAAGTGATGCATTATTATCCAGCGGAGAAACTCCCCCAATCACAAACATGTCACGAATGGCTTCGAGCTTCTCCATTTTTTTTGCAAGACGCTGCATGACGATTTTGGTTCGGTTCAGCGTAGCCGCATCGGGAAGCTGAACGGCCACCATGACATATTCTTGATCTTCGGTAGGAATAAAAGCTGTTGGAATTTTGGTGAGCCCCCAAATCGAAAGCACAATCAAGAGGATCCCGATAAAAGTCATCACGTGACTATGCTTCACCAAATGATGGACGAGAGAAGCATACCAGCGCTCCGTCGGTTGATAGAGCGCATTAAAAATGCGGTAAAAAAGATTTAACTTTTTATTAGGATCGCGCGCCTTAAGCCAAAGCGCGCATTGAGTCGGTTTCAACGTCGCAGCATTGATCGCACTGATGAAGGCTGTCACCGCGATAACCAAAGCAAATTGACGATACATTTGTCCGATAATTCCCGGCATAAATGCAGCTGGCAAAAAGACAGACATCAAGACCAAGGTAATCCCAATGATCGGTCCGAAGAGGCTGCTCATCGCAGCGATGGCAGCTTGATGAGGAATACTTTCAGAACCTGTCCTTAAAGTCGCTGAGGCTAGTGAAGAACAAGGAGCTGCCGGCGCACAGCGGCTGAGTGTATCGTTACATACATGCGGCGTGGCAGCCGCTGGATCAAATGCCGAAGGCAGCCCCGTAGGGGCGAGCCTCGCGGGAGCGAGCGAGTTGCTACTCGATGACGCGAGCACCGAAGCGACGCCGCAATTCGCAGCATCAGTAGACTGTAAAGGCAAGTTCTTATTTTCATTGGCTTCACCTTGATACCAAATCACCCCAGTAATGGCATAAGGAATGAGCGGCGCAATCATCGCGTTAAAAAGCATAGTCGGCGCCGTCACTCCCCCATCTGGTGGCAATGGCGGAATCGGCTTTGGAACAAGGGGGTCCGGCTTTAAAGGTTGTGCCCAAAGTTTTGAACAGGCTTCTTTGCATTTGCTTTTCCAGACTGTCAATTCGGCTTGATATGGTGTTTCCACTTCTTCCTTCCAAGAAGCTAACTCTTGCTCATAATCATTTTTTCGCTGAGCGTAAGTCTCCTGATTTTTAAAAAAATCACGCACGATTTGATGATACTCAGCAAGATAGTTGTTGAAAGAAGGAGCTTGTTGCAGCGCGGCAAGGCTCATCCATGCTTGTGCTGAGCTGGCTCCGCAATAACTTCCAATCAATCCAATAGGCATGCCTGTTGCCATGCGCAAATCCCGTCCAAAAAAATAGCCAACTGCAGAAAAATTAACCGCCGTTTCCGGCGAACAACGTTCCCATCTTCCTTCTATTTGACGTTGTGGTCGTAGGGCACGTTTTTCAGGAACAATAAAAAAACGCAACTGATCATCTTCCGCATGAGTCGCTGCGGTTTCTCCTCCCTCTGCCTCACGCACGGGAAATGCCATATTTGATTGTCCCGAGCAAAGCCAGACATCTCCCACGAGCACGTCTGTAAATGCGAGATGATTTTTTCCATCAACTGTCAACACATCGGGAGAACTGCGAAGGTAGACAGGTCGCAAATTCACACGCCATTGACGATCTTGCCGCGCCGTTGTTGTCACTTGTTGCCCCACAAACTTCACCGTCACTTGCTCTCCTGGATCCGCTTCTCCCCAAATCGGCAAAGAGGTTCCTTGTTGCAGTACCATGTGATCGCCAAAAATCGCTGGCATGCTAACCGAGGCGTAGCCAACGACTGAGAAAGCTAAGATCAACCAAGCAGAAAAAAGTAATGAGTAACGAGTAATGGGTAATGAGTATTTATAAACAGTCGAAAACACCATATTTTGTGAACTTGTCATACGATGATAAAATATTTTTGTTTGAATTTGCCAAAAGCAACTCAATTTTACTCATCATTCATTACCCATTACTCATCACTCTCTCCTATCCTCTTGAAGGCTTGGAATATTTTCGCACAGGTCCCTTTTTAAAAGAGCGACCTCCAGATTCGTCGCCTCGATGGTCACGATGCCGCCTTGACCCGCCTCGCTCTTCTCCTCGACGATCGCGAGAATCGTCTCTTTTAAAACTACGACCACCTCGAGAAGCGTTACGCCGATCGTCACGACGACCACCTCGACCTCCCTTAGCTTGTGCAAAAGAAAACTCTTGTGATCCACGCTGAGGAGAAGGCTCTACAGCCTCTTTTTTAGCGGCTGCAGGAGTATCGCCCAACAACATTGAAAAGAGCGCCGATCCAATATCTATTGAGGTATACCCCTCTTCTAACAAACGATCCATGATGACATCATGTTTTTTAAAAGCATTTGTTTGAAGTTGCTTGAGGAGCTTTCCATAAAGCTGCTCAGCACGCTTCCCTTCGACTTCTCCAATCGTTGGAATCGTACCACGACGAATTTTTGTTTTGGTGAAGCGCTCAAGAAACTGAAGTTTATTAAAATCTCGCCCAGTCACAAAGGTCATCGCAACGCCTTTTTTTCCAGCTCGCCCCGTCCTTCCAATGCGGTGCACATAATCTTCAGGGTCGTAGGGAAGATCGTAATTAACGACGAGTTCCAGCGCATCAACATCGATGCCACGCCCGGCCACATCGGTTGCCACAAGAAATTCAAATTCCGAATTCTTAAACTTGTTCATCACGCGCGTCCGCTGCGCCTGTGCGATACCTCCGTGGAGACGATCTGTTGAAAAGCCTTGCGCCAAGAGTGCATCAGCCAATTCATCCACCATGCGTTGCGTGTTACAAAAAATAATTCCCAATTTGTATTCATGAAAATCGATCAGACGAATGAGCGTTTCGATTTTCATGCGCGAGGGAACTTCATAAAACCATTGCTCAATGGTTGGCACCGTCAGTTCTTTTTGTTCAATCTTGATTGTCTGCGGTTGATGGGAAAAGCGATTGATCAGCTCTCGAATCGGCTTGGAAAGCGTGGCGGAGAAGAAAACAGTCTGACGTCCTTCGGGAGTTTGTTCAAGAATCGTTTGAATATCATCTCGAAATCCCATGTCAAGCATCCGATCAGCTTCATCCAAAATAACAACCTTGAGTTGGTTGAGTTTCAAAGTGCCACGTTTCAAATGATCCATGACGCGACCAGGCGTCCCAATAACAATTTGAACTCCCTTTTTTAATTCAAAGAGCTGACGCTCGTAGGAGGCGCCGCCATAGATCGGCACGCAATGAATATTTCGTTTAAAAGCGGTTAGTTTATAAACCTCATCCGCCACCTGCGTGGCTAGCTCGCGCGTCGGACAGAGAATCAAAACTTGAACCGCTTTGTTCATCGGATCAATTTTTTCAATAGCAGGAATCGCAAATGCCGCCGTCTTTCCAGAGCCAGTTTGAGACTGCCCAACAACGTCAGCACCAGCCAACAAAATGGGAATCGCTGCTGTTTGTATCGGCGAGGCCTCTTCAAATCCTAGCTGGGCCACTGCCTTCATGATCTCGGGAGAGAGGCCGAGCACCTCGAACGTACGTTTTTCCATAAGATTGATTAATAGCCGCAAAAGAACACAAAGAACACAAAGAAATGATCGCCTATTTAAAAAAGATCCCTAAAAATAGAGAACATGTATGATGTGATCATTATCGGCGCTGGCGCAGCTGGCCTCTTTTGCGCTTTCCAAGTGGCTGGGCGAGGAGATCGTGTTCTTTTGCTAGAGCATAACGAACGTGTTGGAAAAAAAATCGAAATTTCTGGAGGTGGCCGTTGCAATTTTACCAACATCCATGCTAGCGCTGAAAATTATCTTTCAGAGAACTCCAATTTTTGCAAATCAGCGCTCGCGCGTTTCTCTCCATGGGATTTTATCGCCCTCGTCGAAAAACATGGCATCGCCTATCATGAAAAAAAGTTAGGCCAACAATTTTGTGATGGAAGTTCTCGTGAAATTATTGAGATGCTGCTGCGCGAATGCCATGAAACTGGAGTCACGATCATGACTTCTTGTCGCGTGCAAGAAGTGAACAAAAAAGAAGTGTTTGAACTTAAAACCTCCAGAGGCTCTTTCACAGGCGGTTCCCTGGTCATTGCAACAGGGGGATTGTCTTTTCCAAAACTTGGTGCCACTAATTTTGGTTATTGCATTGCTCAACAATTCGGAATTGCCGTCACAGCGTTGCGACCAGGACTGGTGCCGCTGACATTTGTTGCGGAAGATCGCAGCTTTTGTAACAACTTAGCCGGCGTCTCGCTCCCTGTGCAAGTCGAACATCGCGATATCAAATTTGATGAAGCATTGTTATTCACTCACCGCGGCATTAGCGGTCCCGCTATCCTTCAGATCTCTTCAACATGGAACGAAGGTGAAGAATTGATTTTTGATTTACTTCCAGACCCAGCAGCCGCTTCCCAATTGGCTCAAGAGCACAAGAGCCAGGCTTTATTGCCTAATCTTTTGAGCCGCTACCTTCCTCGACGTTTTGCAGAAGCATGGTGTGAACGACATCATTTTTGTAAAACCGCCAACCAATGTAGCGCTCAAGAATTTTCAAACCTCCTTCACCTTCTCCATCATTGGCCTATGCGCTTTGCAGGAACCGAAGGCTATCCGAAAGCCGAAGTCACGCGCGGCGGAGTCTCCACTTCGGAGCTCTCTTCCAAAACGATGGAGTCACGAAAAGTTCCAGGACTCTATTTCATTGGTGAAGTTGTTGACGTTACCGGCTGGCTTGGCGGCTACAACTTCCAATGGGCCTGGGCTAGTGCCCATGCGGCTGCAGAGGCGATATAGGCTGAAGACTGAAGGCTAAAGACTGAAGGTAGAATTTATTGTTTCGTCAATTTATTTATTGACTCAGTTGAATACTTATTGATCATCATCATAAAGAACTTACCCTTGTTAACTATGAAAAAAATACTATCTATCTTACTAACGGCATTCTCTTTTTTAGGATTGCTACAACTTCATGCTCAAACCACTAATGATAACCCGTTGAAAAACCTCCAAGACGGTCTTGGTTATGAAAACAGTACCTGGGTTGAAGATTGGTCGAGCAACTTGGATACGGAAGCCTATATCAATGCCCTGCCCAAGGGAGTCAATACGATTAATGTTTTTGTAGGACAGCTCGCTTTTGTCGAAGGAGTTGCTAGCATTAACGGTTACTCTCTCGACACACCAGGACAGCCGCCAGGAACGGGCGCGTTTCCAGATGTTGCTGCGCTCACTCATTTTGTTCAGGGATGCAAAGCCGCTGGCTGCAGTGTAAAGCTCTCCATTGGCGGACAAGCAGGAACGACCTTTGGAAATTCCTGGAGCGTTCTCAATTCAGAAAATGTTGATTCTTTTGCTCAAGCTCTTGTCGACCTCTGTCACACCACAGGAGCTGATGGAGCAGACTTCGATTATGAAATGGATGATACCACTCCCGCTTCTTTTGCCGGAGCCATGGCAGGAAAATTTAAAGACCTCGCTCCAGACTTAGCAACCAGCTGCTGTGTCTTTGGTGGTTGCGATGCCAGCGGTCCTTGGCATGCCTGCAACACATCCTTCTTGGCAGCGGCTGTCACTAGTCAAAATTGGTGTGCTATCGACCGCGTCTACGTTATGACTTATTGGGACTACTGTCCTCTTTCTCAAAATGAAGGTTTCATGACCTCTTGGAGCACCTGGCTTGCCGAGCAACATGGTTTCACTCCAGCACGCATTAGCGCCGGCGTTGACCCGACAGATCCAAACACCTCTCCTACCGATGGCACCTTGAACACTTGGATCAGCTTTGCCGCTCAAAATGGCTTCAGCACTGCCATCTGGGACCAACAAGGTGTCGAAAATTATGTCGCCAATAGTTGGGGAACTATCATTAATAACATCTATCATCAAGGAGATACCTCTCCAATCATCGCACCAATGCCTCCTGAAGTTGTAACTCCAACATCTCCTGACAACGACAACAACACAGTCAATGAACCTTCCACTCCGAGCACAGAAGAGACTTGGTGGAGGTGGCTTGGTTGGCCTTCTTCTTCATTTCAGTCCTTCACAAACTGAATAAAAATAACGCTTGATCGGACGGCTTCCCGTCATGGAGTAGGCCGTATCGACAAGTTCAATTTGTGAAAAATCGCTCCGGAGCTCACGTGGCGGATATTCCCATTCATAAATGAGAAGTCCGCTACTTCCGGGAGCATAGCGCTCTTTATATCCCGGCCAGATAGAGAATTGATCTTTAATCCGTCCCCAATTGGCTTCGTAGGTATCGGGATGAGCCGGAAGATAGAAACTCAAGAGGCTTGCGGTTTGATAATTATCAGAAATGAAAAACAAAGTTCCATATTTCTGAGAAAGTTCTAAGGCATGCTGTGCAATGGAAGCGGGACCACGAGCACGATCGAGCGGATCGACAACCCCGAGATGGCGATAGGCTTGCACCATGATTTGAACCATCGGCCGTTGATCTTCCTGCCAGGATAATGGGATTGGCACGTGCAACCACCAAGTGTTGTGCAACATGACTGTTTCAAACGCAGCAATGAGAAAAGCAGCTGCCACCCATTTCCTATTCAACCAAGACCAACGTCGTTGGAGAGCACTCCAATTACCCGTTAACAAGATCATTCCAGCAACATAACAAGGAGCTGTCCAATTAGGCTCTGCAGCTTTGTTCAAACTCAAACAGGAATAAAAAACAAACAAGGGAATAAAGAGCGATCTTAAATAACAAATAGCTTTTGCGTGAGCAGCATCACGTGCTGGTCGAAAGACAGCAATCATCACTCCCAAAAAAAATAACGGCGAAATCACGCCCGCCTGCGCTCCAAGAAATGTCAATAACTCAGCAGGCTTCACACTCCAGGAACTATTGAGATCTCCACGGTGAATTAAATGCACCACACCAATCCAGTGGTGTTCGCTATTCCAAATCACCATGGGCAAAGCAAAACAGAGCGTTGTTGCTAGCATCACATAAAAGTGCGGTCTTTTGAATTGAGGGCGTTCCTCTTGATTCCAGCAGCAAAAAAGAGCGAAGCAGAGCAACTCCACCAAGTTGGTATATTTAGCCAACATGCCTAACCCCACAAAAGCTCCTGTTAAAATCCAAAAGAAAAAATTTTTACTTTTTGTCGCACTCCAAAATGTGATCGCTGCTAACGTCCAAAAGAAAATACTCAGCGGATCAATCGTCATCAAAATACTTCCGACTGCGTAGAGCGGCATAAAAAGAGCGATGAGCAAGGTCCAACAAGCGACACGTTCTGCAAAAAGCAGGCGCGCAAGAACGAAGAGAGCAATCCCTGTAGCCGCTGAAAGCAAGACCGCAAAAAAGCGAACTCCAAAAACAGTATCTCCAAAAAGATGCGTCCCAACCCAAATCGTCACAGCCGCTCCAGGCCCTTTATCAAAAAAACTCCAATCAAGATGTCGCGAACAATACCAGTAGTATGCCTCATCCCCGATGAGCTCAAGCTGCGTGGCATACCAAAACCGAAAAAAAGTTACGGCAATGATCAACAGTGCAAAAAAAAGAAGTGCAGACTTTTTTTCAAAAAAGGAAATTCGAGAAACATCAGACATTCGAACAGATTACATCCCCGCCTTCGCGGGGACAAGGGGACATTTACAGCTTGCAAGTTACAGAAAAAATTTCGCGCAACGCAGCTCTTCGCCATCACAGTAGCATTTCACTCCAAAAGAACCGATCTTCAAATGCGCTGTGGTGAGTGAAGAGCAAGGCGCGACGGCGCGCAGCAGCGGAGTGTATATAGAAATACTCGAGCAGCGAGCACCGGCGCAACGCAGCTCTTCGCCACCACAGTAGCATTTCAAGATCGGTTTAACCACTCCACCTTCCCTGTCCCTACATCATAGAAAGCCCCTACGATGGCGATGACTCTTTCCTCTTCCAGACGTCGCAACGAAGGACTTTCTTTACGAATCAATTCCATGGTTACGCGAATGTGACGCTGCGCTAATGCATCAGTCCATTTTTTCTTTTCCTCCGGAGAGGAAAAAGCTGCCGGCATGGAAGGATCAATAGATTGTTGAATTTCCTGAAGAAGCAAGTCGAGATGTCTGCATCCGATGGCTTGTTGCGCCGTCGTTTTTTTCTGATAAAACTCGAGAGCAGCCTCAACAGCCCCACAAGAGCTGTGTCCTAAAACAAGAATGAGCTTTGCTCCTGCAACAACACAGCCATATTCCATGCTGGCGAGCTCTTTAGCATTGGCGACCTGGCCTGCCATACGAATACTAAAAAAATCTCCCAAACCAGCATCAAAGATCATCTCCACAGGTGCTCGACTGTCGATACAGCTTAAAACAACTCCCATCGGATATTGACCTGAAGAGGTTTCTCGAACCTGACGCCGAAGATCGCGCTGCAAGGGACGCCCCTGCCAAAAGCGTTCATTACCCTCTCTCATGATGGCAAGCACCTGCTCTGGAAGCAGCTTAGATTGGAGTTCCCTGGTTGAATAGTCAATAAAGCGAACCACATCTTTGATCCGTCGATATTTTTCCTGAAAACCCAAAAGACTCACGACGATACCTCTCACCTTGGCTTTTGATTGAAGAAAATCACGAATCAAACTGATAATATCGGGATCAATATAATCCGTACCACGCGCATCGATAAAAAGGTGACTCTTTGCAGGCACCGCATCGAGAGCCTTCATGAGCGAAGGACGATTCAAAAAACTAACTTGATTCGCCAACTCCAACCGCAACACGTCACCAGCCGCATGCCGCTCCAAAACTTGATGCATCGGACGATAGAGATTGTTGTGCAGCAAGAAAAGAAGCCCTACGCCAAGACCAATCAAAATCCCAAACAGTAAGTTGGTAAAAATAATTGCCACGATGGTCGTCAGAAAAGGGACAAACTGATTGTTCCCTTCGCGCCACAGCCTCACAAAAGTTTGCGGCTGCACCAACTTCATCCCGACACTCACTAAAATAGCAGCTAATGCAGCCAAAGGAGTTTGATTAATCCAACGGGATAAAAAAAGAATCGAGGCGAGGAGAAAAAGACCATGCGTGATCGTTGCCCAGCGTGTCCGTCCTCCTGCTGTCACGTTAGCCGTACTCCTCACAATAGCACTCGTGACGGGAATACCTCCCATGAGACCCAACACCATATTTCCAATGCCATGAGCAATGAGCTCTTGATTAGGAGGACTTACACGCTGCTCCGGATCAATTTTATCCGTCGCTTCCAAGTTGAGTAACGTTTCAAGACTAGCACTGGCAGCAATGAAGATGGCGGCCACATAGACTCCTGGCTGCATCCATTGCTTCCAATCCGGAAACCGAAGCGTTGTCAAAAAGGCTCCCGGCGTAGCGATGTCAGGAATTTGAACGAGATGAGTAGCATCAATACTCCAAGAGTTTCCTATGCGATGTAACAGTCCATTAACAACAACCGCTGCAATCACAACAATCAGCGGCGCTGGAATCGGAAAACTTTTTAACCATTTCACTCGATTGCTGAGTATTAAAAAAAGAAGCGAGGTCACTCCAATTAACAAAGCCCCCAATTGAAGATGCGTAATAGCGCACCGAATCGCACTGAAAGTGTTGTTTCCATCCCATTCCCAAAAAGAAGAATCTCCAAAAGCCACCGGATCGTAACCAACCAAGTGAGGAATTTGTTTGAGCACAATGAGAATACCTGTTGCTGCAAGCAATCCTTTAATCACACTCGAAGGAAAAAACTCTGCAATGAAGCCTCCACGACAACAACCCAAAATGACTTGAATCAGACCTGCAAAAAACAGCGCTAACAAAAATGCCTCAAAAGAACGTAGCTCTCCTATTTGCTGAGCCACGATGGCGGCCAGTGCGGCAGAGGGACCACTGACACTAACCTGAGACCCGCTCAGGGAACCAACAACAAGACCCCCAATCATACCACCCAAAAGCCCCGACAAAAGCGGCGCTCCAGATGTCAAGGCAATCCCGAGTGACAACGGAAGAGCCACTAAAAAAATCACAACACCTGCCACCGGTTGTGAACAAATTTTTTTTGAGAAGGTTGAATGTGATTGCATACTTTTGAATCGGCGCTTTAAAAAAAATGAGCTCTACACTGCGATTTTCCAATTCTTTATCACTTAATACTAATCTTGAGTCCGTCCTGGAGAATTAGTTTTTAAAGTTATTGCCTCAAAAGCTAGTAACTATCTGGTTGTAGAGACAAGTAACGAGTAACGAGTAACGGGTAACGAGTAAATATAAACAGACGAAATTCATTAAATTGGTCAAATTCATGTGTTATGAT
>Ga0233425_10011022_pt1 | contig 10730 bp, 9 predicted proteins | sample Watercolumn_Towu_2_FD_181712 | JGI IMG/M metagenome (GOLD analysis project Ga0233425, IMG submission 181712) | Freshwater microbial communities from Lake Towuti, South Sulawesi, Indonesia - Watercolumn_Towuti2014_140_MG | ecosystem: Environmental > Aquatic > Freshwater > Lake | place: Indonesia...
GGAAGGCGGCGGCCAGCGCCACCTGCATCAGCCGCGCCGACGAAAGGCGCCAGCGGCGGCCGACCGCCAGGGCCAGCACCACCACGTTGGCCAGGTGGGTCTCCTGGTGCCCGCGGTAGCCGGGCGCGTCCATGAGCGCCAGCAGCAGGCCCTCGCGGTCGTCGAGCTGGTCGGCCACCTGCTGGATGGCGCGCTTCAGCGGCACCAGCGTGATGCGGCGCCCCCCGCGGGCGGCGTCGAGCAGATCCTTCAGCAGCACCACCAGCACGGCGTGCAGGCGCACCGTCAGCCGATCGCGCTCGCGGGGCGCCAGCGAGGCCTCGAGGGGCACGGCCGGCAGCACCGCGCCGCCGGTCTCGGTGGCCAGCTGCGACAGGGGCAGCGCGGCCTCGGGCGAGCCCACCAGCTTGACCTTCTGCAAGCGGGCGAAGAACAGCTGCAGCTTCTGCCTCGTGGGCTCGGGCGGCAGCACCAGGCCGCCGATGCCACGACGCCGGAGCGCCCGCCCCAGCTCGCAGGCCCGCAGCCAGATCTTGTAGCCGAGGCGCAGCGGCGTGCCGTTCAGGAACACGTCGTCGTCGCGGATCTCGAAGCGCGCTCCCCGCCCGGCGTCGCCGGCCACCTCGCGGATCGTATCGACCAGGTCGTCGAGGATGACGAGCACGGCGCGGTTGTTCAGCTCGTACACGCGCAGGGCCTTGTCGACGGCGTGCAGCGACGTGACCAGCCGGGCCCCGAGCCGATCGATCTCGGACGCCTCTGCCGCCTGGGCGGGCGCGGGCGCGCCGCCGGTCTCGCGGGGCTCGGTCATGGGGTCTCCTGCCGCGCGGCCTCTTCCTCGGCCAGGCGCAGGTTCAGGACGGGCTCGACCTGCTGGCGCAGCGGGCTCGACGCGGACTCACCCGCCAGCCAGTCGATCAGCACCTGGCGCGTCTCGGGCGCGTCGTGGTCGAGCAGCGCGAGCACGGCACCCTCCTGCAGGGCCTGCGCCTGCCGCCGCCCGAACAGCGAGCGCCGGCCGATCTGGGCCTTGATCCAGGGCAGCACGGCCCGTCGGTCGCAGGCCAGGAGGGCCGACAGGTGCTGGCGTCGCTCGTCGGTGTCACGCCGGGCGAAGTCGGGGCGGTCGGCGAGGGCCAGGAGCGGCTCGACCATCCCGGGGTCGTGGGAGGCCGCGATGACCTCGAGGGCCGCCAGGCGCATGCCCACCTCGTCGCCGTTCAGGAAGCGCAGGGCCTCCCCGCACACCTCGTCGTTCCAGCGCCCCTTCAGCGTCAACAGCGCCTGCCGGCGCACGGACGGGTTGCGGTTGTCGAGCAGCCCGCGCACGGCCTCGACGGCCTTGGGGCTGGAGTTGGACGCCAGCGCCCGCAGCGAGTCGAGCACGACCAGCACGTTCTCGCTCTTCAGGCGCCCCACGTGGAAGGGCGTCATGTCGGCCCCGCGCTGCTCGAGCAGCTCGCGCAGCGGTCGCGCAGCGGGCCCATCGCCCAGCTTGACCAGGAAGCTCACCAGCCCCTCGAGCTCGGAGCGCGGCAAGATCTCGAAGAAGGGCAGGAGCTTGTCGAGATCTTCGCGCTTGCCCTCCATGAGCACCGGGCGCAGCAGGATGAGGCGGTGGTAGCGCGCGAGCGGGGCCAGCGCCTCGGCCACGAACGCGGCCCTGACCTCGCGCGTGGCGTCGCGCACCGAGGCGTGCGCCCGCAGCGTCGACACGGCCGCAGCCAGCCGGTCGAGATCGACCTCGGCCATCAGGTCCTCGAGCAGGCGCGTGGCGTGCTCGGCCGCGCGCGCGCGGTCGGCGGGGGCCCGGGTGGCGGCCATGGCCTCGCACAGCACCTCGAGGAAGCGCACGGGCTGCGAAGCCCCGTCGGCGTCGAACAGCTCCTTGACGCCCAGCGCCTCGCGGTGCTCGTCGGGCGTGGCCAGCGCCTCGGCCAGCGCGAACCCGGCGAACGCTCCGAGCTGCGCGTCGGCCTCGGCCTCGGTGGGCGCCTCGCCGGAGCCCCGGCCGGTCGCGTGAGCGTCGCGCCCCTGGGGAGCGAGCGCCGACGCAGCGCGCTGCACGAGCTGCTGCACGCGCTGGGCGAACTGCTGGCGGTACGCCGGGTTGCTCACGAACAGCGCGCCGCTGGTCAGCACGTCGGCCAGGCGGATGGCCACGTGCTCGAACGACGCGATCCAGAACAGCGTGGCCCGGTCGTCGTCGGGCCGCCGCTCGTCGCCCGTGATGTCCTGCACCAGCAGGTCGAGGAAGGCCGCGAGCTCCGTGGCCGGCAGGCCGGGCAGGAAGGCGATCTCGCGCACCCCCTCGCGGAACAGGCCGTACAGCAGGTCGTCGCCCTCCTCGGCCGTGGAGCTCAGCACCGCGTACCCCGAGAGGAGCAGCGCGTCGGGCGCCACATCGACCCGCAGATCGCCGTGGTTCATGAGGTACTGCTGCAGCTCACGGAACAGATCGGCGCGGAAACGCTCGACGTGGGGGCCCTTGCCCACGTACAGCCGGATGGCCTTGACGGTCTTGGAGAACAGCCCGAACACGGTGCGGGCCAGGCGCAGGCGCTCCTTCTCGGCATCGGACAGGAGCTGCTCGTCGACCTCGAGCGCGCGCTCGGCCTCGATGGAGATCGGTTGACTGGGGGACAGGGTGCGATCCAAGAGGGCGCCCGCCTCCACGGTACGTGAGAAATCTAATGAGCGTCGCGTCCAGACTCAACGGAAAAGGCGAACCCACCCCGCCGCGCTACCGCGGGATGGCCACTTCGCCATCGTCCTCGGGGTGGAACCAGGAGCCGAAGTGCTTGGGGCGCCACGTGCCGTCGACGTGCACCAGGGGCTTGATGACCTCGCCCGTGGCGACGTAGTGCCGGATGCGCGCGAAGTCGGTGCGGGGGATCTCGATCCACGACACGAACACGTAGATGATCAGGTCGAAGGCCAGCTTGTCGAAGAACAGGAAGCCGGCGTCGAGCCACCAGGCCACGCCGGCCATGGCCACCGAGCCCCACAGGAACTCGATCTCGCCGAACTTCAAGAGCGTCATCCAGCGTCGGTCGTGGTGGCTGACGAAGGGGAAGGTCTTCACGTGGAAGATGCCGAGGGCCAGGATGATGCCGATGACCGCGGCCCACGAGATCTCCTTGAGCGGCGACGGGAAGACGTTCAGGAACAGGCTCGAGTTCAAGAGCGCCAGCACGAAGAGCGGCAGCGCCGGCCGCGGCAGGCCGATGAAGTAGCCGGGGTAGCTCATGTGCTTCGTGGCGTACAGGGCGTGCCGGATGGTGCCGAACGTCACGGGGATGGCCCCGATGGCGGCCGCGGCCCACCACCAGAAGTGAAGCTTCTCGGCGAAGGCGTAGTAGATGATGAAGCCGGGCGCGATGGAGTACGACACGAAGTCGCACACGCTGTCGAACGCCCCGCCGAACTGGTCGGACTGCTTGGTCAGCCGCGCGACCGGACCGTCGAGCACGTCGAACGCGTAGGCGATGTAGATCAGGTAGCACGCCCAGTCGTAGTCGCCGCGGATGAGCATGACGACCGACAGGAAGCCTGACAGCAGGTTCCCGAGGGTCACGTAGTCCTTGAGCTTCACGCCGAGTCCTCGAATCGGAGGCCGGCGCTATTGTGCCCCGCGGGCGCGTATTTGCAAGGAGGAATGGGGAGGGATCACTCCCGGCGATCGCCGCCGAGGAGCCCGGCTCGGATCAGGAAATACAGGAGCTGCAGTACGGCGGAGATGGCGGCCGCGACGTAGGTCAGCGCCGCGGCGTTCAGCACCGTGGCCACCCCGTCGCGCTCGCCCGAGGTGACGAGGCCCAGCTGGGGCAGGAGCTCCTTGGCTCGCCGGCTGGCGTCGAACTCGACGGGCAGGGTGATCAGCGTGAACACCACGGCGGCGCTGAAGGCGATGATGCCGAGGTAGACCAGGCCCATGGCCTTCAGGAAGAGGCCCACCATCAGGAGGATCATGGCCAGGTTCGAGCCCAGCATGGCCACGGGCGCCAGCGTGTTGCGCAGCACCAGCGGCCCGTAGGCCCGGGCGTGCTGGATGGCGTGCCCCACCTCGTGCGCGGCGATGCCGGCGGCGGCCACCGAGCGCCCGTGGTAGACGCCCGACGACAGGCGCAGGGTTCGCGAACGGGGATCGTAGTGATCGGACAGGAAGCCGTCGGCCACCTCGATGGGCACGTCGGCGATGCCGTTGGCCCTGAGGATCTCGGCCGCGACCTGGGCGCCGGTGGCGCCGCGGGCCGTGGGCACCTCGCTGTAGCGCGAGTAGGCCCGCTTGACCTTGAACTGCGCCCACAGGGCCAGCAGCATGGCCGGACCGAGCAGCATGAGGTACAGGGGATCGAAGAACATGGCTCCCTCCGTCCGTCCGGACGGTTCGTTCGTCCACCCGCAACAGTAGGCTCCCGCGACGTCCGGTCAAACGGAATCGGACACGCGGGCGGGAAGGCCGTGTCGCTTTCCGCCCGGCGGGCAACGGTTGACGAAAACGGGGCGCGGCCTATAGTGCAACCGGCCGCGCGACCGCGCGGGAGGAGAACGTCGTGGAGCGACGGCTCAGCACCATCCCCGAGGCCATCGAGGCGTTGCGCCAGGGGCGCTTCGTCGTGCTCCTCGACGACGAGGACCGCGAGAACGAGGGCGATCTCGTCCTGGCGGCCGAGAAGATCACCCCCGAGGCCATCAACTTCATGGCCCGCGAGGGGCGCGGGCTCATCTGCCTGGCCCTCACCGAGGAGCGCGTCGAACAGCTGCAGCTGCCCATGATGACCAGCCGCAACCGCTCGCGCTTCGAGACCGCCTTCACGGTCTCGATCGAGGCGCGCGAGGGCGTCAGCACGGGCATCTCGGCGGCCGATCGCTGCCACACCATCCGCGTGGCCATCGACGCGGGCTCGCACCCCGACGACCTGGTGACGCCCGGCCACGTGTTCCCCCTGCGCGCGCGCAAGGGCGGCGTGCTGGTGCGCACGGGCCAGACGGAGGGCTCCGTGGACCTGGCGCGCCTGGCGGGGCTCCAGCCCGCGGGCGTCATCTGCGAGATCATGAACGACGACGGCTCGATGGCGCGCCTGCCCCAGCTGCTCGAGTTCGGCGAGCGGCACGGCATCCCCGTGGCCACCATCGCCGACCTCATCCGCTACCGGCTGCAGGTCGAGTCGCTGGTCGAGTGCCTGGCCGAGGCGCGCCTGCCCACGGCCCACGGCGAGTTCCAGATCCGCGTGTACAAGAGCGTGCTCGACGGCTCGGAGCACGTGGCCATGGTGCGCGGCGACGTGGCCGGCGACGAGCCCGTGCTGGCCCGCGTGCACAGCGAGTGCCTGACGGGCGACGTGCTGGGGAGCCTGCGCTGCGACTGCGGAGTGCAGCTCGACGCCGCGCTCGAGCACATCGCCGCCGAGGGCCGGGGCGTGCTCCTCTACCTGCGCCAGGAGGGCCGCGGCATCGGCCTCGGCAACAAGATCAAGGCCTACCACCTGCAGGACAGCGGGCACGACACGGTCGAGGCCAACCTGCGCCTGGGCTTCGCCCCCGACCTGCGCGACTACGGCATCGGCGCCCAGATCCTGCGCGACCTGGGCGTGCACAAGCTGCGCCTCCTGACCAACAACCCCCGCAAGGTGGTGGGCATCACCGGCTACGGCCTCACCATCGTCGAGCGCGTGCCCCTCGAGATCGGCCCCCACGCCGAGAACCGCTCGTACCTGGCCACCAAGAAAGAGAAGCTCGGGCACCTGCTCACGAAGGTGTAGTTCGCAGCCAGCCCGCGCCCCGCAGGGACACGAGGCCTCGTGTCCCTACATCATCCCTTTGCGCTCCAGGTACTTGCGCGCCGCCTGCCGCACGTCGTGCTTGACGTTGTCGGCCTTGGCCAGGAAGCGCACCTCGTTGACGCTGAGCGTTTCGATGACGCGGCGGGCCACGTCGGCCGGCACCTGAGGGTTCTTGACCAGGTCGAAGCGCAGCTGAGGCGAGCGCATCCAGCGGCTGTTGTCGGCGATGATGCCGAGCGCCTGGGGCGACAGCCCGGCGAAGCGCACGTACTCGGCCACCTCGTCGTCCTGCACCTTGGGGTTCTTCAAGACGAAGGCGTGCACCTGCTTCAGGTTGTCGCGGGCCAGCACCATGCGCTCGGGGCGGTCGGCGATCATCGCGAGCTTCTGCTTCTCGTTGACCGACAGGTGCTGGATGCGCTGGAACAGCGTGTTGGTAGCGGCCACGTCGCTGGCGCTGCCCTGCGCCCACAGCACGTCGGCGGCCACGGGCGGGGCCCCGGGCTCGGACTCCTCGGCGGCCGGGTCGAGCCCGGCGTCGAGGTGGGGCTCGGTCTCGGGGGGCAGGCCCAGGTCGGGGGCCGTCTTGTCCGAGGTGTCGACCTGCAGGGCGGCGTGCAGCCCCGAGTCGAACTCGGCCCCGCCCCCGAACTCCTTGACCGTGCGGCCGTCGTCGAGGGGCTCAGGGGGCAGCGGCAGCGTGACCTCTTCCAGGGCCTTCTTGCGCCAGTTCTTGGGCTTCTTCTCGTCGCGCCCGTACACCTCGAGGGCGGCGCCCTTTCCGGGCGTGACGCGCATCACGCGCGCCTCGAACTCGAGCAACAGGCCCCCGGGGCTCTTGAGGAGCAGGTCGAGCTCCTCCTTCAGCGCCACGTCATCGCGGCCGGCCAACAGGTGGTAGTGGTCGTCGCGGATGGCCTGCAACATCGCGCTCCACTCGTCGTCGCGTTTCACCACGACCACGATCTTGCGCATGCGCACCTCCGATCACCCCCCGAGAGATGCCGTTTCCAGGGCCCCTGTAAGCCGGGTCCTGTCCCCCCGAAGGGGTGGAGAACATTCCTCTGGGGAGGGCCTCGCGACCCTCCTCCGGCAGTCTACCCGGGGGCACCGGGCGGGGAACCCTCCTCCCGCAAGCGGGAACGCCCCCTGTTCGACCTTGCTCCAGGCGGGGTTTTCCGACGCCCCCGTCACCGGGCGCGCCCGTGGGCTCTTACCCCACGCTTTCACCCTTGCGTGCGGCCCGAAGGCCGCCCGCGGTCTCGTTTCTGTGGCACTTTCCCTGGGATTGCTCCCGATTCGTGTTGCGAATCGCCTTCCCCTGTGGAGCCCGGACTTTCCTCCCCGACCCCAGGGCCGGAGCGATCTCCCGGGGCCCTGGAAACGGCGAGGCGAGAGTACGCGTTCTTCTTCTGATTTTCAAGCGTTGGATGCGGGGGAGAGAACCCCGCGTCAGAACGAGCCGGCCAGCCCCAGGGCCACGCCGCCGCGGGTGGGCGCCGCCGAGATCTTCAGGCCGTCCTGGCGAAGGGGCGGCGTGTGGACCTTGTCCCAGTCGGAGCGCAGCGCGTAGCTGCAACCCACGAACAGCCCCACGCCCATCACGCCCAGGCCACCCACCACGGCGTCGTTGGCCAGCCCGTCGAGGTTCGCGACCGCGCCCACCACGGTGGCCGTGAGCACCAGGGCGCCGCCGAGGCCGAGGCCGGTCCACAGGTAAGGTGTGGCCGCGGCGTTGCCCTGCACCGCCACCAGGTCGGCCGAGCCCTTCAGGTCGCGGCCGGGGGTGGCCGAGACCTTGGCCTCGACGGGCTGGAAGCCGCGCTTCTCGACGCGCACGGTGTGCTCGCCGGCCTCGAGCTTCACGGCGCCCTTCAGGACCTCGGCCGGCTTGCCGTCGACCAGCACGTCGGCGCCGTCGGCCCCCGCCAGGGTGAGCACGGCGAACTTGCGCAGCGTGACGGTGTAGGTGCCGCCCAGCGTGAAGTCGAAGGTCTCGGCCTTCACGACCTCGCCGCCCACCTTGAGCGCGACCTTGACCTCGCGCGCGGGCACGTCGAGGCGCGTGGTCACGCCCTTGGCCGCGTGCGCCGTGCCGTCGACCAGGATCTCGAGCCCGGCCACGTCGGCCTCGACCACCAGCACGCCGCCGGTGGCCTTCAGGGCCGCGTTGAACGTCGAGCCCTGGCCGGGCCTCACCACCAGCGTGGTGCCCGCGCCCACGAAGCCGTCCTTCTTCACCTCGACCTTGAAGACGCCGGGCTTCAGCTTGAACGACGCGGGCGTGGTGCCCACGTCCTCGCCGTCGACCAGCACCGTGGCGCCGGCCACCGTGGCGTCGATGTCGACGTCTTCGTCGGGCAGCTCGGCCCCGGCCAGCCTCATGACCTCGGCCGCGTCGGCCGCCAGGGCCCCGCCGCCCGTGACCATGGGGATCAACAGCCCCACGGCCTCGGCGTTGGCGTGGGTGCGCTGCAGCGCGCGCGCCAGGTGGAACGTGAGCACGTCGCGGCCCTCGCCCTCGGCGTCCTTCAGGGCCTCGCGCGCGGTCTTGACCACCACGTCGAAGCTGCCGGCCTCGGCCAGCTTCTCGAGGCGCTGCACCTTGGCGGCGGTCAGCTTGTCGAGCTCGGCCGACGCGGGCGAAGCGGCCAGCGACAACGCCGCGAGCGCGGCGACCAGCAGCAGCGAATGACGGACCATGGGGCCTCCCACGAGACGGGTTCGAGCGGTGAAGGTAAACGAACGGAACGCGCGGGTCAATCGTCGGTTTCGGGGCATCGGCGACCCGCTCAGAACGCGTCCTCCACCACCTCCTCGACCGAGGCGTGGCCGGCGCCGTCGAGCTTGACGCCGACGCACACGAAGGTGGCCTCGGGGCCGAGGCGGGGGTGGCGCTCCAGGTACCAGTCGCCCAGGCGGCGGAGCTTCTCGCGCTTCCGCTCGTTGATGGTCTCGAGGGCCGAGTCGAGCCAGTCGCCCGAGTGGGAGCGCACCTCGACGATGCCCACGCAGCCGTCCTTCAAGACCACCAGGTCGATCTCGCCCCAGCGCACGCGCACGTTGCGCTCCAGCACCTTCCAGCCGTGCTCCTCGAGCCAGAGGGCGGCGGCGTCCTCGGCCGTGCGGCCGCGCTCGACGCGGGGGTCTTTCATCGGTCGACCTTGAAGCTGCGGCGGTGGATGGGCGACAGCCCCAGGCGTTCGATGGCCTCGCGGTGGGCGGCGGTCAGGTAGCCCTTGTGCTGCTCGAGCCCCCAGCCGGGGTAGCGCGCGGCCAGCTCGAGCATGAGGCGGTCGCGGTGCTCCTTGGCCACGATGGAGGCCGCGGCGATGGTGAACGAACGCGCGTCGCCCCCCACGAAGCACTGCTCGGGCACGCCCGCACGCGCCACCGGCACGAAGTCGCCGTCGACCACGACGAGCTGGGGCCGGGTGCGGCAGCGGCCCAGGCACTGGGCGATGGCTTGGCGCATGGCCAGCTTGGTGGCCTCGCGGATGTTCAGGCGATCGATGTCGGCGGGCTCGACCACGCCCACGCCCACGGCCTCGGCGGTCGCGCGGATCTCGGCGTCGAGCTCGACGCGGCGGGCGGGCTTCAGCTTCTTGCTGTCGTCGACGCCGGGCAACCGGGGCAGGTCGCCCCAGACCACGGCCGCGGCCACCACGGGGCCCGCCACGGGGCCGCGCCCGGCCTCGTCGACGCCCATCAGGCGCACGTAGCCGTTACGGGCCAGAAGATCTTCGATCTCGTGGGGAACGCGGGAATCGGACGGAGCGGCGGGCACGGGGACCGCGACGGGCCAGGTGGGCTAGTTGTCGCGGATCTCTTCGATGCGGGCCGCCTTGCCCTTGAGCGCGCGCAGGTAGTACAGCTTGGCGCGCCGCACCTTGCCGCGGGACTTCACCTCGATCTTGGCGATGCGGGGGGTGAAGAGCGGGAAGATGCGCTCGACGCCGACGCCGAACGACACCTTGCGCACGGTGAACGACGAGCCCAGGCCGTTCAGGTGCTTGGCGATGACCACGCCCTCGAACACCTGCACGCGCTCCTTGTCCCCCTCGCGGATCTTGTAGTGCACCCGCAGGGTGTCGCCGGGGTTGAAGGTGGGGATGTCGAGGCGGGTCTGCCGCTGATCCAGCATCTGGATGACGCCCATGTCACCCTCCTAAAAGTCGGTCCAGGATGATCGACACCGCGCTCCGGACCGAGAGGTGGTTGTACGGCCCCACGCCCCGGATGGGTTCGAGCCGCGTATCCATACTGGAGAGGAACTCGGCTGTCAAGCCCCAACCGGTTCCGAAGCAGAGGAGCACGGGCCGATCGCCGGAGGCGAGCAGGTAGCGGCCGTGGTCGTAGGTGACGCACACGGGGTCTTCCTTGGCGCTGGTACCGACGACCAGGGGCAGCTGCTTCTCGCGCCGGCCGATGTGCGCCCGGGCCTCCTCGAGGTCGCGCACCACCGACACGTTGCGGAAGGCGTCGTGGCGCGTGGCGTTGCGACGGGCGCCGGCGCCGTCGGTCCAGTGGCCGATGATGTCGCCCACCAGCCGGCGCTGCTCGTCGATGGGCGTGATCAGGAAGTAGTGGCGCGCGTTGTAGGTGCGGCACGCCCGGGCGATGTCGTGGATGTCGGCGTTGGTGACGGCGGTGCACACCACGTCGCCGGCCTTGTTGCGCACGGGCCAGTGAAGCAGCGCCACGTACAGGCGCTTCGAGGCCTCGGTGCGGCGCCCCTGGAACCACCGGCGGTACAGGTCGGGCCGGCGCCGGGCCGTGCGCTCGAGCTGCCGCGCGCGTCGCCACTCGGCCACGCGATCGTGGTGGCCCGACAGGAGCACGTCGGGCGTGGGGCGCCCCTCGAACTCGGCGGGCCGCGTGTACTGCGGGTACTTGAGCAGCCCGTCCTCGAAGCAGTCGTGGTCGACCGAGTCGGCATTGCCG
>Ga0233425_10011024_pt1 | contig 10728 bp, 7 predicted proteins | sample Watercolumn_Towu_2_FD_181712 | JGI IMG/M metagenome (GOLD analysis project Ga0233425, IMG submission 181712) | Freshwater microbial communities from Lake Towuti, South Sulawesi, Indonesia - Watercolumn_Towuti2014_140_MG | ecosystem: Environmental > Aquatic > Freshwater > Lake | place: Indonesia...
GCTGCTGGCCGTGCTGCACCGCCACGCCGGCATCGCCTGCTTCGACCAGGACGTTTTCGTCAATGCCGTCGGCGGTGTGAAAATCGGCGAACCGGCGGCCGACCTTGCCGTGCTGCTCGCCATCGTCTCCAGCCTGCGCAACCGGCCGCTGCCGCAGAAGCTGATCGCCTTCGGCGAGGTCGGCCTGGCCGGTGAGATCCGCCCGGCACCGCGCGGCCAGGAACGCCTCAGGGAAGCCGCGAAGCTCGGCTTCACGCATGCCCTGATCCCGAAAGCCAACGCGCCGAAGCAACCAATCCGGGGCATCGAGGTCATAGCCCTGGAGCGCGTCGAACAGGCGGTGGACAAGATGCGGGAATTGCAGTGAGCAACTGGCATTTGGCCTGGCAGATGCTGAAGCGCGATTTCCGCGCCGGCGAGCTGCGCCTGCTGGGCCTGGCGCTGGTGGTTGCCGTGGCCAGTCTTTCCAGCGTCAGCTTTTTCTCCGACCGTCTGTCGCGCGCGCTGGCGCGCGAGGCGCATCAGTTGCTTGGCGGTGACCTGCTGCTGCTGGCGGATCACCCGTGGCATGCCGACTACCGTGCGGAGGCACAGCGTCTCGGCTTGCGCGTCATCGGCAGCGTCAGCTTCCCCAGCATGACGACGGTCAACGGCACCAGCCATCTGGCGGATATCAAAGCGGTCGAGCCGGGCTATCCCCTGCGTGGAACGTTGCGTACCGCGCCGGCGCTGCACCAGCCCGATGCCGATGCAGGCGGGATACCCGAGCGCGGCACTGTCTGGCTGGACGAGCGCCTGACGGCGGCACTGGAGGCGAAGGTCGGTGACCGCGTGCGGCTCGGCAACGCCGAACTCGCCGTCTCGGCGGTACTGACTTTGGAGCCGGACCGCGGCGTCAACTTCTTCAACATCGCGCCGCGCCTGATGATGCATGCCGGCGACTTGCCCGCGACGCAACTCATTCAGGTTGGCAGCCGCGTCACCTGGCGTCTGCATCTGGCGGGCGAGGCGAAGGCCGTCGCCGCCTACCAGAAGTGGGCGGAAAGGCGCCTGGGGCGCGGCGAGCGCATCGAGAACCTGGAGAACGCGCGGCCCGAGGTGCGCAACGCGCTCGACCGCGCCGAGAAGTTCCTGCGCCTGGCGGCGCTGCTGGCGGCTGTGCTGGCCGCCGTTGCCGTCGGACTTGCTTCGCGGCGTTTCATGCAGCGCCACCTCGACGGCTGCGCCGTGATGCGCTGCCTCGGGGCGAAGGAGACCCAGCTGCTGCGCATTTACCTCGGCGAATTCCTGCTCTTCGGCGCCATCGCCTCGGCATTGGGCTGCGCCGCCGGTTTCGGCGCGCAATATGCGCTGGAGCGCCTGCTCGCGAATCTGCTGACCGCCGAGCTGCCGGCGCCGTCCCCGCTGCCGCTGGCTTACGGCTTCGCCGTCGGCCTGGCGCTGCTGGCGGGCTTCGCCCTGCCGCAGCTTGCGCGCCTGCGCAACGTGCCGACGGTGCGCGTGCTGCGGCGCGAGTGGGCGGAGGCCGAGCCGCTGGCGTGGACCGGCTATGCCTTCGGCGCGGCGGTGCTGGCCGGTCTGATGCTGTGGATGGCGGCCGACCTCAAGCTCGGCCTGTGGGTGCTCGGCCTGTTCTCGCTCGCCGTGGCGCTCTATGCCGGGGTGGCGCGCCTGGCGCTCGCCGCAGCGGGCCGGCTGCGCGGCGCAGCCGGCGCCGGCTGGCGCTACGGCATTGCCTCGTTGCACCGGCGTCTCGGCACCAGCGTGATCCAGGCGGTGGCGCTCGGCCTCGGCATGACGGCGCTGCTGCTGCTGACGCTGGCACGCGACGATCTGCTCGCCTCCTGGAAGCGCAGCGTGCCGCCGGACGCGCCCAACCGCTTCGTCATCAACATCCAGCCCGAGCAGCGCGAGCCGGTGCGCGCGCTGTTCGCCGCGAAGGGCCTGGAAAAGCCGGAACTGTTGCCGATGGTGCGCGGCCGCCTGGTGGCGGTGAATGACCGTCCCGTATCGGCGGCGGACTACGCCGAGGAGCGGGCGCAGCGTCTGGTCGAACGCGAGTTCAACCTATCGTGGGCGGCCGAGTTGCCGGAAGGCAATTCGCTCACGGCGGGGCGCTGGTTCGCCGCGCAGGACGCAGGCCAGCCGCAGTTCTCGGTGGAGCAGGGGCTGGCCGACACGCTGAAGCTGAAGGTCGGCGACGTGCTGGCCTACGAAATCGCCGGCCGGCGCCTGGAGGCGAAGATCACGTCGCTGCGCAAGCTCGACTGGGATTCGATGCGGGTGAACTTCTTCGTCGTCACGCCGCCCGGCGTGCTGGAGACGTTCCCGGCGAGCTACATCACCAGCTTCCACCTGCCGCCGGAGAAGGCCGGCTTCGTCGGCGAACTGGTGGCGGCGCACGCCAATCTGACGGTGATCGACGTCGCTTCCATCCTGCGCCAGTTCCAGTCGGTGATGGACCAGCTGGCGCGCGCGGTGCAATTCGTCTTCGCTTTTTCCCTGATTGCCGGACTGGCCGTGCTCTACGCGGCGCTGGAGTCCACGCACGACGAGCGTGAATACGAGATCGCCGTGCTGCGCACGCTCGGCGCGCGCGACCGGCAACTGCGCGCCGCGCTGGCGGCGGAGTTTGCGGCGCTCGGCGCCATCGCCGGCGTGGTGGCCGGGGTCGGCTCGGCCCTGATCAGCTGGCTGCTCGGCCGCTTCGTCTTCCAGATGCCCTACGAACCCGCCTGGCTGGTGTTGCCGGCAGGCGTGCTCGGCGGGGTAGTCGGCATTACGCTGGCCGGGCTGGCCGGCACGGCGCGCACCCTGCGCGCCCCCGCCCTGCAGAGCCTGCGCGCCCTGGCGTAATCGCTCTGTGATAAATATCACCTAGGGTATAGGCAGGGCCGTTGCCCGCTGCTATACTCGACTTCACAAATACAACGCAAGCCTCTGTGAGGGCATGGATTTCGGCTTCGGCTGAGTCGCTTGGCCAGCAGTTACGGGCAAGTCGACGCCGACTTCGGTTTCCAGCCTGGGCTCCACGGAGGATTAGAGGGGGTCATGCCCGAACTTTGGACGGCGGTCGCGCTGCTGGTCGCAGTGGCGGCGGCAATTTTCATCCTTTGGCGAATCGCCGCGCTTCACGCGGCGACGAAGGAACTTCCATTCGGCATTGAAGCGGCCATGGCGGAGCGGCATCGCGCCATGCTGTCCGACGTACACGACGGCCTCAATCGCCTGGGCGACCGCCTGCTTTCCCAGAACGCCGAATCCGGCGAACGCCTGCAGAAAACCCTGGCTGAACTGAACGCTTCCTTCCAGGCCAAACAGGACCGGTTGCGCGCCGAGGTGCTCGAGCAGATACTGCTCAAGCTGGCCGAGCAGGCGCGCGCCGACCGCGAGCTGCTGCAGACGGGACTGACCCAGGCCACGACGCAGCTGTCCGCCAGCATGGAAAGCCTCACCCGCAGCATCAACGAGCGGCTCGAGCAGATCAGCGGCCGCGTCAGCGAGCGCCTCGACGAGGGCTTCAAGAAGACCAACGAGACCTTCGCCAATGTGATGGCGCGCCTGGCTACCATCGACGAGGCGCAGAAGAAAATCGACGGCCTCACCACCAACGTCGTCGGCCTGCAGGAGTTGCTTGGCGACAAGAAGGCGCGCGGCGCCTTCGGCGAAGTCCAGCTGGAAGGCTTGGTGCGCAACATCCTGCCGCCGGGCAGCTTCGAGTTCCAGTACACCCTGTCCAACGGCACGCGCGCCGACTGCGTCCTGAAGCTGCCCGAGCCGACCGGGCTGGTGGCGGTGGACGCCAAGTTCCCGCTGGAGAACTATCACCGCATGTTTGCCGCCGAGGCCTCCGAGTTCGAGCGCCGTGCCGCGCAGACTGACTTTCGGTCTGACCTCAAGCGGCATATCGACGCCATCGGCGCGAAATACATCATCGCCAACGAGACCTCGGACGGCGCCGTCATGTTCGTCCCGGCCGAGGCCGTCTTCGCCGAGATCCACGCCTACCACGCCGAGGTGGTCGCCTACGCCATGCAGAAGCGCGTCTGGATCGTTTCGCCGACGACGCTGATGGCCGTGCTGAACACGGCGCGCGCCGTGCTGAAGGACGTCGAGACGCGGCGCCAGATCCACATCATCAAGGATGCGCTGGGCAAGCTCTCCAAGGACTTCGCCCGCTTCGACGAGCGCATGCAGAAGCTGGCGGCGCACATCGACATGGCGCAGAAGGACGTGCAGGACGTGCAGATCAGCAGCAAGAAGATCACCGGCCACTTCGCCCGCATCGAAGGTGTCGAGCTCGACGGCATCGAGTCGCCGCCGGCGGTGGCGGCGGTGCCCTTGCGCAAGGCGGGCGAACAATGAGCGCGGGGCGGATGCTGGCCGCGCTGGGCGTGCTCTTGACTTGCGGCGCCGCGCTGGCACTCGGGCCGGGAGATGGCGGCCAGCCGATCGGCGTGGTCTGGGTCGCCGGGCTGGGCGGCGCGAGCGCGCTGGGCGGCTGGCTGGCCTGGAGCTCGATTACCTCGGCAAACCGCATGCGCGATCAGCTCACACTGATCGATGCGGCTTTCCGCTGCGTCGATGTCGCCGTCGTCGGACTGGACGACCGCGGCCAGATCTTTTTCGCCAATGCCGCAGCTGCAAAGCTGTCGGGTATCGAGCAGACCGAGCTGAATGGCCGCCGCTTCGATGAGGCGTTTCCCTTGCATGCCGCGGCTGACGGCGCGCCGGTCGGCTTGGCGCAGCTGCAGGGCAGCGGCGGCGGGGCGCCTCCGCTGCGTGCCGTCCTGCGCGACATCGCCGATAACGAACACGTGCTTGACATCAGCTGCGCCTGCGAGGACTGCGGCCGCCATCAGGTGACCTTCCTCGCCATGGAGGACGTCTCGGTTCCCCATGGCAACAGCCTCGAATTGTTCTGGCAGGCGAACCACGACGCGCTCACCGGACTGGTCAACCGCCGCGGCTTCGAGGACCAGCTGCGCAAGACCATGACGGTCGGCGCCGAACAGGGCAAACAGCACACGCTGCTCTTCATCGACCTGGACCGCTTCAAGCTGATCAACGACAGCGGGGGGCACGCCGCCGGCGACGAGTTCCTGCGCCAGATCGCCGCCGTGCTGCGCGCGCGGGTGCGCACCACCGACGTGCTGGCCCGCATTGGCGGCGACGAGTTCGCCGTGCTGCTGCACGCCTGCCCGGTCGAGCAGGCGCTGCGCATCGCCAACGCCATCCGCATGGACGTCTCGAACTTCCGCTTCGTCTGGCGCGAAAAGGTCTTCCACGTCGGCGCCAGCATTGGCCTGGTCGTGCTGTCCGACCCCGAGGCCAGCCCCGAGGAGGTGATGGAGCAGGCCGACAGCGCCTGCTACGCCGCCAAGGAAGCCGGCCGCGACCAGATCCGCGTCTTCCACGCCAGGGCCGCCAGCCATCAGCCGCGGGCGGAGATGAACCTCGTCGAGACCATCCACGACGCCATCGAGCGCAACGGCTTTCGCCTGTTCCGCCAGCGCATCGCCGGCCTCGACGAGTCGAACGCGAAGGCGCGGCATTTCGAGCTGCTGCTGCGCCTGGTCGACCGCGAGGGCAAGCTGGTGCCGCCGATGGTGTTCATTCCCGCCGCCGAGCGCCACAACATGATGCAGGCCATCGACCGCTGGGTGCTGGCCAACGCCCTGACGGCGATCCGGCGCGAATGCGAGGCGACGCCGGACATCCTGCCGGTCTTCGACATCAACCTGTCGGCCGAGAGCATCAACGACAGCCGCTTCCCGCAATTCGTGCGCGAGCAGCTGGCCCTGCACACGGTGCCGGCCGAGGCGGTCTGCTTCGAGATCACGGAGACACTGGCAGTGGCCAACCTGACCAAGGCGGCGGAACTGATCCGCGAGTTGAAGGACCTGGGGCTGCGCTTCGCGCTGGATGATTTCGGCGCCGGCATGTGCTCCTTCGCCTACCTCAAGCACCTGCCGGTGGATTACGTCAAAATCGACGGCGCCTTCGTGCGCGACATGTTCGCCGAGCCGATGAACCGCGAGGTGGTTCTCGCCATCAACAACATCGCCCACTCCCTCGGCATGAAGACCATCGCCGAGTTCGTCGAGACGGAAGGCACGCTCGCCAAGCTGCGCGAGATGGGCGTCGATTACGCCCAGGGCTACGCCGTCGGCCGGCCCTTCTATTTCTCGTAGACCGGCCTACACCAATCCCTCGAAGAGCTGCACCTCGACCGGCTCGCCCGGCTCGACGTTGCCGCGTTCCTGCTCCACCACGATGATGCAGTTGGCCTCCGACATCGAGCGCAGGATGCCCGAGCCTTGCGCGCCGGTGGGACGCACCTTCCATTCGCCGCCTTCGCGGAACAGGATGCCGCGCTGGAATTCGCTGCGTCCGGGCCGCTTCTTGAGCCTTTCGGTGCAGGTCACGCGGAAGCGCGGCAGCGGTTCGACCGGCGACACGCCGGCGAGCTTGAGCAGGGCGTCGCGCACGAACTCGTAGAAGGTCACCATCACGGCCACCGGGTTGCCGGGCAGGCCGAACAGCCACGCCGCATTGGCGTCGCTTCCAATGCGGCCGAAGGCCATCGGCCGGCCGGGGCGCATGGCGATCTTCCAGAACGCCACTTCGCCCAGTTGTGTCATCAGATCCCGGATGAAATCCGCCTCGCCGACCGAAACGCCGCCGCTGGTGACGATGGCGTCGGCGCGGGATGCCGCCTCGCGGAAAGCCGCCTCGATCGCCGCCGGGTCGTCGCGCACCACGCCGAGGTCGACGAGCTCGCAGCCGAGGCGCGCCAGCATGCCGTGGAGGGTGTAGCGATTGCTGTCGTACACCTCGCCTTCCTTGAGCGGGGTGCCGATCGAGGCGAGTTCGTCGCCGGTGGAGAAGAAGGCGACGCGCAGCCGGCGCCGCACCGTCACCTCGGCCAGGCCGAGCGACGCGATCAGGCCGAGTTCGGCCGGGCGCAGCAATTTGCCGGCGCGGATGGCCGGGCTGCCGGCGCGCAGGTCCTCGCCGGCGCGGCGCACGTTCTGGCCCTGCCGCTGCCCGGCCGGCACGACGATGCCATCCCCTTCGGCGCGGACGACCTCCTGAATCACCACCGTGTCGGCGCCGTCCGGAATCACGCCGCCGGTCATGATGCGCACGCACTCGCCGGGGCCGAGGCGTCCGTCGAAGGCGCGCCCGGCGAAGGTCGTGCCGGCGAGCCGCAGCATCGTCTCGCCGGCGGCATCGAGGTCGGCGAAGCGCATGGCATAGCCGTCCATGGCCGAGTTGTCGTGCCCCGGAACGTTCATGGGCGAGATCACGTCTTCCGCCAGCACGCGGCCGAGCGCTGCGCGCACGGCGACGCGCTCGCTGCCGGCCACCGGCTCGACCAGATCGAGGATGAGGTGCCGGGCGCGTTCGGCATTCAGCGATTCAGGGTCGAAGTCATCCGCGCAGGAAATCTTGTTCAGCAGGGTGCTCATGAATCGAGTTCGTTGAGTTCTTCAAGCGTGTTGATGTTGGCGAAGGCGCGCTCGTCGGCGAAGGGAACCTCGACGACGTTCAGCGCCGCGTACCAGGCGTCGACCTTGCGGCCGCCCGCTTCGAGGAAAGCCGTCAGGCCGTCCAGCGCCTCGCGGCGCACCAGGGAGAATACCGGATGCGGCTGGTCGCCGGTCTTCGCCACGGCGAGATCGGCGCCGGCCGCCTCCAGCGCGGCACGCAGGCGCGCCACCAGATCTTCGGGCAGGAAGGGCGAGTCGCAGGGTACGGTGACCAGCAGCGGCGTCTCGCAGGCGCTGAGTCCGGCATGCAGGCCGGCCAGCGGCCCGGCAAAGCCGCCGATGCGGTCGGACACGACCGGGTGGCCAAACGCCGAATAGGCCTCGAGGTTCTGGTTGGCGTTGACGAGCAGACGGTCGACCTGCGGCGCCAGGCGCGCGATGGCCCAGGCTGCCATCGGCCGGCCGCGGAAGGGCTGCAGGCCCTTGTCGCGCCCGCCCATGCGGCGGCCGAGTCCGCCGGCGAGGATGAGGCCGGTGATCGTCATACGATGGGCAGGGGGGAGCGGACGAAGCGCTCGGCGCCGGTGTACAGCAGGTAATGCCGGCCCTGGGCACGGCCGATCATGGTCATGCCGACGCGTTTTGCCAGGTCGTAGCCCATCTGCGTCAGGCCGGAGCGCGAGACGAGGAAGGGAATGCCCATCTGCGCCGTCTTGATGACCATCTCCGAGGTGAGCCGGCCGGTGGTGTAGAAGATCTTGTCGCTGCCCTCGAGGCCGTCCAGCCACATCTGGCCCGCGATGGCGTCCACCGCGTTGTGGCGGCCGACGTCCTCGACGAACATCAGGATGTCGGCGCCGCGCGCCAGCGCGCAGCCGTGCACCGCGCCCGCCTGCTTGTAGATCGACTCGTGGTGGCGCACCGCCTCGAGCAGGCCGTGGAGCGTCGTCTCGTCGAGGCGGGCCGTTGTCGGCAGCGAGATCTTGTCCAGTTCATCCATCAGGTTGCCGAATACCGTGCCCTGACCGCAGCCGGTGGTGACGGTGCGTTTCTCCATGCGCGCGTCGAGATCGTCCGCGGAGCGCGTGGTGGTGACGGCGACCGAGTCGGTCTCCCAGTCGACCTGCACGGCGGCGATGTCCTCCAGCCGTTCCACCAGGCGCTGGTTGCGCAGGTAGCCGATGGCGAGCGCTTCCGGCGCGCCGCCCAGGGTCATCAGGGTGACGATCTCGCGCTTGTCGAGGTAGAGCGTCAGCGGATGCTCGCCGGCGATCTGCGTCGGCACGGATTCGCCGTGCTCGTTGACGGCGGCGATGGTGATCGTGGCCGGGCGGGCGGCGCTGGTGAGAAGCGGGCGGTAGGACACGGCAGCTTAACCGCCGGTCATCGACATGAAGCGGACGACCTTCGGATCCAGCATCTGATCGTTGAATTCATGGCCTTTCGGCTTGATACCCATCGAGTCGACGATGGCCTGCACGAGCGGCGCGTCGTCGTCGGGGTGGGCGCGCAGCACCGGCATCAGGGGCAAGGCGTCGTTCTGGCCGAGGCAGGGATAGAGTTCGCCCTTGCAGGTGATGCGCACGCGGTTGCAGCTGTCGCAGAAGTTGTGCGAATGCGGCGAAATGAAGCCGATCTTTGTCTTCGTGCCGGGGATGCGCCAGTAGCGCGCCGGGCCGCCGGTGCTCTCGGTCGAACCGACCAGTTCAAAGTGAGGTCGCAGCAGGGCGAGCGCCTCGTCGGTGCCGAAATAGCTGTCGGCGCGCGAACGGTCGATGGCGCCGAGCGGCATCTCCTCGATGAAGGAGAGGTCGATGCCCTTGGCCACGGCGAAGCGCGCCAGGTCGACGAACTCGGCGTCGTTCACGCCGCGCATCATCACAGTGTTGAGCTTGACGCCCTGAAAGCCGGCGGCGACGGCGGCATCGATGCCGCGCAGCACCTTGTCCAGTTCGCCGGTGCGGGTGATGGCCTTGAAGCGGTCGGCCCGCAGCGTATCGAGGCTGATGTTCACGCGCTTCACGCCGGCCTCGACCATCTCGGCGGCGTAGTGCTCGAGCTGGGAGCCGTTGCTGGTGACCACCAGTTCGTTCAGGCCTTCGAGCCTGCCGGCCTCGCGCAGCAGCCACATCGCGTTGCGCCGCACCAAAGGCTCGCCGCCCGTGATGCGCACCTTGGTCACGCCCATGGCGACGAAGGCGCGGATGATGCGCAGGCATTCCTCCAGACTCAGCACCTGGTCGCGCGAGAGGAATTCCATCTCCTCCGCCATGCAGTAGAAGCAGCGGAAGTCGCAGCGGTCGGTGATCGACAGGCGGATGTAGGTGATGCGGCGGCCGTACTTGTCCACCAGCGTGCCGGGCGCTTGGCTGGAGGTGGCCGGCGTCGTCGGCGGCACGAACTGCTCAAGGCCGACGGGAACCGATTCGGGATTCAGGGATTCGTTGCGCATGGCTGGTTCAAATACAGAGGGTTCAACTTTCCGACAATTCGCAACAATAGGCAAGAGTCCTCATCAATAACGAAACCCTTTCCTTTTCAGGGGCATGGGCGCCGTATCCGGGCGACTGACTTTTCGTTTGGACCATTTTGAAGGATAAGGACAAAGTGTCCGCCTAGCATGCGACAGAATGTACCAAGGTGTTCCGGTAATGCGCTGCAGCATCTGCATAACTACTTGAAAGACAATAAACCAATGTGCCGGCATGGATATTGCAAATGTTACCCCGATTCACCAAACCGGCCCTCGAGGCCAACACACAAGAGGAGGGAACGACGTGCAAGTCACCAGGCGGCAGTTCTTCAAGATCTGCTCCGCCGGGCTAGGGGGATCCAGCATTGCCATGCTGGGCTACTCTCCTACGGCAGCCCTTGCGGAAGTCAGAGAATTCAAGCTCGCCCGCGCCACCGAAACGCGGAACATGTGTCCGTACTGCTCGGTTAGCTGCGGCGTTTTGGCCTACTCGATCGGCGACAAGTCGAAAAACGCGAAGGCCGAGATCATCCACATCGAAGGCGACCCGGACAACCCCGTTAATCGCGGCACGCTGTGCCCGAAGGGCGCCGGACTGCTCGACATGGTGCACAGCCCCAACCGGCTGAAGTACCCCGAGGTGCGCGAAGCGGGCAGCAGTGAGTGGAAGCGCATTTCCTGGGATGAGGCCGTCACGCGCATCGCCAAGCACATGAAGGCGGACCGCGACGCGAACTTCATCGAGAAGAACGCGGAAGG
>Ga0233425_10011025_pt1 | contig 10727 bp, 8 predicted proteins | sample Watercolumn_Towu_2_FD_181712 | JGI IMG/M metagenome (GOLD analysis project Ga0233425, IMG submission 181712) | Freshwater microbial communities from Lake Towuti, South Sulawesi, Indonesia - Watercolumn_Towuti2014_140_MG | ecosystem: Environmental > Aquatic > Freshwater > Lake | place: Indonesia...
CCGTCGCCCGGCAATGTGTCGGCCGCCGAGAAGTCGTTCAAGACGATTGAAGCCCTCAATGCCACCGAACGGGAAATCCTCCTGACCATCGGTTGCGGCAACGACAAGAAGATCGAGTACACGCTCACCCTGACCGAGCCGCGCGGCAAGGAAGGGCCGCTGCCGGTAATCGTCAAGGGCGACCTGTGCTGGGGCCGCGTGGCCGAGCCGATCCGCAAGGAAATCGCCCGCCGCGGCTACATCCTGGCCGAGTTCGACCGCACGCAGATCGCGCCCGATAAGAAGGGCCGCGACACCGGCGTCTATCCCATCTATCCCGAGTACGATTGGGGCGCGGAATCGGCGTGGGCCTGGGGCTTCCACCGCACGATCGATTACCTGTTGACGCTCAAGAACGTCGACGCCAAGCGGATCATCGTCACAGGGCATTCTCGCGGCGGCAAGGCTGCTATCCTGGCCGGCGCGCTCGACGAGCGGATCGCGCTGACCTGCCCGAACGGTTCCGGCGCGGGCGGGGCCGGCTCGTACCGCGTGCTGGGCCCGAAGTGCGAGAGCCTCGACGCCATCGCCAGGTCGTTTCCCTTCTGGTTCAACGAGCGGTTCCAGGGCTTCGTCGGCAAGGCCGACCGCCTGCCGTTCGACCACCATTCGCTGCGGGCGCTGGTCGCCCCGCGGGCACAACTCAGCACCGAGGCCCTGGGCGACATCTGGGCCAACCCCTCGGGCACGCAGGCCTGCTACCTGGCCGCCAAGGAGGTCTACAAGTTCCTCGGCGCGGGCCAGAAGATCGGCATCCACTTCCGCGAAGGGAAGCACGACCACAATGCCGAGGACTTCGCCGCCTTACTCGATTTTGCCGACCGGCAGCTTTCCGGCAAGCAGGCCGACCGCCAGTTCGAGCGGTTGGCCTTCCCGGACGCGCCGCGGGGATTCTCATGGGCAGCACCGGCGGGCGGCACACAGTAGGTCTTGTCGGCGGCGGGGCAGTGCCCCACAGCGTTTCCGTGATCTTCGGCCAACTCTCACGCAAAGGGATACGAGCAACTTCACACACAAGGAGCACGCTTGTGACTGAAAACGAGATTGCCAAGCAGGTGGTGGATGCGGCGTTTCGCGTGCATACCAAGCTGGGGCCGGGGATCTTCGAGATCGTCTACGAGGTCACGTTGGCCCACGAGTTGCAGAAACGCGGGCTGCGTGTCGCCCGCCAGGTGCCCGTCCCCATCGAATACGATGGCATCACCTTCGACGAAGGTTTCCGCGCCGACCTCATCGTCGAGGATAAGCTGATCATCGAGCTAAAGTCCATCGAGAAGGTGGCCCCCGTCCACAAGAAACAGCTCCTCACCTACCTGCGGCTGGCCGACAAACGCCTCGGCCTGTTAATCAATTTCGGCGAAGAGCTTATCAAGAACGGCATTACCCGCGTCGTCAACGGTCTTGTCGAGGAATAGTACCGCGATTCTTCCCAGAGCTTCCCACTCCCTTTGCGTCTTTGCGCCTTTGCGTGAGTCCTGTTTCCTTCTATTCCGTTACGGCAAGAGCCGGATCGCGGCGAAGCCGTGGGGGCGGAGGTCGAGGGTGATCTGGCGGTCGCCCATTTCGAGTTCTTTGCCGTCGCGTTCCAGGAGATCGGTCTGGATCGCCCGTTTGTAGCCGACGACGGCGATGGTGAGCGGTCCCGTCTTGCCGGCGGTTTCCCAAAGGCGGAGGATGACGCCGCCTTCTTTGGGATCGTCGGCCGGTTTGAGGCAGGTGGCGATTGCTCGACGGGGATCGACGGCGATCAGGGGCCACGGCGTTTTGGGTTTTGTCAAGCGGCCGAACACGGGCAGCAGTGGCGTGGTCGCGCCGCGGGCGAAGGCCACGGCACTCGGACCGTCGTAGCCCTTCGCCCGCGCTTGCAAGCTGTAGCGGAAGCGGAACTCGGTCTCGCCGTTCTGGTCCTTGGTTACTTCCTTGTAGTTCTGGTCGTTGCCGAGGGCCTCCATCGCGAGCGTGTCGAGATCTGTGCGGAGGACGAAGGCATCCCACGGCGCGACCGTCACGCCGATGGCGTCGTTCGACACGTCGAAGAACTCCTGCACGGCAAACCGCCGCGTGTCGGCCCCGGGCAGCAGGTCGCCTTGCGGCTGCGTCTTCGCGCGGATCACCGCGCCGGTGGTGGCGATCCGCAGCGTTGCATCGTCGCGCATCAGGGGGAACACCTGGCACAACCGGTTCTGCACGGTCGTGACCGGTTTCTCGATCCGCACGTCGAAATCAACCTGATCGAGTTCGGCGTAGAGGGTCACGAAGTTCGTCACCTTGATGCCGGCCATCGTGCCGCCGATCCGCAACCGCGCGAGCACCGGACCGACGGCGACAACTTCCGTCTTGCAGTCGGCCAGCGTGTGCTCCTTGCCATCGTGATAGACCGTCTGGCAAAGCGTCCGCCCCTTGCCGGGAACGGCCAACTCCGTTCCGCTGGCCTTATGCACTAGGCTCTTCAGTCCGCCAGTCGTCGGATCGACGACCAAGCGGTAGAACGGGCATTCCATTTCGTTGGGCGAGGCGCGGAGCGTCGGCGACTCCCTGACTGTCCCCTCATTCATCTTGTTCTCTGCGAGCACCAATCGATGGAAACCGAAACAGAGCGTCGGCGGCGACACGAAACACAGAACGCGCCGTCCATCCTCCTGGACGTATTGTGTGGCAAGTGCCTCTCCGCGATTCACAACTTCTGGTTTTTCGCGGTCTGCTCCGATCTGCACCAGCGATCTGCGCACGATACTGAGCGGATTGAATAGCGTAAGGCAGTCGTCCCGTCCCTGAAATCCCATATTCAAATAGGCGAAGAGATGCGACATCGTAATCATCTTGTCGGCCTTATCGCTCCAATCACGACGCAATTCTGCGTTGTGCCGCTGGTTCCGCTCGTCCGTGCCATTCCAAGCGTGATCGGACAGCATGATAAGGTACTCTTCAGCAGGCTCGCCGCGCGGCGGATAGAAGTCATTCGACGACTGCTCACGCACGGCCGTGCTTCGTAGTGCCTCAATTGTCAGCAACCGCCGTTCGCCCTCCCGCATTGCGGCCGCGTACTTCGCCAGCGAAACTGGCCACACGTCCCAGGAGTGGCCGAAATCGCCGCGGACGGTGGGGAGCCAGGGCGATTTCTTCTCCTGCTCGTCGACGGCCTGCCAGAACTGCGGAAAGGTGGCGTTTATGAGCTTCGGGTGTTGCCCGGGCCGGGCGTTGTACTGGATGATCTTCTCGGCGAAGCCGCGGGCCTGATCGCCGGAGCGGGGCGAAATGTCGCCGTGCGTACCGCTGGCCAGGATCGCGCGGAGCGGATACGCCTCGCCCAGGCCGGCGTAGTGCGCCAGCCACTCGCGTTCGACGGCATCGGGCTTGTTGAGTACGTTGGCCCCTTGCATGTAGCTGGCCTTGCCGCAGGCGTAACGGTCCATGACGACCTTCACGCGGCTGCCATCGGGCCCTTCGTGCCAGAAGATGGGCGGCGTCTTCAAGGCGCCGAAGGTGCTGTCGAATGCATAGTACGGCAGCGAGAGGTGCTTGATACCGCAGCCGGCCAGCAGCGTGGCGTGTCCCCACGGCAGCGACGGCAACTCGATGTGATGGGCCGACTCGAACTTGATGCCCCACTCCCGCTCCAACCGCCGCGCAGGATAGAACGTGCGGAGCGCCCCCTCGACGCCCTGAAACGCCCAAAGCGAGTTGCACAGATAGGGGCTGACGTAGAGCCGGCCTTCCTTGATCCGCCGGATGAGTTCGTCCTTCCGCTCGGGATAATGCTCGACGAAGCACAATACTTCCTGCGTCACGGCCGCGTTATAGCAGTCGCGCTCCGCGGGCGGATGGGCGTCGGTGCGGTTCATCTCGTCGAGGTGCCCTTTGACCACGTCGGCAAACGCCTTGCGGGTCTGCGACTCGGTGTAGCCCCACGTGTAGTCCGGGCAGTTGTCGTTGGCGATGAAGATCGTCCACGCGGCCGGATCCTTCGGCGGCTCGGCGGCAGTTGCCGGAACGACGAGCAGGATGGTCAACGTCATCATCGGCGCGGCGACAAACGAGCGGGCGAAGCGTCTCATCGGAACCTCCTTCGGCAACCCGAGTATGCGCCCAGGAGTATGGCCGAACGCCGTGGCCGCGCCAAGTAGAAGGGGACGGGGCGACAGGAGGATTACAAAGTCCTGTTCGTTGGGGTGGCAGTTGCACTGCCACCCCACATGAATGCGGCGAATGTAGGGGTGGCAGTACAACTGCCACCCCAACGACTCGTACAACTGCCACCCCAACCAACTCCAACGATCGGCAGGTTGGCAACCTGCCCCACGGCACGTACAATAGAACCACTACGAATCGGAAAGGCAACGCGGGGGCGAATCATGGCCGAGCTGGGAGTGAACATCGATCACGTGGCGACCGTCCGCCAGGCGCGGCGGACCTACGAGCCGGACCCGGTTTGGGCGGCCGTGTTGGCCGAGCTGGGCGGGGCCGACGGCATCACGCTACACCTCCGCGAGGACCGCCGCCACATCCTCGACCGCGACCTGCACACGCTGCGGCAGACGGTCACCGTGAAGCTGAACCTGGAATTGGCCTGCAACCAGGAGGTGCTGGATATCGCGTGCGAGGTGAAGCCCGACCAGGCCACGCTCGTGCCCGAGCGGCGGGAAGAGGTGACGACCGAAGGGGGGCTCGACATCCTCAGCCAGAAAGAGCGCGTCGCCGATGCCGTCCGCCAATTGCAGGCCGCCGGTATCTCCGTCAGCCTCTTCCTCGACCCCGACGTGCGGCAGATCGAGGCGGGGGCCGAGATGGGGGCCGACGCCGTCGAGTTGCACACCGGCCAATACGCCCTGGCCGCGCCCGGCCGTGGGCAACAGGCGGAACTCGACATCCTCAGGACCGCCGGGGCTAAGGTGTGCGAACTGGGCATGGCCCTGCACGCCGGCCACGGCCTGACCTACCGCAACGTCCGCCCCGTGGCCGCCATCGACCAGATGCACGAACTGAATATCGGCCACAGCATCGTCGCCCGCGCCATTATGGTCGGCTTCGAGCAGGCCGTGCGGGAGATGAAGCGGCTTGTTGAGTAGTTGGCAGTTGTCAGTAGGCAGTGGGCAGTGGAAAAGTGTTCAATGCCGAATGTCGTCGATCCGTTGACATGGAAGTTGCGTACTATCCCTGTACGGCTCTGGGCTCTTTGGTAGAATAGGCAGACCGCGGCGGAATCGACTGCCCCCTGACAACTGCCTACTGACAACTGCCTACTGACAACTAACAACTGACAACTACCCACTCACCACTGCGTCCCCCATGCCTACCCGAAGTGAAGATTTCGCCGGCCTGACCGTGGCCCTGATCACGCCGTTTTCCGACGGCCAGGTCGACGTCGAGGCCCTGCAACAACAGGTCGAGTTTCAGGTGGCGGCCGGCACGACGTGCGTCTGCCCGGTCGGCACGACGGGCGAGTGTCCCACGCTCTCGCACCCCGAGCACGAGCGGGTGATCGCGGCCGTGGTCGAGGCGGCGGCCGGCCGCATCAAGGTCATGGCGGGCACGGGCTCGAACAGCACGGAAGAGGCCCTCCGCCTGACCCGCTGGGCCGCCAAGCGCGGGGCCGACGCCGCGCTGGTCGTGGCCCCGTACTACAACAAGCCCACGCAGGAGGGTTTTTATCAACATTTCAAGGCGCTCGCCGCGGCGGTCGAGATTCCGATCTGCGTCTACAACATCCCGGGCCGCACGGCGAAGAACATCGAGCCCGACACGATCGCCCGCATGGCCGAAATGCCCAACATCACGATGGTCAAAGAGGCCACCGGTTCGTTGGACCAGGCCTCGCAGATCATCGCCACTACCGACCTGACCGTCCTAAGCGGCGACGACAGCCTGACGCTGCCGCTGATGGCCGTCGGCGCGCGGGGCGTGGTCTCGGTCGCGGGCAACATCGTGCCCAAGGACGTGATCGCGATGATCCGGGCGTTCGACACGGGCGACGTGGCCGGGGCCCAGCAGTGGCATCGCCGGCTCTTCCCCTTGTGTCGCGACATGCTGGGCCTCTCGACCAATCCGATTCCCATCAAGGCCGCCATGAAGATGCTCGGCCGCGACACCGGGCAGTTGCGCATGCCGCTTACGCCGCTGAGCACGGCCGAGGAAGAGAAACTCCGCAAGACGCTGACGGCGTACGGACTGCTGTAGGAAGCAGTTCACGCCCCTTTCGACTCCGCCGGCCGTCGGCGCAATGCCGGCCTACGACTTCGGCACGATGTCGATCTGCAACTCCGGATCGGCGGCCGCAACATAGGTCGTGGCCAAGCCCAGTTCCTTACGCACGATATTGGCGCCCTGGGCAAGGGCCGCGGCCTTGTAGAAGGCAATCTCGCGGTTGCAGCCTTGGCGGCCGAACCCGCAGTCGCTGGATACGACGAGTTGCTCCACCGGAATGTATTGCAGCGCGCGGCGGATCTCGGCGGCCACGTCCTCGGGCCGGTCGGCCTGCAACGTGCGGTGGCTCACCGCGCCGATGGCGACCTTCTTCTTCAGATCGTTGCGGAACGGCGCGAAGAGCTCGATGTCGCGGAAGCCCCGGTCCTTCATTTCGACGGTCCAGATGTCCCCCTTGCACCGCTCCAAGTACAGGTCGATCGAGGCCGCGTAGCTCGTGTCCTCGCGGACGCGCTGCATGTTGGGATTGCCCCAGCAGGTGTGGATCCAGAGTTCGACGTCGTCGAGCCCCTCGACCTCGCGGTTGTAGGCCTCGATCATGAACTTCGTCTGCTCGTGGTCCTTGCCGAAGGTGTTGGCCATGAAGTGGAAGCACGGCTCCTCGATCTGGATGCTCTTGCAGCCGGCGTCGCGAAGCGCCCGCAGTTCGACGTTCGCGGCCACGGCCAGATCCCAGATCACCTCGCGCTTGTCTTTGTACTTGGGCGTGTGGATGTCGAGGAACAGGCTCATGACCTGCGAGCAGCACGCGCCGAACTTGACCGGCTTGCGGCTCTTGGCCTGGGTCATGCGCCAGATCTTGTCGTAGTCCAGCGGGCGGTGTTCGATCGTATCGACCACGCGCGGCCACCGCCAGCCGGTGTAGATCTCGTGCAGCATGGTGCCGGGCGGGTACTTGAGCCACTCGGAGCGGGTTTCTTCCGCCTGCAAATAGTCGCCTTCCAAGCCCGTCCAACGCTGCAAGGGATAGTGATGCCAGGCCCGGCCGGCCAGGTCTTCGTCGCAGTGGTAGTCGCCGTGCGTGAGGATGTCCAGTCCGGCGCGGTCCTCGTCGTTGACGACCACGGCCAGCGCGTCCTGAAACTTCTCGCGGAAGCGGACGTCCAGCATGCAGGTGTCCAACGGCCGACCCCACATACTGACGTCGAACCAACGTGGACGCGGCCAAGACCCCGTAACGGTCGTGGGCAAGAGCAAGTTCGCGGTAGCGGTGAACATCGCATTCCTCCTTCGCGGCGCCGACGGCCGGGTGGCGATTCCCAGACAGCAGATAATCGCATTGCCGTAATGATATGCATGCGGCCGGGACCGGTCAAATGGCGCGTTTCGCCCGGAATGCCACGCGGTATGTCTTTCCGGCCGCGAAGTTGCCGGGCTTGGTGACGATGATGAAGTTGTCAGCCACCAACGGGGCAAGTTCTTTGCCTTCCACGAGCACCACGTCTTTGATCCGCTGCGGCAGGAGCATGGCCGGCGGACGGCCGGGCGTGCAGTCCTTCGTGGCGCGAATCTCGAACGTGTAGAGGTCGCCCTTTTGTGCGAGGTTCTGCGTGAAGGGCAACTCGCGCGGCGCCAAGCGGGCTTCCCACGCCGGATCGCCGTATAGCGCCACCGTGTCGCGGTCCCAGAGCAGCCCGAGGTTGTCCTTCATTCCGTCGTCGGGCCGCGTGTAGCCTAGCGAAGCCGCCAGACGGCCCAGGAGCCGTGGATCGGTCTCGATGTTCCACTCGTTGAACTCGCTGCGGGCCGTCTTGGGGAAGCGGGTTTCCAGTTCGTGGACGATCATCTGGTCCACGCCGCCGCTCTTCATCCACGCCAGGGCCATCGACTGCCGGTCGCGGATCAAGCCCATCAGGCAATTGCCCGACGGCAAGTACACCTTGGGGTTCGGCGAGTTGATCGGGAACCGCTTTCCTTTCAAGTCCACGCCCAGCAGCACGCCGTCCTTGCAGCGGAACTCGCCTTTCTTCTGCGGCGGATAGCCGATCTGCCAGTCGCGGTCGGTGGCGTGGCCGGAGGTGAGGAACAACTCGGGCCGGAAGTCGTTGAACACATCGACCAGCGCGGCCACAACCTTCTGCCACGCGGGATCGTCGTGCGTCCGCTGGGAAACGACCACCGCGTAGTCGGCGGCGGAGGCAGACGCCGCGGTGAGCCAGATTGCCAGGAACAACAGCCACGCCGATTTCGGGTGCATCGTCGAGCGCCTTTCTGGACGTTGGAGCCGGGCGCCGGTATTGCCGGCCGAAGAAAGGCCCATTGTAATCGGCCGGGGCGGCAGTACAACTGCCGCCCCAACGAAAGAGACGGCCTGGAAAGGCCGTCCTACGAACGCAACGTACTCATCTCGCGGAGCGAGATGGGAGGCATCTCGCGGAGCGAGATGAGTACACTTGTTGATTCGCCAGTCCTTACCCTGCCTCGCGGTGGACGAGCGGCAACGCCCCGGGCGTGAGGGTGAAGTGCGGGGCGGGAATCACGCGAGGACACGGCTCGGCCAGCGGGCCGACGGGGCCGTCGCTTTGATCGTCCCAGGCGTGCGTGTGGATGCGGCCGACAATCTGCTCGGCCACGGCCACGGCGTCGCGGGCCTGCGCGCCGGTCACGCGCGGCAAACGGCCGGTGCGGATGCTGTCGATGAAGTCGCGAAGTTCCAACGCCAGCGCATCGACCGCAGCGAACTCCTGCGTCTCGCGCGGCAAGTGCTCTTCGGCGAAGTGCTGTTGATAGTGCTCCCGTTCGGCCGGCGAAAGGGCGTCCACGTCGAACTGCCGCCGCAAGAGTGTCTCGCTCGGACGGACCAGCGTCGTCGTCCGCGTGGCGAAGTCGATTGCCGCAAACGACCGCGGCGTCCAGACCTGCATTCGCCGCATGGCTTCGTAGCTAACGCGCGAGGCCGACAGCACGGCCACGCAACCGGAGTCAAACTCGATCCGCGCGTTGGCCACGTCTTCGTGGCCGCCGAGCACCGACACTCCCATCGCCTGCACTCTGCGTACCGGGCTGCGGACCAGGGCGAGCACCAGTTCGATGTCATGGATCATCAGGTCAAGGACCACGCCCACGTCGGTCGAGCGGAAGGTGAAACCGCTGCTCCGCACGGCCTCGATGTATTTCGCATCGGCCGCGTGCGGCACGGCGGCCGTGAACGCCGGATTGAACCGCTCGACGTGCCCAACTTGCAAGACCGCCCCGCGGTGCGCGGCCGTTTCGACCAGTTCGTCGGCCTCGGCCGTCGTCGGGCACAGCGGCTTTTCGACCAGCAGGTGGACGCCGCGCTGCAAGAGATCCATCGCCAGCCGGTGATGGAACCGCGTGGGTGAGGCGATTACGGCGGCGTCGATCTTTCCGGCGAGCGGGCGATGATCGGCCAGCGGCTGCGTGCGGCACTGCGCAGCCACGCGATTGCGGCTCTCGGCCAGCGGATCGACCACGGCCGTGAGTTCGACGTCGTCGCAGGCCGCCAGCTTCTGGGCGTGAAACCCGCCCAGCCGCCCCGCGCCGATGACTGCGATTCTAAGCCGCTTCATGCGTGGTTGCCCGTAGGGTGCGTGAAACGCACCAGCGCCGCTCGTGACCGATTGTGGTGCGTTTCACGCACCCTACTCACTACCCACCACCCACTACTCACTCCCCACTGTTTCTCACGCCGCCCGGCGGCGCTCGCGGCCGCGGCCGTGCTGGCCTTCGTGCTGGTTTTGGATGAAGCTCAGCAGGTTGTTGACTTGCGGCACGAGTTGCCCGTTGTTGCGGAGGATTTCCCAGGCGTCTTCCAGGCGGACCTTGGCGCGGTACAACAGGCGATGGGCCTCGGCCAGCGACTGGATGACGTGCGGGGGGAAGTTGTTTCGTTTCAGGCCCACGGCGTTGATGCACCGTGGCCGGGCCGGATAGCCTTCCATGAGCATGTACGGCGGCACGTCGTGGCGCACGGCGCTGCAGCCGGCGATGAAGGCGTAGCTGCCGATGGTGGCGAAGTGGTGGATGGCCACGGCCCCGGAGATCGAGGCGAAGTCGTGGACGTGGACGTGCCCGGCCAGCAGCGAACCGTTGGCGATGATGATGTGGCTGCCGACCTTGCAGTCGTGGGCCACGTGGCAACAGGCCATGAAGAAGTTGTGGTCGCCCACGCAGGTCAGGCCGTCTTCCTTTTCCGAGGCGCGGTTGATCGTCACGCTCTCGCGGATGATGTTGTGGTCGCCGATCACGACTTTCGTGTCGGAGCCGGCGTAGCTGATGTCCTGCGGCTCGCCGCCGATGACCACGCCCGGATAGATGTGGTTGTACTCGCCGATGGAGACGTGCCCCATGAGCGTGACGTTCCCTTCCAGGCGCGTACCGCGGCCGATGCGGACGTTGGGGCCGATCACGCAGAACGGGCCGACTTCCACGTCGTCGTCGATCTGTGCGCGGGCGTCGATGGAAACTTGATCGGCAACGTAGATGGGCATTGCCGTGGCTCCTTCTTGGGTCATAGGCTCCGTTGT
>Ga0233425_10011026_pt1 | contig 10727 bp, 9 predicted proteins | sample Watercolumn_Towu_2_FD_181712 | JGI IMG/M metagenome (GOLD analysis project Ga0233425, IMG submission 181712) | Freshwater microbial communities from Lake Towuti, South Sulawesi, Indonesia - Watercolumn_Towuti2014_140_MG | ecosystem: Environmental > Aquatic > Freshwater > Lake | place: Indonesia...
CGAGTCGATGCCGTACTGGTGGAAGGCGATGTCGCCCGGAGCGGGGCGGTACTGCGACAGCGGCGCGCAGGCGCCGCGGAGGCCGGGCGAGATGCGGTCGTCGGCCGCGTGGAAGACGGAGTCGAATCCCAGCGCGTCGAAGATCCGCGCGAAGGCGCGGCTCTCGGACGAGATCGCGTCGCCCTCCGCGAAGCCGCTCAGGAGGTGCACGACGCGGCGGCGCCCGCTCACGGCGCGTCTCCCGCGCCGCGCGCCGCCGGCCCGCCGCCGGCCGCACCGAGCCGGCGGCGGAGGTCCTCCACCTCCGCGCGGAGGCGGCGGTTCTGGTTGTCCAACCCTTGGACCATCAGTTCGTTGATCGTGTTCTGGCGGGTGACGATCCGCTCGACGCGTCCCGCGACGAGGCGCCACACGGCCGACTTGAGGACCGCGGCGAGACGGCCGCGGGCGCCGGGACCGCGCGGGGGCCCGGCGCGGAAGTCGACGCCGTGCCGGATGCCGAGGAGCTCGAGGTAGAGGTCGCCGAACGCGCGCTCGTTTCCGGCGTCGCGGAGCGACAGGGCGCTGTGCTGCGGCGACAGGAACCGGGGCGCGGGGCCGGCCTCGAGGGCGGCCGCGCGGCGGGCGATCTCCTCGCCCAGCCCGCCGGATTCGTCCCGTCCTGCCACGAACACGCGCATGGCGCAGCGGCGCGGGTACCGCCTACTTCGCGGGCCGCGGCGGGCAGCGGAGCATGGCGCGCAACTGCGGCGCGGTGGCCTTGCGGGCCTTCTCCTCCGGCACGCCCATGGCGATGACCCGCTTCTGCTGGTTCTTCATCCGGCGCGCGCGCTCGGCCGGAGACTTCTTCGGCCGCTGACGGTTCTTGTTCCGCTGGAAACTGGTTGCCATGTCGTCGCTCCCCGCGCGGCTCGCCGCGCCGTTCGTCGTCCGCCCCGGGCGGCGCTTCGCCCGCCCCGCGCGTGTATACCGGTTCGGCGCCCGGCAGGCAACACCGGGTTGCGGCCGGGCTACGGCGCGGCGCGGCGGTAGAGCAGCCATCGGCTGTCGCCGACGGGCCGGTCGCGGAGGAGCGTCCATCCGGGGACCTCCGCGGCCGGGTCGCGCGCGCTCTGCTCGAAGACGGCGAGCGCCTCCGGGGCGGCGAGGCCCGAGGCGGCCCAGTCGCGCAGCGTGCGCGCGAGCAGGCCGAAGCGGCGGGTGTCCTCGTAGGGCGGATCGGCGAAGAGGATGTCGCAGGGTCCGGCCGGCAGCGCCAGCGCGGCGAGGCGCGCCGCGTCGCCGCAGCGGCAGCGCGCGCGCGCCGTCGCCTCGCCGCACAGGGCGGCCACGTTCGCCCGGAGGACGGCGAAGGTCCGGCGGTCGCGCTCGACCCAGGCGGCCGCCTCCGCGCCGCGGCTCAGCGCCTCGAGCCCGTACGCGCCCGAGCCGGCGAAGAGGTCGAGCACCCGCGCGCCCTCGACCGCCGCGCCGAGGGCCGAGAAGACGCCCTGCCGCAGGAGATCCTGGCTCGGGCGGACGCCCGACCCCGGCACCCGGATCGTCCGGCCCCGCCATGTTCCGCCCGTGATGCGCATGGGGGAATCCTAGCACGCCCGGGCGCGGTCCGTCAGGCGGGCAGCGGGGACGGAAAACAAATCCGGTGGGCGAAAACAAGTCCTTGTCTTCGCCCGGCGGGCGCGATATACGATGTTCCTCTTTTGCCCGGCCCCGGCGGGAACGGCGGATCAGCAGGAGAAACGACCGACATGGACCCGAAAAAGATCGCGATCATCGACGGCAACGAAGCCGCCGCGTACGTGGCGCACAAGACGAACGAGATCTGCGCCATCTATCCCATCACCCCGTCCTCGAACATGGGCGAGTGGGCCGACCAGTGGTCGTCCGAAGGCCGCCGCAACATCTGGGGCACGGTGCCCACGGTGGTCGAGCTCCAGAGCGAGGGCGGCGCCTCGGGCGCGGTCCACGGCGCCCTGCAGACCGGCGCGCTGACGACGACCTTCACGGCGTCGCAGGGCCTGCTGCTGATGATCCCCAACATGTACAAGATCGCGGGCGAGCTCACCCCGACGGTCTTCCACGTCTCCGCCCGTTCGCTCGCGTGCCAGGCGCTGTCGATCTTCGGCGACCACTCCGACGTCATGGCCGTGCGCCAGACCGGCTGGGCGATGATCGCCTCCGGCAGCGTCCAGGAGGTCATGGACCTGGCCCTGATCGCCCAGGCCGCCGCGCTCGAGTCCCGCGTGCCCTTCCTGCACTTCTTCGACGGCTTCCGCACCTCCCACGAAGTCGCCAAGATCGAGATGCTGACCGACGACGAGATCCGGGCGATGATGAACGACGAGCACATCCTCGCCCACCGCCGCCGCGCGCTGACGCCCGACCGGCCCGTCCTGCGCGGCACCGCGCAGAACCCGGACGTGTATTTCCAGGGCCGCGAGACGGTCAACCCCTTCTACGCCGCCGGCCCGGCGGCCGTGCAGCGGCAGATGGACGCCTTCGCGAAGCTCACCGGCCGCGCCTACCGCCTCTTCCGCTACGAGGGCGCGCCGGACGCCGAGCGCGTGATCGTCGTCATGGGTTCCGGCGCCGAGACGACGCTCGAAACGGTGCAGTATCTGGCCGCGAAGGGCGAGAAGGTCGGCCTCCTGCGCGTCCACCTCTACCGGCCGTTCTCGGTGAAGGACTTCGTCGGCGCGCTGCCCCGGACGACGAAGGCCGTGGCCGTCCTCGACCGCACGAAGGAGCCCGGCGCCGCGGGCGAGCCGCTCTACCAGGACGTCGTGACCGCGCTGGCCGAGACGGCCGCCGAGGGCCGGCTCCCGATGGGCGCGATGCCGCGGGTCGTCGGCGGCCGCTACGGCCTCTCGAGCAAGGAGTTCACGCCGGCGATGGTGAAGGCGGTCTTCGACGAGTTGAAGAAGCCCGCGCCGAAGAACCATTTCACCGTCGGCATCCGCGACGACGTCGGCCACACGAGCCTGGCCGTCGACGAGTCGTTCGACACCGAGCCGGACAGCGTCGTGCGGGCGATGTTCTTCGGCCTCGGCGCCGACGGCACGGTCGGCGCGAACAAAAACTCCATCAAGATCATCGGCGAGGAGACCGACCAGCACGCGCAGGGCTACTTCGTCTACGATTCGAAGAAGGCCGGCTCGAAGACCGTCTCGCACCTCCGCTTCGGCCCGAAGCCGATGCACTCGCCCTACCTGATCCGGTCGGCGAACTTCGTGGCCTGCCACCAGTTCGTGTTCCTGGACCAGATCGACATCCTGAAGTTCGCCAAGCCCGGCGGGACGTTCCTCCTCAACAGCAGCCCGTTCGCGCCCGACGAGGTGTGGGACCGGATCCCGCGCAGCGTCCAGCAGGAGATCATCCGCAAGCGGATCAAGGTCTACGCCATCGACGGCTCGGCCGTGGCCCTCAAGGCCGGCATGGGCGGGCGCGTCAACACGATTATGCAGACCTGTTTCTTCGCCATCTCGGGCGTGCTGCCCAGGGACGAGGCGATCGCGCGGATCAAGGAATCGATCAAGAAGACCTACGGCCGCAAGGGCGAAGACATCGTGAAGAAGAACTTCGCCGCCGTGGACATGACGCTGGAGAACCTGAAGGAGCTGGCCGTGCCCGCGCAGGCGGCCGGCGCGCACGAGCGGCCGCCGGTGGTGTCGGAGAAGGCCCCCGCCTTCGTCCGCGAGGTCACGGCCGAGATCATGGCCGGCCGCGGCGACGACCTGCCCGTGAGCCGGATGCCGGTGGACGGCACGTTCCCGACGGCGACGACGCAGTGGGAGAAGCGCAACATCTCGCTCTTCGTGCCCGTGTGGGAGCCGTCGGAGTGCATCCAGTGCGGCAACTGCTCGCTCGTCTGCCCGCACGCCTGCCTCCGCGCGAAGACCTACGACGCCGCGCGGCTCGAGAAGGCGCCGGCGGCCTTCAAGTCGATGGACTGGAAGAGCAAGGACGGCCCGCCGCTGAAGTACACGATCCAGACGTCGGTCGAGGACTGCACCGGCTGCGGCCTGTGCGTCGAGGCCTGCCCGAAGAAGAGCAAGACCCAGGTCGGCCGGAAGGCCGTCAACATGGCCGAGAAGGAGCCGATCCTCGAAGCGGAGCGGGGGAACTGGGACTTCTTCCTGTCGCTGCCCGACAACGACCGCGGCGCGCTGGACCTGGGCTCGATCAAGGACGTGCAGTTCGCGCGGCCGCTGTTCGAGTTCTCCGGCGCGTGCACGGGCTGCGGCGAAACGCCTTACGTGAGGATCCTCACGCAGCTCTTCGGCGACCGGGCGATCGTCGCCAACGCCACGGGCTGCTCGTCGATCTACGGCGGCAACCTGCCGACGACCCCGTACGCGGTCAACGCCGACGGCCGCGGGCCGGCGTGGTCGAACTCGCTCTTCGAGGATAACGCCGAGTTCGGCTACGGCTTCCGGTTGACGATCGACAAGCACCGCGAGTTCGCGTGCGAGATGCTGGCGGCGATGCGGGCGGAGCTGGGCGACGCGCTCGTGGACGGCCTGGTCCGGGCGCCCCAGCGGACCGAGCAGCAGATCGCCGAGCAGCGCGCCCGCGTGGCCGAGTTGAAACGGAAGCTGGCCGGGATCAAGACCCCGGCGGCGCGGCGGCTGGAAGGCGTGTGCGATCATCTCGTGAAACGGAGCGTGTGGGTGCTGGGCGGCGACGGCTGGGCCTACGACATCGGCTACGGCGGCCTCGACCACGTGCTGGCCATGGGCCGCAACGTCAACGCCTTCGTGCTCGACACGGAGGTCTACTCCAACACCGGCGGCCAGGCGTCCAAGTCGACCCCGCGGGGCGCGGTGGCCAAGTTCGCGGCGGGCGGCAAGCCGGCCGGCAAGAAGGACCTGGGCATGATGGCCATGTGCTACGGCAACGTGTACGTGGCGCGCATCGCCCTGGGGGCCAACCCGCGGCAGGCGCTGAAGGCGATGCTGGAGGCCGAGGCCTACGACGGGCCGTCGCTGATCCTCGCCTACTCGCACTGCATCGCGCACGGCATCAACATGCAGAAGGGCTTCGACCAGCAGAGGCTCGCCGTGAATTCCGGCCACTGGATGCTCTACCGCTTCAACCCCGAGCTCGCCGCGCGCGGCGAGAACCCGCTCTGCATCGACTCGAAGGCGCCGTCCATCCCGGTGAAGGACTACGCCTACAACGAGATCCGGTACAAGATGCTCACGCTGAGCAAGCCGGACGAAGCGAAGCGCCTGATCGAACTGGCGCAGGCCGACGTGAACGAGCGCTGGGCGCTCTACCAGAAGTGGGCGGCCGCGCCGGCCGCGGCGCCGGCCCCCGCGGCGCCGGCGGTCGGCTGAGGAGCGGCGGAAGGCGGTCGGGCGGAAACGCGTTCGCCAACGGGAGAAGATGACCATGGATCTCAGCACCACGTACTGCGGACTGAAACTGAAGAACCCGATCGTGCCGTCGGCCTCGCCGGTGTCGCAGAAGGTCGACGGCCTCCGCCGGCTCGAGGACGCCGGCGCGGGCGCGGTGGTCCTCTTCTCGATCTTCGAGGAGCAGATCCACCACGACGCCGAGGCGCTCGACCACCTGCTGACCGCGGGGACGGAGAGTTTCGGCGAAGCGCTGTCGTACTTCCCGGCGGCGTCCAACTACCGCGTGGGCCCCGAGGCCTACCTCGACCTCGTCGCCGAGGCCTCCCGCGCGTGCGAGATCCCCGTCATCGGCAGCCTCAACGGCGTGTCGTCCGAGGGGTGGGTCGACTACGCGCGGAAGATCCAGGACGCCGGCGCGAAGGCGATCGAGCTGAACGTGTACTACATCCCGACCGACCCCGCCCGCACCGGCGCCCAGGTCGAGACGATGTACCTGGACGTCGTGAAGGCCGTGAAGGCCGCCGTGACGATCCCCGTCGCCGTCAAGATCGGTCCGTTCTTCAGCTCCATCCCGAACATGGCCCGGAAGCTCGCGCGGGCCGGCGCGGACGGACTGGTGCTGTTCAACCGCTTCTACCAGCCGGACTTCGACCTGGATCGCCTGGAGGTGCTCTCGGACCTCCGGCTCAGCACGTCGCAGGAACTCCGCCTGCCCCTGCGCTGGATCGCGATCCTGCACGGGCGGGTGAAGTGCTCGATCGCCGCGACGACGGGCGTGCACACGGGCCGCGACGTGGCGAAGCTGCTGCTGGCCGGCGCCGACGTCACGATGACGGCCTCCGCGCTCCTGCACAACGGCCTCGGCCACGTCGGCCGGCTGATCGAGGAACTGACGGCCTGGATGACGGAGAAGGAATACGAGTCGGTCGGGCAGATGAAGGGCGCCATGAGCCATCGCGCGGTCTCGAATCCCGACGCGTTCGAGCGGGCGAACTACATCCGCATCCTGGAAGACTACAAGGGCAAGTACTCGTTCGCCTAGGGCGCGCGACGCGGGCCGGGCGGAACGGACAACCGGAAGGGAAAGCACCATGAAGGCCATCGTGGACAAGGATACCTGCACGGGCTGCGAGCTGTGCGTCGATACGTGCCCCGAGGTGTTCGAGATGAAGGACGGCATCGCCGTCGTCAAGGTCGACACGGTCCCGGCCGGCGCCGGGGACACGTGCAAGGAAGCGGCCGACGGCTGCCCCGTCGAGGCGATCAAGATCGCCTGACGCCGGGCTCGGGCCCGACCCGGCGGGAGGCCGCCGGACGCGTCCGGCGGCCTCCCGCCTGACCGGCGAGGCCGCGCCACCAGCGCCGGACGGCGAGCGCGCGGCGCGACCGCCGCAGCGAGTGCTCCACGTCGGCGGCCAGGCGGCGGTCGCCGGCCCGGCGCGCGGCGTCCAGGAGGTTCCGCGCCGCGCGGGTCCCCACCTCGTCCCGGTAGACCAGCCGCCGGAGCCTCCGCCGGTCGTAGGGCAGCGGGAACGTGGGAAAGCGGTCGAGCGCGCCCGCCAGCGTCAGCGCCGCCATCGTGCGCAGGCACTTGCTGCACCGGCAGCAGTTGACCAGCCCCCGCGGGCGCTCCCAGCAGACGCGCAGCCCCCGCCGCGCGGGTTCCCAGTCGGCGATCGCCAGCAGTTTCTCGACGCGGTCCCGCTCGGCGCCCGCGTGAACGATCTCCGTCGCGGCCGTCGAGAGCAGCGGATCGACGCGGGGGTCGGAGCCCCAGGGCAACAGCTCGTCGCAGGCCTGCGTGGCCGGGATGAGGAACGCGCGGAATCCCCCGCCGAACGCCAGCGCGGCGAACGCGAGCGCCGCGCCGTGCGAGATCTCCCAGCTCACCGCCGGCCGCGTGAGGGCGCGCAGGTTCGTCCGCGCCGCGACGAGTTCCACGCCCAGCTCGCGCAGCATGGGGCGGTAGGCGGCCTCCAGGCTCCGGAATCCGGCGTCGTCCGTGAGCGGCACGTCGAAGCCGTGAACGAGGACCGCCCGCGACACCGGCTCCACGCCCGGCGCCGCCAGGCGCGGCGCGCGTTCGCGCAGCGTGAAGAACGAGTCCACGCCGCCCGAGAACGCCTGGCCGACCCGGCCGTCCGCGCGGCGCGGCGGCGGCGAGGCGCGCGACGGCTCGACCGCCACGCGGCGCAGGCGGCCGGGGAACCAGGCCGCGAACCGCTCCTGGTACGGCGCCAGCCCGGACAGCAGGCGGGGACAGACCTCGCCGCGGATCTCCATGTCCTCGCCGATCGCCATCGCGAGATGCAGCAGGGCGACGGCGAAGCCGTCCGCGCGGACGCCCGGCGCCGGCCCCGCGCCGTCCGCCGTTTCGATCCAGAGCCGATCGGGCAGCGACGGCCGCGGATCGCGGAACTCCACGCGCGCGGACACGCGGAGCTGTCCGTCGCGCCGCTCGAGTTCCGGTTCATGCACGATCATGGAAACGTCCCGGTCCGTTCCCGCCGGACGCGGCGGGCGCGGTCGATGCTCCCCAGCTTGCGCCTTTTCGGCACGGTTTCAAGGGCGGAAGGTTCGGGGCGATGGCGCCGGCCGCGACTCCCGGCTCGACACGGCCGCGTCCGGCTGACAACATCCCGCGAGCGAAGCGCGAGGCGCGGGCGGCGCGGCCGAGCGCGCGGTCGGACAGCACGATCCATGGGCCGAATCACGCGGGAGATCAAGTTCGTGGCCGCGGCCGACCGGGCGGACCGGGCGCTCGCGATCCTCTCGCACTACACCGCCCCCGACCCCGACCACGACGAAGGCACGATCGAGAGCATCTACCTCGACGACACGCCGCTCAGCTCGTTCAACGAGAAGACCGCGGGCCACCATCTCAAGCGCAAGATCCGCCTCCGCTGGTACATCGAGGGGCCCGCCGCGGCGGACGGGCGCCGGACGGCGTTCCTGGAGGTGAAGGACCGGATCGGCGGCGGACGCGACAAGGCGCGCCACGCGATGGCGGTGCCGTCGGACTGGATCGCCGCGGTGCCGCTGCACGATCCGGACCTGCTGCGGCTGTTTCGGGAAGGCGCGCGCGCGGCCGGCCTCCGCCTCCCCGCCGACGCGGCGCCGACGGTCAGCATCCGCTACGCCCGCCGGCGTTTCGTATGCCCGCGCACGCAGGACCGCCTCTGCCTCGACACTCGCATCCGGACCACGCGGACCAACGGCGACCGGCTGCCCTATGCCGACGCCGGAGAGTGGGGCGTTGCCGTCTGCGAGGTCAAGGGCGAGGACCCGGCGTTCGGGCCGTGGGCGGAGGACCTCGTCCGCGCCGGCTTCCGGGCGCGCAGTTTCTCCAAGTATGGCGCCGCCATCGCGGGCGCCTTGCACCCGGGGGTGAGCGCATGAAGACCTTTGACCTGCTCGAGGGCCTGCAGTCCTACCAGCGCGTGTCGGACGAGATGGACGTCGCGCGTTTCGCCGCCGCGCTCCTGGCGTCGCTCGCGGCGGCCTACGCCGCCGCGGGGCTGTACCGGCTGTTCTACGAGAGCCGCGGCACGGGCAGCCAGGTGTCGCGGGCGTTCCCGCTCCTGGCGCTGGCCATCACGACGCTCTTCATCTGCATCCAGGTGTCGATCCCGCTGTCGCTCGGCCTCCTGGGATCCCTCTCGATCATCCGGTTCCGCACGCCGATCAAGGAGCCGGAGGAGGTCGGTTTCATCATGCTGGTCATCGCCGCGTCGATCGCGGCGGCGACGTTCATGTTCGGCTTCATGGCCATCCTCTTCGCGCTCGCCCTGCTGAGCCTGCTGCTCACTCGGCGGCTGCGCGCGATGGGCTTCCTCCGCCGCGCCGGGATGCTCGTGATCCATCTCCCCCACCCCGACGGCGGGGCGACCGAGCGGCTCATGGCCGCGCTGGACCGGCATCTGCGGAACAGCCGCGTGGAGAGCTCCACGGCCCGGGCCGGCACGACGAGCCTGCACGTCACCTTCTCGGGCCTGCGCACGACGGTGCTGGACCTTCAGACGGACCTCCGGCAATCCGTGGCGCCGGAGTCGATCAACATCTTCCTCGACCGTCCGGGCGGACTACACTGACATGCGGCGCGCGGCGGCGATCGGGGGGACGGCGGCCGCCCTCGCGGCGGCGGGGCTCCTCGCGTGGGGGCTCCGGCCCGCGTCGCTGGAGCGCCTCGAACAGGGCACCGCCCTGCGACGCGACCGGCTGGCCGGCCGTCTCGACCGGACGCACGGCCTGCGCATGCTCCTCACGTTCGACGAACCCGGCGCGGCCGACTTCGTCGCCGGCCTGCCCGTGCTCGGCCCCGGCACCGGGCGCGTGCCCGCGCGGAACGGCTTCGGGCGGCGGTTCGACGGATCGCCGCGGTGCGCCGTCGAGACGCCCTTCCGGTGGGCCCGCCTCGGCTCCGCCTACAGCGTGTCGCTGCGAATCCGGCTCGATCCCGGAGCGGCGGACCAGGACATCGTCTACGCGCTCGGCTCCGGCCTCCGCACCGGCTTCGCGCTCGAGGGCGGGCAACTGGTCTTCGACGTGCCGTTCACACGACGGCAGGCGCTGGCCTACCGTTTCGACGCCTACGGCCGCTTCGTGCACCTCGCGGCCGTCGTCGACGCCGAGGCGCGGACGGCGAGGCTGTACGAGAACGGGCGGCTGAAGGCGTCGCTCGACATCGCGGGCGTGGACTTCCCCCCCGGCAACGTCGATTTCGGCAAGCGGGAGTGGTACGCGATCCGCCGCCCGATGCGAGGGGTGGTCGACGAGGCGGCCTTCTGGGACCGGGCCCTTCGCGAAGACGAGGTCCGCCGCCTGGCCCGCGCGCGGCTCGCCACCGCGGCCGTCCTCGAACCCGCCGACTACGCGCGGTGGCGCGTGTCGGCGACGGCCCTCGCCGCGATCCGCTCGCTTCAAGCCGTCCCGGACCGCCTTCGCAGCGGCGGGGCGGCCTATCGCGGCCGGGCCGCGGAATTGCCCCACGTGAATTTCATCCTGTCGGGCGCCGACGTCCGCCACACGCGCGCGGCCCATGCCGGCAGCCTCTCCTCCGGCCGCCGCACGCGCGAGGCCGCCCGCCCGCGCGACATCCGGTTCGTGCTCGACCGTCAGGCCGGCCTCGGCACGCTGCGCCTGTATGGGACGGACATCGCCTACCCCGAAAGCCCGCGGCCGTCCTATATCTTCGAGCCGGCCGACCCGTCCGCCTTCCTGGGCCTGCGCCGCGTGCGGCTGATGCCGCCGGAGTCCGCGGGCTTCCTGATGCCCCTCGTCGAGACCGAGGCCGCCGCGAGGATGAACGTGCCGGCCCTGCGGAACGGTCTCTGCCGGCTGTCGGTCAACGGGCGCGCCTGCGGCATC
>Ga0233425_10011027_pt1 | contig 10727 bp, 9 predicted proteins | sample Watercolumn_Towu_2_FD_181712 | JGI IMG/M metagenome (GOLD analysis project Ga0233425, IMG submission 181712) | Freshwater microbial communities from Lake Towuti, South Sulawesi, Indonesia - Watercolumn_Towuti2014_140_MG | ecosystem: Environmental > Aquatic > Freshwater > Lake | place: Indonesia...
ACGCCAGGGACGATCCGAAGGCGCGCGACAAATTCCTCGACATCATGGCTGCGCAGGCGGACCGGATGAGCCGGCTGGTCGCCGACCTGCTCTCGCTCAGCCGCATCGAGCTGAATGAACACATCCCGCCGTCCGGCCGGGTCGATCTGGCCCGCGCCGCCGCCGACGTGGTCGATGCGGTCAGCGTCCTGTCGGCGGATCGCGACGTCGTCGTGAACCTTCCGGACCGCGGCCTGAGCGCGCCGGTCCACGGCGACCGCGACGAAATTCTGCAGGTGGTCCAGAACCTGGTCGACAACGCGATCAAATATTCCCCGAGCGGCGGCGCGGTCGAGATCGTCGTCCAGCCCGACATCGCCCTGGACGAGGCGTCCGCCCCCTGGTCCGGCGGCAATCGCGGCGACGGCGCGACCCGGCTGCCGCTGGTCACGCCCGACCGCGAAACGGGCCAGCGCTACGCCGCCATCACCGTGCGCGACCACGGGCCGGGCCTGGCGCGCGAACACCTGCCGCGCCTGACCGAGCGCTTCTATCGCGTCGAGGGCCAGAAAAGCGGCGAACGCCAGGGAACGGGCCTGGGCCTGGCCATCGTCAAACATATCGTCAACCGCCATCGCGGCGGGCTGACGGTGGAGAGCGCCCCGGGCCATGGCGCGGTATTCACGGCCTATTTTCCGGTCGCCGCCCCGCGCGCCACGACGGTCGTATGACAGGACGGCGTCGCGAGGCCCTGCAGCGTAACAGAACTGTCATTCACCCGTCGTAATCCGCTGACCATTCCCGGGCAGTTATCGCGGCGGGGCGTACAGGGAAACCGGCGCCCTGATTCCTGTTGTCCCGGACGTCCATGACCTGGCTTTTTCTGCCGATCCTGATCGCCGCAGCCGTCGCCGCCTATCTGGGCGGACGCGGGCTGGCCCGTCGGCGCGGTGAAGGCCAGCGCCCCCATTCCCGCCCCGGACAGCACGGCGCCTACGCCCTGATCTGGACCGCGGTCCCGGCCCTGGCGATCCTGATCGCGGCCAGCGTCTTCTCCGGTCCGGTCCAGCAGCAGCTCACGGCCTCCGGCGCGCCCGAGGCCGTGCAGCAGCTCGAACCCTTCCGGCGCGAAGCCTTCTTCGCCGACGCCCGCGCCGTGGGCGCAGGGCGTCCCGCGGCGCAGATCTGGCCGGCCCCCTACGCCGAACTCCTGCCGGCCGAGGGCCGCCGGGCCGCCCGCATCGACCTGATGCTGCAGATCGGCGCCGGCGCGGCCGCCCTGCTCGTCGGCCTGCTCGGCGCCCTGTTCGTCTTCGGCCAGATCCGCCCCGGCATGCGCGCCCGCAACCGGGTCGAGGGCTGGATCGTCGGCGTGCTGTTCGTCTGTTCGGCCGTCGCCATCCTGACCACCGTCGGCATCATCGCCTCGCTGGTCTATGACTCGATGCGCTTCTTCTCCTCGGTGCCGATCACGGAGTTCCTGTTCGGGACCCAGTGGAGCCCCCAGACCGCCATCCGCGCCGATCAGGTCGGCTCGACCGGCGCCTTCGGGGCCCTGCCGCTGTTCACCGGCACCTTCCTGATCATGCTGATCGCCATGTTCGTGGCGGCCCCGGTCGGCCTGTTCTCGGCCATCTATCTGTCGGAATACGCCGGACCGGCCTTCCGCGCCGTGATCAAGCCGGTGCTCGAGATTCTCGCCGGCGTGCCCACCGTCGTCTACGGCTTCTTCGCCGCCCTGACCGTGGGGCCCGCCTTCCGCGTCTTCTTCAACGAGATCGGCGCCCTGCTGGTCGGCGGACCGCTGGACGGCCTCGGCCAGTATCTGATGCTGGTCCAGAACCAGATGGCCCTGGTCGCCGGCATGGTCATGGGCATCATGCTGATCCCCTTCGTCAGCTCCCTCTCCGACGACATCATCAACGCCGTGCCCCAGAGCCTGCGCGACGGCTCCTACGCCATGGGCGCGACCAAGTCCGAGACGGTCAAACGGGTGCTCCTGCCCGCCGCCCTGCCCGGCGTCGCCGGCGCCATGCTGCTGGCCATGTCGCGGGCCATAGGCGAGACCATGATCGTGACCATGGCCGCCGGCCTCGCCGCCCGTCTGACCCTGAACCCGCTCGACACGGTGACCACCGTGACCGTCCAGATCGTCACCCTGCTGACCGGCGACCAGGAGTTCAACAGCCCCAAGACCCTGTCCGCCTTCGGCCTCGGCCTGACCCTGTTCCTGGTGACCCTGGCGCTGAACATCGTCGCCCAGCGCATCGTCCAGACCTATCGGCAGCAATATGACTGACGCGACCGTCACGCCCGAAATGCGCGCCGACCGCCTGCGCGCCGGTCTGAAGCGGCGCTACGCCCGCGAGGGCCGGTTCAGGCTGTACGGCCTGCTGGCCATCGGCGTGGCCGTCGGCTTCCTGCTGCTGCTGCTGGGCCGCATCATCGAACAGGGCCACACGGCCTTCTACACCCACACCATCACCGTGCCGGTCTACATGGACCCGGCCCGCGTCGATCGCGCCTATCCGCAGGGCACCAATTTCGAACTGCTGGTCGCCGAGCAGCAACTGGCCCGCTTCGGCGTCGCCGACGACGCACAGGGCACGAAGGCGACCGCCATGCGCAGCCTGTTCTCGTCGGAACTGAAGTTCGCCGCCGCCGCCCGCATCCAGAGCAATCCGAACCTGATCGGCCAGACCGTGCCGATCGCGGCCCCCGTGTCCGACGACGCCGACCTGTTCTTCAAGCACGCGATTTCGCGCGACACTCCCGCCGACCAGCGCCGCCTGACGGACGAACAGATCGGCTGGCTGGACCGGATGAAGGATTCGGGCGCCGTCGCCGCCCACTTCAACAGCGGCCTGTTCACCAAGGGCGACTCCACCGAGCCGGAGCTGGCCGGGGTGCTGGGGGCCGTGGTCGGTTCGGCCCTGATGCTGCTGGTCACCGCCTTCATCGCCATCCCGCTGGGCGTCGGCGCGGCCCTGTATCTGGAAGAGTTCGCCCCGCGCGGACGGATCACCGACCTGATCGAGGTCAATATCAACAACCTGGCCGCCGTGCCGTCGATCATCTACGGCCTGCTGGGTCTGGCGCTGTTCATCAACTGGATGCACCTGCCGCGCGCCAGCCCGCTGGTCGGCGGCCTGGTCCTGGCCCTGATGGCCCTGCCGACCATCATCATCGCCACCCGCTCGTCGCTGAAGGCCGTCCCGCCCTCGATCCGCGAGGCCGCCCTGGCCATGGGCGCCTCGAAGACCCAGACCGTCTTCCATCACACCCTGCCGCTGGCCATGCCGGGCGTCATGACCGGCGCCATCATCTCCATGGCCCACGCCCTGGGCGAAACCGCCCCCCTGCTGCTGATCGGCATGGTCAGCTTCATCCCGGGCATTCCGCACAGCATCGGCGAGCCGACGGGCGCCCTGCCCTCGCTCGTCTACATCTGGGAAAACGCTTCCGAACGCGCCTTCCACGAGCGCACGGCCGCGGCCATCCTTGTCCTTCTCGCCTTCATGATCGTCATGAACGCCGCCGCCATCTTCCTGCGCCGGCGCTTCGAACGCCGGTGGTAGCCCGATGAAATTCAATCTTTTCCGCGCCCCGGAAAACGACGCCGGCCAGAAAGATCCGCTGGACACGCCCATGATGGGCGGCGCCGTCCTGCCCGCGGCCGCGTCCGGGACGCGGGATGAATCGAGGCCGACCCCGACCGACGGCCAGCCGGCCTCGACGCCCGCCATGGCGGCGCCCCGGGCGACGCATCATGGCGGCGGCCCCGTCGGTCCGACCAAGATCGCCGCGCGCGACGTCTCGGTCTTCTACAACGGCAAACAGGCGCTCTACGACGTCTCGCTGGACATTCCGGACAAGACCGTCACCGCCCTGATCGGCCCGTCCGGCTGCGGCAAGTCCACCTTCCTGCGGACCATGAACCGCATGAACGACACCATCCCGGGGGCCAAGGTCACGGGCCGCATCGAGATGGACGGCGAGGACATCAATGCGAAGTCCGTCGACCCCGTCCTGCTGCGCGCCCGCGTCGGCATGGTGTTCCAGAAGCCGAACCCCTTCCCCAAGACCATCTACGAGAACGTCGCCTACGGCCCGCGCATCCACGGCCTCGCCGCCTCCAAGGCCGAGCTGGACAGCGTCGTCGAGGCCTCGCTGAAGCGCGCCGGCCTGTGGGAGGAGGTCGCCGACCGCCTGCACTCGCCGGGCACCGGCCTGTCGGGCGGCCAGCAGCAGCGCCTCGTCATCGCCCGCGCCATCGCCGTCGAGCCCGAAGTCATCCTGATGGACGAGCCCTGCTCGGCTCTGGACCCGATCGCCACCGCCAAGATCGAGGAGCTGATCGACGAGCTGCGCGAACGCTACTGCATCGTCATCGTCACCCACTCCATGGCCCAGGCCGCCCGCGTGTCGCAACGCACGGCCTTCTTCCACCTGGGCCGCCTGATCGAGACCGGCGACACCGAGGACATCTTCACCAATCCCCGCGAGCGGCGCACGCTCGACTACATCACCGGAAGATTCGGCTGATGAACCAGCACACCGTCAAGGCCTACGGCGACGAACTGAACCAACTGACCGCCGAGGTCGCCCGCATGGGCGGTCTGGCCGAGGCCCAGGTCGCCGACGCCGTCGACAGCGTCGCCCGCCGCGACATCGCCCTGGCCCGCGCCGTCGTCGATCGGGATGCGAAGCTCGACGCCATGCACCGCGACATCGAGCGCAAGGCCATCCGTCTGATCGCCCTGCGCCAGCCCGTCGCCTCGGACCTCCGCCGCACGCTCGCGTCCATGAAGCTGGCGGTCGATCTGGAGCGCACCGGCGACCTGGCCAAGAACATCGCCAAGCGCGGCCTGATCCTGGCCGAGGGCGATCCCATGCCGCCCCTGACCCGCTCCATCGAGCGGATGGGGAAACTGGTCTCCATGCGGCTGCGCGACGTGCTCGACGCCTACGCCGCCGCCGAGGTCGACCGGGCCATCGCCGTCTGGAACACCGACGACGAGGTGGACGAGCACTACAACGCCCTGTTCCGCGAACTGCTGACCTACATGATGGGCGATCCGCGCACGATCACGGCGGGCACCCATCTGCTGTTCATGGCCAAGAACCTGGAACGCATCGGCGACCACGCCACCAACATCGCCGAAACCATCTACTACGAGATCACGGGCCAGGAGTTCGCCGGCGAGCGTCCCCGCTGGAATCCCGACCCGCTCGCGCCGACCGACGACACCGACCCGACCGCCTGACCGGAGAGTTCGACGTGCAGCCTTATGTTCTGGTGATGGAAGACGAGGACGCCCTGGCGACCTTGCTCTCGTACAATCTCGAAAAGGAAGGCTATCGCGTCGTCGTCGCCTCGGACGGCGAGGAGGGCATGCTGCAGATCGACGAACGTCTGCCCGATCTGGTCCTGCTCGACTGGATGCTGCCCAAGCTGTCGGGCATCGAGGTCTGCCGCCGCATCCGCGGCCGCGCCGAGACGCGCAACCTGCCGATCATCATGCTGACCGCGCGCGGCGAGGAAAGCGACCGCATCCGCGGCCTGGACACCGGCGCCGACGACTATCTGACCAAGCCCTTCTCGATGTCCGAGCTGATCGCCCGCATCCGCGCCGTCCTGCGCCGCATCCGGCCCGGTCTGGCCGATGACCGCATCAACCATGGCGACATCGTCATCGACCGCGTCGCCCACCGCGTCCGCCGCGCCGGCAACGAGATCCACCTCGGCCCCACCGAATTCCGCCTGCTGGATCATCTGATGCAGCACCCCGGCCGGGTGTTCAGCCGCGAACAGCTGCTGGACGCCGTCTGGGGCTCGGACGTCTATGTCGAGGCCCGCACCGTCGACGTCCACGTCGGCCGGCTGCGCAAGGCCCTGAACGTCGAGGGCACGGTCAATCCGATCCGGACGGTGCGCTCGGCGGGCTATTCGCTCGATCTGGGCGGCTGACTCCGGACCGGCGGCGTCGGGCGGCCCGGTTCCCGGATGAAGCCGTTCTCGCCGCCCGGAACGGCATAGGAAATGGGCGCGGGGCATCCCCTGACCGTTCGGTCCAGCAACAGATAGCGCCGGACCTCCCCATTCGGCCGGTAGGTCAGATCGGGCCGCACGTCCCGGGCGCCGCCGGCTGCCTCCTCGATGCGCTGAAACCCGCCGCCGTCGCACCGCGCCACGGTCACGCCATTGGCGTCGATCACCCGAACGCGGATCCTGGGCTCAGGCGGCGAGACAGGCCCGGTCAGAGCGGAGGGATCCTGTAGCAGCACCAGCAGAAGCGGCAGCATGACAACGTCTCCGTGGGTGAAGCAGTCTACGCCCGATCGCGCCGCGCGTCATCCGGCCCGGGCGGGAAAGGATCGGACTTCCCACGGCCGGCGAAGCGGTTAGGGTCCCCTCCTCAGTTCAGGGAGCCCGCCCATGCGTCGCCGCACCTTCCTCTCGACCCTGCCCGCCGGCGCCCTTCTCGCCGGAGCCGGCGCAGCGACCGCCGGCGCGCCGCGCGCGGCCCCTGCCGCTGCCGCCCGCCAGACCGCGCCCGCCGACCCCTACGCCGGCGTCGGCCCCGGCAACCGCAACAGCGGCGCCCAGTTCGTCAGCCGCTCGACCGTCTGGGGCGCGCACGGCGCCGCCGCCACGGCCCATCCGCGCGCCACCCTGATCGGCATCGACACCCTGAGGCGCGGCGGCTCCGCCATCGACGCGGCCATCGCCATCAACGCCGCCCTCGGCTTCCTCGAACCCACCGCCAACGGCGTCGGCGGCGACGCCTTCTGCATGCTGTGGGACCCGGCGCAGCAGAAGGTCGTCGGCTTCAACGGCTCCGGAAACAGCCCTCGCGGCCTGTCGCTGGAGACCGCCCGCTCGAAGAAGGCCGAGGACGGCTATCTGCCGCCCTATGGCGCGGTCACCGTCAACGTCCCGGGCACGGTCGACGCCTGGTGGAGCGCCCACCAGCGCTACGGCAAGCTGCCGTGGAAGGACGTCCTCCTGCCGGTCGCCGAGCTGTGCGAGGAGGGCGTGCCCATGCCCCAGCTGATCGCCTGGTATCTCGAGCGCAACATGGCCAATTTCGATCGCCGCGCCGCGATCATCGAGGAGAACGACAACCGCAAACGGGTCTACGCACCCGACGGTCGCACGCCGAAGGTCGGCGAGGTCTTCGCCAACCCGGACCTCGGCCGCACCTACCGGCTGATCGCCGAGGGCGGCCGCGACGCCTTCTACGACGGTCCGATCGCCGACCACATCGAACGCTATTTCCGCCGCATCGGCGGCTGGATGACCCGCGCCGACCTCGCCCCCCACCGCACCGAATGGGTCGAGCCGATCCGCACGGGCTACCGCGGCGTCGACGTCTATGGCCTGGGCCCCAACACCCAAGGCGTGTCGACCAACCAGATCCTCAATATCTGCGAGAATTTCGACCTCAAGGGCATGGGCTTCCAGTCCGCCGCCTCCATCCACCACCAGGCCGAGGCCAAGCGGCTGGCGTTCGAGGACCGGGCCAGATGGTTCGCCGACGAGCGCTTCAGCCGCACCCCCGTCGAATGGCTGAACTCCAAGGCCTACGCCGCCGAACGCGCCCGCCTGATCCGCCCCGACCGCGTCATGGACCGCGCCTTCCCCGGCGACGCTCCGACGCAGGGGGACACCACCTATTTCAGCGTCGCCGACAAGGACGGCATGATGGTCAGCTGGATCCAGTCCAACTACCGCGGCATGGGCTCGGGCCTTGTGCCCGACGGCCCCGACGGCTCGACCCTCGGCTTCATGTTCCAGGACCGCGGCGAGCTGTTCAATCTCGCGGACGGCCACCCCAACGTCTTCGCCCCGGGCAAACGGCCCTTCCACACCATCATCCCGGGCTTCGCCTGCAAGGGCGGCGAGCCCTGGATGGCGTTCGGCGTCATGGGCGGCGGCATGCAGCCCCAGGGCCAGGCCCAGATCATCATCAACATGGTCGACTACGGCCTCGACCCGCAGGAGGCCGGCGACGCGCCCCGCTGGCAGCACGAAGGCTCGTCCGAACCGTCGGGGCATCCGTCCGAAGGCGTCGGGACCCTGTTCCTCGAGACCGGCGTCCCGGCGGCCTCGAAGGCGCAGCTGGAGGCCATGGGCTGGGTTCTCGGCGGCCCCAACGGCGGCTTCGGCGGCTATCAGAACGTGGTCCGGCAGGCCAACGAGCGCGGGCCGTGGACCTATGGCGCGGCGACGGAGATGCGCAAGGACGGCATCGCGATCGCGTACTGACCGGCCACGCGTCCGACACAATCCCCGGTGAATCCTTGCACACGCGCAGGTGTTCGCGCGCCTGACCGGGGGTTCTGATGATTGCACTGTTCGCCGCCGCCCTCATGGGCGCGACCCAGCCCGCCTGCGCAGCGCCCGCAGGCGCGGATGCGCTTTGGACGGCCGAAGCCCGCTACGTGATCGTCGGCGAGCAGCACGGCACGACGGAAACGCCGGCCGCCTTCGCTCAACTGGTCTGTGCCGCAGCCGCCCGCGGTCCGGTGACAGTGGCGCTGGAATTCCCGGAGAGCATGCAGTCCGATTTCGACGCCTTTCTCGCGGCTCCGGATGACGCATCCGCGGCCACGCTCCTGCTCGCCACGCCGTTCTCGACCTCGATTCCCGACAGACAGGACGGGCGCGGCAGCGTGGCCATGCTCGAAATGCTGCAGTCGACCCGTCGCCTGAAGGCGGAGGGCCGCGCCGTGACGATCCGGACCTTCGTGTCCAGCCGGCGGCGGCCGGACGGCTTCGATCAGAACTATCATGAACTCGACATGGCCGCGGGACTGGCGCGGGCGGCGAAGGACCGTCCGGAAGCGAGGGTTGTGGTGCTGGTGGGCAGCTTCCACGCCGCCAAGGCCCGATATTTCGCCGACGACTTCCTGCCGGCCGCGGCCCATCTCCCGCCCGGCGAGGTCATCTCGCTCCAACTGCCCCAGCAGGGCGGCCAGTCATGGAGTTGCACGGCCGCCGGGTGCGGCCCTCTGGATATTCGGCCTGTGGACGACGTGGCCGAGCGCGGGGTCATCCTGCGTCCCGTAGACGACGGCCTTTTCGACGGCGTGCTCGCCCTCGGACCCGTGACGGCCTCGCCGCCCGCCCTGCCGCTCAGCCCGCCGTGATCTCTTCCGGCTCCAGCTCATAGACCGTCGCGCAGTATTCGCACGTCACGCGGATCTTGCCGTCGGCCTCGACCATCCCGGCCCGTTCCTCGGCGTTGAACGAGGTCAGCACACCGGCGATCCGGTCGCGCGAACAGCGGCACTGGGCCACCAGCGCCCGGGCGTCTTCCAGCCGCACCCCGTCCTCGTGGAAAAGGCGGAACAGAAGGGTTTCCGGCGTGATCGTCGGGTCCAGCAGTTCGTCGTCGCCCAGCGTTTGGAACAGGGCGCGCGACCGGTCCCACGCCTCCTCGGTCGAGCCGCGCGCGTCGTCGCCCGCGATCAGCTGGATCAGCGCCCCGCCGGCCCGCCAGCCCATGCCCGCGTCCGTTGCGATCGAGCCGACCGACAGCCGCACCCGGGTCGGGATCTGCTCGGACTGCTGGAAATAGTGTTCGGCGGCCAGCGACAGGCTCTCGCCCTCGATGGGCGTGATGCCCTGCGTCCGCTCGAAGTCGGGGCCGCGGTCCAGCGTCATCACGAACACCCCCTGCCCCAGCAGCGAGCGCGCGCCCGGCCGGGCGAAGCCCTGCGACGCCGCGGCGACCTCTTCCTCGTCGAAGCGGCAGTAGCCGCGCATATGTCCCTGGGTGTCGTAGTCGGCGACGACGTAGCGCACCGGCCCGTCGCCCTGCGCCTGCACGATCAGCCGGCCCTCGAACTTCAGGCTCGACCCGACCAGGGCCGCCAGGGCGCAGGCCTCGCCCAGCAGGGCCGCGACCGGCTCGGGGTAGTTGTGGGCCGACAGGATGGCGTCGATGGTGTCGCCCAGCCGCACCAGCCGCCCGCGCACGGGCCAGGCCTCGATCTGGAAGGCGGCGGCCAGATCGTCGGCGGGATTGGCAGGCGAAGGCGATGTATGCGCGTGATCGGTCACGGGCGATCCTCGGAAAGGGCGATTGTGCGGAAGCGCCGTCAGATAGGCGCGGCCATCGCGAATGGTAAGACCTGCATGCTACAGCAGGAACCGGCGGGGTCTCGGCCCCGTTCGTTCAAGACCCGATTCAAGCGCACAGACCCGGCGGTTTCATGACCAAAGCGACCCTCAAGCCCCTGAACCAGCAAGCCATCGTCATCACCGGCGCCACCTCGGGCATCGGACTGGCCACGGCGCGGCGGGCGGCCAGGGCCGGGGCCTGCGTCTTTCTGATCGCGCGGGGCGAAGCGGACCTGAAGGCCCTGTGCGAAGAACTTCAATCCTCCGGCGCGCGGGCCGCATGGGCGATCGCGGACGTCGCCGACCATGGCTCCCTCGCCGAGGCCGCCGAAAAATGCGTGCGCCTGTTCGGCGGCTTCGACACCTGGGTCAACAACGCCGGCGTCTCGATCTACGGCGCCATCAGCGCGACCAGCCTGGAGGATCAGCGGCGGTTGTTCGAGACCAACTACTGGGGCGTGGTCAACGGCTCGCTGGTGGCCGCCGAGCACCTCAGGCAGCGCGAAGGCGGCGGCGCCATCATCAATGTCGGTTCGGTCCTCTCGGATGCGCCCCTTCCGATCCAGGGGGTCTATTCCGCTTCGAAACACGCGGTGAAGGGCTTCACCAACGCCCT
>Ga0233425_10011028_pt1 | contig 10726 bp, 6 predicted proteins | sample Watercolumn_Towu_2_FD_181712 | JGI IMG/M metagenome (GOLD analysis project Ga0233425, IMG submission 181712) | Freshwater microbial communities from Lake Towuti, South Sulawesi, Indonesia - Watercolumn_Towuti2014_140_MG | ecosystem: Environmental > Aquatic > Freshwater > Lake | place: Indonesia...
AATCGCACGCACACGCCGCCGTGCAGGCGCCGGTCATGTCGCGGAGCGGGTGCGGAATCAGGCACAGGAACTTCATAGGCCCGCGGCCGGTGTTGCGGAACTGGTGCGGCCGGTTGGGCGGCACGTAGACCACCGAGCCGGCGCGGATCGTCACTTCGCCGCTGCCGTCGAACACCACGCCCTCGCCTTCGAGCACAAATACCTCATGCTCATAGGCGTGCGAGTGGCGAGGCGTGTGCCCGCCGACGGCCACCTCGAACTGCCGCATCGAGAAACTCGGGGCGTCGTCCTCGGGGCCAATCAGGCAGCGGATGCGGCAACCGACCGCACCCTCCATTTGCACGGGCGTGGACTCGACGTTTTCGTAGTGGAGAACTTTCATCGCAATTCCTCCCAAGCCATCCATTATACGCAAAACGCCGCGTTACGCATCCCGGGGCCAATCACGTTTAACCCGGGCACTTGTGCCTGGAGGCGCCGGGCTCAAGTGCCCGGGTTAAACTTCGGTCAAAGCGCAGAAAAAACCTCGAGGCAACGACTCCCAGCGCCGTTACTGCCTCCTCCAAGGAGGCTTCACAGCCGTCGGCCTCGAGGCGTTGTCGCACGGACCTCGAAAGGCCCGCGCGAAACATCTACGTTCTTACCAAGGCAGAGGGATTTGTCAAGGGCTCCCTTCGGTACGAGACAATCCGTAGAATGGTTGCGCCGATTCCAATGGCGTTGCGCCCGTGCTGCAGCGGTCGCCACGAGCAATCCGCCAGCGGCTCCCGAGGAGATCGATGTAATGACGCGAATTCCCGACCAGCACCGCCGCGAGGCCCCCAACGCTGTGGGGTGCGCCGTGATTACGGTTAGCGACACGCGCACGCTGGACACCGACACCGGCGGCGGCCGTGCGGTCGAATTGCTGACCGCGGCCGGGCACCGCATCGTCGAGCGGGCGATCGTCCGCGACGAACCGGAACCAATGCGGGACTTGTTGCTGCGTTGGCGGGAGCGGCCGGACATCGATGCCATTCTGATGACCGGCGGCACCGGATTGGGCAGCCGCGACCTGACGTTCGAGACGGTCTCGGCGCTGTTGGACAAACCGCTGCCCGGCTACGGCGAGCTGTTCCGCATGTTGAGTTACCAGGAGATCGGCCCGGCGGCCATCTTGAGCCGGGCGACCGGCGGACTATTGGGCCGCAAGATCCTGCTGACGATGCCCGGCTCGCCGGCGGCCGTGCAACTCGCACTCGAGAAGATCATTCTTCCGGAACTCGGGCACCTCGTGCGCGAAGCGCGGCGATAAGATACGCCCGCTGTTTGCGGTGCATCGCGCTGCGGGCCTTCGGCGTCGTATCGTCGTAGCCGACCAGGTGCAGCGTGCCGTGAATGATGTAGAGCAGCAACTCGTCGGCCGGCGTCAGGCCGAACCGTGGAGCTGTAGCTGCGGCCGTGTCGGCGCTGACGATCACTTCGCCTTCGATCATCCCCTGGGCCGACGCCAGCAAGAAACTCAGCACGTCGGTCGGCGTGCCGTCTTGCAGAAACTCCCCGTGCAGCCGGGCGATGGCTGGATCATCGACCACCGCCACGCTGATCTCCGCCTGCTCGATCCCGTGATCCTCGAGGATTCTCCGCAGCGTGCGGCGAATCCGCCCCCGCTCGACGGGCAAGGTCCGCTGCTGGTTGGCAATGGCGATGTGGAGCATTGGGAAGCGGTGGGTGGTGGACGGCAATTTGAGACTTATGATTTATGATTTCAGATTGGAGCGGCAGCAAATCATAAGTCATGAATCTGAAATAGTAAATCGAAAATCCCGCCACCGCGTTCCTACTTCATCCTTCATCCCTCATCCTTCATCCTTCCGCCCTCCCCCTTCCGCCTTCCCCCGTCCTTATCATCCCGTCTTCTGCTCCGGATACTTGATGCGGCCGTGGTAGATGGAGGTCAGCGACATGACGAGGCTTTTCTCGATGGTGCGGAGTTCGCGGAGTGTCAGGCCGCTTTCGTCAAACTGCCCGTCGTGCAGACGGCCCTCGGCGATCTCGCGGACCAGGCTTTCGATGCGGGCCGGCAGCGGGTCGATGAGTGTGCGGCTGGCACTCTCGACCGAGTCGGCCAACATCAGCACGGCGGCCTCCTTGGTCTGCGGCTTGGGCCCCGGGTAGCGGAAGCGGTTCTCGTCGACCTCGCCGCCGTTCGGGTCGGCCTGCTGCTGCTCGGTCGCCCGGCCGTAGAAGTAGCCCACCAGCGAAGTGCCGTGGTGCTGGGCCAAGAGGTCGATGATCGGCTGCGGCAGGCGGTGTTGGCGGGCCAAGTCGATGCCGTCCTTCAGATGGGCGATGATCACCAGCGTGCTCATGGCCGGCACCAGCGTTTCGTGCAGATTGGCGTCGGTCCCTTGGTTCTCGATGAAATAGGCCGGTTTGAGCATCTTGCCGATGTCGTGGAAATACGCGCCGATGCGGACCAGCAGGCCGCGAGCGCCGATGCTCTCGGCGGCCGCCTCGGCGATCGCGCCCACGGTCAGCGAGTGGTTGTAGGTGCTCGGCGCGCGGCGCACGAGTTCCTGCAAGAGCGGATGCGTCACGTCGCCCAACTCCAGCAGACTCAGGTCGGTCAACACGCCGAAGAGGCGTTCAATGAACGGCAGCAGGCCGGCCATGAGAAATCCGGCGGCCAACGCCCACAGGCCGTAGCGCGCGGCGTCCAACAGCAGCGACCAACCCAACGGCTGGCTCTCGAGCGTGGCCAGGCAGACGTAGAGCACGGCGGCCACGCAACCCGCGGCCAGGCCCACGGCGATCAACTTCGTGCGCGTGCGGATGCGGCCGACGTTGAGACTGGCGACGGTGGTCACGCCCATCAACATCACGAATCCCGGCAGCGTAAACCCCGGCAGGCCGAAGCCGATGGCCACCGCGGTAATCAGGGACAAGATGCAAGAGGCCAGCACGGCCAACTCCTGGCGGTAGGCGATGGCTACGGTCATGCCCAAGAGCATCAAGGGGATGATCTCGGCGCGCCAGGCGTCGTCCGACGCCCAGCGGGCCAAGGCCACCGTCAACACGGCCAGCACGAGGATCATCGTCAGGCGGATCACGCTCAGCAGCGGCCCGCGCTGCCGGTAACGCATATAGACGCCGCAGAGCACGAAGGCGGCGAAGACCATCACCACGATGGCCGCCCCGCGCGCGACCTGCTGGAAAGGCACCTGCTCGGCCAACATCGCGTCGTATTCCAGGCGGAGCAAGGCCACTTGCTCGGCCGCCAGGGGCTGCCCGGCCTTGGCCAGCGGCTGCCCCGCGGCGTACTCCTTCAGCACCGGTTCGACGGCATCCTTTGCCTCCTCGCGCTGGCGATTGGTCTGCTCGTCGTTGAGGGTCAGCGTGTTGGTTCGCAACAGTTCGAGTTTGACCCAGTTGAAGAGGTGATCGGCAACGCCTGCGGCCGCAAACGCCGGATCGGCAAACTCGGCCTGCAGGCTCTGCCACATCGCCGAGCCGTCGCCGATCAGTACGTCGGCCATCTTGACGGGCTGCAAGTCGTCGGGCTTGTCGGCAGTGAAGACCAGAATCTCGTCCTGGTTGCCTTCGTCCAACTTGGGCGGCCTGGTAAGCAGCCCGCGGCGCTCGAACGGGGCAAAGGCGGCGGCCAGCGACCGCTCGAACCGCGCCACGTTGTCCGGCCCCGTCAGGGCCTTGCGAAACTCCTGGAACTGCGCGTCTTCTGCGGCCGGCGCGGGCGGAGCGGCGCCGTCGGCCAACGGTGGCACTAACTGCCGCCACATCGCCCGGTCGGCGTCGCCGAGCGTTTCGGCCGCCGTGAGTTTCAACACCGCGTTCCGCAAGGAATCCCGCAGTTGTTTCAACGGCAGCGGGTTCTGCGCGTAGACCAACCGCGCCGTCTTCTTCGCCAGTTCCTTGGCCAGGGCGGTGCCCGCCTTGTCCTCTTGTTGAAATGTGGTGCGGGCGACGATGTCGCGGTGTGGCGTCAGGCCGCTGCGGTAAACGAAGGGCGGATCCCAACCGCGGATCACGATACACGTGGCGACCGCGGCTGCGAAGGCCAGGATCACGCGCCCCAGTACGTCGCGGCGGCGGAGATTGATCCACGCCCGCTCCCATTGCCCCGGAGGCAACTCGATCGCGGCTACCCGCTCCGATCGCGTGCGTTTTTGTCCGCCGGTGGCCATGACGTTGGGTCTATCCTGCAAACGGGACAGTCCCATTTTCGCTGGGGCGAAAACTGGGACAGTCCCCTACCGGTGTTTCTTCGAATGTTCTTCGTAGGCGTTGACGATCTTCTGCACCAGCGCGTGCCGCACGATGTCGGCCCGCGTGAGCTTCACGGAACCGATGCCCTCGATGCCGCTGAGCCGCTGTAAGGCGTCGACCAGTCCGCTGCGGGACCGCGGCGGCAGGTCGATTTGCGTGATGTCGCCGGAGACGACGATCTTCGAGCCCGTGCCCATGCGGGTCAGGAACATCTTCATCTGCCCGACGGTCGTGTTCTGGGCCTCGTCGAGGATGATGAAGGCCTCGTTGAGCGTGCGGCCGCGCATGTAGGCCAGCGGAATGACTTCGATCACGTCTTCTTCGGTGTAGCGTTTGATCAGATCGTGGTCCATCATCTCCCGCAGGGCGTCCATCAACGGCCGCAAGTACGGATTGATCTTGGCCTGCAAGTCGCCGGGCAGGAAGCCCAGGCTCTCGCCGGCCTCGACTGCCGGGCGGACCAGCACGATCTTGCGGACCGCGCCCCGCTTCAGCGCCGCGACCGCCAAGGCCACCGCCAGATAGGTCTTGCCGGTGCCGGCCGGACCGCAACACAACACCACGTCGTGCTCGCGGATGGCCTGCACGTAGCGGGCCTGGCCGCCGGTCCGCGGGCGAATCTGCCGCCCGGCCTTGAAGACCTCCAGCGGCGAGGCATCGTGCGAGGCATCGCCGTTCTGCACGCCGCTCAAGACGCGGTCGACGTCCTCGGAGGCCAGCACGCCTTGCCGCACGGCCAGGGCCTGCAAACGCTCCAGGACTTCCGTGGCCGAAGCCACCTTCTGCTCGTCCCCCTCGACGTGAATCCGGCCGTCGCGCGCGGAAATGCTCACACCGAGCGCGGTGCGAATCCTCCGCAGGTGCTGGTCGCAGGCGCCGAAGAGCGTCAGCAGGGCCTTGGAACTGACGACCGAAATGGCTGTATCAATCATTCGGTTTGCGCCGGCAATCGCGGCGCCACCTGACTCGGAGAAGCACACTCAATGCTGTCAGTATACTCCATTCTTGGCCGTACTTGCCAGCGGAGGCGGTTCCTGGCGCTGCAAGGCATTGTGGCGTCGGACGTTACGACAAACAAGGGAAGACAGGAGTCAGGATACAGAAGACACAAGGAGCAGGTCCGCCCCGTACTTCATCCTTCATCCTTCATCCTTCATCCTTCCGCCTTCCCCCTTCCCCCCTCCGCCCTCAAAAATCCGTCGGCTTGGCGATATAGGTGTGGCAAAAGGGACAGATGTGCATTTGGGCCGAGATCGGCTGATGACACTTGAGGCAGTTCTTCTTCACTGTGCCGGCCGGCAGCGGTTCAGGACTGGACGAGTATCGGGCGGAGAACGGAGGCTCGGCCAGCGAATCCGACTGCTCCGCACCGGACGCGGGACCATCGAGAAGGCCCAGAATCATGTCTTCTGACACGCCGTGGGCGACCGGCTTGGGCACCTGAACGCGAGCCTTGCAGGCGGGGCACAAGCCCGTCTTGCCCGCCATACTCTCGTGGACTTTGAGCGCGTGCCCGTTGGGGCATGTAACACGGATCGACATCGCGTAACCCTCCGGGTGCTCCAGAGCCCCAGGAAAACGGTCCCGATGCCTCATGCGTCGTGCGTGTTCTCTGTCTCCGCTGCGCTCCGTTGCAGGTCCGCCGATCAGCCGGAAGCTGACATGGCCCGGCAGACCCGCGCCTCTCCCTTAACACCTGCATGATAACCGAAAACCGTACCGTTGGCCAGCACAATTCGGCAAAGCGAGTAGGGAACCGAGGGCGTTCTTGCGGGGGGGCAGCGTATCCGCATCCCCCAGGGCACCCCGGTCGGGTCACTCCGTCCCATCCTTTTCCGCCTCTTGCTTCTTGGCGGCCGATGGGCCGATCAGTGCCTCGACGTCCGCTTCGTCGAGCGTTTCCTCGCGCTCCAGGGCTTGCGCCACTTTGTCGACTTTCTCGCGGTGTTCGACGAGCATGGCGCAGGCGCGTTCGGCGGCTTCGCGGAGGATGCGCACGACCTCCTCGTCGATGATCTGGGCCGTGTGTTCGCTGAATTGCCGCGGCTCGGCCATCTCGCGGCCGAGGAACGGATGCTCCTCGCTGTCGCGGAAGGCCACGGGCCCCAGCCGCTCGCTCATACCCCAGTGCGTGACCATGCGGCGGGCGAGGAGCGTGGCCCGCTTCAAGTCGTCCTCGGCGCCGGCGCTGAACTCGTCGAACACCAGCTTCTCGGCCGCGCGGCCGCCGAGCATGAACAGCAGCCGCTTGCGGAGTTCGCTCTCGCCAATGTTCACGCGGTCTTCCTGCGGCAGCAAGTGCGTGGCGCCCAGCGCCCGGCCACGGGGGATGATCGACACCTTGTGCAGCCGGTCGCCGGTGGGCACCATCCAGGCCAACAGGGCGTGTCCGGCTTCGTGGTACGCCGTCATCGATTTCTCTTTGCCGATCAGCACTTCCTCGCGCTTCGAGCCCATGAGCACCTTGTCGCGCGCGTACTCGAAGTCGACCATATCGACGTATTGCTTGTCGTGCCGGCTGGCCCACAGGGCGGCCTCGTTGACCAGATTGCGGATGTCGGCGCCGGTCAAGCCGACCGAGCCGGCCGCCAGGCGTTCGAGGTCTACGTCGTCGGCCAGCGGCACGCCGCGGACGTGGACCTTGAAGATCGCCACGCGGCCCTTGAAACTCGGGCGATCGACGGTGATGTGCCGGTCGAAACGGCCGGGCCGCAGCAGGGCCGGATCGAGTACGTCGGGGCGGTTCGTGGCCGCCATGACGATCACCGTTTCGGTCTGCGCAAAACCGTCCATTTCGCTGAGGATTTGATTGAGCGTCTGCTCGCGTTCGTCGTGTCCGCCGCCGAGTCCGGCGCCGCGGTGGCGGCCGACGGCGTCGATCTCGTCGATGAAGAGGATCGCCGGCGCGGCCTCCTTGGCGTTGGCGAACATGTCGCGCACGCGGCTAGCCCCCACGCCTACGAACATCTGAATGAACTCGGAGCCGTTGATCGAGAAGAAGGGGACTCCGGCCTCGCCCGCCACGGCGCGGCCCAGCAGAGTTTTGCCCGTGCCCGGCGGCCCCATCAGCAAAATCCCCTTGGGCACGCGTCCGCCGAGGCGTTGGAACTTCTGCGGATTCTTGAGGAATTGGACGATCTCCTGCAACTCGCCTTTGACCCAATCCAACCCCGCGACGTCCTCGAAGGTGACCGGCTTGTCGCCCATCTCGTAGCGCCGCGCCGGGCTCTTGCTGAAGCCGCTCATCAGTCCACCGCCCAGCACCTGGTCGCGGGCGCGGCGGAACATGAACCACACACCCACGAACAGGGCTACCGTGACCAGCAAGTAGACGACCAGCACCGTGCCCGTGCTGTCGCTGGGTTCGACGGCCGAATAGTCGCTGCCCAGCGTGCGGAGTTTCTCGTCGAGATCCTTGTCGATCACCGGATAGGGGGGCAACGTGACGGCAAACGACTTCTCGCCGTCCTCCGGCGCCTCGCGGTACTCGCCGCGGATGCGCGAGCCCTGCACCTCGACGCGGGCGATCTTGTTGTTCGACAATTCCTGGTAGAACCGGCCGTAGTGGATTTCGGGCGGCTTGTTCTTCTCGCTGTTGAAGACGAGGAACAAGATCACCGCGAACGCGACCAGCAACAGCCAGAAGGTGGAGGTGTTCGGGCGGCGCCGCGGCACTGGCTTCTGCGGCGGCGGGGATTTCTGAACGGGCTCGTTTTCCATCGACTTCCTTTCGCTACCTGGGTATTCTACCCCATCGGATAGCGTATTTCGACCGGGGGCGGAGACGTCAGATCCCCCCTCCGTCGCGGCATTTGAGATAGAGGCTCACTTCCGCCTCGCGCGTGCCCGGCGGAAGCCGTGTCAGCAACGTGCGGGCATCGGGCGACTTCTCCTTGGCGACCACCCGCGACAGGGTGGCCAGCAACTCGGGGCCCAAGAACCACTCGGGCCGCACGCTCCAGCCGCTTTCGGCCGCACGCACCGCGTCATCGAGCACCGCCTCCGACGTCATGCCGCGGATCGCCGCGCACTCGGCCGGCGAAAAGCCGGCCACCAACAGCCGCCACGTCCAATAATGCGAAGAACGGATGGGCGAGGTGGTGTCGGCGGCCGGAGCCGCCGCATCGCGACGTACTCGCGCACTAGCAGCAAACGAGGCGTCTGCGGCCAAATCGCTGGAAACGGTCTCGCGCGGCACGTGCGGCTCGTATTCTGCCACTGCATTGCCGTGCCACATTTCGTCGTTCGCCAGTTCCGCGATCCCCTCCGCCTTCCCCCTTCTCCCTTCTCTCTTCTCCCTTCCGCCCTCCGCCTTCCGCCCTCCGCTTTCCGCCTTCGCCACTGCCTCCGGTCCAGGGTAAGAGTAGCGAATCTTCCACAGCAGTTCGTCGGGGATCGGCAGCGCGACGTCCAGCGGCGCGGCGCCGCGCATGACTTCCGCGCCCGCCGGCGTCAACTCGACCACGGGCCGGAAGCGGTCGAACTCGCTCTGCTCCAGCAGTCCGACGGCGATCAGGGCCTCGATGAGCGTCACCACGTCGGCCTGCTTCAGGTGCTTCAGCAGTCCGTAGGTGCTCAGCTTATCGAAGTGAAGTTTCTTCACCTTCGCGCTGGCCGAGCCGCAGAGCATCTGGGCGATGACGTTCTTGCCGCAGGCCACCCGGGCCTGCGTACGCGCGACGCCGCTTAAGACCATGCGCACGGTTTCGAGCACCTTGGGGGCGGTTTCGGCGCCGCCAACAAAGCCGCCACCGGTGGTGGCGATAGGGGCGCCGCCGCCGGTGGCGGTTTTCTTGGGGCAGTTGTCACAGTGGCCGCACTGCGGGGCATCGGCCTCGCCGAAGTAACGCAGAATTGCCTGCTGCCGGCAACTACGGCTGGTGGCAAAGGCGATCGTGCGTTCGAGCCGCTCGAGTTCGGCCGCCTTGCGTTCTTCCAAGGCGGCGAAGTCGATCTCCAACTCCTCGAACGGCAGGTCGCGGCGGATCATGCGGATCGCCCGGCCGCGAAACGCCGGCACGTAGGTGAACGACTCCAGGCGGTTCAGTTCCCGCAAGGCGTGCGCGATCGACTCGCCGTCGAGTTCGTCGTTGACGTCCAGCTCGCGGGGGTTGAACGAGACCAACTCCTGCCGCCTGTCGCCCACCAGGCGTTCGACCGCGCGCAGCACGCGGCGCTGCACGCGGGCCTGCTTGGGCAAGAGATCGACGAGCGTGGGCAGATCGCTGTCGAGCCGCACGGCCGCCATGTTCTGCGACGCGATCAGCCGCTCCAGCACGCCGGCGCCTTCCAGCAACTGCTCGCAGTTGCCCACGCCTTCGGCGCCGATCGACAACCCAATCGACTCCCGCACTTCCTGTTGTGTCATTTCGATCGGGTCTTCCTCGCGTTCGCGGAGGAACTCATAGACCGCGGCCACGTTTTCGCGCCCAGGGTAGGCGTTCTCGATGAAGTACTCCTGCGTGAAGCGGTCGGAAACGTGATAGAGCATCAGGCAGCGCGAGGGTTTGCCATCGCGGCCCGCGCGGCCGGCCTCTTGATAATACGCCTCCAGGCTGCCCGGCAGGTTGTAGTGGACCACGAAGCGGACGTCGGCCTTGTCGATGCCCATGCCGAAGGCGTTGGTGGCCACGACGATCTCGTGCCGCCCGGCCATAAAGCCGTCCTGGGCCGCGCGGCGCTGGTCGGGCAGCAGGCCGGCGTGATATGCGGTCGTGCGCCGCCGCGTCTGCTGGGCGACCAGTTCGGCGACCTCCTCGGTCCGCTTGCGCGTCGAGGCGTAGATGATGCCCGCGCCCGGCGTGTTCTTGAGGAACTCCATGAGCAGTTCGGGCTTCTGCTTCTCGTTCCGCGGGGTTTGTACTTCGTAGAACAGGTTCGGGCGGGCGAAACCTGTGATGAAGGTCCGCGGTTGGTGCAGGTCGAGCTGCTCGACGATGTCCCGCCGCACCTGGTCGGTGGCCGTGGCCGTCAGGGCGATGGTCGGCGGATTGCCCAACATGCGGCGGAAGAGCCCCAGCCGCGCGTAGTCGGGGCGGAAGTCGTGCCCCCACTCGCTGATGCAGTGGGCCTCGTCGACGGCCAGCAGCTTGAGCCCGACCTGTCGCACGGCGTCGAGGAACCGCCCGCTGCGGAACCGCTCGGGCACGACGTAGGCCAGCCGGAACTCGCCGGCCGCCATGCGGTCGAGGCGGTTGTACTGCTCGGCCATCGGCAGCGTGCTGTTGATGAACGTGACCGGCAAGCCAAGCCGCTGCAATTGATCGACCTGGTCTTTCATCAAAGCAATCAGCGGCGAGACGACCAGCGTCAGCCCATCGAGCGCGACGGCCGGCAACTGATAGCAGAGGCTTTTCCCGCCGCCGGTGGGCATCACGCACAGACAATCCTGCCGTGAGAGCACGGTGCGGATCACTTCCTCCTGCCCCGGCCGGAATGCCGACAGCCCGAACCGCGCGAG
>Ga0233425_10011029_pt1 | contig 10726 bp, 9 predicted proteins | sample Watercolumn_Towu_2_FD_181712 | JGI IMG/M metagenome (GOLD analysis project Ga0233425, IMG submission 181712) | Freshwater microbial communities from Lake Towuti, South Sulawesi, Indonesia - Watercolumn_Towuti2014_140_MG | ecosystem: Environmental > Aquatic > Freshwater > Lake | place: Indonesia...
CGTCGAACCCGGCCCGGACCGCCCTCGTGACGGCTCGAGCATGGGCTTCGACGAGCGCCTCGACCTCTCCGGTCGTCAGGGCTCGCGGCGTCACGCCGTGCGAGCGGTACGGAACGGCGGAGGGCGCGACGACGTCGTCATGCCCGGAGATCCCCTTGTTCGTCTGTCCACCCGCGTGGACGACCTGGACGATCACTCGACCGCCATGCTCGTGGACGATATCGGCGAGCTGTGCCAGCCCTGCGACGTACTCGTCGTCGTGGATACCGATCTGCCGCGGCAGTCCTTTCCCCTCGGGGCTGATGTACATATAGCCGGTGATGACGAGCCCGACCCCGCCTTTCGCCAGGTCGCGGTACAGGTCGAGCAAGCGGTCGGTCACGCGCCCGTTGTCTTCGGCCATGCCCTCCCACGTCGCGGATCGCAGCAGTCGGTTCGGCAGCTCCACGTCGCGGATCTTCAGTGTTGTGAAGAGTGTGCTCATGAGCTCGACAGTGCCACTCTCTCAGGTTGGAAGAAAACAAAAAACCACGAAGTATGCGATGGTCACAGCGAAATAGCTCATGGGATGGTCCGTGCCGGGCGGAACCCGCGGGCAGGGGAGAGACTGTCCGGAGTATTATCCTTCCGTCGCGCTGCTCGGATATCGTGGAGTGAGGAATCGCCGCCGGTGGAGTAGCAGCCGCCACGGTACACCCGGCGCGAGCCCGCCCCCATACCCCATGGATCGGTCACCGCTCCGCCGCAGGCCCCGTACCAGTCATGGTTCCACTCCCACACGTTCCCCAGCAAGCGGGGCTCTACGACCAATGTCCAGTACCGTCGAAATCCTGCTAGACTGATGTGAACGACGATGTCGGCGCCAAGACACGACCCGAGCTACAAGGCTCTCTTCTCCGAACCGCGAATAGTCGAGGATCTGTTGCGGGGCTTCGTGCCAGGCGAGTGGGTCCACCGGCTCGACTTCTCCACCCTGGAGAAGGCCAACGCCCAGTTTGTCAGCGAGGAGCTGCTCCGGCGCGAGGACGACGTGATCTGGCGGGTGCGGTTCACCGACCAGGGCTGGTTGTATGTCTACCTACTGCTCGAATTCCAGTCGGCGCCCGACTCATGGATGGCGCTGCGGATCATGGTGTACATCGGCCTGCTCTGGCAGGACCTGGTCAAACAGAAGGTGGTCGGGGCGGGGGAGAAGCTGCCGCCGGTGGTGCCGGTGGTGCTGTACAACGGCGAGACGCCGTGGCACGCGCCGGAGGAGCTCGAGGAGCTGGTTGTGCCGGTGGAGGGGCTCCAGGCGTACCGGCCGCGTTGCCGGTACCTGCTCTTGGAGGAGCAGAAGCTCCGGCTGGAGGACACGGAGTCGTCGCGGAACCTGGCGGCGGCGCTGTTCAGGCTGGAGCGGAGCCGGACGCCGGGGGACATCGTGGCGGTAGTCGAGCGTCTGGCCGAGTGGTTGACGGAGCCGGACCAGGCGGGTCTGCGGCGGGTGTTCGTGTCGTGGCTGCGCCAGGCGTTGCTGCCTGCGCGGCTTGGCGGAGTGCCGGTGCCGGCAGTGTCGGAGTTGAGCGAGGTGAGAGTCATGTTGCAGGAAAGAGTCATCGAGTGGACCCAGCAATGGAAGCAGGAGGGTCTGCAAGCAGGCCGGGCCGAAGGCCGGGCCGAAGGCCGGGCCGAAGGTCTGGCCACAGGCCGGCGAGCCATGGTGAAGCTGGTCGAGCAGCGCTTCGGGGCGCTCACGTCCGAGCAGCGCGAGCGCATCGAGTTGGCCGATCTCGAAGAGCTTGCGTGTCGTCTGCTCGAAGCCCGGAGCCTCGATGAGCTGCTCGGGGAGTAGCCCCTGATCATAGGTTCTGATTCTCGGCGGACGCGCTGAACCCCCAATCGATGGTGCCGTTTCCCCCCATGTCGAGGCCGGCACGACGTTCACCTGCTGGGTGAGCTCTTCACCTCCCCCCGACGCGAGGGAGGTCGGCGAGCCGTGCCAGCCCTGCGACGTGCTCGTCGTCGTGGATACCGATCTGCCGCGGCAGTCCTTTCCCCTCGGGGCTGATGTACATATGGCCGGTGATGACGAGCCCGACCCCGCCTTTCGCCAGGTCGCGGTACAGGTCGAGCAAGCGGTCGGTCACGCGCCCGTCGTCTTCGGCCATGCCCTCCCACGTCGCGGATCGCAGCAGTCGGTTCGGCAGCTCCACGTCCCGGATCTTCAGTGTTGCGAAGAGTGTGCTCATGAGGTCGAGGATAGTATGATGCGCGCTCGTGAAGATCGAGAAGGAAGGCATCGACCCGGTTCGACGGCAGGTGATCGGCGGGATCCTCGTGACCGGCGCGGCCGCCGTCGCGAGCGGCGGGTGGGTCGGAAGGGCATTCGCGGAAAGCGGTCGGCACCGTCCGTCGGGCTCAACCACGTCGATGGGCGGGCCGCGGCTCCGATCGACCCTGCACGTCGATACCGGGAGCCAACCGAAGAGCGTGACGTCGTACCCCGACGGCAGCCGGGTGGTCGTCTGCCACTTCGGCTACCTCGACGGCGGCAATGTCGGTATCTACAACGCGGACTCGCTCGTGCGTGTCGGCACCGTCGATTTCCACGGCAACGCGGTGGAGAGCGCGTTCTCGCCCGACGGTGGCACGCTCTGGGTGTCGAACTTCCGTCGCCACGTGGTCCACGCGATCGACCCCGAGTCGTACCGCATCCGCGGAGAAGTGTCGGTCGGACGCCACCCCAAATGGATGGTCCTGTCGGCCGACGGATCTCGGCTGTTCGTGGCGAACTGGGCCGGGAGCAACGTGTCGGTCGTCGACACTGCGCGCATGACCGAGGTCCAGCGTCTGCCTGCCGGTCGCCATCCGCGGGGGATGGCCGTGACCGCCGAGGGCGTCCTCTACGTCGCGCCGTTCGAGGAGCACCACATCCGGCAGTACGACCCGCCCGGCTACGAGGAGGTGCATCGGTTCCCCACGTGCCGCTTCCCGCGGCACCTGGTCCTCGCGCCCGACGACTCGCGGCTTTACTACTCGTGCAGCTCGAACAGACAGCTCAGGTGGCTCGACCTGGCGACCGGCCGCGTCGAGGGGATCGTGCCCGTCGGCGAGAACCCGCGCTCGATCGACATCTCCGTGGACGGCCGGTTCGTGGCCACGGCTGACTTCGACTCCTCCTCTGTGTGTCTCGTGGACACCGTCGCGTTGACCCACCGCCGCTACGACGTCCCGGGCGCGGACCGGATCGTCGGTGTCGCCATCCGAAAGAGCTCGCCTCTGCGGGTCTACGCCACGAGCTGGAACAACAGCCGGCTGTACGCCCTCGATCCGGCCGAGCCCGTCACCATCTCCGTGCCGGTGCGGCGCGAGGAGCCTCGGATCTCGCGAGTGCCCGCTCCCGCTCCCGCTCCCGCTCCCGCTCCCGAGCCTGTCCTTCCCGCTCCCGCTCCCGCTCCCGCTCCCGAGCCTGTCCTTCCCGCTCCCGCTCCCGCTCCCGCTCCCGAGTCCGCTCCCGCTCCCGCTCCCGCTCCCGCGGCATCCGATCTCCCATCGATCTGGTCGCGGATCGCCGAGTTCCTGGGAAGTGCCGGACGATGACGACCTCCCCCCCGGAGCGTTCGTGCGGATCAACGCCGGACGACGCGAGCGGGAACGGAGAAATAAACCGGAGAGCGACCGCACGGGTGGTCGTCCTCGGTGTGTTCCTCGCGGTGTCGCTGACCGCAGGGCTGGTCGCCCTGTCGTGCGGGTGGATCAGGCCCGAGATGATCCAGCAGACCGTGACGCACGCCGGGGCCTGGGGGATGGTGGTGTACGTCGCGGGCGTCGTGGTCCTCGAGCTGCTCTGGATACCTCGGGCGTGGGGGCTGGTTGCCGGGGGTGTCCTCTTCGGGCCGCTGACCGGGTGCATCCTGTCATTCGTGGCCGACATGATCGGGGCCACGCTCTGCTACCTGATCGCGCGGGGCAGTGGCCGCGAGTGGGCGGCGCGGGCGATCGAGAAGCACGAACGTGCCGCACGGATCGTGGACCTGCTCGTGCGACGCCGGGGCGGCGTGACCATCGGAGTGCTGCGCGTGATGCCCGTTGCCCATTACACGCTGGTGAGCTACGCCGCGGGCCTCTCGGGAGTCCGCATGGTGCCGTTCCTCGTTGGCAACGCCGTCGGCCTCGTCCCCGGAGCCGTGCTCTACCCGCTCGTGGGCGACGCAGCCCTGACACCCACGAGCCCGGTGTTCATCGTCAGCGTCGCGGTGCTGGTCGCGGCGTTCCTCGCCAGTGCCTGGTGGGCGAGGCGTTTCCTCGATCGGACGCGGGACGGGGATCAGGGCACCAAGAAGTCACGGACAGGCCGCAACGGCTCCGGAGGGTAGACCTGGCCGGGGAGGGGAGGCATTGAGTTGTAGACCCACTCCACCTCGATGCCTCCGGTGAGCCGCGCGCCGTCGGGTGGTGAGTAGGCCCCGCGGATCAGCACGCTCTCCATCTCGAGGTTCAGGGCGAAGAGCGCGACCTGCGCGCCCCGCGGGATCGCCAGGATCTCCCCGCGATGCACCGTCGGTGCGATCCGGATCTGCGAGGAGCTGCACGGCATGGCCGGGATGCCAGGGACGATGGCCGGGTATCCGTTCTCGCTGACGTACGCGAGGAACTTCAGCGTGTCGATCCGCGAGAGGTGCTTCCGGGTCCACTCGTTGAGGCGTGGTTCATCGGGTGCGCGGCACGGCCAGATCCCGCGCAGCCGTGCGCCCGCCAGGAGCGGCAAGGACCCGGCGATCATGCCAGGCAGCGGGAGCCGCTCCTTCTCGGAGCAGCTCGAGACGTCCATGTAGTGGACCGTGTGGATTCCGAAGTACGAGTTGTACCGGAACAGCGAGAGCTGGTTGAAACGGACGTAGTCCTCGCCTTCCGTGACCCTGTGCGTCCACGTCGCCTGGCCACGCCAGAGGTCCCTCGACAGGCTCATGACCAGGAAGGCGGTGCGTGGGTCGTCGAGCACATGCGCCTTGGACAGCCCCTCGCAGAACTGCCCCCACACGAGCTGCGTCGGCGACCTGGCCTGAAGCGTCGTGATCAGGCTCAGGTGCGGCCGACGCTCCCGGTCGAGGGTCGCGAGCAACCCCACTTTCACTTCGGCGGCGAGCGCGGAGACCGCCTCGGGAGACAGGACGGATCGTGTCATGCCGCACCTCGCCTTGTTGGTCCCTCCCCCACCGGGGGAGGGCAGGGTGGGGGTACCCGCGATCCGGCTCCACCCTCACCCAGACCATCTCCCGGGGTGGGAGGGGGAGGCGCGAGCGGGCGTGGTGCGTTCCTCGTCGGTCCCGTGGCCGCGACGCGGTCCGGGTCCAGCCCCGAGCGGCGAGCGACCTCCTCGAGCTCGTCGAGCCGATCGTCGGTGAGCAGCACCGTGTCCGCGTGTGGCCAGGTCTTGCCGAGTCGCCGGTACTTCTCCCGGCACAGGTTGTTGAAGGCGCAGAGCTCCCAGCGGTCGACGACGTCCTTCAGCTCGGCGGCGAGGAACCGCCCCAGCTCCGCGATGCGATCGGGCATCGCCGTTGCGCCTGGAATGAGCGGAGTCCTGATCCACACGATTGGCCGTCCCTTCGTGCCCCGGATCTGGTCCGCCAGCGCGCGAAGGTTCGCCAGGACGCGGTCGTTGCGCTTGCCCGTGAACCGCTCGTGGCGTGCCGGGTCGAGGTCCTTGAGGTCGTAGAGGACGAGGTCCGATCGCATCGCGAGGTCGATGAGCGTCTCCTGCCGGCACTGCCCGCAGGTATCGAGCGCCGTGGCGATTCCCAGCGCCCTGCACCGATCGAGCAACGAGCCCGCAAACCCGGCCTGGAGCGTCGGCTCGCCCCCGGACAGCGTCACGCCGCCTCCCGAGGCATCGTAGTACGCCCGGTCCCTGGCCGCCTCGTCCGCGACCTCCTCGACCGAGAGGCGCCGGCCCTGGACCTCGAGGGCCGCCGACGGGCACTCGCTCGCGCACGAGAAGCACTCGGTGCACCGTGCCCGGTCGATCTCGATCCCTCGGCCGATCGATGCGATCGCGACCTCGGGGCAGATTTCGAGGCACGTCCGGCAGCCGATGCACCGCCAGTCATGCCACACGAGCTCGGGCCTCGTCGCGATGCTCTCCGGGTTGTGGCACCACGTGCACTCGAGGCTGCAGCCCTTGAAGAAAACGGTGGTGCGGATCCCGGGCCCGTCCTCGGTGGACATCCGCTGGATCTCGAGGATCAATCCCTCATCCGACATGACGTCACCCTTCAGCACCGATGGCTCTCGCGGGCGATGATCTCGTCCTGGAGCTCGCGCCCGATGCTCGTGAAGTACGCGTTGTAGCCCGTGACACGGACCAGCAGGTGACGGTAGTCCGTCGGGTGCTCCTGCGCCGCGCGGAGCGTGTCGGGATCGATCACGTTGACCTGGAGCGCGGTGCCCCCGGTGCGGCAGAACGCTCGAAGGAATGCCTTGAGCTTGTCGCGGTGCACGTCGTCCCGGAGCATCGAAGGAGAGAACGTGATGGTGTGGCTCGCGCCGTTGGGCAGGGCGTTGCGCCAGTCCTTCCAGTCGCCTCGATCCGTGTCGAAGCCGCCCAGCGCCGTGCCAACGGAGTTGGCGTTGGCCGTGGGCCCCTTGATGTCGGCCCCGTTCGAGGGGCAGATGGCGTTCGAGAGGAACCGCCCTTTCGGCCGGCCGTCGGCGCTCGCGGCCAGGATCGCGCCGTCGCTCACCCAGTAGTTCCAGCTCAACATGCCCGGACGGAACCTCCGGCCCGTCGATCGGGTCGTGTGCTTCCAGACCTCGTCGGTCCAGAGATCCATCACGCGCCGGGCCATCTCGTCGGCCGCGTCGTCGTCGCGGCCGTACTTGGGCGCGCGATGCCTCGCCCACGCCTGGAGCTTCTCGTGACCCGCCCAGTTGTCGCGCAACGCCCGGATGAGCTCTGTCAAGGTGCAGCGGCTCGTGTCGAACACGAGGTGCTTGATGGCGAGGAGCGAATCGACGGTCGTCGCGAACGTCACGGCCTCGACGGTCACGAAGCCGAGCTCCGCTCCGCCTCGCGTGACGTCCTTGCCCTTGTCGGCGCAGCCACGGACGAGGCATGAGAGGTACGGCGTGGGTGCGAGCTCGGCTCGCAGCGCCTCGGTCCGCTCGTACAGCTCGACGCAGCGTCGTACGATGTACCGCGTCTGCTTGGAGTATGCGTGCCAAAGCTGGTCCCAGGTCGCGAACGAGGCGGCGTCGCCGGTCGCCGGCCCGTCCTGCGTGATCGGCGCCCGCTTTCCCGCGATGGGGTCGACCGCGGGGACCAGATCCTTCCCGCCGGTGAGCGCGAGCTCCACGGCCTTGAGCAGGTTCAGATTGCAGTCCACCGTCCCGGACCGGTCGTTCCCCGCCATCGTGTTCTCCAGGCAGCCGACCGAAACGTAGTCGTGGACGTTCGACTCGTTGATCAAGTGCTCCACGCCGGCTTCCCGGGCTTCGCGGAGCATCCCAGCCATCGAACGCTCGTCGAAGTTGAGCAGGAACGGCGCCCCCTGGCTGGAGGCGATCATCTCCACGACCCTGTCGAGCAGCTCCTCGGGCGAGCCCCGGTGGAGGCGCACGTTCGGCTTCGGCTCCAGGATCGGGCTCATCTCGTCGATGACCTCGAGCAGGGCGTAGGTCAGGTCGTTCGACATGTCCCGGCTGTCGGGGCCCATGCCCGAGAGGGTGAGGAGCTGGCCGTAGCCCGCCGTGATCCCCTGGTTGCCGCCCACGCGGATCAGCGCGTCGTACGCCGTGTTCGCGTGGATCCAGAAGCACCGCAGGATCTCCTTCAGGTCCTCGCGATCGTCGCCCCGGTCCAGCGATGCCTTCCAGTAGGGGAAGAGATATTGATCGATCCGGCCGAAGCTGACCCCCGGTCCCGGGTAGCACTCGTCGCTCATGATCAGCATGTGGTTGAGCCAGAGCGCCTGGACCGCTTCCCAGAAGTCTCGCGGCGGCTCCCAGGGCACGCGCTCGAGGTTCGCGGCCATCCGTTCGAGCTCGCTGCGCCGCATCTGGTCCGGCTCCGCGGCCGCCAGCTCCGTGCAGAGCGCGGCGTAGCGCGCGGCCAGGTCTCGCGGCATCGTGGCGGCGATCATCATGGCCTCGACCTGGGCGCGCTGCGAGCCCGCGCGCTCGACCCAGCTCATCCGGTCGAGGCGCTCCGCGAGCTCTTCGTGGATGCCCCTCCACCCGACCTCGAGCACGTGTCGATGATCCGGGACGAGGTGCCCGCTGGTCGCGCCGGCGTTGCCGTAGCCGCGGTCGTGGAACCACTTGACGGCAGCCCGTGTGCCGCGTGCGCCCATGACGGCGCGCCGGCGCTTCTCAGCCTCCTCGCGCGTCCAGCACCGGGAAGCCAAGATGTTGAACCGTCCTCCGGCAATCAGGTCGCCGGGGAGGACTTCCTGCGGGACGTGGTTGACCATCACCTCCTTGATGAACCAGGCCCGGCGCACCGGCAGACCCCACGACCAGAACTCGGACGGGACCTCGACCGTGCGCGCGACCTGCCGTGCCCCGGCGCTGAAGGGCGGGAAGAAGGGATAGGTCTCCGGGACGATGTAGAACGTGGTCTCGTCGTACACCACGTCCCACGGCGTGCCCGTGGTCCAGCACGTGAACTCGTTGTTCCAGGGCCTCTCGAGCCCTTTGAAGTAGAAACTCCGAAGTCGCTCGATCCTGGGTGAGAGCCCGTGGGGCTCTTTCATCGTCGGAGGGCGTTCATCACGTCGCGCGACCATTGTTCGTCTCCAGTGTCGATGTTCCGTGGTCGCCGGCATGCTGTCCAGGGAAGAAAACAGGCGCATTCGACGCATGATTGTGGGTGATGGCCGACAGGGTGGACATCGAGGAGCGGGTCGTCCTCGGGCTCGACGACCTCCCGATCCGTGTCATCGCCGCGGGCATGAGCCTCGAGCTCGAGGTCGTCCTCGATCACGACGAGGAGCTGACCTGGGCTCTCTGGTGGTGGAACGGAGATCGCCTCCTGGCCGTGTTCGCCGCTCCGACCGCGTGAGTCAGCCCGCCTCGCCGTCACCGGGGGCTACATGGGAACGCAGTGCCCACGCGACGGCCGCTCGGCGCTCGGCTCGCATCTATAACCGGGATCGCAGTCCCAGGACGTGATGCGGCAGGCGTCATCGCCGGCGAACCGGCACAGAGAGTCGATGCAGAACTCGTGAGCGGCGCACTGGCCGTCGTGAGAACATTCACCGGCCGGGCAGCCCCAGCAGTTGCAATCGCGGAACCCGTCACCCGAGGTGTCCGAGCACCTGCACCCATCGCAATCGGGGTGCGTGGCGGTGCAATCGTCGTCGACCGTGCAGGCATGTGTCCCGGCGCCGCATGTCCCGATCCCGTCCCCGTCGGGGTCCGCGCACGTGAGCCCCTCGGCGCACTCCTCGTCGGCCAGACAGCCGCCCGGAGGTACGCCGACGCACTCCCGCTCACGGCACGCGCCGCGGGCGATGGGCACGCACGGTCCGCACACGAGACCGTCGCAGATGGGGTCGCACCGCGCTGGCGGATCGGGCAGTGGCGCCCGGGGATCGTAGGCGATCACGCATGAATCCTCGTCGAAACGAGCGCGGTGGACCGCTGTCGGGCAGACGACGAGCAGACCCGGATCGGCGCCTTCGTGCGGGTGGCCGCCACAGCATCTCATCATGTCGAGCGCGACCACGCAGTCCAGGTCGGTCTCGCACTCCCAGATGCACGTGCCGGCATCCTCCGGGCAGTATGGCTCGGCGTCGCCGGCATCCTCGGCGGTGTCGCCGTCTCCGTCGGCGTCGGAATCGACGTCCGCATCGCCATCGACATCGCCATCCGTGTCCGTGTCGGTGTCCGTGTCGGTGTCCGTGTCGGTGTCCGTGTCGGTGTCGGCGTCCGTGTCGGAATCCGAATCCGTATCGCCGTCGCCGTCGGGGCCAGCGTCCGACTCGACGTCGCCATCCTCGTCGCCGTCGGCGTCGCCGTCGCCGTGAGGCCGGCACGCCGGGTGGTCCCGGCAATCGATGTCGATGCAATCCGGGAAACCGTCGCCGTCATCGTCACGACCGTTCGTGCAGTCCTCGGGCCCTGTGGTCGGAGTCCCATCGTCGCACGAGCACAGCAGCGTGCTCACGACCGCGCACATCACGACCATCGAGCTCTGGATCTCCGCCCAAGTTGAGATCGGCCTCGACCTGCTCATCGTCCGTCCCGTCCCGGCGCCGGGTGTCTTCACGACGCCTCGCGACGAATTCTACCCGGATTCGAGATGTGACGCGATCTTCGAGGCCACGGTCACCGGACCATGAGGGCGCCTGGGACGTTGAACTGGCCCGATTCGTTCCAGTGGGAGTGCACGCCTTCGTCCCAGTACCCGCCGGTGCTCATCTCGAAGGTGGTGAAGAGGCGGCCGATGTCCTGGTGGCCGAGCGGGCTCGGGGTGTTGTGGCAGTGCAGACCGGTGCTCTCGATGCCGTCCAGCAGGTGCAGGCCGAACTCGTTGTAGGGATCGCCGCCGAACTCCGCCTGGTTGTGGGCCGTGGTGCATGCGTAGCCGTTGGGCGTGAGCAGCGAACCGTCGGACCGGTAGATCCTGAACGGTCCATAGGTGTTCTCGCGGCACCAGGTATCCCCGTCGAAGTAGTTGCATTCCGCGGGCAGCGTGGCGGTGATGTAGTCGTCCGTGCTCCCACCCACATAGGCCAACACC
>Ga0233425_10011030_pt1 | contig 10725 bp, 6 predicted proteins | sample Watercolumn_Towu_2_FD_181712 | JGI IMG/M metagenome (GOLD analysis project Ga0233425, IMG submission 181712) | Freshwater microbial communities from Lake Towuti, South Sulawesi, Indonesia - Watercolumn_Towuti2014_140_MG | ecosystem: Environmental > Aquatic > Freshwater > Lake | place: Indonesia...
ACGTTCTGACTTACCCTACTCTGATTAAATTCAATACTTTTATTTGTAAAATAAATTCCTCTATGATTTAACTTATCAATACCAGAGACTATATCTATATTACAGCTAATAACAGGATTTATTACATTAATTATATCTACAAATAAAGAATTGCTAGTTATATTTTGGCCAGTACTGTTTACGATAAAGAAAAATGTTCTGTTTGATAATCCATCGGGTCTTCCTCCAGAAACAGCACCACTTGTAGAAGATATTACCGAATCTGTAATATTCCACAAGAATCTAACTTTGTTATCTGTAGAAACATTTACAACTGTATTTACTAAAAGCTGAGAAAATGCAGTATCAAATATATTTGTATTAGGAGAATCAGATTCATAAATAGATAAACTAACTTGAGCACCATAAGTTAAATTAGTATCTGTAACTAATTGCATACTATTGTTTACAGACGCAATTGAAACAGGACTAAATGAAGCACCATCATAAATCTCCCAATATGCTCTATTAAAGTATAATATTGGTAAAAATACACATTCATCTATTATTCCATCACAATCATCATCTATACCATTCGCAATTTCATTGATCGGAACTCTAAGAGTTTGGCACGGACTCCAATCTCCTATATTATCGTTATTAAAGTCTATACAAGTTTGCGTTCCGCCATTTCCACAAGCTCCAGTTCTCTCTCCACAACCTCTCTCATCTCCAATATTACATGGACATCCTTCATCTATTATTCCATCACAATCTTCATCTCTTGCCCAATCATAACTACCATCTAATTTTTTATTTTGACATACTTCAATTCCCGCATTCACTCCTTCTAATCCTGAAATAATTTGATATGAACTACTTATTCCAGCAGTACATGCACAATTAGCACATGCATTTCTACATATTCCTTTATTTCCTGTCTGATCATCAATAGGATTTCCATTTAGAATATTCTTAACTCTTAAACTAGGGACATTAATATCACACACTTCTCCAGTTTGAGTTTGTCCATCATCACATCTACTAACTATTGGCAAACACTGACAGTTATCGCATCTTTCCAAAATACCACATTCATTTCCACCTAAACCATCAGGGTCACATTCTTCTCCTCTTGAAACATCAATTATTTTATTTCCGCACGCCAAATTATTAGCACATATACCTCTATCACATATCAAATTGCCAGAACAACCTATTGTCGCATTACATTCAGCACCACAACGTCCCACAACCAATTGCCAATCATATAAAAAAGGATCAACATCATCTGCTACACACTGGCAATTATCTACATTACACGAGCCATAACTATCTCTAATTGCTTTATAACGGCCATCACAAATTTCAGGATTAGGACAATTAGGATTATTTATTATTAAGCTTATATCACTTGTTACTTCACATTGTTCTGGAAGGGTAAGTATACCATCTCCACAGACAGGATAAATGTAAGTGTTAAATGACCCATAATCAAAGCCAGGCTGAAGAGTATTGACTTGAGGTAATGGAGCTCTTTCAACAGCACTTATTCCTTTTCCATCAGCAGTCACACTAACTATAACATCTATATCATTAACATTAATAATTGTAGTTTGGGGCATATTTTCTCGCCCTTCAGGAGGCGTAATAGCAACAACAACTAGAACAGGCTCTCCATCAGGGCCTATTCTTGTTTCAAAAACGACATTACCTCCAGTCCTTTCAGCAATAACAGTAGCTGCTTCAGGACTTAGTTCACTCACATCTAAAGGAGTCATTCCTTCAGGAAAAGCTTCGTTAAAGGCTCTGATATCTGCAACAGCCGCATTTATTATTGCATTTATAGCAGTGCTTGTTCCAGGAGGAGCCCCTATAATAATAGAACCAATTGAGACCCCCACATTAACAATCATTCTCAAAGCTTCTCCCCAGTTTCCTGTTTTTATAGCGTTTATAAAATTAGTAGCAGTATTTCTTATAGTCTGAGGCAATTCTGAAATAAATTTTACAGGATTTTTAATTATACTAATTATTCTTTCAAAAGCTTTTTGTAAATTGTTCTTCCCATCTCCTTTAAGAGCTTCTACAACTTTTTCTCTTTGTTTTTGTAATATTCCTCCAGCTACTTCCTGACTTTGTTTTTCTATGCTGGCGCTTTGACTTACAGATATAGTGTTAGCCGGAGCACCAAGAACTTGCCGAGGAACACTGTCAGGATTTATTTCACCATCTACCATTAGCTGTAAGGCAGTATATTCTGCAAGATCTCTCGCTTGTTCTTGAGGCATTCCATCTATAATAGCTTGAGCAACAACATTAGCTACCGAAAGTGCAATTTCAGGATTGACTCCTAAATCTAAGGCAATTTGCGCAGCTTCTCGTGCTAATCCTTCTATTTCTTGAGAATAACCTTGTCCTTGTGCATATGCTGACTCAAGAGCATTAGCACCTGCTTGATATATTGTGTCCTGTGCATCATAAAGAGTATCAAATTCAGGCACATCAAAATAATCAAAATCACTCTCATAATCATGTTCTAATTTATACACACTCGCATAAACAGAATTACTTAAAATCAGCATTACAAAAAGAGAGCAGATTATTTTAGTAAATATTTTATTTATCTTCAATTTTTTTATTATCTCCTTTTTTAAATGAAGAGAAAGTTTCAATTATAATCTCTTTATATTTAATCCAAGTTAAATATCCTAATCCCAAAATAATAAGCAAAATTATAATTGCTATAAGGTTGAATAAGAAGTTTTTATTTTCCTCATCTTCAACTTTTTGGTAGAATATATTTTTTTCTTCAGGTCTGAATATAGAAGCTTCACTATTAAAAATATCAGTATCATTTGAAGGTTGTATTATTTCCCTTTTTACTGAAGCATTTGTATTAACCTTTTCAGAAGAGATATTTTTTATTTGTTGATTAATATGAATTGGAAGAATTATAGGTGAGCCAGCTTCTGTGGAAGTTAGAAATTCACCTTTATACATTATACGAGCGCCTGTAAAATCTAAGCTACCCATTCTAACAACTTTGACTGCATAATCTAAACTATAACTTTCACTAGGTGATAAAGAAGGGATATTCTTAGAGTATATATATAATGGTTCAGTTATTTGTTCAGCTTCGTAATAAGAAAATTCTTCTGAAATAGGCTCAAAATAACTTGCAAAAACACTATCTTCAATACTCAATCCTTCTAATTCACCATCTCCTATATTAGTTATAGTTGTAGTTATATTAACAATATCTCCAACTTGACCATAAGCTCCAATGCTTCTATTCGCATAAACTCTAATATTTTTATCTCCAACCTCTATTCTCAAGTTTTTTACATAAGAATTTCCTATTAAAGCACTATATATTTGATTAGCGCTTGCTTCTAAAAGAGGTTCACTTGAGATTATGATTATTCTATTATTTTTTATTTCAAAAAAATAATGTTGTACCGGAACCTTTTTTACAGGAAGTTTACCATCGATTCTATAAACAGGACTGACTGTCAATTTTTGATTTGAATCAAATTTTTGATTGAAAGAAACGCTAAAGATAGTTTTTCCTGGTTGGAAATTATATCTTAGAGTATTGCCTTTATCTGAAGTTATATTATAAATAGTATCATCAGAAAATCCTGGAAAATAAATTTCTGCCTGAATAGACTTATTATCTATATTTGAAATAACATATTTAACATTAATTTGAGCTGATTCGCTATTTTCTAAAACACCGTTTAATATAATCTGTTCAATATTTATATTACCAGAATAATAGGAGACTGCATAAGCACTCTCAATTAACAATAAGAAAAAAAAGATTTTTATTATTATCTTATGGGCAAACATCTTCAAATACCTCCAATGGATCATATTCTGTAGTATAATATGATTTATAAGTTATATATTCACTAGCACTGTGCCATAATTTAACTATAAAATCTTTAAGTGGCGTTGTTCTATCACTAAGAGAATTTCCTGTCAAATATTCATAAAGTTTAGTTAAAAAGGTATTTGCATCTATATCCATAAAATTACCATTAGCACCAGTAGCAAACAAAGTAAAAGATTGTTTAAATTCTTCTCTAAATTTATCTATACAAACATTCCATCCATTGTAATAGATAGCTTCTACATTTCCTACACAGCTCTTAAAAATATCAACTTCGCTAGAAGTAGGTGTTCTATGAAGTATTTTTTGCAAGTGAAACCTAGCTGAATATTCTAATTTGTCAGAAGCAGAATTATAAGCTTCTATATTATAAAAATAAATAGTGATAAACATTATTTTTGCAAAAAAGTTGAGTCTTTTTTCTTCTGTGTTAAACCTAAGATTATATATCGGACTACATTCTCTAGAGTTATCCGGCAAACCGTTTACGCCAGGATAATTTTTAATTCTTGTATTCATATCATTTTGCCTACTAATTCCTCCAACGGAAGAAATAAGTTCAAAGTTGTCTTCATATTTTCCTATTTGGTCGTTTAGTATACCACCAGTAAGGTAATATGGAACTTCTCCATTATCCCATTCTAGAACAGAGCTGAAAAATTTAGATGTTAAACTATTTCCTTGTGGTTCTACAATTCTATATTTACCTTTGTAAAGAACAATATTGTAAGCATGTCCTGACTTTGACTCTGATGAAAATGGAAGCCCTGTTTCTGTTGTCGCAGTATAAATGCATTTACTATTTACTCCCATAGCTCTAACTAATGTAGTATATATTACTGAAAAGTCAACACAATTACCACAAAAGTCTGCATTTTCAGGACATCCACAAATAGGTGTATGCGCAACTATCTTATCTAAAGAAGCAATCCATCTCTCTCCAGGTCCAACAAGGCATTCTGCTCTTTTAGTAAGATAACTCATATGATTATCAAGATATAGAAGTGCAGCTTCCATATATTCTTCAGCAGTATCTATATGAGAGATATCAGGCAAGTTACGTTTTTCTGCATATTCAATCAATGCATTTCCCACCATTTCATCAACTTTCTCCCCAGATATAGAATCAAATATTTCACTATCCGCATTTCCAATAAAATCCGGTGTTAAACAATTATAAGGTTTTACATCTATACTCTTGTAAGTTTCTCCATAGAGTTTTGCTGAATCATAAACTTTCAGATGTATATTATATTGCCCAGGATTGGTGTATCTATGGCTAACTTTTCTTCCAACTCCTGTGTTTCCATCTCCAAAATCCCATTCATATTTAATAATAGCCACATCATCTCTGCTTAAAGAACCATCTAATTCTAAGTCTTCATTGGCGAAAATATCTTGAGGGGTTTTTATATAAGCCTTAGGAGCTTGATTTACTTTTCCACTATAACTAACTATTATATTATCTATTGCAGGAGAATAAATTGTGTTTGGTGTAGAAGCTATAAATTTATATTGATAATATTGATTATTTTTATGCATTGCATTAATATCCTGTCCTGAAATAGTATAAAATGTACTTGATGTACCATCAGGTCCTGTCCAAGGAGCATTTTTGACCGCATCTTCATTTATTCCAGATCTAAATTGAAAACCAACTCTATTATTGAAATTACTTATGTCATATGATGGTGGAGAATTTTCACCTCCTAATTCAAGTAGTTCTATTTCTTGTATTAGAGGAGCTCTTTCATCAATACCTGGTGCAGAAGGAACATACATTACTACATCTATTTGTGTATCATATATCTGATTAATAGGCGAAGATAAATCAATAACAGTTTTAGTATTATACTGACCAGTTGGATTTTTATATAATTTTTCAACACTATTAAAAGTCCTAATTACAAATAGACTTGCTCTATCTTGTAATTCATGAAAAATAATTCTATGAATCTTGGCAGACGGCCCATTTCTAAGGTCAATAGTAAAACTATAAGGTATTCCTATTTTTTCACCTAAATAATTATAACTTAATTCATCAAATTTCCAATGCCCTTTCAAACCTATTTTTAAGCTATCTCCAACAGGATTATTTTTCTCATTAGTCAGTTGCTGTATTTCATTAACAGTTAACTCTTTACCATACAATCTAAGTTCATCAATTTTTCCTCTAAAATTATTTAAAAGAGGAAGCTTCAGACTAGGCTGAAATTGTTGAGAGCCTATAATAAAAGGAAAATTATTTTTCATTTCTTGAGTAGATATAGGTTGTGTATTTACTGCCTGCAAAACTCCATCAACATACATTTTCATTTCACTAGTACTTCTTTTTAAAGTAAAAGCTATATGATGCCATTCATTAGCATTATTATAAACTGCTCTGACAATTCTTGTTTGCTTGTTAGCATCAATTATTCTAAAATTCACAGCCACTTCGTTATTTTTAAAATCAGGACTTCCATTTCCATCTACAAATAAATCATAGGCACCTGGCAATAAATCATTTGCATCCCACCCAGGATTGCCTCTACCTTTAGATAAAATACCCGAATAAGGTATACTTGGAGATTTTATCCAGAATGAACCAGAGAAATCTCCAGAACCTATATTAAGATGGTCCATTTCATTATTGTTATCCATAACAGGAATTTTTGTTCTCGCTAAATAATCATCCACACCATCCAGTTCTAAGGCTCTGCCTTTAATAGCATCACTTGTAGTGTTAATTCCAAAAATAGCCATCATATCTTTTCTATAATTAGAACTATCATAAGCGTAAGATATTTCTCCCATATAATAAGGATAAGAGTAATGAGTAGATTCAGTAGGATGGTATACACACGGAAGATTAGGTATTCCATAAATGTTTGTGGTTTGAGATATTTTTCCATCAAAAGCACACTTAACACCTCCATAAGCTACCACGTTATAATTTTCTCCTGCTTCAGGGTAATTTCCTGTTAAATACTGATTGTAAACAGGAACAATTGTATTAGGTATTTTATCTCCATTGTTCCATTTTGTTTTATAATCGGACCAATATTGATAAGGAGGGTATAAGTTTGAACCAGCCGGCACAGAATTTGAAAAATCCCAATAAGCAACTAAAAGTTTCTTAAGATTTTCAGAAAGAGTAACTCTTCCAGAATTTCCTAACAAAGCAAATTGTAAATTTTTAATTTGCTGTATCTCTATTTGAGATAATGCTCTATGATATATCATTATCTCATCTACATTTCCTTTGAATGGAGTATCAAGAGAAGTACCATGCGCTCCCACTTTAAATTCTCCACCATAATTATAATTTTGATCATAAGAATTCATATAAGGTGTATTAAAAGGAGCTTGTGCATATTTTCCTTTCACATCATTTTCTCTATAAACTTCATTTCCATCCAAATAAAATATCAAAACACCATCAGTAATATAGCTGACTGCTACTTGATGCCAATTATTATCAATGGGTAAGTTATTTGGAGTTTCATAATTTTTTCCTCTTATAAAGAATTTTATTTGCCCAGTGGAACCACTCGTCTTTAAATATAAAGAATAATCTGTACCTTCATAATTGGTTCCTCTACCTTTTGATAAAACTGGACCCCCTTGTTCTGGTTTAACCCACGATAAAATTGTAAAATTATTCTCTAATCTTAATATAGGATCTGCTATAGCCCAAGCATAATCATCTACCCCATCTAAAGATAATGAAGTTTTTCCTACACCTTTTGTTAAATCAACTTTTGCATTATATGCAGAACCAAGACTAGAAACAAATTCATTTGGCTTGTTAGATAAAGACAAAGTAACAAGACCTCCTTTGCTGGTTCCCCCATAACCTAATACTCTATATCCCAAATCATTTGGATAATCGTTATCAAAAGTTATAAAATTATTTAAAAGAGGCCCCCATCTTTCAACAATTTGATTGTCTGGTGCAGGAGCAGTTCTCACATCCCAATAAATTTTTTTATAATTTAATTCCGTCGATGAAACATTAGCAAAGAATACCGTTGATTCATACGAACCTTCAGGATTATATCTAATTTGGCTTATTGAGCTATCCCATATTTTTGATAATTGTATTTGAGAATCGGAATTTGAAATTATAATTTCATAAAGTCCAGCACCTTCAAACCAATTTGTAGGAACAAATCTAACATATCTCCCACTTACTGTATTAAAATAATGCCTAACATGAAAGCTCTGATAGTTAACACCACCATAAGTTGCCTGAAAAGATATTCTTTCTCCTGTTGAGAAATCACTATGCAATTTAGTATATCCTTCGTCTGCATCACCATATTGTCCAAAAGTCCAGAGTTCAGTAATCTTATCTTTCATACTAAATTTATCATGTCCAGAATAGGCAACATTCCAATCAACGCCATTATTAGAATAAAGGATTTGATAATCAATTATAAAAGGATAGCTAAATGAAAGAGCTACTTGACTGAATGATTTAACAGAACCTAAATCGAATTGAATATAAGGTTTAATTGAATTGCTGGCAATATAACATAAATCTCCTTGAGCTGGAATGATAAAAGGTTTTTTATTAAAGTTTGGATCGGAACTTTCAAGTAAACCTTTATAAGAATAAAGCGGAGCAAGCTCTTTATCAAATAAGACCTTAGTGCCGTAACTTCCATATAAATAAATTAGATTCACTGGATACCCTTCTAATTCTGGTAAGTTTGGAGGAGAAACAAGTTTAACTATTGGATTTGGACAAATGAAACCAGAAAGAGTAACTTGGCTTTCTTGTAATATATTAATTAATCCTAGACTTGCAGGATTAATAACTGATTTGTCAGTTACACCCTTCTCAAAATGATTTGCCAAAAAAGCAGTATCATTTAGAATAACACCGCAATAACCAGATGACAAAGGGATCGGTTTATTATTAGGACATCCACATTGTGCAATATTATTAATTAACTTTTTTTCAATATTACAGTACAAAGGTTTAATTAAAGAACAGCTTCCAACAGAAGTTCCATCATTGCAAACATTTAAGCAATTTCCTTGTTTACAAAGCTGTCCGGAAGCACAAGCTTGAGAACATGTGCTTTGTGCACTTGAAAAAGAAATTAATAGAACATAGCTAATTAAAAAAAACAAAATCACTCTTTTTTCTACTTTCATACCTTTAAAGTGAGATTGTTTAATTTAAATATCTTACACTATTCGGTTTTGTAAAGTAAAAATTGTGATGGCATAAGGCTTATATAATTCATATATCTTATAGATATATGAAGATAATGAAATTAAATCCAAAAACAGAGCTGAAGGTAAGGAATATCCGAGGTTTTCTGAAGAGGAAAGTTACTCCATTTGGCACAAGTGCCAAAGTCGACTGCCCAAAAGAACATATCGGAAAAGATGTCTACCTTGTAATTGCAGAATAAAAATTAGGAGAGCATGTTAGACTGTTGCATCTACTGCTCCTCTCCTAATTTTGTCCTTAACAGACATGATAAAGAGAGGACTCAGCGTTATAAATGTAGGGATTGTAAAAGAAGATTTTGCGATAAAGGAATATTTGCAAGAATGAGGACTCCCAAAGAGAGTAATTAAAAAATTAAAATCTTACAAGACAAGCCATGTTTCTGTCTATAACTGGATAATGAAGTTTTATCTAAGGCTCGTCGAGATTGAGAAGAGAAAGCCAATAAATTTTACAAATATCCGGCATGTCGATGAGAAGTTTATTAAAGTTAGAAAAAGCAAAGATGCTTTTGCTTATTTATGGGTTGTTTCAGATTCCAACAGCAATATAATTGCTGTCAATGTCAGCAATACAAGAAATGCCGAGAGTGCAAAAATAATTTTGAGGAAAGCAAGGGAGAGAGCAGGATGTAACCACAAATAATAATTACTGACGGCTTGCAGGGATATAAATCTGCGTGCAAAATATTCGGCAGAAAAGTCAGACGTGTTGTTGCGCATTTTGGGAAAAAGGGAATTGTGCATAATAGAAAACTTTTTTTATTGAGCAACAACAAAATAGAGAGAATAAATGGATTTTTTGCTCTTTGGCTTCATGTATGCAGAGGATTGAAGAGCTTCAAAACAGCTAATATTTGGATTGATTTCTTTGCTATGCACTATAATTACCTAATGCCACATGGAGAGAAAGAAATTGCAAGAGTTGAATGGGATCAGATACCGATGATAATTCAGAGCTGTTAAGATATTTTTGCTTAAGCAAAAATATCGCCCTTTAATTTAACGAAACTCACTATTCTTAAAGTTCTAAAATATATAGAAAAGACTTTCTAACAGAATATTATAAGCAGGGTCTCTAGTCAAGTCTTTTTTATCTCCATCTAATCTTTTAGGAACATATTTAGGTTGAGGTCCAACAATTCCTTTTTCATTATAACTATTTGAAGAAGTTGCTACGCATCCTGACAAGCCTAAAGCACCAGCTAAAAGCAGAGGTGCGACTACTTGTTTAATATTTCCACTAAGTTTTTCTCTTAAATCCATAATATTCTCATAAGTACTGCTTATTTAAATTTTTCTATTTGTATCTATGAGAGAGTAATAACTATTTCCTTCTAATAAACAAATAAGCTCCAATTATGCCTAACAAGCTAACAAGTAATTGCCATGTTCCAAAGAAAGGCAATTCAACACTAGGTCTTCCACAAGGAACTTCATATATTCCACTTTGACAAGTCAAACAAGACAATTCACCAGTTGATGTAGAGGTTATACTAATCAACTTAGTAGATTCTCCATTATTACATGCATTGGCATCAACGTCTACAGCTGTTTCCAAACAGCTTCCTCCAAAATTACCTAAATTATCCATTTGAGTAATATTGAATACACAAGCA